>Ga0129306_1000877_pt1 | contig 40598 bp, 28 predicted proteins | sample P827metagenome_FD_94438 | JGI IMG/M metagenome (GOLD analysis project Ga0129306, IMG submission 94438) | Capybara group fecal microbial communities from Wisconsin, USA - P827 metagenome | ecosystem: Host-associated > Mammals > Digestive system > Large intestine > Fecal | place: USA: Wisconsin... | reverse complement strand
GGCGACATGGGCGCGGTGCTCGATTCGATCTGGAAGAACATCCTGCCCTGTGTCGAAGACGCGCCCCTGCCAGAAGCGGACGACGTGCTTGCCCGCCGTCTCACATGCATGAAGACGAAAGCGAACTGGGAAGAGACGGGAGAGGAGAAGGTCTGTGATCCCGTCCCGGAGGAGAGCTGGCTCGGCACGTACCGCATCGAGCCGGAGCAGTTTGACGCGGACACGCTCACCCTCGAGGAGGACTGTGTGAAGCTCATCAAGGGCGATCGCACCGAGACCTATCCGCTCTGCCGGGACGAATGGATTTACACGGATGACGGGGAGACCGCCGTCCGGGCCGCAAAGACCGAAGAGGGGCTTCTCTTGCACCTCTGCTATGTGACGACGCCGTTTGAATCCGTGATGAAGCTGACCTTCACGGCGCACGGCATCGAGATCGAAGGCCGCCGCAACGTCGGATTCGGCGACGGACACTTCCGGGTCATCGGATACCGGAAGGCATAAACGCGAAGCCCCGGGAGGAGTGCATGAAATTCTCTTCTTTCCTGTATCTGGCGGGGTTCGGGATCAAGACCGTCCTCTTCCGGAAGAAGGATCCCATTCTCGGAACCGTCATCGTGACGGACCGATGCAACCTCAAATGCAGGCATTGTTCCGTCAACAACATCACCGCCGTCATGCATCCCTACGCAGAGATCGAGCGGGAGATGCATCAGCTCTACGACATGGGCGTGCGCATCCTGTTCTTCTGCGGCGGCGAGACTTTTCTGTGGCGGGACGGGGACAGGACCTTAAAGGATCTGGTGATCGAGGCGAAGCGGATCGGGTTTCTGATCGTGAATGTCGTGACCAACGGCACCTTCCCCCTCGATCTCCCCGAAGCGGACCTGATCCTTTTGAGCCTCGACGGAGACCGGGAGCGGCACAACCTCGTGCGGGGCGATACCTATGACACCATCATGGAGAATATCCGGGGGGCGACGGCGGACAATATCTGCTTCTACATGGCGATCAATCAGCTCAACAAGGACGCCGTCCGGGACGTCTGTCTCACCGCGCGTGACACGAAACACGTCCGGGCTGTCTCGTTCAATTTCCATACGCCCTATCCGGACACGCGGGATCTCGCGCTCTCCCGGGAGGAAAAGCGGGCCTGCTGTGACGTCATCCGGCAGATGATGAAGGAGAAGGTGCCCGTCTTCAACCTCAAGAGCGCGTTCCCGTACCTGATCGACAACCGCTTCCCGACGCCGTGTCATCAGTGCGTGGTCATTGAGGACGGCAAGGTCTCCGTGTGCGGGCGCTGCATCGACGTTCCGGGGCTCTGCGCGGAATGCGGGTACTTCTTCGTCGCGGAATACACGCTGATCTTCCGGGGCAATCTGCGCGTGATCGCGGAAATGCTCCGGACCTATCTGAAATACATTTAAAAGCAAAAAAGGAAGTTCTGTATGCGTATTCTGACCGATCTGACGAGGATGTGGCTCACGCGGTCCCCGAAGCCGTTTCTGTTCCGGCGCGAGTTTGATGCGGTGCTGCCGTATGCGGACTGCGAAGGGCTCGGACTCTACGTCCATATCCCGTTCTGCCGGAGCATCTGCAATTTCTGCCCGTACTGCAAAGTGCCGTACGAGAAAGAGGCCTGTGACCGATATCTTGACGCGCTGATCCGGGAGATCCGTCTCGTCGGCGCGCAGTATCCCGGCAAAAAGACGGTCACCAGTCTGTACTTCGGCGGCGGGACCCCTGCGCTGGCCGCGGACCGGGTGGGCGAGATCATCGCCGCGATCCGGGAGCACTTCACCGTCACCGAGGGCATCGGGATCGAGCTGCACCCGGACGACGTCCGTCCCGACGTGCTGCGGACGCTCCGGGAGGCGGGCGTCACGATAATCAGCATCGGGATCCAGTCGTTCCGGCCGAAATATCAGCGCATCCTCGGCAGGAAGTCCGTCGACGCGGAAGCCCTGCGGCGCGCCCTCTCGGAGGTGAAGTTCGAGACGGTCTCGATGGACTTCATCTTCGCGCTCCCGGAGCAGACGTTTGAAGATCTGCGGGCGGACATCGACACGGCGTTCGCGGTCGGAGCCAATCACGCGGCAGTCTATCCGTTCATCGATTTCACCTTCACGTCGAGCGCGGTGAAGCCGATGCCGAAGAAGCAGAAGCGCGATCTCCTCGACCGCCTGACCCTGTACTGCGCGGAGCGGGGATACCGCCGCGATTCGATCTGGACCTTCTCGAACGAGCCGGACGCCCGGTACTCCTCCATGACCCGCGACCATTACCTCGGGTTCGGGTGCTCCGCCGTGACGCTCCTGCGGGATCAGTTCAAGATCAACACCTTCTCCGTCGACGCCTACTGTGACCGGCTCGCGGAAGGGACCCTTCCGACCGCGCTGACCCTGCGGTTCACCCGGCGTCAGCGCATGATCTACTGGCTGTTCTGGACGGCGTACAGCACCCGGGTCGATCCGCGGGCGTTTGAAGCTTTCTTCGGCGTTCCCCTCGACCGGATGTACGGCTTAGAGGTGAAGCTGGCAAAGCGCCTCGGCTGGATCGAGGAGCGGAACGGCTTATACTGCCTGACCCTCAAAGGCGCTTTTTTCTATCACTACTACGAAAACTACTACACCCTTGCGTACATCGACAAGATGTGGGGCATCCTGCGGCACGAAGCCTTTCCCCGGGAGATCCGGCTGTGACGCCGCCAACACATTCTCCCGACATGCATTTCCATCTTTCATCCAGAAGGAGAATCCTCCCTATGAAAAAGCGTTTTCTCAGTTTCCTCCTCGCCGTCTGCCTGCTCCTATCCCTGATTCCCGCGGCAGGCGCGGCTTCCGCTCTCACCGAAACAGCCGCGGAGGCGCCCTTGACGCGCGGAGAAGCTCTCGCTGCGATCTGGCAGGCCGAGGGCAGTCCGGCGCCGGCGAGTGCGGAGACCCCGTTCACGGATCTGGACGGCTCCCCGTATCAAAGCGCCGTTGCCTGGGCCGTCGGGCGCGGGATCACGAACGGCGTGTCCGCGACCCTGTTTGCCCCCGATGACCCCGTCACCCGGACGCAGATCGCCGCGTTCCTCTACCGCGCAGCGGGTGAGCCCGGCAAGACCGGGGAAGGCGTGTGGTATACCGACGCGCTGCGCTGGGCGCTCGGGAACATCGCACTCTTCGGCGGCGCGCTTCCGCAGAGCACCTCCGGGGACGACACCTGCACGCGGAAAGCCCTCGACGCGCTTCTCGAACGCCGGGCCGGTGCGTCCGACGCGGAGGGGGGCATTTACATCCTCTACACGAGCGACGTGCACTGTGGCGTCGATCAGGGCTTCGGCTATGCGGGCCTTGCGGAAATCCGCGCGGGACTGGAGGCGGCGGGATACGCGACGATTCTCGTGGACGACGGCGATTCCGCGCAGGGCGAACCGATCGGCGGCCTGACGCAGGGTGAGACGATCATCGGCCTGATGAACACTATGCGCTACGACCTCGCGATCCCCGGCAACCACGAGTTCGAGTACGGAACGGAACAGCTCATGAAGCTCACGGAGACGGCGGCCTTCCCCTATCTCAGCTGCAATTTCCGCAAAAACGGCGAGCCTGTCTTCGCGCCGTATCGGATCCTCGAGGCGGCCGGCCGGAAGATCGCCTTTGTCGGGGTGACGACGCCGTGGACGCTGAGGAGCGCCGACCCGCACATCTTCATGAACGACGCAGGCGAATTTCTCTATGACTTCTTAAACGACGAGACGGGAGAGATGCTCTATACCGGCGTGCAGGATGCGGTCGACGCCGCGCGGGCCGAAGGTGCCGATCTCGTCTACGTGCTCGGACACCTCGGGAACGAAGCGAACGCATCCCCGTGGAATTACGCCGACGTGATCGCGCACACCGTCGGGATCGATGTCTTCCTCGACGGGCACAGCCACGACACCGATCAAATCACGATGAAGAACGCGGCGGGGGATCCCGTTGTCCGCTCGGCGTGCGGGACCAAGATGAGCTGTGTCGGCTACAGCCGGATCACCGCGGACGGCAAGGTCGCCGAAACGGGGATCTGGAGCTGGACGAACCCGACCGCCGCGCCGGAGGTCTATGCGATCCGGAACGAGATCCGGGATGCGGTGGACGCGGCAGAGGCGGAGGTCGACGCGCTGCTCGGCGAAGTCTTCTCGTCGGCTGAGGTGACTCTCCGGATCGACGACCCGGAGACGACGGACGCGAGCGGGAACCCGGTCCGCATGATCCGGCGGGCGGAGACCAATCTGGGGGATTTCGCCACCGACGCGATGCGTGCGGTGACCGATGCCGACATCGGCCTCTGGAACGGGGGAGGGCTGCGCACGAATCTCGGCGAGGGAGGCGTGACCCATCGGGATATCCTCAACATCGCGCCTTTCGGGAATGAACTTTGCGTCATCGAGGCGACGGGACAGATGATCCTCGATGCGCTGGAATGGGGCGCGCGTGCCGTTCCGGGAGAGACCGGCGCGTTTCTGCAGGCCTCGGGTATGACCTACGAGATCGACACCTCCGTCCCGAGCGGATGCAAAACGGACGAAAAGGGAATCTGCACGGGCATCGAGGGGGCCAGACGTGTCAATCATGTGAGGGTGGGCGGCGAGCCGATCGATCCGCAGAAGCTCTACACCGTCGCGGCGCTCGACTTTCTCCTTCTGAACAACGGGGATGGCCAGACTGCCTTTGACGGCGCGGCTGTGATCCGCAAAGGCATCATGAACGACACCGATGTCCTGGAGCGCTACATCACCGACACTCTCGGCGGCGTGATCGGAAAGGAATACGAAGATCCCTCCGGAGAGGGGCGGATCATCCTCACAAACGGCACGCCGACGGCCGAGGGCTGCTCGCTCATCCACGAGCCGGAATTCGGCGGCATCTACATCACAAAGACCATCGAAGAATTCAACGCGCTCGGCTTCGTCTACGGGGACAGCGTTGACATCGCGTTCTCGAACGGGGTCACCCTCACGGATCTGCCCTATTACAGCGGATACTACACGAAAAACGGCGAACAGCTCCTCGTCGCCTATCCCGGCTACGACTACATCAAGGCCGCCATCAACAACGGCGACGATCTCTGGGTCGTGCTCGGCCTCGACGAGAGCATGACGGCGACGGTGACGCTCAATACCCGCGGACGGTACCGCGACGTGCAGGAAGCCCGGGACATCCACTATGAGGACGACCGGACGCTCTTTACATCCGACGAGGAGTTCGCGAACTTCCGCAGCATCCGCGCGGGGAAGCTGAAGGAGAACACCGTCTACCGCTCCGCCTCTCCCTGTGACAATCAGCACAACCGGGCGACCTACACGGACGCGCTGATGACGGAAGCCGGCGTCAAATTCATTCTCAATCTCGCCGACAATGAGGCGAAGATCGAGAAGTACATGGCGCGCGAAGACTTTGCCTGCCCGGGATTCACGGCCCTGTATGAGGCCGGACAGGTCCTGCCCGTCGCGATGAACATGAATTTCGCCTCCGCGGAATTCCGCGCGAAGATCGCGGCCGGATTCACGGCGCTGGCGCAGAACGAGGGCCCGTATCTCATCCACTGCACGGAAGGGAAGGACCGGACCGGTTTCGTCTGCATGGTTGTCGCCGCGCTGGCCGGGGCATCGTGGGACGAGATCGAAGCGGACTACATGATCACCTACGACAACTACTACGGGATCACGAAGGAATCGGAAAAATACGACGTGATCGTCGAGAACGTGCTGGTCCCGATGGCCGAGAGCATGGCGGGCGAAGGGGTCGACGTGAAGACGGCGGATCTCAGCGGCCCGGCGGAGAAATTCCTCGCGGATGCCGGGATGACGGCGGAGGACATCGCGCTCCTCAAGAGCCGGCTCATGGACTGACCGGCGTCAAAAACGAATACGCAACAAAGGGGACCGTTGCATTAACAAAACTGATGCTGGTTGACTCCCCCGCCCAGCTACAGCTTGTCATTGCGAGGAGCGATCCCTAAGGATCGCGACGTGGCAATCTCTCCGTTATTGGTGAGCAGAGCAGAAACCGGGTACCAATAGCGGACAAGCTGTACCCTTCATTGTCACCAATTTTCTGCTTCCATCTTCAATTTTGGAGAGATTGCCACGTCAGGCGTCTTAGGACGCCTTCCTCGCAATGACAAAGTGAAGTTTAGTATATACAACAACCGGAACCCGGTTTTAAATGCAAAAAGGCTGTCGCCTTCTCCTGTTTCAAGGATAAATGCGACAGCCTCCTGTTGTTTTGTCCGGATTCTATTCTCAGTCGTTCGCGAGGATTCTTTCGACCATCTTGTCGCAGAGCTTCTTGAGGACTTTCTCGCTCCGCTTGTAAGCCGACGCGAAATCGGTGGAGTTGGCGGAGACGAGGTTGGTGAACATCTGGATCATCGAGTCGCCCAGCGCGTTGTTGTAGCAGAGGACGAACGAGGAACCGAAGTTGTCGTGGATCAAATCGATCATCTGCGCTACCTTGATGTCCGCGGAGTACTTGGTCTTCAGCGCCTGATCGTAATAGACCGGAATGACGCTCTTCGAGGTTTCGCGGCTCAGCACTTCGATGCACACGGTGTCGAAGTCGATGTCCGTGGACGTGACCGGGATCGCGCCCATTTCGGTGGTGTCGTGGATCGAGGTGTAATACTTGTCGGTCTCATAAAGCTTCGGATAGGGGATCGGGCCGACGTCGAACTCGAAGTCACGCATCTTGGAGATGTCGTTCAGACGCTGATACAGGCAGATCAGGGAGAGCTTGTTCTGGAACAGGTTTCTGAGCCCCATGTTCATGTCGGCGCTTTCCTTGATGCCGATGTAGTTGCCGTCGCAGCGGTACAGGGTGTTCAGCGCTTCGGCGTAGTCGACGGAACGCTCATTGTTGAAGGAGATCACGGGTTCGTCGCCGCTGCGGTCGATGAAGTTGATGCCTGCGGAGCCGACGAAGGCGATGAGACAGCCCCAGTAATCGTGGGCGTACATGCCGAACTGGTCGCCCTCCTGACGCTTGCCGTCGCCGTTCAGGTCGATGTAGTTCTCATTCAGCGTCTGGGTCATCTTCTCGTAGGTCCATCCGCCTTCGAGCACGATGTTGTCGAGATACTCCGGATCGCCGTAGGCATTCTCGCACATCTGCTTGTTGTAGAAAAGGCAATGCGCAGAAGCCAGACAGTCGAGGAAGTAGTCGCCCGCCATGACGTAGGAGTGCCCCGGCACCAGAACGAGGTCGTCCATGGTGTCCGTGTACCAGTACGGCTGCGAGAGATCGAAATTCTTCCCGTAATTGGCAAGGTTGTAGAAAATGTTCTCGTCGGTCAGAGCGATGAGCGAGCGGTCGTCGTTGATGATGAGGTCGTAAAGGTCGTCGCCCGCCATGACGAAGGTGCGGATGGAGGATTCGGCGTTGGAATAGGTGTAGTCGGATTCGGTGAATTCCAGCTTGATGTTGAGAAGCTCCTCGACCTTCGCGTTGCGGTCAAAGACGGCGTCGTTCACGATCTCGCCGTTGAGAGAGCCGGAGCCTTCGATGAATTCGTTGGCGTTGGTGGCGTCCGTGGAGTCCGCGGAGGACTGGATGCGGAAAGCGCGTCCTTCGTAGTCATAATCGTCAAAGCGGTGGTCCACATACTCTTCCTCTTCGTCCGGAACCGCCGTCACGTCGATCTCGCCGGTCATGGCGGGTGTTGTTTCCGCTTCGCTCGCCGCGTTTTCGGTCCCCTGGGAACAGCCGGCGAGGGCGCCGGCGAGGGGCAGCAGGAGACTCAGACACAGGAGCAGCGCCAGCGTGCGGTTCAATCCGTTTTTCATGGGTATCATCCTCGTTTCTGATGGTTTCGGTCGTCAGGTTTGCGTGCCGAAAGAGGCGGACGCAGCCTGCTTATGGGCATATTATAGCACAAGTTTCCCTGCTTGGCAACGGTTTTGAGCAATTTTCACAGAAATTATTTCGGCGGATAACAGAATGCGGGCTGTACGGTCACATCGGACCTCGGCGGCCGCAAAAACGGGAGCGGCGGTGTCTTTTCTGTTGACAGCCGCGCGGTTTTTCGATATAATAATCTCAGCCATCCGATCTTCATAATCTCATAATACGGAAAGGTTTTCGCCATGACATCACTTCACTCCGAAAAGATCCGCGAAATCTGCCGCATTGCCTCCGAGAGGATCCGGACCGTCCACATCGGCTGCTTCCGGGGCACGGACAAGCCGCTCTTTCTGATCTCCGAAACCTATCCCGGCATCTGGATGGAGCACGTGTACGACTCCGTCTTCTATGCGTCCCGCCATCCGGAATATCTGTATCTCGCCGAAAATACCGTCAACCTGTTCATGGACCGGCAGACGGACGAGGGCCAGCTCCCGTTCGCCGTCATGCGCAGCGGGGAGACCCGGTACGCGCAGATTCAGGAATGCGTGTCGTTCTATACGCTCTGTCTCGAGGTCTGGCGCATGAACCGCGATCCCGCATTTCTCCGGAAGGCCTACGAATCCGGCAAGAAGTGGGACGCGTGGCTGCGCCGGTACAGAATGACCACCGGCCGCGGGCTCGTCGAGATGTTCTTCGGCTACGACACCGGACACGACAACAGCGGGCGGCTCGAAGGCATGGCCTGTCCCGGGAATTACTCCCTGAACGGCGTCGAGCAGAACGCGGGGACCCTGCCGCCGGACGACGGGATCACGCCGATCCTCGCGGTGGATATGAACGCGAACTTCTATGCAAACGAACGGGCGCTCGCGGAAATGGCACGGCTGCTTGGCAGGGAGGGCGAGGCTGCCGCATGGACCGCCTCCGCCGCGCTCATCAAGGCAAGGCTGTTCGAGCGCTGCTATTCCGAAGAGGACGCGTTCTTCTACGATGTCGACCGGGCGGGGAACTTCCGGAAATACAAATCGAGCACGATCTTCCATCTGTTCCTCGAAAAGGTGCTTGATCCCGCAGAGGACCGCACCCTGATCGAGCGGATCTATCGGGAGCACCTCAAGAATCCCGACGAATTCTGGACGCCCTATCCCTTCCCGTCGATGGCGGTGAACGACCCCTCCTGCGCGCATCACGCGGCCCGCAACTGTTGGGGCTATTACACCATGGGGCTCATCGTGCTCCGCTGTACCCGCTGGATGGATGCCTACGGATGGGGGAAGGACTTCGACGTCGTCTGCGGGAAGTGGCTCGAGGCGTGGACGCGGTGCTTCGACACGGTTCCCCTCGGCCAGGAGATCGATCCCATCACGGGCGATCCCACACCCTGCTCCCCGTGGTATTCGAGCGGAATGCTGAGCTATCTCTACGCAGCGGAACGCCTCGGCCTTGCGTGATCCTCCGAAACGGAACGGAAGAATATGGACCTGTCGCAAAAGCAAAAAAGCAGCGTTGTCAAACCGGCCCGATTTCCGTTTGTTCAGCAATACAGAAAGTGCGCACTTGCATGGGTGCGCGCTTTTGTTATTCTCTTTGGTCTGCGCGCTGACGCTTGCGGATTTGGAATATTGCAGGTCGATAGCTTTTTTGTCTTCGCAGACGGCGCCCGGGAGGACCCTCCGCGGCCGGGTCCTCCTGGGAGGCTCCAGGCCGCCCAAAGCCGTTCCCGCCTTGGGAATCCACCCTTCAACGTGCGTACCGTGAGTAATCGGAAGCGTTGCTCAATGAGATGCAGCGAACGGCGGATGAAACGAGTTTCATCTCGCCTATCCAACGGATGATTACAGGGGCCAGTCCCCGGATGAGTGGCACGGAAACAAAACAGCTCGCTCAACGCCGAAGAGGCAGCCTGTGCGTGTTAGACCTTACAGCTGCGCCGTGGCAAAGGGTGCAGCGGTGAGTGCTTGACTTGAACCTGCACCCACACTACTGCACTGAACAATGGCCGTGTGCTCTTGCTTTCCTGTGTTGGTGAATCCATGTAATCCTGAAAGGAAGAAGTTTAGCCCCCATTGAACGGAGCTTCAGAGTGAAAAGGGAGGTTGTACCTGAGGGGGTGAGGGTGGATATCCAACCGGTTTCAGCTTTGCTGAAACCGAGGGGAGAGCGCTCCTCCCCTGCCGTGGGGCCGGGTGATTGACAAGAGGGCCCGGCCCGCCGGTTTCAACTCGTTGAAACCGAGTCCTCATTGTCCGCCAGCCGCGTAGATAAAAGAAAACAGAAGCATACGACAAAAGAAAGCTGCCGCCTTTTCTCCGTTCTCAGGAGCAAAAGCGACAACCTTTTTTCGGTGTGTCTACATCACGGCAAAGCTGCCGAGCAGGATGTCGCCCTCGTCCGCGCAGGTCTTGACGACGCGCACGGCAGCGACGCGCTTCTCGGGGTGCGGGTTCGGCACCGCGATGCGATACCAGGTGTCCCCGCCGTGCCGGATCGGCAGCGTCGTATAGGAGACCTCGGCGAGCTTGCTGTCGAACGACCAGGTGTCGCGCTCCGCCAGGCCCGGGTTGTCGTAGAGTTCCCCCTGATAATGCCGCTCCCAGACGCGGCTCTTGCCCGTGATGTTCAGGCCGTAGACCAGCGGGATCGAGAGGACCTCGCCGTCCTCGTATTCCACCTCATACCGGCCGACGGTGTCGCGCTCTACCTGCATCGGGACGCTCGACAGATACTGATAGCGGCGCTCGATGGTGGCGGTGTGCTCGATATCAAAATGCGGCCCCGCGAGCGTCTTCCGATTGCAGGATGTGAACATCTCCTCAAAGACCGCGTCGAGGTATTCCGGGAAGCGCGCGTCGTCCCAGGTCTCGTCCCAGAACATCCGCACGCCGAAGAACAGGGAGAGGAAGACCCCGTTGCGCTGTAAGGTGGCGTCCTCGAGACTGGACCAGTGGGAGGGGGATCCGCCCCCGGCTCCCTGCGCGAGACGGCGGTTCCAGTCGAGGAAATTGACGGGCGCGAAATTGCCGTACCAGAGCGTGATGCCGCGCTTGTTGAACTCGTCGTCGAAGTATTCCGCGATGCTCCAGTACCAGTGATGGGCGATGACGTCGCGGGGGATCAAGTCGATCGCGCGCCAGGTGGCGGGCCGCACGATCTCCACAGTGCCGTCGGGATGACGCACGCGGGCCTCGGAGCCGCCGAAATGCTCCCCGTTGAGGCCGATGGCATCCAGCACCTTCTCCGCCCAGAACATGGTGCGGATCCCGCGTTCGGCGAGCCAGTCGTGGATCTTCGTGAGGTCGCCGGCATAGAGCTCGGCGGCGTCCTTCCCCCTGCACCGCGGGCAGATGCCGATGGAGTAGTACTCATCGTGCCCGATGTGCATGATCTTCGGCCGGAAGACGTCGACGACCTCTTCAAGCACGTCGAAAACCAGCCGGTAGGTGTCGGGATTCGAGGGGCAGTACACGTCCGGCCATGCGTCGTCCGACCGCTCCGCGAGCTCGGGATGCGGCATCAGGAGATAGTCGGCGTGGGAGAGCGTGGGGCATTCCGGGATGACCTCCATACCGCGGTCCCGGCAGTATTCGACAAGGCCGCGCACGGTGTCCTGCGTCAGCCAGCGTCCGCCGCCGTTCTCGAAGTGGATGGAGTTTTTATCCCACGGGTAGGTCTTGTTCTGGATCTCATTCGCGCGGTCGGGATAGCGGGCCATCTCCCGGCAGTAGTCGATCCACGCGGCGTTGATCTCCGGGTGGGATTTGTACTCCATCGCGCCGCCTACCTCGAGTATGATCGTGTTGTAGCGCAGGGACAGAAGCAGATCGACGGTGCGGGTGAAGCTCTCAAGATCGTCCGGGGCGGGCATATAGACCTTCAGACCGCGGAAGGGACAGCGGGGAAGATCCCAGAGCAGGCCGCGGCGCACGCTTTGGCCGTCTTCGGCATCTTCGGCGTCCTGCACGAGCGCATACGCGCCGTAGATCAGGCCGCGGAGCCCGTCGGCATACACGCGCACGTCCCGCTCCCGCGTATCGACGAGGTAGCAGTCCTCCACGGGCGCGCGGTTGGTGTCAAAGAGGGTCTGCGCCTCCCGGAGGACGGCGTCGGGGATGGGCTGGACGAATTCGACGCTGCGGTAGAAGCCGTCCGGCGCGGTGGGCAGCTTTGCGAGGATTTCGGAGAGTACCGGATTCTCCGGCATCGGAAACGGCGCGAAGACGGCGCTGCCGTTCGCCGTGCGGTAGGTGTGGAGGGATGACAGCATGGGATGGTCCTCCTCGGTTTCAGGATATTTTTTCGAGATACCGCCGTTTGCGGACGGTCGGGTTCTGCGCGTTGATCGCCTGCCGGCAAGGGCAGTCCCGCCTGTGATCGTTGACGATCCCGCAGGCCTGGAGATGGGAATACACCGTCACGGTCCCGAGATACCGGAAGCCGTATGCTTTAAGCTCCCGGGCGATCTGATCCGACAGGCCGTTGCTGACAGGGATCGGGCCCTTTTCATGCCCCATATACAGGACGGTTTTCCCGTCCGTGTGCGCCCAAAGCCAGTCGCAGAAGCTGCCGTGCTCCTCGCGGATCTTCCGGAAGCACCGGGCGTTGCCGATGACCGCCTCGATCTTGCGCCGAGAGCGGATCATGCCCTCGGTATGCAGGATCCGTTCGATATCCTCCTCGGTGTAGGCGGCGATCCGGTCGTAATCAAAGCCGTCGAAGCATGCGCGGAAGATCTCGCGCTTCTTGATCATCAGACTCCAGGACAGCCCGCACTGCATGGCTTCCATCATCAGGTGCTCGAACATCCGCCGGTCGTCATGGACCGGTACGCCCCACTCCGTGTCGTGGTAGGTTTTCATGGCATCGAACGTGAAGCCCCAATCGCAGGTGTACACGGGTTCGTGTTTGATATTTTCAGAAGGATTCATGGCCGGTGTCTCCCTTCTTCCGTCCGTTGTTTTTCGTCGGGGGGCATCCGAAGTCCGGACCGCCCGGCTTCATTATACACCAAACGCGGGAAGATTTCAATAAAGAAAACCCCGCTTGCTCATACAAACGAGGCTCTTTGGTGCCGGCGGCGGGGGTCGAACCCGCACCCTGTTGCCAGGACCAGATTTTGAGTTTTTGAAGTGATGTGGAAGATGGCGGACGCTGGCGCCGATTTTGGGCAGATAAAAAACGAAGCGGGAACGCGCCTTGGCAGGGGTGTGGAAGGGGATACAATTTAGGGAAGGCGTTAAGCGGTCGGTTCAATAAATGCAGTAGAAAACAATAAATAACAATGCTTTGCAGGAGGTTCATTTCCCGTCGACAAATCATACTTGGAGATGAACGATATGACAAGAAAAGATTGGATGGATCAGTTTCAAAATTACCCGGATGTCGTGGAGGTCACTGACCTGTGCGCCATGCTGGGAGGCGTCAAAGCCAAGGACGCTCGACAGCTGTTGGAGGCCGGAAAAATCAAATCCTTTTTGATCGGCAGGAAGTATCAGATCCCGAAGGAATGTGTGATCGATTATCTTCTGAGCGATCACAGCAAGGAGGATCGGACAGAATCGATCACAGCAACACAAGCAGGCTCACATGGAACAAAGGAGGGTTTGAAAAAAGCCCCGAAGCAAAGCCGTCGGACAACAAATGCCCTAATTGGCCCGGCCCAAAAGTCAGCAAACTCACGGCCGGTTTCTCAAAAAGAAGCATACAAGATCATGCTTCGGGAGTATCCGGATGTGATGAACATCGAACAGGTCAGCGAAGCTCTCGGCGTAAGCACGAAGGCGGTGTACGGTCTTATCAAAGGCGGTCATCTTTCCTTTCTGAAAATAGGCCGTACATATCGAGTCCCAAAGATCCTGCTTATTGCATACCTCTATGGTGATACGCAGGGCCAGAGTGATGAAGAACAGAAGTGAGGAGGAGTGACGAAAAATGAAATCCGGAACCTGGATATACAACATGGATACGGCCTGTGTGGAAGCGCGCTGCCCGGACGGTATGCTGATTTCCATCGATACCCTTACCGTGGAACGGGAGTTCGTGGAAACCTGGCTCGACCGCCGGGAGTTGGATTACCTGATCTACAACGACCCCGATGCCTACGCGGAGCTGGTGCTGAACGGCGATGTGAAGAAGTATCTGGATACGGTAAGGCAAGGGCAATAATATTGAAAGGACGGGATCGATGTTCCCGTCCTTTCGAGTTTCCAAAGGAAATATCTTGGAGTCCGAAAATCGAACTTCTGATTTGATCGGAGAAGGAGTGTCAATTGAAATGACACCCTTTCAACGTCATGATTGGATTATTGCATTAACAATTGCAACTAAACACACAACTGACATAACCACCGTTTTCATCTTTTCGTTATTCTCACTCTTGGTGTGTGCCAGTGGTTCTGCTAACTTGATTGTTTCTCTCGCGTATTTTTTCACATCATCATCTGCAGATTTATAATCAAAGAAAGTCTCAAGCATGCCTTTAGCATCTGCTGCCCCGATGATTCTTCCTGTCGCCTTTTGAATATCTGGTGTATACACTTTTTTTGCAAGCATGATGAAGAGCTCTCGTGCGGCAACACCGACTTGATTGTAGTCAATTCGGGTGCTTACACTGTTGGCATCTTCAAGGAGTTTCTTAAGTGCATCATTGACATCATTCCAGGGGGTTCTAACATATTTAGCAGTATCGCATGCGAATTCTGGAGATTGCAAATACCTTAGGATGGCTCCGAGTGCGCCAAATCTATACGGATTAAAACTATAAAGACCTGGACCATGAGTAACGTATAAATGATCACGGATATCAGCAAGTTCCGATGATATAGTTGGCGAAATAGAACATAGAGATTTGCTCAGTCTGTCAAGATATTTTGTCATCTGGTTTAAATCATTCTCGTGGACAAAAACCTGGTTAACGCTCCCGTTTATCTGGACCAGATAGAAATCAAATATCCGCTTCAAATCTTGAGTATTCTTAATTATATCTTTCATCTGAATGCCACCTGAACTTATATCATCCAAATCGGCACGATCAGATTATCCCTGTCAAAAGCGCTGAAATGATCCGCCATGCAGAGGATCGCACCGGTGCCGAGTTGGAGGGGGGACTTGTCGATCACGCCGAAAACACGGGTCAGGCGTTTGTCCGGCGCAGCAGTTTTCTTGATTTCCAGCGGGCAGAGCTTGCCATCGCCTTCGAGAACCACGTCGATCTCCTTGGCATCCCGGTCGCGGTAGAAGTAGAGATACGGCTCCAGCCCGGCGTTCTGATAGCTTTTCATGATCTCAGACACGGTGAAGTTTTCGAGCAGAGCGCCGTTCATCGCACCGCTTTCGGCCACCTCCGGGGAAGACCAGCGGGTGAGATAGCAGACAAGCCCGGTATCATAGAAATACACCTTCGGCGTCTTAATTGTGCGTTTCAGCACATTGTTGGAATAGGGATGCAGCAGGAAGATGATCCCCAGTGTTTCCAGAATATTGACCCAGGCTTTTGCAGTCGGCATGTCGATATCTGCGTCCTCTGCCAGCGCATTGTAGTTCAGAAGCTGGGAACAGCGGGCGGCAACGGCTGTGACAAAGCGATTGAATTTCAAGGCGTCGACGCTGCCGGAGAGGTCACGGACATCGCGTTCCACATAGGTGGAGAGATAGGACGAATAGAAGATATTCCGATCCGGCGTCTGCCCGCTGATGAGTCCCGGCATCGAGCCCCTCCACAGTCGCGCAAACAGCTCCGGCGTGGTAATAGGCTGAATCCGATCCTGCTCAGCCAAAAGACGGTCAAAATCCGTTGTGAAGGGTTCACAAGGCGCTCCAATGATTTCCCGCTGGGACAGAGGCGACATGTGCAGCAGCGCGACGCGGCCTGCCAATGATTCCTGGACACCTCGCATGAGTCGGAAAACCTGCGAGCCGGTGAGCCAGAAGTCACCGGGATTGTGATGCTCGTCAATATGAATCTTGATGTATGTGAAGAGTTCCGGGGCATACTGCACCTCGTCGATAAGCACAGGCGGTCTGTGAAGCTGGAGGAACAGAGCAGGGTCGTTCTTTGCCATATCCCGCTCGGTGAGATCGTCCAGCGTTACATACTTCCGCCCGATATTCTCCTTCTCCGCAAGAGAACGCAGCATGGTCGTTTTGCCCGCTTGACGCGGTCCGGTCAGAAGGATCGCGGAGTAAGATTTGCTGAGTTCGAGGATTCGGGATTCCATGTGTCGGCTGATGTATTCCATAAAGCACACCACTTTTCGGCTAATTTTGTTTCTGACTATATTATAGCCGAAAAATGAAGGTCAGTCAACAAGAACTTCGGCAGATTTTAGAAATATTTACAAATCTGCCGAAGAGGATGAGGTAACGATTCGTTACCTCATCCTCTCGCCTGAGTTTCCTGCGTTGAGCGCAGGGGCCCCCCTATGATTCCAAAGGCTACACAGAAGTCTGTTCTCGGTTGAAATGATGCCAGGTCATGCGGTCCGAATCGGGGTCGTCATTACCGACCCCTGTGGGAACATCCCTTGCTGCAATTAAGGGTCGTTCGTGAGATCAATATCTGCTGTGAGCTCAACTCACAACAGACCATATACAGGATTGAATGAAGACAGGAATGACCGTCAATATTGCTGACGGTCATTATGCTTCTGACCCTCATCACAAATGAGGGTCACTTTTCCGAAAAACGACAGCGGGAATCCGGATATGATACCTCGTCGAAAGTGCGGATACAACAGGCGGCCTAAGTTGATCTTAGTCCGTCAAACTGTACGGGATAATTCAGGAAAAACCACTGCCCTGATTCGAGGCACTGGTCGGGAGCGATCGTGTACTTATGGCTATCTGCCGTCGTCTTAACCAACAACAGACCCTCGATTGAAACGAGGGTGCCTCTAAGCCCTTAATTGAATTAAGGGCTTAGCACTCAAATCTGAGTTTTCTGATGTAGTGACCCTTAACAACAGTAAGGGTCACTTTGCAAAAGCAGAGTACTATCATTTCAGATGAGGGTTTTATTCTCAAAGACGACCGAAGGATACCGTCATGACTGGTGACGGTATCCTACACAGGTGTTGGATAGTGCTCATTCTCCCCTGCGGGACGTTTCATACCGTAGGGTATGTAAAGCTGTGGAAGGACGGGATGACTGGTCCCGTCCTTTTCGTGTTTCCAAAGGAGACTTCTGTCTTGATCGGAAAAAGGGTGTTAACTGAAATAACACCCTTTCAGCACATTAATGCTTGGCTGCAAACTGTGTTTTTCGGCAGATTTTATGTTTCACCACAGATTAGCCTCAAACATGGGGAGATAAGCTCCATCTCGAGGTGCATTTGTACTGTTCAAGGAAAAGGGCGAGCCCTCAGCTTCGACCTTCTGTGTTTCCAAAGGAAACTTCTTGAAATCTCTTTTGGAAACATCAAGAAGTTTCCAGAAGTCCGAAAACCGAACTTCTGGAAGTGCATCTTCATATCACATCAGAATTTTCTTTATGTTCATTTTTATACCCGTTTATACCCTTGACTGATGGGTATAATATGGGTATAATAAAGAGCAGGAGAATATCTTGTTTGGAGGCTCATCATGGCAAACCAGAACATATTGGAAAAGATCACGGCGCTGGAGGAGCAGATCGCCCTGCTTCCGAAAGGCTCCGTCGGGCAGAAAACCGTCAATGGGAAGGAATACTTCTACCTGCGGTGGACGGAGAACAAGAAGCGCAAGGAGAAATACATCCCCGCTGACGAGATCGAAACCCTGAAAAGTAATATTGAGAAACGAAAGGCTCTGGAAAAGGAGCTAAAAGAGCTACGCAGACAAGTATCAGCCATTTCTGCGTCGAAACCAGCAGAAGAGCATACGTTCCAGACCAACGTGCGGACCGGCAGCGCACTCCGCAGCTTTGCCGCACCCGTGAAAGGTTATAAAAAACGCGACTGCTTCCAGGCGCTCCACGAATACCTTTACGGGCCGCAACAGGACAAGGTCTTCATTCTCTACGGTCTCCGGCGCACAGGAAAGACGACGCTGATCCGTCAGATCTTCGCTGAGATGTCAGACGAGGAGCTTGCGCAGACTGCCTTTGTCCAGATCACGAAGAGCGACACGCTGGCTGTCGTAAACAAGGATTTGAAATACTTGGAGACGGCGGGGTTCCGCTATGTCTTCTTCGATGAAGTCACTCTCATGGAGGACTTCATCAGCGGCGCTGCGCTCTTCTCCGACGTATACGCTGCCAGCGGCATGAAGATCGTGCTCTCCGGCACGGATTCCCTGGGTTTCCTGTTCTCTGAGGACGAACAACTTTTTGACCGCTGCATCCTGCTCCACACGACCTTCATCCCCTATCGTGAGTTTGAACAGGTACTCGGCGTGAAAGGCATCGACGAATATATACGATACGGCGGCACCATGAGTCTCGGCAGAGTTCACTACAACGAGACTTCGACTTTTGCCAGCAAGTCCAGTGCGGACGAGTATGTGGACAGCGCCATCGCCCGGAACATCCAGCACTCCCTGCGGTATTACCAGGACGGCGGGCATTTCCGCCATCTGCAGGAGCTGTATGAGCACGACGAGCTGACCAGCGCGATCAATCGGATCGTGGAGGACATCAATCACCGCTTTACGCTGGAGGTGCTGACGAAAGATTTCCGGTCAAACGATTTGGAGATTTCCCGGAAGAATCTGCGTCGGGACCGGGAACAGCCCACGGATGTTCTGGACCATATCGACCTCCCGGAAGTCACGGAACGGCTGCGGCAACTGCTGGAGATCCGCAATCTGCCGGAGCAGTCTGTCGAGCTCAGCGACACGCACATTTCGGAAATCCGGGAATACCTTGATCTGCTTGACCTGACTCATGAGATAGGCGTATATGCGCTTCCCTCCGCTGAAAAACTGCGGGATCGGACGATCATCTCCCAGCCAGGCTTGCGGTATGCCCAGGCAGACGCGCTAGTGAACAGTCTCCTGCAGGATCAGACCATGAGCGACCTGTCTCTGACGGAGCGTAACTATGTACTGGATCGCATCCGCAGCGAAATCATGGGGCGCATGATGGAGGATATCGTGCTGCTGGAAACCGCGCTTGCAAACCCGAAAAAGCAGGTGTTCGTTCTGCAGTTCGCCGTCGGCGAGTTCGATATGGTGGTCTTTGATCCTGCCGCCGCGTCCTGCGAGATCTTTGAGATCAAACACAGCGCTGAAATCGTTTCGGAACAAGCCCGCCATCTGCTCGACCCGGAGAAGTGCGCCATGACCGAGCACCGGTACGGGCCGATTAAAAGAAAAACCGTCCTGTATCGCGGTGTGACACAGGACAGGGATGGGGTACGGTATGTGAATGTAGAAGAGTATCTGAAGGGTGTCGATTGAACCGACACCCTTTTACATGTTAGTGCAGAGGTGTGAATCGCGTTTTTCGGTTGATTTTCGGTTTCACCACACGCATGGTCTTGGGAAGTCACCTTCGTCAGCCAAAATGAAAACAAATACATTTTTATTTTCATATGCCGCAAGAAGAAGAGCATATTGAGAGTGATTATTTGTATTTTTCTCTACAGCAATTCAAATTCTTTTATCAGCAACTTGACAAGGTATCTTGCCGTCTCCTCATCAAGCTGAATCGACTGACTGATCTTTTCGGGATTGTCACGGTCATCTTTTCCGTATGTATCAAACTGTACGTACTTCCTCCCGTCTTTTTCGAAAACAGTATACGTAGTATGTACTTTCTCGTGTAGCATATTGCGAGTTTTCTCAATTCTTTCGATACTTTCAAGGCTTATCTGTGCCATTGGAGCTTTCCTCCTTTATTTCTGTTGCTAATCTCTCAAGTCGATTTGTGATATTTGCTTTTTTCAGTTCACACTCCCAAACGACAATCACTTTCCACCCATTGCTCCGAAGCAATGAGTGGTTTCTTTTATCTCGATTTACATTGGCTGTGATCTTCGGAATCCAGTAATCTTGGTTAGATGATGGCCATACAAATCTCGGACAGTCATGTTTATGCCAAAAGCAACCATTAACAAATATTACGGTTTTATACTTTGGAAGGACAATATCAGGACAACCAGGTAGTGCTTTTACGTTCTTTCTGTATCGAAATCCCTTTGAGAAAAGATGCTTCCGCACAAGCTCCTCGGGTTTTGTATTCTTGCTACGGATATGGGACATGTTTTTGCTACGTACTTCCTTGCTGCGGTTATCCATATCGAGTCTTATAATTCGTAGATATAACAAGAGGATCCCGGTGTCGAGTAATCACTCTCGTTGTATATGACTGCAGGCGCATAGCAAGCCTGAATATGATCCATTGACATTATTGATTTGGCAACTCCGATTGTGGAAAGCTTGTTATTCATTGGGATAACAATAATATTCTCATCAACATGGGTGTTATATAATTTGCATAGCACGTCTGCTGTCATATCAGGATTATCACATGGTATTTCGACACACTCTATTGAAGGAAAGTCGAAAGACATTTCCTTTACCAATTCCAAATATAACTTGTTTGCATCCTTGTTCTTATCAGTTGTTGCATTATCAGGCGTTCCGTAAACTAACGTTAAAAAACTGGGTTCCAGAGCTGAAATAACATCAGCTGCGCGATTGTGCTCATAACCCACAATAATGACTAATCGATTCTTTTGTGAAGGAAATAATAAGCCTGAATATCCAAGAATAGAGTGTACTTCTTCACACCCTCGGCTTAGCCATTTCTGTGCAACATTACAACTTGGACAATAATCTTCAGCATTCGTATATATGCATGTGACAGTTACTTGGTTCTTTTTTACCGCAACAATCTTCAAAAAAATCATTAACATTTCGTGTGTGAATGTCGTAATATCAGCCAATATCTTTGCCTTTTTTCTTGAAGGTTGACGCTTTATTTCAGAGAGCATTGTATCGGCGATTTCTATAGGATTTGAGTAATCTAGTGCAAGTAAATGAGCTTTTTTTCCAAATATCCTATGCAACTCTTCTGCATTTTGATGATTCTTTTCGCTTCCTTGTTTGTTATGAAAAATGATTACCTTATCAAAGTGTTTTTTATACAGTTTTTGAGGCGCAACGAGACATCTGTTCTCAAAGCTGCTCGAGCAGACAAAAACATCATAATCGTCCGTTAGGGATGAATTGAGATATCTAATGTTAGTTCGCTTCATTTTCGTCAGCTCCTTCTATAGCAACAGGCGAAGCCATGTCAAATAATGACAGTTGAATGCAATCATTATTCTCAACTGCTGTCTCTCTAATTGTCCTAAATGGCTGTTGAATAGCATCTTTTAATACTTGATTTTTAATGAATAAATAGCCGGCAAAGCCGTTTGGATCTAGATTCCATATTGGAGCAAGTCTTCGATTTAGCACATATAACCTGGTCCTCCCTATGCTGCCAGACTCTTTTCTGCCAATTGTTGACCGATGAAAATACCCTAATTGCAAACCAATGTCCAAGATCCTCAATACATCTTCAGTGGGAGTATCACTGATTGCTATTGAGAAGACCCTTCTTTCAGAACGATCAGAGAGAAGGACTTTTCTGAAGAGTCCGCCTAAACCTTGGATTAAGTTTGACAGCCTTTTAATATCTTCTTTAGGATAAGCCTCATCATGACCAGCCTGTTCAAGAGCTTCAAGTTCATTGAACAAAAACCTATTTGCTTCTTCCCTAACAACAGCACTTTGGATGGATGGATCGATGTATTCCACAGTTCCGTTTTCGGAAAGAGCTTGGGCTTTAGCATACATTGTGTGGGCTTGTTGCAAAAAATATCTTACTACACCTGAGGAAATATTTACGAGTTGGTCAAATCCTGAATAGCTGTAAGTGCTACTTGATTTGCTTTTACCAGACAATCCTTTAATAAAGTCAGGTCTGGCGTATCTGCGAGCATCGTCTGTCCGATTACTTCCGTGTCCTTTTCCCTCGTCAAATTGCTGAATATACCATTTCTCAATTTCCTTTATTTTCTGTTCTTGTTTTTCGTCACAAGGGAAGAAATCTTCAAGCGGCGTCGAAATACCATATATATCCATTCTTTTTCGAACTATGTCAGAAATACGCCGATAATAAGTCGCTTTTGAAGTCTTTTGCCCCTCCGTATATACTGTTGCGATATCAATTTCAACATAATCATGAGGTGTATCAATAGTTGCGCCATTGGTTGTATAGTATGTTTTATAATTATACTGCGTAGATATCTTTAAGCTTATTCTACGGCTTGTTCTGGTTGCTACCCACGAGTTGAGGATCCGAGTCTGTGTTTCTGAAAGAAAATGTGCATCGTCCAGAAGCAGATAAAATGTTGCCTTTTGATTTGAAACTGTATTTGAAAGCGATTCCAACAAAGGCACTAAATAATCAATATAGTCATACAGTTTCCCGGTATACGGAGGTATTTCACTGGAAAAAGAGCACCTTTTGATATAAGAAATTGTCTCATTGTATACTTTTTTTACTTGCTTAAGCATTAAACGCAAGTAGTCATTCGAATTATCTGCTGTGCTTTCTTGCTGCATTAGGCCAAGAATGTCTTCAAAATCACGGTAGAATGCTTTTATTTCATCATACTGTGCATTGTTGTCAAATCCATTGCTACTGATGAGATTATCTAGGACCCGAATTAAAATATGGGAAACCATTAGGTGCTCATTTAAGACAGTACTTGCATGTTTGTTTTCGAGTCTCCTTAGTTCGGCCAGAGAGAAATTTGTGTTTTTCAGTGGAATATATATAGCAATGAATGGAAGGTCACTTATTGATTTACCAGTTTTTAGACACTGGCAATCAGCCTGGAGATACCTAAACATCATGCTTTTACCGACCCCTCTAGGGCCTTTGAGTATTACATGTCCTGGGTCAACAATCTGGGAAAAATCAGTAAACACATCAACAAACAGACTAACGGTTTCATCAGCAGTTAGATCCTCTGGCGTCGTAATCCTAAACGGATTACTGTTTTCATTTATCATCATTTATAACACCTCTTTTGATCATTGTTTTTAGTAATTCTTCCCCAGAAGGAACATCTATTTTCCACCCAGCTTTAATCTGACCAGCCATAGGCGTCTCCGGATATGAAACGTCTTCCAATGTATAAGAAATCGTCTGGATTCTTTCTGAAGTTTTCCCATATATATTGATGCTAACATCAATTCTGCCAATGGATATATATGGATGCATGAACTTCATGCAGTAACGACGTTCAACCTCCATTTTTAATGTCCGATCATATATTTCATCTAATAGGAACTTATCGCACCCTCCAACTTGATATGTATCTTTCAGGGCTTCAGTTTCAAGCTCATAAACCAAAGATACTTTGAGATCATTGTTCATTAAATCTTCAACAAGATTAACTGTGTGAAGGGCTCTTGAATAATCGTGGTATATCCTGCTGTCAGTGCTTAAAATCCCCAGGTTAATAGCTGCCCGGTTAGCTCTACTGGAGTCATCAGCCAATTCATCAGCAAATCTTAGGATTGCAGCAAGTAAACGAGTACGTACAAGCGAATTAAATATATGTTCGGATGTACTTAGCAATGATATCGTATCTTTTCCCAAAATGCTTTTTCCGCCATGTGCCATGGCGATATTTTTTATGACGCGGCGTTCTGGCACATCAGGAATAATCGAACAACAATTACTATCAAATATTTCACCAAGTTTCTTTTCGTGTCCAGCTCGCCCTAGAACGTTCCCTATATCATGTATTTGAATCGCAGATAATAATAAGAACACTTCGAATTCTGATAGAGGGTCATTCTTAAAGCGAGAGACGATTGCATTTGCTCTTTCTATTACCTTCTCTATATGATCAGGGCCGTGGTCATTCAAAAAAACGACAGGGTCAGAAGTGAAGAGTTCTTGAACTCTTCTTGTGCGTGTTTCGCTATCGTCCTCTAAACTGATGGATTCCAATTGTTCCTTATATGAAGTCAAAGCAGTATGAATACTATCTGACATCGCTCCAGATATCACAGTTTCATGTATTTGTTTCAGATTCTTTTTTATCTCCTGATATGCCTCATTACATGTCCTGTCATTATGATACTTCTTCCACGTTGGGTTATTAGTTTCTGCTAAGTATTGCACCATTCCGCCACATGATTGGATCGTTTTCTTTGCACTTTTTGCCATAATCACATTACTCCTCTGAATAATTGAGAGTCTGAGCGAGCTTCTTAGCTATGGATTTCGCCATAATCGGCGGAACGGCGTTTCCCACTTGCTGATACTGTTTATCCTTTGAACCACAGAAAACAAAACTGTCAGGGAACGTCTGTAGCCGAGCAGCTTCTCGCACGCTGATTGCTCTATCCAGCGTTGGGTGAATCCACATCGATTTTCTAACATTTACAACGGTTCCGCTTGGCTCATCATAATCAAGGCGGAGATAGATCGTATTCTGAGTACGGGAAACGTCAGTATATGTGTTTTCCTTCAACTCATCTGAGAGTGCATGGAAGTTTTCACCCGGTTTTAGCGCACGAAATCGCTCCATAGCAGTCTCTGTAGTGCGCGTGACAATATGATTCTTTAAGACTTCTGTATCTCGCAGTGATTTGGCCAACTCAGAAAGATTGTCTTTCGGTTCTATCGCAATTCCGTTTTCATCGTCTTGGAGATCATACACAGGCTGCACATCTTCCAGGTCTTCAATCGCATCACGCACCGTTCGGTATTCATCTTCATCGAATCTGCCTTTAGGCAACGCAACCTTCGCCGCAATCTTTTTTTGGATACCAACAACAACAAATCGCATTCTCTTTTGAGGAGCTCCATAATCGGCTGCACAGAGAACGGAAGAATTAATAACATATCCGTTTTCAGGAGCTTCCAACACACCCCGTAGATAGTCAAACACCGCGAAAGAGCGAATCATTGCCGCCAATCCATTTGTGACATCAAAACTGTCAACTACTATATCGTTATCGTAGATTTCTTTCGCTTTGCTGAGCATCCTTTGTATCATAATGGCAGGCTCAATCGATGGCTTAATTGACTCAATACTGCATTCGCCCGCATAATAACGCTCGACCGCGCTAAAAGCACGGAAAGCTGCAACGGCCACATGGTCCTCCTTATCCGGTTCGATCAGATATGGCTTTGCGGTTTTTTGCAGTGTCTTTTGATGCTTTTCCAGCGCTTGCTGCAGTTTCTTTACATTTTTACTGGCTTTGTATATTACGTTCAGCTCCGTGTAATCGCTCTCAGGCCACAGTTTCTCTGTAATTCGGTCTTTATCTCCAACGAGCTCCAACGCACCGGGGAAGACATATTCTGCGTCCAAAAGGTGTAGCGGGGAGGTTTTGACAGGAATGCCATATTTCTCCACGATGACGAGGTCTTTTTGGCTCATGTAAAACCGATGAACCTCAGAGCGGAGCATACTGACATTTTCCATTACAAACGCCTTTGGATGCAGTTCGAGTATTGCGCGCAGATATTGCTTAACCAGCATATTGTTTTGGCTGATGGCATGGTTCTTTTGCCGGTTTGCATTTGAAAAACCTTGACAGGGAGGGCCACCAATAACCACATCAATGCTGCCGTATTTTTGCTGAATTGCAGCATAGTCTGCTGAACAGACATCACCCAGGACTTCAACGCCAGGATGGTTCAGCCTATATGTATCCTGCATATATGGACTGTTTTCAAATGCGACCTTAATGCAATATTTCTGAGTCTGCTGAAAACCTGTACTTAGTCCTCCAGCCCCAGCAAAAAGGTCGATTACACTTAACATCAACTGCTTCCTCCGTTTACTGAGCTGTATTAAAGCCTTCCTCGACAGCACGCTCAAGCAATGCGAGGAGCCGTTTGCTCTGATAAGTATTTGGAATCTTCTCTGGAATCTTGCAGGCAACGGTTAAAGCCGTCACATCAGTCGGCGAAACCAAATGATTCTTGACCGCAAATTCCGCAAGACGCTTCCACATCTCAACGGGTTGATTAACCACTTCAGATTGGGCATATATTTCATTGACTATTTTCTGATCCTTTTTGGCAGATCGTTGGGCGGCTTTCTGCTCATCCACAGTTACAAGACAACTCTCAATATCGGAAGGAAGTGAGAAGTCAATCTTCTTGATTCCGGTCCAGCAAGCTTCGCGCTTACACCACTGTGTCACGTTGGCAACAGGTCTTTCAGGGTCAGTCAGTTTTATCAAGACAAGCTCTGCAAGCGCCAAAAGCGATGATTTGATCTGATCTGGCAAATCCTGTCGATTCCATATCATCATCAGGTCGAGATCCATACCCGGATACTGACGCTGAATAAGCAACCGGAAATGCGCTATGGTGTAGTAGATAATGTTCGCACGGTAGCCGCCTTCGTACCACGGTTGCTTGGGGATTGTTTTCTCTAAATACTGGAACATGATCAGGAGAGCAGCAGTAGATTGGAAGTACCGCTCATTGAATTGCTGTTCGTCAGTATTCCACTGATTATCTATGTATTCAGCAAAAACTCCAAAGTTTGTCTGTGCACCTTTGCTGACGACATCTGGATGTCCCAGCCATGTATTTTGAACCTTGGCCAGATCAGTCTTTTTAATAACTTGGTTTTTAGGATGCTGGAGTTCAAACTGCTTTTTCTTTGATGCAGTTAAGCGCATCTGCTCTTGCAAATACTGCCCGCGCGCACGCTCATAAAACCATTTCGTTTCGTATTGAGCACCCTGTGTGGCAGGAGCAAAAAGAAGTCTCGAAATCTGCTCCATACGGCGGTGGAACGGATGAGAAGCAAAGAAATCTGCATCGCTGACTTTGTTTTGGCTATTAGACGAGCGAGAAATGTTCCGAATCAGCTCGTCCGCTTCTTCAACAGTAGATTCTTCAATGTCAGTAAGTTTCATCTGAACATAGAGTCCGTCCAGATTTGCCTTATCCTTATATCGAGCATTGGAAATAGAAGCTGTTGTTTGTCCGCCATTAATGATCTGGAAATCTCTGGCGTATGTGATGAATCTGCCATGATTCGTGTTTTCTATGACAACCTCCATGGCTGTGGCGGATATTCCATTATTGAACGCGAAGAACATCTGCGGCATGTTAAGAATAGTTGCTCGTATTTTTTTGTTTACGGCAACTTTCGTGGATAGAAAAGACCTTACATTTCCCTCCAGCAATTTACTTCCATACTTATCATAGATGTCAGCTAGTACTGATCCGGGAATAACGCCAAGATAACTTTTATATTGGTCAGTGGCTGCGGAGCTTGCTTCAAGACATGGAATGCCTTCACTGCAGTATTCCTTAAAGTTGATTTCAATAATTTGACGCCCTTGCTCGGAACAGCAGACGCGGAACAGTCGATCGATATCCCAAATCTGACCTTCGACAGGAATCCCTTCATAATCATCAATCTCAACGGTCTTGATCGCACTGCTCATATCAGCGTCTGTGAAGATCAGCAATCTATACTTTCTAATCTCTTTATCATTCAGACGCAGAAAATCCACGAGATCTGCACAGGGGGTGCTCATCTCAATTTCTCGATATAGATTGGAGGTCAACGCCGCTTTCAAGAAGACTAGAAGCTCACCAAAATCATGCATAGCAACCATATTGGTGAGTCTGCGCTCCAAATCGTTGCCATCAAAATCGGCAATAATAAGATTCATGGTGCTGTCAAACTCATCAAAAACATAACCGTCAACACGATACTTACTGCGGCCAAACCGGCTCGTGTAGAAGGATGGATTGAAGTCTGACAGCACTTCTGCATCAATCAGGTATTGAGCGACATTATCCACAAATGCTGCGCAGGATCCTTCGCCAGTCACGGCGGCAGCAGTTTTAATGCTCTCTAAAAAGTCTTTCTTGAATTCAGCGGAATCCATACAGAATCCTCCTTACTTGGACCAAGAAGCAATGCTGGGCAGATCTATTTGGTACTCAGCATTTGCAATTTCAGTTGGGATATTACTGCGCGTCAGTCTAGGGAAGGTATCATTCACCTCATAATGCTGTTTTGCAGAGATTACAAAGTGGTAGTTCTCATACTCCTGCATATCGATGTAGCCAACGGATGCCAGTTTAAGGACAAAGCTTTCAATAAGCCCAGGGCTGTGAATCAGTTTTGAAATCACATCGTGAACAACTGTGTAAAGTGTAATTGCACCGCTATGGGCAGGAGCACATTTGTCGATCCGATATACAATGAGTTCTCCGGAGTCGGAACTATCCAGCTGTTCAATGGATGAGATTGTTACAGTAACTGAAGACACACCGGTTGCTTTTATTTCATGCCAGCCATCTGGATAGACGAAATCCTGATCAGCACCGTCCGGACCAACCCATCCTGCCAGAGCATCCGAAACGTTCATTCCTCGATCAATCGTTTCTTTCAAGAATGAAAGCTCAGCGATTAACCCTTTTTGTGCATTTGAGCTGAGCAAGGTGCTGCGTTTGTGGTCGAGTAGCTTCAGCCATTGAGCATATCTGCGAAGCACTTTGGTTAAGGCGGTGTGTTGTGTTTTTTCATCCTTGGAATACTCTATGATGTCACTAGACATCGATATAAAGACATCTTCCTGGCCTCGATCAACAAGTGTAAAAGAGATGGCATACTTTCCATCCCGCCGCTGATTACAGGCGGCCTCAATACACTGCGAAGATGTGAGATTATCGGCGGGTATATCCGCGACAATTACGATTGATTTCTGATTCTCTGTAGCATACCTCACATGCCACTCCAGTGCATGCGGCACAGCCAACTGCAGAGAGCCTCCGTTATGGAAATCGATGCTGTTCCACTTTTTGCGGAGTTCCGACTCATATGCATTCATATCATGTAGTCCTCCTCATCGCTCTCATCAGGAACATCAATCCAATTGCGAAGTTCGACCAAGTTTACTTTGTAGTTCACGACACTGGTGTTATGTTCATCGCGCGGGAAACCTACGCCAAGTGCAAAGAGAAACGGCGGGAGTTCGGGACGATCTGGCTCATACTTAGCTTGAATAACGTGCAGCATCAGTATAGGAGCCCGGTCTTTTGTAAGGTAGGCTTTGTCGGATACATTGCGTTTTCCGGTTTCTTCTCGGAATGCTTGTCTGGCTTTTTCTATTTCATCACCAGTAAGACCGATTCGCGTACAACCGCCAGAGCCGACACGGACTTTTGTCTCACTGACGCTCAGCATCTTAGAATCAGCCGAAATTTTACGCTTCTCCGTACTTGGCAATGAAAGCACCTCGTCGCCGCACTTCAAACCGCCAGGGTATTTATCGCCTTCTCCGCTACTGATAAGGACAACATCCCACCCTTTATTCCATTGTCTTGACTCAATGAATTCAGCTAAGGCACGCCCATTAAAGCTCAAATGCCATGGATGAGTTTCAAAGTCTCGAAGGAGCTGTGCTACTGCATCACTCGGAACGTGCTCCCAATAATAATGACCTTTTGTGCGCTCTGGATCATCCAGACGATCTCCGCATTCAGCCAACGAAGCGACAAAATCTTTGAACACTTTTTCATTTTCTGCCAGAATAGGGAGCGATGCTTTCAATCGTGGGGTTTCAAGCAGATTGCCAGAGACTGAAACCGGACATGTAATATCGGTCGCAGTCCGCATCTTGTTCCTGGCCGTCACAATTAAGGAACCCGGATCTTGACGCACCTTCAGGCCGAATTCCATCGGTGTCTGATGTGCGTTCCGCATCTTGACAATCTCGTCTTTGAGTTCAGCCGTTGCCCGGGTAATCTGACCATACCAGTCGATTGCTTCCTCTGACATCCATATTTTGACCAGGTCCTGATAATTGGGCCGATAGCCAAACCAACGCCCCATCTGCATGAGGGTGTCATACATTTTTGTATTGCGGTGGAAATAAGTAACGCAAAGGCCTTCGAGAGTCAAGCCGCGTGAAAGACTGTTTCCGCCCACAGCAATTACTCTCAGCCCATCATTTTTGTGATTGAAATAGTCCAGACTGGCAGCGCCTGTCTTCATATTGACTGCGCGTACATCAATTGGAGCAACTGCCGGGTAGAGATATGTCCGCAGGAGTTCTTCCCAGCCGATCATGCTGATTGATTCAAGATTGTATTTATTCCATGTTTCATGCAAAGCCCTTATTGAGGCTATTTGTTCTGCCTTTTGTGCGGGAAGTTTTGAATAGTTTCTGAGGTCAGACTTTACCTGTTCAAGCCAAAATCCCAATATATCAGCGATTTGATTTTGAACCAGAGTATAAAGGCTGATATGTACCATCATAGAGCGATGCTCTGTATTGTCACCGCGATAATCTCGGATAGCGTTGGAAAGCAGAAAATAGTTTGCTGCTACATACAGATCTTCTGGCAAGCTGGTAACTACAAAGTCTTTTTTGTGCTTTGCAGGGAAACAGTTTTCCAAATCAAACACGTCAATCGGTTCAAGCATGCCAAAATGATCGCCATCGTCCCCAAAGATGCGATCTGCTCCGATATAGTCAGTTGGTGCTGAAAGAGCATAGATAAAATCTGCTGGGAACAAATCTTCGTTGTTTTCCGGGTCAATGAAAATATTGGCAAACGGAGTCGCTGTAATGCCGAGGTATGTAGTTTTGCTGAAAAGAAGCAGCAGTCTGCGAATGCAGTCGTTAATTGCAGCAGGAGAAGAATCAGGGTCCTTCGTGTTTACAGATGCATTATCAGCCTCATCATCAATTAACAGCAGAGGGAGTTCAATCTGTCCGACTGCGTTATGAGAGTTGTTTGCAGACAGCCACTTGATGAGATTGTTTAGGATGCGCTTATTTTTCTTCACCACAAGGATAACCGGGCAATTAACGTTCTCAATACCGAGATCATTGCTGCGAAGCACCCCGCTGTCGAAGTCTTTTGTCACTGAAGTGAAAGAGGCAATCTTTTTGGATGTGCCGTACCTGCCAACACCCACCGGCTGATTCTTGATGCCCTGTTCCGCTTTTGGATCAAGGTAATACTCACTTTTCCGGCCTGAGCATTCGGCATCCAGCCGTTCTTGTGTCTGTTTGCGCAGATTCTCCTGAAGGCCAGCTAATACTATGATTATCCTGTATCCCGTATCAGCCGCTTTGTTGCAGATAGCAGTGTAGTTTGCTGTCTTTCCGGATTGCACATCACCAAGCACAAGGCCTTTGATGGCAAAATGATCTTCTTCGGGGTCACCGCAGAGATCCAGAATCTCATCAGAGATTCTTCCAAGATTCGTAGTTACACGAGGATTCCAATGTTTGACTTCCTCGAGATACTTCTTGTACCGGTTCCAAAAGAAGAAATCAAATTTCGCTCGTTTCCCGGGAAGCCATGACTGGTGTCCGTTATTACGATCATTGATATAGACGCCTACATCCATTTGGATAACAAGACTCTGACGCAGACGCGTCAGTATCTCGGCATATTCCTGATCGGTGACCGGCATGAGCATGGTGTTCGCGGTCCTCAGCAGGTTCGCCTTATCAATAAATTCATCCTCGGTCGGGGGAACTTCTTTATACACAGTGTTTATATAAGCTGAGATCGTATTCTCGAGCTGTTCTACACTTGGATTAGCCATTTGTGATCTCCTTCCGTAGACTGTCAAGAACCTCTGGATAAGAAGCAAAAGGTTCAATGCTACTCATCGTATCAAGTATTGCAAGCTTTTCCGTGTTGTTTTTGCAACCTTCCAACATGGCGGAAAGCGCAGCAGTTATATCAGGTGCGGGTTGATCTTGGTCATTTACAAGCTGTTCGTCATTGTTCAGATCAACGTAGAGCTGGTTAAGCGGCAATCCTCGTTCTATCTGCTGGAATACTGAAATCAAAGCACTTTTCAACGCAGGATCATTGTCAACAATCTGTTTGATCATCGGATAATCGCGGTTAATCTCATAGTAAATACCACCTTGGGGATTCTTCATGCGATTCCAGATGTGTATTGTTGTATCACTGACCTCGCGTTTTCCCCTGAAAGTCCATGTTCGTTTGCTCCTTTCGGCAATGCGGTCAATGATTACCTCCAGATTATTCCTCACTTCTGCAGGAGGCAGCGCTGAGGACTTCTTGATATCAAGTGTCCATAGATCGTCAAGAGAATTTGGAATATCAACTTGGACGCGGGCAAGTTTAGACAAATCACCTTGCCGCATCATCCGGAACCATGTCCCCCAGGTGAGCAGACGTTTGTTGCGGTATATATAGAAACCTTGCTGTTTTCTTAGGCCATCTTTCCCACCGAGTTCCCGTATTTCTTCTGCAGTCATGCGGGATATATGCGGCAGAATATAGGGGCGAACAACAATTTTTTCACCGTGTATAACCAGTACCTCGTCATCCATCGGGCGGGTGCTTTTGTTTTTTAGAAATGGATCAGCCGGAATAATCGGTTCACCATTGATAGTCAGTTTAAGCTTGGTTATGCCAGATTCGCCGCTTAAGTATCTGTGATAGACAAGTGCTAAGTGTGAGCGAACACTATCTATTTTTCGGCCTAACGCGAGTTCGAAGTTTATTTCCCCAGCCTTCATACGATCCAGCTTTTGCCATACAACTAGAGTGCCAGACGCGAGTTCCATAAGTCGTTCAATTTCCGGCACTTCAAGGATTTCATCCGGATCAAGAAGCAATAGTGACCATTCACCGACTTCAGACACATGATCAATGTCCCATCTTCGCCCGAGTACGGTATCTCCCTGCTTGGTAACAACAGTCAATGCACGGCACTGTGATAGAGAAGCTGTTTTTAATCCCAAGCCAAAGCGTCCGAGATCATTAGTGTCTCTTGTATCAATCGGGCTCTTGCTGCCGTATTGCATAGCGAGATCTATCTCAGCCTCATTCATTCCGATGCCATTATCTAGGATAGAAATATATGCACCGTCAATCGGGAAAAAATAGATTCCTACCGAAGTTGCATTTGCTGCAATGCTGTTATCAACGATATCTGCAACTGCCGCTTCGAGTGAATAACCGATAGCACGGGTTGACTCTATCAGTGTTGGTGCATAAGGCGGTAAGTTTTTTGTTCTCAAATCATGCTCACCTCTCTGCAAATGGCTTCAACATTTGTTCTGCAAACAGCAGTTCAATCACGTCTTCTTTACGGGAGTTTTTTGCAAAAACTGACTTTTCAATTCGAACCCACAACCCTAAAAATGCTACCCAGCCTTTCGAGGGCTACCGGCCATATTCGAACCGAGTTTTGCGAAAATCTTAATCTATGCCTTTATGCTTTTCTCTTCAACCGGTACGCCCAGAACTTACCATCTCTCACACGTTCCAGGGTACCGTCTTCGCTTAGATCCCGCAGAATCCGATTCGCCGTCGCCGACGAAACCCCGAGACCTTCGCAGAGGTCCGCATTGCGGATCAATGGTTTTCCTCCGAGATAATCCAATACAAACTGCCGCCGATAAGCCGCGTTCTGCGCGTTCTTGCCGAGCGGTTTTTCTTTTTGCCCGGATGCCTCGGACAGCGCGGTTTTGATGGCCGAGAGCATGAACTCGATGAAGATCGTGGACTCGCCGGCGCTGTTGGAAGCGTTGATCGCGTCGTAATACTCCCGCTGCCGGTCATGGATGATCGATTCCACCGGGAGCCAGGCAAACAGCGGATTCCACTCAGCCAGCAGACGCGTGTGCCACAGTCTTCCGATCCGCCCGTTGCCGTCGGCGAAGGGATGAATGAGCTCGAACTCATAGTGGAACACCGAGCTTTTGATCACCATGGGCAGGTCGCTGTCCTTCACCCAATTCAGAAGCTGCTCCACATTCTCCGGCACATATCTTGGCAGCGTGCCCACATGCAGGATGTTGCCTTTGCTGTCCGCGACGCCTACTGCGCCGGAGCGAAACAGCCCCGCTTCGTCAATCAGCCCGTGCATCATTGCGCCATGGGCGGCCAGCAAGGAATCGACGGAATAGGGATCGAGCTCCGCCATGGTTTCATAAACGGTGTAGGCATTCTTGACCTCGGCAATATCACGCGGCGGCGCGATCACGTGCTTGCCGTTCAAAACAGCCGTGACCTGCTCGACGCTCAGGGTATTCTGTTCGATTGCCAGGGTGCCCTGGATGGTGCGGATGCGATTCGTGCGCCGCAGGATCGGGCTGGAGGACAGTTTTCCCGCAGAAAGGCGGCCGACCATCTCGGCAATCTCCGCCGCGTCGGTCAGCATCGCCTGTGTAATTTCAAAAGGAGGGTTTTTCATGACACACCCACTTTCCAATATTCGACTATATTATACCACTTCATCAATCAAAAATCAATATATGATGGAAGATTTGTGATTTTCATTTTTGACGGATGAGAGAAGCGAAAGACGTTTCAAGACAATCCACCGAAGAAGCGCGAAAGAACACACGGAAACTCCAAGGGCGCACTTCTATACCTCTCGGAAGAGGTATTCAGATCGTGCGTCCTCCGGAGGCTGGCGGGCAGGGAAACATGTCCCGCACCTGCTTCCTTACAGTCAGAAAAAGAGGGCTGCACCCTCTTTCGCCGCAGAGCGGCTATCTCTTGCGCACAAGGCAGCGGAACCCGACGCTTACGCATCGAGCCCCGCCGCCTTGTTTTGATAGGAAACGAAAAGAAAGGATAGGTATCGCACATGTCAGAAAGCAAGAAGAAAAAGACAGAAATCGAGAAACTCAAGGAGGAAAAGGAAGGCGTCGAAGAAGAACTGGCCGAGGCAATGAAGAAGCAGGAACAGATCGAGCATCAGCTTTGGCGGGCAGAGAATCGGGCAGATTTTCTGAAAGACAATGAGCGTAGAAGACGGACCCACCGCCTTGTCATCAAAGGGGCCATCGTCGAAGACATCGCTCCCTCTCTTAAGAATTGCGGCGATCAGGAATTCTACAACCTGATGGATGAGATCTTCTCTCTTTCACAGGTGCAGGGTCTTATCATGGCACGACAGGAAAACGATCAGGAGGAACAGGATGGCTGATTTTCATTTCAGCGTGACGCAGATCAAACGAAGCGCCGGGCAGTCCGCGATTGCCGCTGCTGCATACCGAGCCGGTGAGAAGCTCTACAGCGAAATCTACGGCGAATACAGCGACTACACCCGCAAACGCGGTATTGTTGAAACCGGAATTCTGCTTCCGCCCTTCGCGCCGAAGGAATACGAAAACCGGGAAAAGCTCTGGAACGCAGTGGAGCAGGTAGAGCGGCATCCCAAGGCACAGCTCACCTACAGCTTTGATTTTTCCCTGCAGAACGAGTTCTCCATGAAGGAGAATCTGGAAATTGCCCGGGAGTTCATTCAGAAACAATTTGTAGACCGCGGCATGATCGCGGACTACGCCGTGCATCTGCCGGACAAGGGTGACGGAATCCCGAATCCGCACGTTCACGTCCTCTGTCCCATCCGACCATTGAATCCGGACGGTACATGGGGCGCGAAGCAGAAGCGGGTCTACCGCCTGGACGATGCCGGTAACCGGATGCTGGACGCATCTGGTCACCCACAGTTCGACGCGGTCCCCACCACGGATTGGGGCAGCGCCGAAACTCTGGAACGCTGGCGGGAAGCCTGGGCGGAAATCAACAACGAGCACTTCGCCGCTCACAACCTTGATGCCCGTCTGGACCACCGTTCCTATGAGAAGCAGGGGGTGGATCTGATCCCGACCGTCCATGAAGGTCCCAAAGTCCGGGAGATGGAATCGCAGGGAATCCGCACGGAGAAGGGCGACCGGAACCGCTGGATCCGTCAGATCAACGCCATGATCCGGCGGCTGAAAACCCAGCTTCGAGAACTGACCGACTGGATCGCAGATTTGAAAGAAGCGGCGAAGCCGGAGCCTTCCGTTTACGAACGCTTGACCACCCATCTGAACCAGAGGAACGAGGGCGCATGGTCCTTTGTGGCGAAAAACAAAAACCTGAAAGAGCACAGTCAAATGGTGCTGTATCTCCAGGAGCACAACATCACCACAATAGAAGAGTTTACCGCGCACGCCCGACAGGTGAAGGAAAAGGCCGATCCGGTCCAGGCGGAACTGCAGCGGATTACCAAGCACATTCAGCGTCTGGATGCCATAGAAAAAGCCTTTGATCGTTATCAAAGCGTCAAGCCCGTTTTTGACGAATGGGGCGGAATCTATTTCAAGAAATCCAAGGATAAGTTCAAGGCAGAGCACGAAAAAGAGATCAAAACCTACTATGCCTGTCATCGACAGATCGAATCCTACCTCAAAGAAAACGGTGATCTGGATTTCGACCGTCTTTGGATAGAACGGGGAGAACTCACAGAAAAAGCGGATCGGCTGAATCAGGAAAACCGTCCTCTGGCAGAGCAGGTGGCGACACTGAACCGCATCCGGAAGGCGATCTCTTCCGTCTCGGATTCTGACTGGCCGGACGCTGTCAGCGAGCCGGCAAAGGAAGAGCAGACAAGGCCTGAGCACAAAACAAAAGATGATCCCACACTGTGAAGGAGGGAAAGAAGATGCACGAGAACCCAAATACGAATGTGCCGATGATCCGCATGAGCGACGTGGCGCTTACAGAGGTGGAATGGCTGTGGTATCCCTACTTGCCCCTCGGAAAAATCACGATCCTCCAGGGCAATCCCGGCGAGGGAAAGACCTATTTCGGCATGGAGCTGGCGGCCGCCTGCACGAACCGCAAGCCGCTGCCGGACGCAAAGATTTTGGAGCCCTTCAACGTGATCTATCAGACGGCGGAGGATGGATTGGGCGATACGGTGAAGCCCAGACTGATCTCCGTAGGCGCTGACCTGGACCGGGTACTGGTCATCAACGACGAGGCCTCGCCCCTCATGCTCTCCGACGAGCGGATCGAAAAGGCCGTCCGTGAGAACAGCGTCAAGCTGCTGATTATTGATCCCATCCAGGCATTTCTCGGTACCGGGGTGGACATGAACCGGGCAAACGAAGTCCGGCCAATATTGAAGAGATTGGGTGACATGGCACAGCGGACAGGCTGCGCCGTTTTGCTGATCGGCCATCTGAACAAAGCCTCCGGAACGAAAAGCACCTACCGCGGCCTCGGCTCCATCGACATTGCGGCAGCGGCGCGAAGCGTCCTGCTGATCGGCAGACCAAAGGACGAGCCGGACATACGTGTGCTCTGTCACGACAAATCCTCATTGGCCCCGGAAGGGCCGAGTCTGGCGTTTCGTCTGGACGGAGAAAACGGCTTTCAGTGGGTCGGCGAATACGACATCACCGCAGACGATCTGCTCAGCGGCAAGTCCGGCGAGGATGCGCAGAGCAAGCTGGAACGGGCAAAGGAATTGATTATAAATCTGCTGATGGAGAACGGCGAGGTCAGCGCAGCGGAGATCGACCGATCCGCCGCCAAGCACAAGATCGGAGAACGGACGGCCCGCAAGGCCAAGGCAGAGCTGCGGGACGCAGGCGCTCTCGGCTCCCGGAAGGTCGGGCAGCAGTGGTATCACTTCCTCGTTACAAAAGAAGAGCCGCCACCACCGCCTAAAAAAACGGAACCACCACAGGACCAAAACGCAGGAATGGATCGACTCATGATGATAATGGGTGCAATGGGCTTCCATTTGGTCGGCACGGAGCCGGTACAAGTTGTCTCCGCACCATCTGAACAGCTCCAGGAGCCTCAAACGGCACAACTGACCGATGGTTCCCGGTAATCGTTTTGCCGGTTGCCGTTTGCCGGATGGACATCCCATCATTCGCATCGAAAAATTCTGTCCAGATTGGACAGAATTTCAGAATCACCCAACTTCTGTCCAAGTTGGACCGAAGTTCAGAGAAATTCGACTTCTCGCCAAGTTGACGAGAAGTCAGTGCAAAGGAAAAGAAATGGCGCGGCAGATCGCCCTCCAGGGAATCTGTCGCGTCATTTGGAAGTTTGCCGCCGATGCAGGAAAAAGCTATAATATCTGTGTCGACGGCAGATGAATCTGAGCTACAGGAAAGGAGAAAAACATGGTAGCAGGACATCTGAGAAACAGGAACGGTTACTGGCATCTCGTACTGAGTTACGTAGACGAAAACGGGGTGAAGAGAACACCGTCCAAAACGACAAGACTGCCCATCAAAAACAATAAACGCAAGGCGGAAGAGATGCTTCAGGCCTGGCGGGCAGAAATGAATGATGAAATCCAGGAAAAAGTCATGGCGAGAAAAACCGGTAACGCATACGGCGGAGGGATCCGGTTCACAAAGTATCTCGCGGACTGGCTGAAAATGATGAAACCCAGCGTGGAAGCAACCACGTATGCCGCTTATGAAATGACGATCATGCACAAAATCATCCCGTACTTTGACAAGACCCATCCGAATCTGCCTTTGAGAGAAGTGACGCCCAAGCACATCCAGGACTACTACACCTACGAATTGGAAGTGAACGGCATCAGCCCGAACACGGTGATCCGCCGCCATGCCAATATCCGTAAGGCCCTGCAGTATGCTTACAAGACCGATCTGATCAAAACCAATCCGGCAGACAAGGTACAGCGGCCGAAGAAGATCCCGTTCGAGTCGATCCCTTACAACGGCGAGGAACTGGAGCAGCTGTTCAAAGCCGTGAAAGGGACCGATCTGGAACTGGGTGTGATCCTGGCTGCGTTCTACGGCCTGCGGCGCAGTGAGGCGGTTGGCCTGAGATGGGATGCCATCGATTTTGACCGCAAAGTCATCACCATCCGCCATACTGTAACACAGGCAAGGGTCGACGGCAAGTTTACGGAGATTGCGAAAGACCGGACCAAAACCAAGTCTTCCCACCGAAGTCTTCCGTTGGTTCCGCCATTTGAAGCTCTGCTCATGGAGCTGAAGCAAAAGCAGGCGGAGAACCGCAAACTGTGCAAAAGAAGCTATTGTGAGGACTACAGCGACTATGTGTACGTAAACGCCATGGGCAAACGGATCAAGCCGGCATATCTCACGCAGGCATTTCCGGTATTTCTGGAACAGCATGGGATGCGGCACATACGTTTCCACGACCTTCGTCATTCATGCGCTACACTTTTGTACTCCAACGGTGTAGCCCTCAAGGACATTCAGGAATGGCTCGGTCACAGCGACATCGGAACGACCAGCAACATCTACACCCATCTGGACTACAACTCCAAGATCAACTCCGCCAATAAGATCCTCGACTATTTCCCGCAGTAAATCAAAGTTCATCTCCTGAATGGAATATGAAAATCCCGAAAGCCCCCATAGAACAGGGCTTTCGGGATTCCCGGATGGTGCCGGTGGCGGGGTCGCCCGTCTGCGGCCGGATCGGTGGTCGGCTCTGACAGCCCCGGGCTGTCATTCACTACCGACCCTTCGCCCCCCGCCCAAATGCAGCCTCGTCCAAGAAAAGAACCCCGCTTGTTCATACAAGCGAGGCTCATTGGTGCCGGTGGCGGGGGTCGAACCCGCACGTCCTTGCGGACACTGGATTTTGAATCCAGGGCGTCTGCCAATTCCACCACACCGGCATAGGTGTTTTTTGGTGGGAAAATGCGTTCTGATACTTTCTCTCGTTAGGCGGTCAGCGACGGAGGCACCCTCAAAAAAGGATAACCTCTCAGGATTGCCAAAACAGCTTGGCTCTCCAAGCGATTTCCGTTCGTGGATTCTCGTGGAAGATAGCGGAAGTTGACGTCTTTTGAGTCTGGCACGTCTGCCAGTTCCATCACGCCGGCGCAGGCCTATTATACCGCATTTCCCGCCGGATTGCAAGCCCTTCGCGCGAAAAAATTGCCCGCACCCTCTGCCCCGTGTGTTTTTTGCGCCCATTTGCCGGGAAGGACTTGCAAAATCCGCCCGGATTGACTATAATGGAGGAAGAATCCGCCGGGCGATCCGACTTGGGACCCTCCGGCTGCGGACAGAAAGGACACGACCATGATCTTATCCACCCAGACCGACCATCTGTTCCATCATCTCGGCGCGGACCGCGCGATCCCGATCTTCGCGGAGGCGGGCTATGACGCCATCGACTATTCCATGTTCGGCATGACGGGCGACGACTGCCCGCTGAATACCGTTGACCCGGAGAAATTCGGGACCGAGCTGCGCAAAAAGGCGGAGGCCGCCGGCATCTTCTTCAATCAGGCGCACGCGCCGTTCCCCGGATGGCGGGCGGGCGACGAGGGCTACAACGCAAAGATGCCGGGCCGCATCGCGCAGTCCATCCGCATCGCGGGCGTGCTCGGCGCAAAGGCGATCGTCGTGCATCCCATCGCCTATACCGTCGGCGGCGAGGAGCAGAAGCGCGTCAACTTCGACTATTACCGTGCGCTCGCCCCCGTGGCGAAGGAATACGGCATCAAGATCGCGCTCGAGAACATGTGGGGCTACGACGGACGCCGGGGTTACATCATGCCGAACGTATGCTCGTTCGGTGCCGACCTCGCAGAATACTACGACGAACTCGCCGATCCCGACGTCTACACGGTCTGCCTCGACCTCGGCCACTGCGGACTCGTGGGAGACGAGCCGGACGACGCGATCCGGGTCCTCGGGCACGACCGCCTCGGCGCGCTGCATGTCCACGACAACAATTACCGGGCGGACAATCACACCGTGCCCTACGACTACGGCATGAAGATGAACTGGAACGCGATCACGAAGGCGCTCGGCGAGATCGACTATCAGGGCGACTTCACCTTCGAGGCGGACGCGTTCCTCGAGCGGTTCGACGAGGACACGCTCCCCGTGGCTGTGGGCTTCATGGCGCAGATCGGCCGCCGGCTGATCGAGAAGATCGAGAGGGCGCGTGTAAAATGATCCTGAAAACAGCCATCAAGG
>Ga0129306_1000875_pt1 | contig 40722 bp, 44 predicted proteins | sample P827metagenome_FD_94438 | JGI IMG/M metagenome (GOLD analysis project Ga0129306, IMG submission 94438) | Capybara group fecal microbial communities from Wisconsin, USA - P827 metagenome | ecosystem: Host-associated > Mammals > Digestive system > Large intestine > Fecal | place: USA: Wisconsin... | reverse complement strand
CAACACTGAAAAGAGCGTGTCGAGTTCGGGTGCGCCAAGATACTGCCCATCAATGTTTGTTGCCAATTTGATGCCATCAGCCTTCAGTACGTCAAGTGCGTACTTCGCCTCTTCGATGGCTTTCGATACATCGGGCAGGGGTAGGGCAGTACAGAACAGGAATCGTCCGGGGTGTTCCTTCTTGATGCGGGCGGCAGCCTCGTTGGTTTGTCTCACCATCTCAGCCGATGATGGCTGTGGTGCTGCCAACGTCAACACCGATGTCTGCACACCTGCCTCGTCCATCCATCTGAGATGATTGTCCACATCGTACTTCGGCAAGGGGAATCCCTCGTCCATCAATCGTCCTTCTTTTTCAAGTGATGACACAAACTCAGGCGTGATGAGGTGGCTATGCACATCCATCACACCCTGAGCAATTGCTGTTGTAGCTAAAGTCATTGAGATAATCGTTATCTTCAATCTCTTCATTTCAGATTCTCTTTAAAGAAATCAGCCAACTTGTCCCAAGGAATCAGATTCTTCGGCTCGCCCTTGCCCACAAGCTCCGTATAGCCGCCGTCGTAGAGGTCGCAGTGCGAGGCACCGGGGATGATGAGCAGCTGCTTGTTCTCAGGATTAGGATTAGGTTTGCCGACGGTGTTGTAACCTTCGGCCTTCCCTTCGACCATATATTTGTAGGCAGCTTCGCCGAAATAGCGCGAGTGAGCCTTCTCACCATGCATCACAAGGACTGCCGAACGAATCTCGTTGATATAATAAAGGAAACGGGCGTTGGCATAAGCCTGAGTGCCGATGACGCGCCAACCGTCGTTCGAATTGCCGCTGCGGGCATGATATCCGCGCTCGGTCTTGTAATAATCGTAGTAGTCCTTCACGAACTGAGGAGCCTCGTCGGGCAGAGGATCGACGACGCCACCGGCCATCGCCATCGGGTCGGCCAGGCGCTGCTTGGCAAGTGCCTCACGGGCAGCATGGCGCGACTCTTCCTTGTCCTCGCTGTCGAAATAGCCGTTGCCACTGACGCGGGTCATGTCGTACATCGTCGAGACAACAGTAGCCTTGATGCGTGTGTCGGCAGCGGCAGCATTGAAGGCAATTCCACCCCAACCGCAGATGCCGATGATACCAATACGTTCAGCATCCACATTTTCCTGCTTCGACAGGAAATCGACAGCGGCCATGAAGTCCTCGGTATTGATGTCGGGTGAAGCTGTGCGACGAGGCTCTCCACTGCTCTCGCCAGTAAATGACGGGTCGAAAGCCAATGCTACAAAGCCGCGCTCGGCCATCTGCATGGCATAGAGGCCGCTCGACTGCTCCTTGGTGGCGCCGAATGGGCCACTCACGGCAATGGCGGCCATCTTGCCCTTGGCATCCTTTGGCGTATAGAGGTCAGCTGCCAGCGTCAAGCCGTACTGTGTTTCGAACGTCACCTTGCAGTGGTTCACTTTCTCGCTCAGCGGGAACACCTTGTCCCACTCCTGTGTCAGATTCAATGTTGTCATATTCTCTTCTTTTTTATTTTGTTCTTGGTTTGTGCAGGCTGTGAGCAATCCGCCCATCAGTACTGCGGCTAAAATTACTTTCATATTATTTTTGACTATTGGCCTTGATGAGATCAGCTAAGCTGACATTCGGATTACGATATCGTGCATTCCTGTTTGCCTCTTCGGGTTCAGGAGGCGTGGGAATGATTGAAATTGCTTTCTTCGGGCAGTTGTGAACACATGCCAGACAATTTTCGCATTCCCCATTGGCAACCGAATGACCATCAATCACTTTCCAGGAGCCATGCGGACAAACCGAAGTACAAACTCCACATCCGATGCAGTCATCCGTGGCAAAGACAATCTTCTCCGATCTTGTCACAGTCGGGCGCTGGCGGTCGCGTCCCGACATGCGGTAATATCCGTCACATATCATCCTGTCCTGCTCTGTAACCTCCTGAATATAGTTTTCGCGATTGTTGATAGAAGCAAGAACTGTGGCAACTCTTTCGGGAATACGCTGAAGCTTGGGGTCGGCCAATTCCCTTTCCATGTCGAAATACGGCAGGTAAGTATCGACCATCTGGATGGTGGAGATATAATTCATCTGAAAACCGTGCTTCTTGGCAAGGTCATCAACGAACTCTGGGAATATCGTGCTATGGGCTCCATAAGTGCCCACTGTAAAGAAATAATCGGCCTTGAAAGATGAACGAGCAATGAAATCCTGGACAATGGCAGGAGGAATGAAACAGTAGACGGGACACACGAATCCTATTTCTTCTGCCTCATAATCAGGATGCTCGTTGTGAATTTCCTGTGAGATGCTCAGCAAGGTCGCTTCATCTCCGCCCAACTGCCTGGCTATATAAAGGCTATTGCCGGTTGCAGAGAAATAGAAGATCAGACGTTTGGTCTTCTTCTCATTTTCCTTTGGGGACTCTCCAAACGACGGAAGCGTCGGAACGCAGGCTGCAAGCATTCCAAGGCCCATGACCTTGAGTGCTTTTCTTCGACTGATAGGTTTGTTGACGTTCATAGGATAACTTTTTTATGGTTCTTGAAATATATCTGTTTCATATTCTAAAGACTATCTTTCAAAACTTGTACAACCTCGTCACGATTCAGAATGTAGTAACCACCCTGGCAGATAGGACAGGCATCTGCCATTCCCTCAATCTGTTCGGGCTTGGCACCGCAGTCGGTGATGTTCATTGCCAGTCCCAATTCGCGCATCCACTGCTCCATCGTCTCCAGACCTTCCATCGCAACCTGCTCGTCGGTCTTAACATCGGCAGAAACGCCCCATACGTTCATGGCCAGACGCTTGAACTTCTGTACGGCATCAGGCGACTTGCTGATGAGCAGACGATAGTAGGCACCGCTGACGGCAGCGAGCGTATGACCGTGAGTGGCATCGGTAAAGGCAGCCACAGCCTGTCCCAGCATGTGCACCATCCAGTCGGTGGCCTTAGCACGGTCGATGAGCGTGTTGAGTGCCCAGGTGGCTGTCCACATGATGTTCGAGCGAGCCTCGTAATCCTCTGGGTTCACGTTAGCCTTGCGACTGCTGACGATGAGCGAGCGCATGAGACCCTCTGCGATATAGTCGCTGGTGTTGTCGTCTGTGCCAGAGAGATACTGTTCCAAGATGTGGCTCATGATGTCGTAGATGCCCGCCACCATCTGGTATTTGGGCACGGTGAAGGTGAAGCGAGGGTTGAGAATGGAGAAATCTGGGTTGCGGAAGTTATAGAACAACTTGCGGTTTTCCGTGTGACTGGAGATAACCGAACAGCTATCCATCTCAGAGCCTGTGCCAGCCATTGTCAGCACACAACCCACAGGAATCCAACGGCAGGTCATCGGTTGCCAGTTCTTGAAGTAATACTCCCAAGGGTCACCATCGTACCAAGCACTTCCGGCTACGGCCTTGCAGTAGTCAACGGTAGAGCCACCGCCCACGCCAAGGATGAAATCCACATTCTCCTGCCGAGCCATGTGGGCTCCCTCTAATACCTTCTCTATAGTAGGATTGGGCATCACACCCGCCATCTCTACCACCTCGCAGCCAGCCTTCTTCAGCTCGGCCATCACCTGATCGTAGATGCCATTGCGCTTAATACTACCACCACCATAGCAGAGCATCACCTTCTTGCCATAGTTTTTCAGTTCTTCACTCAGTTTGCTTAAAGAATCCTCACCAAAGTGCAACTTCGTAGGATTGTGGAATGTAAAATTGCCTAACATAATTATTCTGTTTTAAGTTTCTGGGTGCAAAGGTACACATTATATATTATATAGCTATTACACAAATTGGCTGATTATATACCAATTTCGCAGAAAGTGCTTAAATAACGTAAAAAAATATACCATTATTAGACTGTTTTATGTATCTTTGCAACCGATATGAGGAATATTTTGAAGGTAGACAGCCCCAACGACTATGCTCGTTTTGTGGATGCACCAGTGTTGCACCCATTAATCAGCATCATTCATTATGACGAGCTGGCGCCCTTCCGTCATAGCCTGAACAACTATGGCGTGTATGGTCTGTTCATCCAGCGACAGTTTCCCAATACGCTCTCTTACGGTATGAAGACGCTGCAGGTAAGCGATGCCTCCATCATAGCTGTAGAACCAGGACAGATAGGCGGATTGGAGGACAATGGTGAGCGCATTTCCTTGTGTGGTTGGGTTCTGCTATGGTCGCCCGAACTGTTGCACGGCAGCGAGCTGGAACGCCAGATAGACCGCTATCAGTTCTTCTCGTATTTCTTTGATGGTTCGCTGCGCATGGAGCCCGATGAGTGGCTCTGCATCACGCAACTGGTGGCTCAGATGCGACAAGAGTTGCAGACACACGAGGATTCGCCGTCATTGCGAAATGTGCTGCTGGCTTATCTGCGCCTGATTCTGGAATACTGTAACCGCATCTATCAGCGCCAGCTTTTCGAAGAGGACAGGGGAGAGGCTGACCTGCTGAAGCGCTTTCACAATCTGCTTCAAACCTATTTTCGTGAGAACCGGCAGCTGATGCAGGGGTTGCCTACCGTCGCTTGGTGTGCCTCCGAACTGGCTTATTCGCCTCGTTATTTTGGCGATATTGTCCATAAAGCAACTGGTGGTACAGCCATTGGCTACATCCACAACTACGTTATCAATCAGGCGAAAAGTCTGTTGATGCAGGGTCACAACATCAGCGAGACCTCTCGCCTGCTCGGATTCGATTTCCCCCACCATTTCACTCGTCTCTTCAAGCGCATCACGGGACTTACTCCCAGCGAGTTTTTAGGGAAATAATGAACGACGGATTGATGCGGGCCTGTTTATCCAAGTTTATACTCGCCTGTACGGATGCTGGCGATGACTCCACCATCGATGAGCAGATCGGTGCCTGTTATATCCTCCTTTCTATCCGTAAGTCTCTATCAAGTATTTCACAAACTGTGGGTCGCCGAAATCTCTGGTACCAGCGTCATGCTGGTTCATCTTGGCTATCTGAACCATCTCCTCGTTACTCAGCGAGAAGTCGAAGATGTCGATATTCTGCGCCATACGCTCCTTATGACTCGACTTGGGAATGGCAACAATGCCGCGCTGGGCGAGCCAACGGAGGGCTACCTGAGCTGCTGTCTTATTGTACTTTGATCCGATAGATGCCAACAGTTCACTCTTCACAATGTCGCCTGTGCCTTGTCCACCGAGTGGATACCAAGCCATCATCTTGGTGTCAAACTCGTTAAGAATCGGCTCGATGCCCGTCTGCTGAGAGAGTGTGTTGCACTCCAACTGGTTCACCATAGGCTTTACGTCGACATAGTGGGCAAAGTCGAAGAAACGACCTGCCTGGAAGTTGCTCACGCCGATAGCGCGTACCTTACCGTCTCTGTAAGCTTTCTCCATAGCTCTCCAAGTACCAAACACGTCGCCGTAGGCCTGATGGATAAGCAACAGGTCGATATACTCCGTCTGCAACTTGCGCAGACTCTCGTCGATGCTCTTTGCAGCCTTTTCCTCGCCGGCATTAGATATCCATACCTTTGTCACAATAAACAGTTCCTCGCGCTTCAGTCCGCTCTTTCGCCAGGCATTACCCACACCTTCCTCATTCTGGTAGGCCTGTGCCGTATCAATCAGGCGATAGCCCACACTCAGCGCATCACTCACACAACGTTCACACTCGTTAGGGCTTACCAGAAACACACCGTAGCCCAGCAACGGCATCTCCACTCCGTTTGATAATCTGATGTACTCCATATTTGTATTGTTTTAATATCCTAATCCTTGCAGCCACTTCTCAACTTTTGCCTTATTCGTGCGCACCTCGTGGCCGTAGATGCTGAAACCCTTCGTGACGTTAGCATCAGGGAAGGCTTCCTTTACATCTTCCACGCAACTGGCCAGTCCGCTGCCCTCGTGAGTAGTGAAGGGGATAACAGTCTTGCCCTTCAGGTCGTTCGCATGCTTCTTGAAGAACGTGAACATCACCTGCGGATAGGTGCCCCACCACACGGGACCGCCGATGAACACCACATCGTAACCCGCGAGGTCGATGTCGCCCTCATACTCCGGCAACTCCCCGTTCTTCGCCTCCTTCTTGGCCAGTTCAATCAGCGGGTTATAAGCCATTCCGTCGTACTTGTGGGTCACGATTTCGAACTGCTCCGCACCCGTCACTTCAGTGATGTAGTCGGCCACAATCTTCGTGTTGCCCACCTCGATGTTTCCTACTGAGTAGTTATCTCCCGCATGCGAGAAGAACACTACCAATGCCTTTCCTTTAGTCATAACACTGTCTGTTCCTGAGTTACTTACTGTTTGATTCTTTGCGCCGCCGCTGCACGCCGTCGATGCGAGCAGTGCCAGTACGGCTGTGATGATACTTTTGATATTCATATTTCGATGTAGTTTGTTTCGACGGTGCAAAGGTACGACGATTTTTTGAAATCATTGTTGCACAAAATGCGTCAGTGTTTTCACATTTTGCGTCAATCGTTCGTTTATATAATAAATAATGTGTAATTTTGCACTGTAAACAGCGCGAAGTTGCTCACGCTCGGCAAAATGAGCAAGCTCTTTTGCGCTTGCTTAATCGCAACATTGCCTCATATGAAGATTGATTTTCAGTATTCCACCGACTTCTACGGCATGAATGCCAAGGAACTGTGCGACACTTGCATGCACCTGTTGTGTACGGCGGGCGAGGGCAGTTTTGTGTTCAACGAGCATTGCTACCACATCGCGAAGAACGACTTGGTAGTGATACCGATGCCTGCCCGCGTCAGCAACCTCGCGGCGCATGATGATATGCGGGTGGAGTGGTTCGCCGCCGACTACAAGTTCCTGCAGAACCTGTTGCCGTCGAACAACTATAGCATCGGGGGCAGTATTTCGCTGAACCACGATCCTGTCATCTCGCTAACGGATGAGCAGGCTGCCATCCTGCTGGCAGACTTCCACCGCCTGCGCGACCGCATGGACGACAGCCACCTGCTGTTCTATCGCGAACTGATGGGCAGCCTTTGCCTGACGATGATGTACGACATCTTCGAGGCCCATGCCCAGCGCGACGCCACCGATATGCATACCGACCGCACAGCCTACATCGTGAAACAGCTGATGCAACTGCTCTCCACAGGCATTAGCCGGACGGAGCGTGAGGTCACTTATTACGCCGAGCGCCTGAACGTCTCGCCCAAGTACCTCTCCGATACCGTGAAGCGCGTGACGGGCCACAGCGTCAGCTCGTACATCCACCGCCACACCGTACCCATACTGAAAAACTATCTGGGCGACGAGCGTCTGTCGCTCACCCAGATAGCCGAACTGATGGATTTCTCATCGCTCTCCCATTTCAGCCGCTACTGCTCCAAGCACCTCGGCCAGTCGCCCAGCGACTACCGCCAGAGCCTGCAGCCGAAAAGGGAGTAATTTAGCTGTTTTTCTTGTAACTCTGCGCGGCCCACGAGGCCATAAATACACCTATTACGAAGAGGGCTACAATCTGATGCCAAACATGTTGCAGGGTGCCGCCACGGATGAAGACGGTGCGGATGGCATCGATGAAATAGTGCATGGGGTTGATGTAGGTAGTCAGATAGGCCCATTGGGGCATAGATCGTGTAGGGGTGAATAGTCCCGACAGCAACATGATGCTCACCACAAAGAACCACATCACGAACATGGCCTGCTGCATGGTGTCGGAGTAGTTGGACACGATGAGTCCGAACGACGAGAAGAACAGTGCCAGCAGCATGGCAAGCACGTAGATGAGCCACACAGGACCAACTGGGGTGATGCCATAGACGAGCCACGCCAGCAGCAAGCACACGGTGATGACAAACAGCGCGATGAGCCAGTAAGGAATGAGTTTGGCGAGGATGAACGCCCACTTGGAGACGGGTGTGACATTGATCTGCTCGATGGTACCAGCCTCCTTCTCACCAACGATATTAAGTGTGGGCAGGAAGCCCGTCATCAGCATCATCACAATGGCAAAGAGGGCAGGAATCATGAAGAGTTTGTAGTTCTGTTGCTTATTGTAGAGGGTGGTTGTCGAGGAAGGAGGAAGGAGGAAAGAGGAAGATCCTCGAAGAATCTGACTCAGATAGGCGCTGCCCATCGAACCCTTGGTGCCGTTGACGGCATTGGCAGCAATGAGATACTTACCATCTCGAATCTCGAGGATGACGTCGGCCTTACCCTTCTCGATGTCCTTTATCGCCTCAGCGTAAGTTGCCTTCTGTCCACCGAAGATGAAATAGTTGGAGGCTGCTATCTGCTGTACCAATCGCTGAGAGTCCACGGTGTGGTCGATGTCAACCACATCCACCACGATGTTCTTCACTTCCATCTGCATCACCCACGGCATCACGCACATGATCACGATGGGGAACATGATGATGAGTTTGGGCAGAAACGCATTACGACGTATCTGCAGGAACTCCTTTTGTATGAGATATTTAAGTGTCATATCAGTTACTCCAATCTTACATTAAACTTCTTCAGCGCAATGGCGAGCAGCACCACCGTCATAACTGCCAGCACAGCTACCTCGTGAGCCACTTCGCCAATGCCCACACCCATAATCATCAGCTTGCGCATGGCCTGGATATAATAGCGAGGCGGCACGATGGCAGATATCCATTGTAGGATCGTGGGCATCGATTCAACAGGAAACAGCATGCCCGACAGCATCACCACAGGCATCAACAGCACCATAGCCGAGAGCAGCAGGGCCACGAGTTGCGTCTGTGCTACGTTGGAGATGAGTAATCCCAGCGAGAGTGCCAGCAGGATATAGAGGGTACTCACAGCCAGAATCCAGAACAGCGAACCAGCCAGCGGTACTCCCAACACGAAACGTGCCATCAACAAGATGGTGATGAGGATGCCAAAGGCCAGTATCAGATAAGGCACTGCCTTAGCGATGATCACCATCAAGGGGCGCACTGGTGATACCAACAGCACCTCCATCGTACCTTTCTCTTTCTCACGGACAATCGAAATCGAGGTCATCATGGCACAGATGAGCATCAACAACATACCCATGATGGCAGGCACGAAATTATAAGCCGACTTCATCTGAGGGTTGTAGAGGAGCCTCACCCCCAGCCCCTCTCCAAAGGGCGAGGGGAGTGAATAGTGTTTGCCGTCAACTGGCTGAGACAGTATGCTTTGGGCGTATGTGGTCCATTGCTGAGCCATATTGGGGTCGCTACCGTCAACCATGATTTGCCACTGAAGGTTACTACTCCCCTCGCCAATCGGAGAGGGGCTGGGGGTGAGGCTCATATCGGCCTTCTGACTGCGGATGAGTTGTTCGGCTTCCCGTGGGGTGTTCACTGTCTGCGTGATAATGAAGTATTCCGATTGTGCCAATCGTTCTACGGCCTGCTGTGTACGGGGCGACATCTCTGACGTGACTACCACCGTGCGCACATTCTTCACATCGGTGGTGATGGCAAAGCCGAAGAGCAGCATCATCACTACGGGCATACCAAAGAGTATCAGCATCGTACGCTTGTCGCGCAGAATATGCTTAGTTTCCTTGATTACAAATGCTATAAACTGTTTCATACTCTTAATCGCTTGAACGAGTGGCCTGACGGGCCAGATAGGTAAACACGTGATCCATATCGGGTTGGTGGAAACGTTGTTTCAGTTCGTCTGGTGTACCCAGTGCACTAATCTTGCCGTCCACCATGATTGAGATGCGGTCACAATACTCCGCCTCGTCCATATAATGGGTGGTCACAAAGACCGTGATGCCACGATGGGCTGCGTCGTAGATGAGCTCCCAGAACTGGCGGCGCGTAGCGGGATCAACACCACCCGTGGGTTCGTCGAGGAACACCACACCTGGGTCGTGGAATATCGAGACTGAGAAGGCCAGCTTCTGCTTCCAACCTAAGGGCAACGAACCCACCAAGTCATCGCGATGGTCTTCAAACTTCAACTGCCGCAGCACCTCGTCCATCTTACGCTTCACCTCGTCGGGTTTCATGCCGTAGATACCAGCAAAGAGACGAATATTCTCGGCAACAGTCAAGTCTTCGTAGAGCGAGAACCGCTGCGACATATAACCGATATGCTTCTTTATCTGCTCATATTCCGTGCGGATGTCAAAGCCTACCACCCTACCCGTTCCGCTGGTGGGCTGGTTCAGACCCGTCAGCATGTGCATAGCCGTCGTCTTGCCTGCACCGTTGGCACCCAGGAATCCGAATATCTCGCCCCTCTTAACACTGAATGAAATATCGTCGACGGCATGGAAATCGCCAAAGGCTTTAACCAGATGTTCTACTTCGATGACGTTATCTTCTTTCACTTCTGCAATCTTCTCGTGTTCAATGCCTGGCGGATTGAAGATACTGGCAAACTGGGTGAGAATATCATCGGGAGTACCAATGCCGCGCACCTTACCCTGATCCAGAAAAGCGACACGCTCACAGCAACGAACTTCATCAAGATAAGGCGTTGAAGCCAAGATAGTTATTCCTCGTTCCTTCAATAAGAGCAGCATCTCCCATAACTCCTTGCGGCTCACAGGATCGACACCCGTGGTGGGCTCGTCGAGGAAGAGTACACTCGGCTGGTGTACCAATGCACACGAGAGCGCCAGCTTCTGCTTCATACCTCCCGAGAGAGCCCCTGCCTTACGGTCTTTGAAGCGCTCTATCTGCGAGTAGATGGCCTTGATACTATCGTAACCTTCATCAACAGTGGTCCCGAAAAGGGTGGCAAAGAAGTTCAGGTTTTCCTCGATAGTGAGGTCTTGATAGAGCGAGAACTTGCCCGGCATATAGCCCACACGGCAGCGCACCTCGCGCATCTGTTTCACCACATCGTAGCCATCTACAGTCGCCGTGCCTGCATCGGGCAGCAACAGCGAACAGAGGATGCGAAACATCGACGTCTTGCCGGCACCATCAGGGCCGATGAGTCCGAACACCTCGCCCTTGCCGACAGCAAACGACACATCGTCGAGTGCCTTCACCCGGCCGTAGTTCTTGCTGACGTTCTTAACTTCAATGGCATTCATAATTGTCAATTATCAATTGTCAATTATCAATTAATTTTACTTCTCCGTACATACCAATCTTCACGAATCCGTCGTTACGGATAGCTACCTTGACGGCATACACCAGATCGGCACGCTCATCGTCAGTGAGGATAGTCTTGGGTGTAAACTCCGAACGAGACGATATCCAACTGATGGTGCCTGCATACTCTTTGCGTTGACCATCACCGTAGTCGGCAAACACCTTTACCTGTTGACCAATCTTGATGTTCTGCAACTGGGCAGAAGTGACGTAGGCACGCAGGTGCATTGACTCGGTATCGGCTATCTTAAACAACGGTTTACCCACACTCACAAATTCACCTCGCTCCACATATTTCTCGAGCACCGTGCCTTTGGTAGGAGTCACGATGTGACACTTTCGTAACATATCCTGCAACTGTGCCTTCTGCACATCGGCAGCAGCCGTCTGCTTATCGAGGGCTTGCGTGCTGATGTTCAGCGATGATATCTGCGCATCCAGTTGCTTCTGCAGCACCTTCACCTGACTCGTGACATCGTCGAGCATCTTCGAGGGAGCTGCCCCGTCAGCCACCAACTCACGGTAGCGCTGCTCGTCTTGCTGAGCCTTAGCCAACTGCTGGCGCGTAGCTGCTATCTGGCGTTCCATATCGGGCTTCTGACTCTGATAAACCGCTTTCGTAGCATTCATCTGCTGAATCTTCAGCCACGTCTGTGTGGTATCAATGAGCCCCACCTGTCGAGCTGCCTCAATCATGTCACCCTCGTTCACATCGAACGACAGCAATGCCCCACTCTGTTCTGCGAACACGGTCGTCTCAGTAGCCTCGAACGTACCTGTTGCATCGTAGTCTTTCTCACTTCCTCCGCAGGCAGCAAGAAAAGGTAAAAGGGTGAAAAGGTAAAAAGGTAAAGCACCTATCACCGACCCCAAATTCTTTAAACATTCGTTCTTTTCCATATTTATCATTTTTTATTTTCTTACTTTTCCCCAATGGTGTATTTGTTATCGTATATCTCTTTCAGCATTTCAATCTCGTGTACCGACTGTTGCACACAAGCCGCATTCTCCTGATTAATCTCGCGCACTAAGTCGTTCACGTCGATGATGCCATGTGCCAGCTTCGATTCTGCCGCCTTTCTCACAGCCTGTCGCAGCGAGATAATCTCCCCGTCGTGGGCCATCAGTTTTTGGTAGCGCTCTATATTCTCGTTCTGCTGAATCTGTTCCAGGTTATTATTGAAGAGGAACACCTCCCGACTGCTCTCCGTCATATCACGCTGCAACTGCAGTTTGGCCTTGTCGTTCTTGCGGGTATAGAGGGCACCGATAGTCCATGTCACCCTTGCACCGACGAGGCCATTCAGGCTCCATTTGTGGCGCATCATGTCTTCGAACATATTCAGCCCCGGATAACCATAGAAGCCCTGTGCAAACACACCCACCTTCGGCATCAGTGCTGCGTTGAGTGCCTTCTCCTGAGCATTCAGCACACTGATCTGTGCATCCAGCACCTTCAGTTCTGGTCTCTGGTTTCCTGTCGCCAGATTTCTGCCATCAGACTTCACTTGTGGCTTCTGTATGTTGTTGATCTCGATACCACAAAAAGTGCTCAGCATGCGTTGTAGCATCTGTTTCTGCGATACCAGCTCAGTGCCCTTCTGCACCGCATTCAGTCTCTCTGCCTTCACACTCTGCAGGTCGCTTTCGGCTGCTGTTCCGCGCTTGGTCATCGACTCCAGTTTGCGTTCGTTGCCTGCCAACAATGTCTGCAGGTCAGTGTTCAACTTGATTTGTTCGTCAATCAGCAACAGCCCGAAATACATCTCATTCACACGCTTGCGTACATTATATAAATTTACTTCGTTCTGTGCCGCCTGCACCTTGCCTTGCTCGCGGGCAATCGCTTTCTGACTGCTTATGGCACCACCGTCGTAGATGGTCTGGTTGACGTCGATAGCTACGCGATACTGGTCTTTCGTCAGCCCCTTCATGTCGAGTCCCATCTGCTGGTAGAGCTGCTTGAACTCGTCTGGGAACGCTACGACATCGCTCTGATACGTGGCCTGCGCCGAAGCCGACACCTGCGGCAACCAGCCTTTCTGGATGTTAGCCACCGTGAGATTGGTGGTCTTCTCAATCAGGTCATACTGCCGAATCAACGGATAGTTCTGTTCCGCCGCCCGCTGGCACTCCTCCAGGGTCTGAGCCTGCACCATCATCGGTAACAGCATTAGTATCCATATAAATCTTCTCATACTCATTACGTTTTAAATTCTGCTGCAAAAGTACGATGAATTTCGCAAACTATCGCTACCCATAATGAGCGGATAATGTTCTTTTTGTAAGATTTATGCTTAGAAATGGTATTATTTTGGTAAAAATCATTATCTTTGCCGTCAAATTATGGTATTACGATGAACAAGCAGCCGAAATTATTAGACGTGTCGCTGATGCGCGACATCTTTAAGAACAATTTCTCGCAGATTTGCCAGAATCTTTTCTTCAACGACGAACTGGCGATGATTCACGGCGAACCGAGTTTTTTCCAATTCATCATGCAGCAACAGCCGCCCTTTGTTATCAACGACCACCGTCTGGGCATCATCACTCACGGCGAAGGCCACATCAACTTCAACCTCATGGATCGTCACCTCTCGGCTGGCACATTGATCTACCTCGGCCCAGGCACTATCATCGATCCCATCCATTTCTCCGACGACCTCGAACTAATGGGCATCGGACTCTTCGCCGATTTCCCCATGCCCTTCGCCGCAGGACAGTTCCCCTCTGCATTTAACGGCCAAGTTCGCGACTTCCAGTTGCCCGTTTCTGTCGAAGACCAACAGACCGCCCGCAACATCCTCGAAACCCTCTGGCATCTCGTCCACCAAAAAGACTACCACCGCCCAACGGTCTCCAGTCTTGTCGCCGCCCTGATGCACCACTACGACCGTCTGTTCCATCTTCAAGCCGACACTCTCGCTGCCACCCGCTCACGTGAGCAGACCATTTTCGACCGCTTTATCCAACTCGTCAACCAGCACTGCCGCCAACAGCACCAGATCAGCTATTACGCCGACCGCATGTGCCTCACCGAGCGCTACCTTGGCACCGTCATTCGCCAGACCAGCGGCACCACTGCCAAGGAGTGGATCGACCGCGCTCTCATTACTCAGTCTAAGGTGCTCCTCCGCCACAGCGACAAGTCAGTCGCTCAAATCTCTGAAGACCTCAACTTCCCCAATCCCGCCTTCTTCTCAAAATACTTCAAGCGCCTCACCGCCATGACTCCGCTGGAGTATAGGGAGGGGAAGTAAACGTTTTTTGATTCTATTCATCCGGCTGCTGACCGTCGTGAGCCTTCCAAACACACTCGGTAATCTTCATGTCTGAAAAGAGGGCGGTGAATGATGATTCCTCTGGCGAACAGGCATATATGCCGAAACTGATTTCGTCGGCAGCAGCATACATGTGACAGATGCGCATCTGACTGAAATTCTCGCCATCGGTAGAACATTCGATGCAGTAGTCATCCTCTCGGCGCGAGAAACGGTACCACATGGTCTTGACATCGGCAGGGATAGCCGTCGTAGCCCAATCAGAATAGCCCTTGTTGGTGGCTACGCTGCCTAAGTGCTGGAACTCGTCGTTCTCATATTCCACAGAACCTTTCAGCCAGTTCTCGCTATCCAGATACATCACGATGCCGCATTGGTCGAAGCGCTGGTGGCTCTGCGTGAAGTCGGTCTTCACCACGAAACTGAAGAATTTTTCCTTTGTCTTCATCTGTAGCACGGGCGCATTGTCGTTCTGGAAGTGATAGTACGTGCGCTGCCACAGGTCGGTGTGCGGAGCAGTGGTGATGGCGATGGTGTCGCCTTTGACCTCAAAGGCTTTAGGCTCCCTCGTCCATTGCAACGCATTCAAGTCTATGCGCCCGCTATCGGCAAGTGACACCTTTACGTCGTCCACAAAGTCGGTTGTCTCTACCTTATTTTCTTTACTGCCGCAACCCGTCAGAGCTGCTGTTGCTACTGCTGCCATAAGCATGATGTTTATTATCTTCATAATCGAATTACTGTGTCATTTATTGAACTCAATGATGGCACTCACCTCACTCCCTATAGACAGGGAAATGATGATACCGTCAGCTATTTTGTAAATAATAGGAGTCAGACTATCACCAAGTTTGGCAGCTACGCGATATTCCACACGAAGACCTCGAACCACGAAATCCTCTGGCAACAGTTCCATCGCCATACGGACATAGTTGGCATTGTTCAGATGCTTGTTGTAGTCGATGTCGGCACGAAGCACCTTGATAGGCTCCAGCACTTCACCTTCCGTCTTAGGCAGGATGATACGGCGGTCTTTGTAGTTCATCTCCAACTGTGGCTCCAGCTTCATTGATTGTATGGTCGCATCGTCCACACGCTTCAGCTTTCCTGCCACTTTGTCAACAAACGCTCCCATGCTCCATGTCTTGTAGCAGGGATTTCCCTGTGCGTCGTAGATGAACGTATTGCGGAATCCGAACATGGGCTTCATGCCATAGACGGAGGTCGTCACCGTCAACTCCTCTTTGTAGTCAGGCACACGGATAATCTCAACCTGGCGTGTCGCCAAGAGTTGCGCCATATTCTGCTGCAGGAAGTAGGCCTTGACTTCCGGCTCGCTGTCGATCCACATCTCTGAACAGTCCTGCATCATCTGGAGAGCGGAATAGAGTTTCAGCTTTCCTTCGCTGTCGCAGGTGCTTGTTGTTACTTTGTATTTTAAGCTGTACATATTTTTTTATGCAGATAAATTGGAATTTAGTGAGTTGCCTTTAAGTATTGCAAATCACCATACCAGTAGCTGGCAGTGCAGCCGCCGTCAATCAGAAAATCTGCACCGCTGATGAAACGACCGCGAGAGGACATCAGGAACTCTGCCAAATCGCCTACCTCATCAGGCGTTCCTGCACGACGGGCTGGCATACCGGCTATCATATCAAGATAGCCCTTGGCACGAGGGCCGTGTAGCTCATCATTAGCCAATGGGGTGATGATGATGCCAGGCGAGATGCTGTTGATGGTGGCACCGCGTTTTGCCCAGCGACAGGCTTCGTAGGCCACACGGAGCACATTGCAACGCTTGGAATACTGATATGCTTTCAGTGTATCGTTTATCTCCTTGATGAACGGCAATCGCATCAGCTCTTCCACGGGCGACATTGCCAGTGCATCGTTCTGCTCCTGGGGCAGGGCTGGCAGACGATGACCGCTCTGCGACGAAATGATGATGCCAGAACCACCATCAGCCATGACCTTGCCGAACTCCTCCAAGAGTACACTTGTGCCGTATAAGTCAACACGAAGTATTTCCTCTACGGGAGCCTGGGACGGCGACACGCCTGCAGCATTCACAAGATACTTCACTTCTCCCTTGCTCGTGGCGAACGCTACCAGCGCCAAGATGTCCTCCTTGTTTCCAAGGTCACATCGGATGGTGGAACACTCGAAACCTGCGTTTTCCAGTGTCTTGGCAGCTCGATTGGCATTCTCTTCACTATAGTCGGCCAGTACCACGTGCTTGCCTGCTGACACGCGACGGATTATCGCCTGTCCGATGCTTCCTGCACCTACTAATACTGATACTTCTTTCATTTGTAAATTCTGATTTATCTGTCTTTTATCACTATCTTTTTTATCACCTTGGCTGGAACGCCACCAACAATGGTATTCGGTTCAACGTCCTTTGTCACTACTGCACCAGCAGCTACTACGGCTCCATCGCCGATGGTTACTCCTGCAAGAACGGTGGCATTGGCTCCAATCCATACGTTTTTGCCGATGTGAATTGGTGCATAACTCATGCTCTGACGGTTGGCTGGGTCAAGGTCGTGGTTGATAGTTGCCAGTACGACGTTGTGACCGATGAGTGCACCCTCGTCAATGGTGATGCCACCTTGGTCTTGGAACTTACAGCCCATGTTAATGAATACTCTTTCACCAACAATGGTGTTTTTACCACAATCGGTATGGAACGGTGGAAACATCCCAACCGTTTTGGGAACCTCTCGCCCCCAAAGTTGCTCCAATAAATCGTGCAGCTGCTCTGGGGTATGGTACTTGCCGTTGATCTCAGCCGTTATCTTCAGTGCTTCCTGAGATAGCTGATGAAACATCATGTGGACATCGCCGCCACCAACGACTGGCTTGCCCGATGCCATGTAGTCACGAAATTCTTGTATTGTCATTGTCTCTGATTTATCTGATAAAATTCATGCCTTGCCACTCCTCACGCTCGGGGTAATCAGGAGTGCCGTTGGCGTGAATCTTCTTCAAGAGCCAGGCCATATTGTTTGCCAAGGTTCGCATGGTCTGCATGCCCTCCGTGTCCTGTGTTGCTTCACCGGGTGCTAATCCGTAAGCGATGTTCCAGTATTGCGAAGTCACCACAGGCATGTTCATCATCTCGAATATCATATTCAGCGTCTGATAAGCAGCCGTAGCACCACCTCTGCGACATATGGCTACCGCTGCCGCAGGCTTGTTCTGCACCTTGGCACCCGAGAAGAAGGCACGTTGCAGGACAGCCATCACTGCTCCGTTGGGCTGACCATAATAGACAGGCGAACCCACGATGAGCGCATCGGCCTCATTGAGCTTTTCAACGATACGGTTGCAGATGTCGTCATCAAAGACACAATGCCCTAATTGCTTCGCCTGACACTGTCCGCAGGCTATACAGCCACGAACGGGCTTGTTGCCCAGCTGCATGATTTCCGACTCTACACCATTCTTCTCCAATTGACGGGCTATCTCCGATAGTGCAGTAAAAGTGTTGCCATTCTTTTTGGCACTGCCGTTTAACAATAATACTTTCATTTCGATTCTGTTTTATGTTCTTTTGTAAACTTGTAAATTGCTAACGTAGGAAGGATAACCAATAGCAACAATGTAACTTCTACCAAAGCATACGAGCCGAAATAGTCAACTAATGTCTGGAATTTCAGAAGTCCATCTATCAGAAAGACCAGAAAGACAAACCAGCAGATAAAGAAGACGACGGTGAGCACCGGTCGTCTGGCTGCATATTTGATTTTTCTTTTCTTAAATTTCATTTTACAACTTCGGCGTTAATCTGATTCTGATAAATATTTTGATCGAATAACCTTTGGAAGTTTCGATGCTATGAGCTGATATGACTCTCTGATCAACCCCGTTACTATTGCTTCATCCATTTCTTCGTAATAGACATCGCTCCAGTGCGTCTTGTTCCAATGATAGGCTGGCGTCACGGCTGAGAATTGCTCTCTAAGTTCGATATTCCTGTCTGGAGATAGTTTCAAGGCAATTCTTGAAACTCCATCCTTCATATCATACCTGCCACCGCCTAACCATAGGCAGACAAATACCTTTCCTTCCAAGCGAAAGTTAAGGATGTCTTCACCAAACGCCTGGTCTTCGGTCACTCCAGGGAGTGACAGCGTGTACTCTCTGACCTGCTCGATATTCATACCCACTCAAAATTCACTTCTCCGGCACCAATCTCAAAGTGATACTTGGCAATGCCTAAATCCATCTTTGTATAGCCAATCATGGAGAAACCTTTCTTTGCCCTCACTTGATGGCGATTGTTTCTCATACCGATATACTCAAACGAAAATTTCTGCTGGTTTACGGCTGTAGGAGCAAGCAATGCTGCTTCAATTCCTTTCTTGAACCATAACGGTGTGATGTCGCTGATATTACTTACTTGCTCGACGGTCTTGATCTTATGACCGACACCTTGCGTCTCACCATAGCCGATGGCAATGTAGCAGGCAATCTTTTCACCTTCGTCAAGCACATACGTTCCTGGCACCTTGGAGTAGGAGAGACCCACCCAGCATGTGTTCAAGCCAAGTGTCTGGGCCAACAGTACCAATTGCTCGCCATAATAGCCTACGCGCTCATCCAAGTCATCAGCTTTCTGTCCTGCCATGACGATATAGTTGCCTACATTACGGAACTTCCCATATTTGGCCATCGTTCCTAAGAATGCCTTCGGCTCGTTCTGAATAAGCTGTATATGCAACTTACCCTCACGGTTCAGTACCGCGATTTTCTCTTCTAGCACCTTGACTACATTCTCTGCCAACGGCTGTTCCTTATATGCCCTTACACTGTGACGGGCTTCAATAGCTTCTTCTAGGGTCATTTCACAAAACATATTAAATCTGGGTGTAAAGATACGAAAAAATGAAGAATTATTGCGATCTTTGTGCCAAGATTTGAGAATTATTATGTCTCTATGGTATCGGCACTGATGGGCTGATCCGTGTACTGGCGGATGCTGGTACGCGTCATGATATTCTCTACGATGGCCTTGCCGTCAATGGATGATGCGGACTCAGCCTTGGGTTCATTACTGTTGCAGCCAGTCATGACTGCTGATGCTACTGCTGTCATAAGCACTATGTTCTTTATATTCATACTGTTATATTTTACTTGATGCGACAAAATTACGAATTTATCTTCAATTATCTTGTATTCCCTTCGTCTTTTTTAAGCTTTTTAAAGGCCGATTACCTCTTCTCCGCTGGTGGCAGGCTTTGGAAATGGCGCGTAGCGAAAACCTGAACAAGGAAGACGAGACAGAGCAGGATGGCCACCTTGTAGGGCGCGGTGAGGTCGGCTCCAAACAGGCTGTGCGACAAGGGAATGACCACGAGGGGCGAGACGAACTGACCCAGATAGAGGGCTGCCGAGAGCAGGGGCATGACGGTGGTAGCAGAGTTCTTTCCGCCCTTGATGCTGGCAATGGTGTTCAGGTAGGGCACACCCACGCCATTGGCGATACCGATGAACGCAGAGCCCAAGATAATTGATAATTGACAATTGACCATTGAACATTCGGGGCAGGCCAGCAGGAGGTAGCCAAGGAGGAAGAACAGAGGAGCGAAGTATTTCACACCTCTGCGGAACGTATGCATCAGCCCGCCGAAGACGAGTCCAACGAAGAAGGCCACGACATCGAGTCCCACCATAATCATGGTAATCGCTTCACTCGACAGTGCCGTTTGCTGACTGGCTATCACGGCAAAGTTGGTTGGGAACACGAAGAAAATCATCATCAACAGCAGCATGCCGATGACGGAGGGATGGAACTTCAGCAGTTGGCGAGGCTCGAAGGGAATGCCGCGCTTGTTGGATGATCCAAGCTTTTCATCCGGCAGCCACAACCACACCATCACGACGGCAATCAGTCCCATGAGATAGACCAGGAAGGCGTAGTTCCACTGAATGGTGGCCAACAGACCTGCCAGGAGTGTTGCCACTACGCCACCCATCTGGTTCATGGCTGCGGAGAGTCCCATCAGCCGCGCCTGCTCCTCTGGTGGAAAGTAATAGGCCAGCAGTCCTGTGGAGAGTGGCATGATGAGTCCTACGCTGATGCCCAGCAAGGCTCGCATCACCAGCAACACGTAGATATCGTCGACGAAGAAGCATCCGGCTCCTGCCGCTACATAGAGCAACAGGCCAGTGGTGGCTATCGCCCGAGTGCGCAGCCATCGGCTGATGGAGAGGAAGAAGAGGTTGGTGATGATAATCAACAGCGCAGGCATGCTCACGATGAGCTGCACGAGCAAGGCGTCTGCCTGAGAGAAATGAGCCTTGATGATACCCAGTGCTGGGGCGATGGCGGCTCCGGCCATCACAGTGAGCAGCGACATCGACAGGATGGTAGCCGTCACTCTTTTCGTAACGTTTGTTTTTTCCATAAAAATCTGTGGAGTTGTAAGCTCTACCAAGCTATAGAGTCGTTTCAAAAATCGGGGGCAAAGGTACAAATAAAAGTTAAAACAAAGGCCGTTTTCATCTTAAAAAATCGAAAAAGTGATGCTCTATAGCATTCGTAAAATCGACTTTTTTTGTTAATTTTGCGGTAGGTTTTAATCCTAATGTATCACTTTAAAAACAAACAGAATTATGTCAAAAACAGTAGAGATTCAGATTGAGAAGAGTCGCGGCCTCGTAGAGGGTCTGCGCCGTCATGTGAACGAAATGGGTGAGCGTGGTGTTTCCAACAAGGAAATCGACGAGATGGAACAGGCCGTCAAGGAACTGGAGGCCGTAAACGAAGAGGTGGACCGTATTCGTGAGCAGCTCACTCCAACGGTGGCCAAACTGAAGGTCGCAATGGATCGTGTGAAAGAAGCCTACGCCGAGAAGAAAAAGACGCTGAAGGGTTACTACCCCCAGGAGCGCTGGATGGACTACGGTGTACCCGACAAGCGATAGGACGATTGGTGAGCACCATCGGACAATTGGTGCTCACCATTGTCTTCTATGTTCATTTCGGCTTAGCACTCCATGATGCATTTCCCAGGCATACTAGTTAACTAACTCATTATCCTTCAACCATTCGTCAAGTGACTGCTCTGCCTTGTCCATCTCTCTGTCGTAGATGGCTGGTCCCTGAACAACATTCGCCTTGGGGAACATTTTACGGACAGTCGGGACAGTCCTGCAGAAGCGATTGCCGCCATGAGTGGTGAAAAGCACGATGGTCTTGCCGCTGAAATCATATCCTTCGAGGAAGGAATAGATGGCCATCGGCATGTCGTACCACCACAAGGGATAGCCAACGAAGATGACATCATAGTCGGAGAAGTTCTCCACCTTCGATTTCAGTTCTGGTTTCATATGGCTGGTATTCTCCACTTTGGTCTCGTCAAGTAGGGATTTGGGTTCAGTAGGATAGCTCCGCACGGTTTCTATCCTGAACAAGTCAGCATTGAGTTTCTTGCTCAGAATAATGGCTACAAACTCTGTGTTACCATAGAGTTTGCCGTCCTTCACGATATTACTGGCTCCAGACGTTGCATCCAGATCAGGATAATCAGGACTCGGCCAGGAGAAATAAGTCACGAGGAAACGGGAATCCTTGCCGATGGCCTTGATGCCTGCCGCCTGCTCTTCCTGGCTTTGTTCGTACTTGTCGAAACGGTGGCGATACATATATGTACCTATGGCAGCTATGATAACGACAGCCAGTAACACACCTAAGACTATTTTCTTTTTCATTTTCAGCGATTTGCGAGTGACAACGGTGACATTATAAATCCAGATTTACCAACTCATACTTCTTGGAACCAAGGCCAATCTGGGCTGCATGGTCGATAGTGTGTGTGCCATGCTGCTTATCGATGCGCTTCAGCAAATCGGTAGGGTCGTTCTTGGCCGTCACCTTCTGTTGGTTGATGATGTCGATGCAGGCCTGGTCGAGTGCCACGGGGTCTGTAGAGGCCAGGATACCGTAGTCCTCCAGCTTCACAGGCGCAGGATGGTCCACGCAATCGCAGTCTATCGACATGTTGTTCATCACGCTGATGTAGATGATGCCCTGCTTCTTGTTGAAGTAGTTCACCACGGCCTGTGCCGCTGCAGCCATAGATTCAAGGAAACCGTCCTGATTGCCGATGAACTCAGGTGTCCATAGTTTTGCCATATCAAGCTTCTCCATCTTGCCTGCCGAGTGGATGTATGCCTTGCCGTTCTGACTGGCGCAGCCAATGGAGAGGTTCTTCAGCGCACCACCGTAGCCGCCCATAGGGTGACCCTTGAAATGGTTCAGGGCAATCATGAAGTCGTAGTTGGCCATGTGTCCGCCAACGATATCGTACTTGATGTGCGACTGGTCCTTCACGGGGATGCGAATCTCGTCGTACTCGTCCATGATATCCACGGGGAAGTACTTCAGAAATCCGTGACGCTCTATCACCTTCCAGTGGTTCGCAGAAGAGTTGCGGTCGTCCTGCTCGTTTCCTGCACCACTGCTGTAGGCGGTGTTACACTCCACGATGGTGCCGTCGACCTCCCATATCAGGTTCTTTACCAGCTCAGGTTTCAGGTAGTTGGGATTGCTGCCTTCGCCTGTACTCATCTTCACTGCCACACGACCCTTAGCTGGGACGCCCAGCGCCTTGTAGATTTTAACTAACGACTCTGGTGAAATCTCCCTTGTCAGATACACTTTACTTTGTGCCGTTGCTGCCAATACCATCAGCATTGCGACCATGCTCATTACCATTTTTTTCATATTCTGCTCTTTTTGGTTCCAAATTTACGAAAATAAATTGTGGCTGCGTGATTGCTGCTTACGATTTTATATTTTTTTTCGAATTTCTACTGGCATTCCTCCAGAATCTCCATCAGTTCATCGGCTGTCAGTTGCTTGCAGCAGCCAGGAGTGATGATGGTGGAGTCGGCGATGGCGCGTGTGGTGGCATCGTCAAGGGCGATGCCCATCTCGGTAAGCGTCGTTGGCAGACCTATCTCGCGAATGAAGTCTGCAAGGAAGTCGATGCCGTCTTCTGCATTCTGTACGAGCCATACTTCTTGTGCCCAGCGGTTGAATTTTTCGAGGGCATTTTTGTAAATGTGGCGATAGAGAACGGGATGCAGCACGGCGAGACCTTGTCCGTGGTTGCAGTCGGTATAAGCACCCAACTGATGCTCCAGCATGTGGCACTGGAAGTCGGTCTGCTGCTGGAACACGTGCGTCTCCACCTGGTTCATGGCAGGCACCACGTCGAAGTGGGCGCAGAGGTCGATGAGGTGGTCGGGGTAGAAGTTCGACACGCCGATGGCCCGTACCTTGCCAGCCTTGTATGCCTCCTCCAGTGCGCGATAGGCACCGTAGCGGTCGCCGAAGGGCCTTCCTGAATCTGTCATTAGGCCTCTTTCTTCAAGTTGCCTACATCTTTCCTTATTCAACTCGGTCCAATGGCTACCTTTCTTTCTTGGTGAAAGTCTCTGTGCCAACCGTCCGTCAGACAGTTTCTTTACTGTAGAATCAATCCATCCGAAACATAAGGCTTCCTCTACTATTTCAATGTAGGGCAGTGTGTCAGGCTTGGGAGTCTTTGACCTGTTGCAAGCCACCCAACAGCATTTCTCTGAAAGATGATTCTTCTCAAACCATTCCCTCAGTTGTTTCCGTTCCGTGAATGCCAACAGGTTTGTTACTTCCATAGTTTTACTCTTATCAATGTATGATGTTGATGTATCTTGTTTCAAGGTATTTCAGCCACGATAAACTTCTGTTGCTTTTATAATGCCTTCCCAGGACTTTGAAAAAGTCTTCGTATGTAATGGCATGAAATGTGTCTTTCCCTTTGTCTGTCAGCAACTCTTCGTATGCTTCAATGACTCCTATGTGACTACCAGAAGAGTGAAAATGAGTGTTCCCAGACGGATATAGCGTGAGAGAGTCAAAATATAGATACTTGGTCTTCTTTTGCTGTAGCATTGCCAGTCCAAGAATGTGATTTCTCCATAGCTGAATGAAATCAGGATTATTGAATTGCAGGGGGTCGTTATTGACAAAACACTCACTATTGCGTGTCGTAACCGAGTAGGCAGACTCTGGATTCTGCATCATTGCAAACTCCTTATTGCCCACACTATAACCTTCTTCAGTGTATTTTACCTCTATTCCAATAATGCCTGTATCACCCCTCGATGTCTTATATTCAATATAAACGTCAAAAGCTGTTTTGTCGTTAATTGTATTGGGAGCATATTCTATCTGCCATTTGAATATTGTCGTGATGTCTCTATGTGGAAGTATTTCCGAAAAACACTTTGCAGCAGCCACAAGGTCTGTCATCATTGGAACAAATACATTCCTGGGGACATGCTCACTGCGCAACATATTGGCCATCAAACCAAAATCTGTAGGGATTTTGCCCCTATCTTCACATAATGCTTTTCCTATCTCTTCATGGTATTCAGGAACAAAGTTCATCAGACGTGCGGCATCAGCATTGGTAAGGATAGCAATGTCTGTCTCTGTTGTACGTCGATGCTCAAATTCCTCTGCTGTTTCATTTGTACCCTGACGTGTAGAGTGGTTACGTCCCATCTTCAATTTCAGGACATTCTCTCTAAACCATGCCTGATGCTGGCGACAAGTCTTTCTATATTCGCTATCCCCTCCATAATGTGCCTTTGCGGGCTGTACTTTTTTGGAGGATGCAAGATACTCAACCTTAATATCATGCCCTACCTCTCCCAGATTCTTGATAATCCTGTCGAAACTAAGTTTGTCGTATTCGGAAGAGTTTGCGAGAATGAACATGATTTTGGGACGTTCTGAGAAATTGTATCTGATGGGCGAACCTTCAAATAGCTGCAACTGCGTTTTCTGTTTGATGATACTCGTAACATCTTGAAGAAGGGTCTGTCTCACAAAGACGTTGTTGATGATGCCCTGTGACATTCTCACATGATCCTCAATGCCAGACTTGCCATCAACAGCTCCCAATCCACATTTTACCTCAGCCAGATATACTTCATGCTTACCATCTTCATTGGGTTTATTGCTGACAACAAGCAAATCAATTTTAGTCTTTGCCACTCGATATTCCACTGGTATCTTGGCCTGGTCTGGTGCCCATTCCATGTCAATAGCAAGAAATTCTTCATCAAAAGAACTGTGATCTGCTTTGTACTGTTGCTGAACGATGAATTCATCGTGTGACTTATATTTTTTGCACAGAGCCTTGGCATCTTCAAAATACAGCTTAACCTTGGCCATATCCTGCAAATCGGCAGGCTCTCTTAGTTGCACACTTAATGTCAAACCATCTTTTCTATTGGTATAATAGCGAGGGTTGAGCATAGTGATATTATCAAAAGTGTTCTTCCTGTGTGATATTCTGAGAAGGAGGTTCTTCTGACAATATATCATCACTTCATCATTCACTCTGATTTCAAAAGCCAATTCTTTGTCAGACTTCACATACTGAAGGAAGTCATAATAAATGCCTCCTTCAAAGTATTTTGATAAACTTGCCGCAGATAATGTTCTTGCCATTGCTATTCTTTCTTCGTGATTCTCGCCAAATAATCATAGTGTTCACCTTCAGCAACCAACTCAACTGCATATCCGCATCTTCCTGCTTTTTGCTTCAGGGTATCAGCATCAATATATAGCCAGTCAAAGGGCTCTCCGATGGTGTCCTTGTATTGCATCCGGAAGCTATGCTCTCCGTAATACCCCATGTCATCTGGTAGTTCTATGATACCCTCCTCTGTTTCGAACACATAGCTTATATCCGAAGAATCACAAAGAACTTGACCTCCAGAAGCCAGAATAGTGTCGAGCTGCTTGAAGAACTCTGGCATACGCTCCAAGGTTCCCACAATGCCAATACCATTCATCAGCATCAGGATGGTATCATATTGTCCTTCCAAGGTAAAGAAGTCTTGTTCGATGACCTTCTTGACCCCTCGCTCTTTCATCGTTTCTACGGAAAGAGGGGAAATATCTATGGCGGTCACATCCATACCTCGATCTTGGAGAACCAAAGAATGACAGCCAGAAGCTGCTCCTACATCCAGAATCCTTCCCTTCGCCATGTCAAGAGCCTTACGTTCTATCTCGGGCATATCCTCATAGCTGCGGAATAGTGTAGTCAGGGGTATCTCATCCTCCTCGAACATCGGGGAGAACACTCTGAGCTTGCTTGCCTTCTTCGACTTGTGGTAGTCGGCAATCGCTCTTCCCATCGGATCCATTTTACTGTTCATTTTCTACAACTCGCTGATAAGCTAATCTCTCATCTCCAGAAGCAAGATATATAATCCCGCAATAGGTAAAACCATGCCTCTCAATGTTATGTTGCATGATAGTGTTATCTCTGTGGGTGTCAATGCGAACATTCGATTCATGGGAGAAGCAGTAATCCATTACATTGCTGAAGATACCATGTACGTCAGGATAGCTGACGATACGATGAATCACATGATAAGACTCCGTGTCATTCAGCCACTTACCATTGTAAATTTTCGAATAAGTAGGTTCAGGGGATGGCAGGAATGCGAAATAGCCTACAATACGACCTCCGTCCTCAATAACAAAACCGCCATGCTTATCCATGTCGCTGATAATGACATCCTCTGACGGGTAGCCTTCTCCCCATTGGTGTATGTTACCGGACTGCCGCATTATCTTCCGTGCAGCATCCATGACTTTCATAATTTCAGCCATGTCCGAGGGTCTTGATTCTCTGATATTCCTATTCATATTTATTTGCCGAACGACGGAACGAAATACACAGGTTTCTTTTCGTGGTGGTCACAGTCGTGATGATCGCAGGATTCAAGAGAATCCTTCAGTTCGCCATTCAGATAAGCCTTCAGTATATCATCAACTTTGCCCTGGCATCCTCTGATAACTGCGATGCCGTGAGCCGAAAGCTTGTTGTAGGCACCCATGCCCATGTTGCCTGCCAGCATGAGGGTGATGGCCATCTCCTGCATGACAGATGCTATGTTCGATTTGCATCCGCATCCTTCAGGAGAATCCAGACGCTCTTGTTTTACAACCTGATTCTGTTCGCTGAGTGTTACTACGGTATAATAGGCACAGTGACCGAAGTGGTCATCAACCATGCCATCACGTGTTGGGATTGCAATTAACTTCATCATTTTACTGTTTTTATTTGCAAAGGTACTCTTTATTCCCTATTTTTTCGTATATTTGCAGCCATATTTAGGATAGTTTATGATGAAAGGCAGAATTATATCGGCATTGTTGAGCATATTCATGATGCTCATGTCAAATACATTGCGAGCTGACAACGTCATTTCACAGTTTCATATTCTCGGCGGTGAGCTGAGCAACTCGGCAGCGACGTCGGTGAGTGATATTGACGAGGTGTTACCTCGCATGAAGGTGCTGGGGCTGAACACGGTGCTGGTACCTGTCTATTGGGAGTTCCTTGAACCTGTTGAGGGGCAGATGGACTTCACACTTTTTGACCGCACCATCGATGTAGCCCGTCAACAGAGACTGAAGATTGTTCCGTTGTGGTTTGGAGCATGGAAAAACTCAATGTCGTGCTATGCGCCGGCGTGGTTCAAACGCGATGTTAAGCGGTTCCCTCGGGCCGTGACGGCAGAAGGAAAACCATTGGAGATAGCCTCGTGCTTCAGTAACAACGTGCTGCAGGCCGACCTGAAAGCCTTTTCTGCGCTGATGCAGCACATCGCTGAGAAAGACCCGCAGTGCGAGGTGGTTATCATGATGCAGATAGAGAACGAAATAGGTATGTTAGAGTCAGCACGCGACCACTCACCGCTGGCTGAGAAAGCCTACCGTCAGCCTGTGCCACAAGCATTGCTTAAGGCGTTGGGTCTCAAACAGCAAGGTTCATGGGTAGAAGTGTTCGGTACTGATGACTATGCCGACGAGAAGTTCATGGCCTGGCACTATGCCTGCTATGTGGAGCATCTGGCACAGGCTGCAAGACGTATCCATGATATGCCACTCTATGTGAACGCGGCGATGAACAGCCGAGGCCGTAAGCCTGGCGAATATCCGTCGGCTGGTCCGCTGGCGCATCTCGCTGATATTTGGAAAGCAGGTGCTCCCAGCATTGACATTCTCGCCCCTGACATCTATGATACCGGCTTTAAGTCGTGGGCATTACAATATGCTATGCCACTAAGACCACAAGATGGAGGTAAGGTGAAAAATCGCCTCTTTATTCCTGAGAGCCGTTGTTGTGAGAATAGTGGTGTACGTGCCCTCTATGCTTTCGGAGAGCATCAGGCCCTTGGCTTCTCGCCCTTCGCCATCGACCAGGCTTCACCCAAAGAGACGGAATCGGTAACGCAAGCCTATAACCTCTTGTCTCAGGTATTCAATGTGAAACCGAAGAATACTTGGGGTTTGCTTTTCGATCAAGACGATAAGGAGCGTGTCATCGAGGACGAAGGCGTGTTGATGACTTGCCGCCACTATTTCACTTTGCCCTGGGATCCTCGTGCTACTGATGGCTCGACATGGCCTGAGGGTGGCGCCATGCTGATCCGACTGAGCAAATTCGATTATCTGTTGGTTGGCAGCGGCGTGGTGATTGACTTTAAGACTCGCACAGAGAAACAGCAGGAACAACAGAAAATATTGGGCGAAGACGGTTTCGCAGAAGCAGGCAATAAGACCTCAAACTTCAAATCTCAAACCTCAAAGTTCACAGGTTCCCGTCTTGGGCTTCTTTCTGTTGATGAAGTCACTATCGACCATCAAGGGCAGATGCAATTCCTTCGTCGTCATAACGGCGACCAGAGTCATCAGGGCCGCCATGCCCGAATCAGCGTAGGCGATTGGAAACTTCTGCACATTCAACTATACGAATACAAATAAAGCAAGGTTGACTTTTTAGGATGAGTGAGTTTAGGGAAATGAGACGCAAACGCCAACAGCTCTCAGAAGTGGAGAGTATTAGTATTTTGCAGAAGGCAACAGCTGGTACATTGGCACTGCTGGGTGATAATGATTATCCGTATGCCGTACCCATCAGTTATGTCTATCATGAGCGAAAGCTGTATTTCCACAGCGCATTGAGTGGTCATAAGGTGGATGCCATCAGGAACTGCGACAAGGCTTCGTTCTGTGTTATCGACAAGGGTGATGTTCAGCCTGAGATATGGAGCACCTGACAGGAAAACAAGCGATTGAAATGGTAAAACAAGAAAGATGAAGACAGGACTCGTTAGGATGATACAATGATAAAGAATGAAATTTCAATAGACGGAAGATTGTGCATTCTGTATCAGGATGAAGCAGCGACACATCTGCTGATTCAGCCGATTGATGAACATGGCTTGGAGCTTTTGGATCAAGAAATCGAAGCAATCAAGAAGCTCTCCGATAAGCCATTCTCACTTGTGGCTTTTATGATAAAGGACTGGAATCAAGAACTGACTCCCTGGGCTGCACCTGCTGTATTCGGGAAAGTTCCTTTTGGTAATGGAGCTGAAAAAACGCTGGAGTTCATTACAAGCCGACTGCTGCCAGAAGTTCAAGAAAACATTCCTCACCTCATACTTGGTGGCTACTCCCTTGCTGGTCTGTTTGCCTTATGGTCTGGATATCAGACAGACAAGTTTGATGGTATTGTCGCTGCTTCTCCGTCAGTATGGTTCCCCAAATGGATTGAATATGCAACAGATAACAAACCACTTGCAAAATCCATCTATCTCAGCCTGGGGGATAAGGAGGAAAAGGCAAAGAATCCAGTGATGGCCCAAGTCGGAAATGCAATCCGCAGGCAGAACGAACTATTGACAGGCCAAATGGACAATACAATACTTGAATGGAATCCTGGCAATCATTTCGTCGATTCAGAAAAAAGAACGGCGAAAGGTTTTGCTTGGGTAATGGATAAATGCGTATGACACTTCCCAAATTCATAATAACGATGGATGGCTTCTTTCGCCTTGGGATGGTGAATCAGCATAAAGACCTGTTGAAGCCTGGGGATTCATGTCTGGGTGGCGGATATTATCACTTTGACTATACATCCAACCGCATTATCCTTGACCGTTCTTCGTATGACTTCGGTAAACCCAAGTGGCATCTACTGGAGGTGTTAAGGGTTCCATCGGTGTATAGAGGCCTTCGGATAGTGTACAAGTATGACGATGGTTTCCACGATGACTTTAATGTTAGTGAGGAACTGCAATTAGAATACTATGATTGATTTCGATTCCATTTGGCGCACTCAGGACGAGATTCGGACAGTTGTAAATGCTGTCTTGGGTGAATGCATCTGGAATCTGGCCTATGATGAAAGTCGCAGTGCCATTGTTCTTGAACTGACTGTATCGCTTGAAGAGGATGCCATCAGTGATTTGTGCTGCCAGCTCCCGATACCTGCCGATTATGACGGGGTAGGATTGAGAGGTACGAAATTCGTGTTTTATTTATAAAGAAAAGGGAACCTCATTTCTGAGATTCCCGAGAGTCCTCTTTCGAGGCATATAATAGAGCAAAGCGGAATTACCTGTGAGAGAAGTGTCCGTGCTTACCACCACGGTTATTCATCGCAATGTGGCGGTCAGCACCATGACGGTCGTTGTGCACTACACCATGCCTACCGTGATGCGGAGCAGGAGCTGGAGCGTGATGATGCACTGCAGGAGCGTGGTGATGAGTTGCGGGCCTGTGCATGTGAGCATAGTGTGAACCATGAACTCTGTTATGACCACCACGGTAGCTCACGAACACCGTCGGATGTGCATTGTCATTGCGTTGGCCGAGATAGTCATGACCATCATCACTGCCAGGATCATCATCTTCTTCATATCTTAATCTCCTATCTTTAAAGAGTTATACATTTTGATTCTTGTTCACGGTGCAAAGTTCGGCATTTTTCACGGCATTTCAAAAGGATTTTGCCTAATTACGATGGGGGAAAAGCCTAAATCATATTAGGGAAAAACCCGAAATTATCGATAAGGAGTCTCGATCGTCAGACTATTGAACATCATTCCAGATCAAAATCTTTTTAAAAGGGTAAACATATGCATATTACAGTTGCCGATTGAATTCGAAGGCAGTTTAAGAACGTTAAATACGTTAAATCTTCATGTTTTGAGGTATCTAAGAATACCCAGCGCCACTTTTCTACCGTTTAAGATGTAAGTTATTGATTATCAATATTTAAAACATTCTATAATTACAGTGGCTTGAAATCCGTGACCATCCCCTATATGACTACAATCATAGAGGACGGTGAAGAGTTTGGAGAAGGATATATTAGCGAATCTGCTTTCTATGGTTGTAGTAATCTGACAACCATAACGCTTGGAAGAGGAATAGGAAGTATTGCCAGAGATGCTTTCGCAAAATGTGCAAATTTGACAGATGTCTATTGCTATGCTGAAAGAGTTACTTACGCAAATAAAGAAACCTTCAATGAGTCATATATTGAATATGATACGGATTTCCGTATCCTTCTCGTAGAGCAGCAACTAGTCGGGATTGATGTGGCATTCCCAATAACCCTTATAGTCACCCGTCAGCATGTGATTGTGCAGATTGGCGGGCAGCGGCTCATCTTCTCGCAAAAGCTTGATAACATTGAGCAGTTTCTCAATGTCAAGTCCTCGTCGCACGGCCAGCTTCACATCGCGGTCGTACTGTTTGTACGTCCTAATTTCATAAAGCCGCTTCATAGTGCACGCATAGCTTTCTCAAACTCCTCGAAGGTGGCGTAAGTCGTTCCCTTGTCCTTACCGCTGCGCACGTCCTCGATGACTTTCATCGTCTTATCGTTGAGGAACTCGCCCGTCTCAGGATCATAGAGGCGGGGCTTGGGGGTAGCGGTCTTGACAGGCTCGTCAGCTATGCTGTAAGTCCAGCCCATCTTCGCCATCATCTTCTTGAAGAAGCTGACTTCGCGGTTGGGGATGTTAATTGTAATTGCAGTCATAACGTCGTGATATTTTTGTTTTCCGCTGCAAAGATACGAAAAGTTTTGGAAAGTTACTCGCTTTTCGGCGGAAAAATGCAGAAGCAGGCGAGGGCTACTTCGTCAGGCGGAAGCGGGCGACGAGCGGCAGATGGTCGCTGTAGCCCTTGCGGTACTTCATGCCCTTGTACGTGCGACGGGGCAGATAGCCACCGTAGGTCTCGTCTTCTTCAAGCAGGAACAGGGGGGAATGCACGAAGACGGTATCCACCTTATTATATATATAAGGCGACACGAGGATATGGTCGAGACTGTTCCATTCGCCCTTATAACGATAGGTGCCCTTCACCCCGTAGAGGCCAACGGCGCCCTTGCTGATATTCGTGAGCCCCGCCTCACTGATACGCACCAAGGCTGGAGAGTCGTGATAGTCATTGAAGTCGCCAGTGATCAGGATGGCGGCATTGGGTGAAAGGGCTCGGACACTATCCACCGACAGCAACAGACGGCTGGCTGCCTGAAGACGGAACGGACGACTGACTTTCTCGCCTCCATTACGGCTCGGGGCATGAACCACGAAGACATGGAGCGTGTCGCCCGACTGCAGTTCACCACAGGCATAGAGGATGTCACGCGTGGGCCGCATCCCCTCGATGGTCTCAATGCGCAAGCCGTAGGAACGTATCAGACGGAAGGAGAAAGGCGAATACATCAATGCCACATCAACACCACGCTGGTCTGGTGAGTTGGTGATCAGATACTCATAGCCCGCATTCTTCAGCAGCGAACGCTTTGTCAGGTCAGTGAGCGTCACATCGTTCTCCACCTCACAGAGTGCCACCATATCAGGGATCCCATCTTCGCAAGTGGAGAGGATCGACTTCGAGATCTGGTTCAGTTTCTTCCAATAGCGCTTCTGCGTCCATCGGCGGGTAGCATCGGGCAGGTACTCCTCGTCCTGTTTCCCTTCGTCATGGTTGGTGTCGAAGATATTCTCCACATTATACTCCACGAACGTGAACGGCTTTTGGGCCGACAGCGTACCCAGCGAGAGGCACCCCATCGCCAGCGCCAGCATTCTTTTAGTCATCATTGTCTGTTCTTTTGATTTTCCAACCGATAGCAGCAATAAAGATACTCGTCAGGGGCGAGAGATAATTAAAGAAGCAATAGGGCAGATAGGTCAGTGTGGCTACACCAAGTACGGTACTCTGTGTCAGACCGCAGGTGTTCCAGGGAACAAGCACAGAGGTGACCGTCGCACTGTCCTCACACGATCGGCTCAGCAGTCGCGGCTCGTAGCCCCGTTCACGATAGGTTTCCTTGAACATCGAACTGGCGAGCATGATAGACAGATACTGATCTGCGAGGGCGATGTTACAGAAGAGCGACGTGCCGACGGTGCAGGCCACCAGCGAAGCCGTACCCTTGACAAAGCGGAGCACCAGTCGCATGAGATCCTGTAACTGTCCTGTAGCCGTCAGTGCACCACCGAAGGTCTGGGCGCAGATGATCAGCCAGATGGTCGGCATCATACCACCCATGCCACTGGTATGCACCAGTTCGTTGAGCATGGGCACTCCCGTCTCGATATTCGTCGAGCCATAACACACCTGCATCATACCCTTATACGAGGCCAACAGTCCCCCACCCTCGTTGCCCGAGATGGCATGGATTAGCGACGGCTGCACCAGCAGTCCCACGACCGCCGCCAAGAGGATGGCTAAGAAAAGTACCACCATCGACGGCCAACGACGGGCAATCATCACACCCGTCAATACGGGTACGATCAGTAGCCAGGGCGATATCACGAATGTCCGTTGCAGTCCCTCCATAAACTCCGCCACATTACCATGACCAGAGACATTCATGGAGAAGCCCGCAATCAAGAAGACCGTCAACGAGATGCAGAACGTGGGCACCGTCGTATAGAGCATATAACGGATATGCGTAAAGAGTGGTGTACCAGAGACGCTGGAGGCCAGCACGGTAGTATCGGAAAGTGGTGACAGTTTATCGCCAAAGTAGGCGCCCGTGATGATCGAGCCTGCTATCCAACCATCGTCGAAGCCATGCGCCTTACCGATACCCATCAGGGCTACACCAAGAGTAGCCACCGTCGTCCACGACGAACCGATCATCAGACTTACCAAGGCACAGAGGATACTACTGCTGACGAGGAACACCTCAGGACGGATGATCTGCATGCCATAGTAGATCATCGTGGGTACGATGCCAGACACCATCCACGTACCGCCAATAGCACCTATCAATAAAAGGATGATGATCGCGGGCGTACAACTCGCGATCTTCGCCGTTATCTCTTTTTCTAAGTTCTCCCATGTCAGCCGTTTCTGGAAATGTCCGATCAGGACACTGACAGCCGACGCCGCCAACAACGACACCTGACTGGCACCATCCAATGTTGCGTTACCGAAGACGGCAACGCAACACGTAATCAGTACGATCAGTACCAGGAATGGGATGAACGACATCCTTCAACAGTAAACTATAAACCGTAAACTGTCAGCAGACTTTCTCGAGTCGCTTCATCATGGTGAACATGAAGATCGCTGCCACGAGGCAGACGCCCAAGAAGACGCTCCAGCAGGCCCAAAGGGGTACGGCACCCCACAACAGGCCACCAACAACGACGAGTTGGTTACCGATGGCCGTTGCCACGAACCAGCCGCCCATCATCATACCCTTATACTTCGGGGGAGCCACCTTCGACACGAACGAGATACCCATCGGAGAGAGCAACAGTTCGCCAAAGGTCAGCACCAGATAAACCATGATCAACAGGTTCGGCGTGACATCAGCCACATGCTTTCCTACGGGGTTGCCATCAGCATCCATCACCGTCTCGGGCGTAGGCAGTCCGAACGAACCAAAGGCCATCAGGGCATAGGCAATGGCTGCCACAATCATACCATAGGCAATCTTTCGCGGAGCCGAGGGTTCCTTACCCTTGGCAGCCAACGCTCCGAAGATAGCCATCGACACAGGCGTCAATGCTACCACATAGAAGGGGTTGAACTGCTGGAAGATAGGAGCAGAGATAGAAATACTACCATCAGGATTATATTGCAGGATGAGGAACAGCACTGCCACCACGATAATGGCGAAAGAGATAGCCTTGCCCTTGCTGGTCTTCGACTGGAACAGTGAGAAACCGGCATAGACGATGAAGATCACGGCCACGAGGTTCCACACATTGAAGCACATGGCCTGCACACCCTCGGCAGACTGGGCCGTAAACTCATCGGCAAAGTATGTCAGCGACAGACCGTTCTGGTGGAAAGCCATCCAGAAGAAGATCACCACGGCAAAGACGAGACAGAGGGCAACGATGCGCTGCGAGGTCTCTTCCTTCGTAAGTTCTGGTTCTGTGCTGGTGGCATCAGCCTTGGCGGCATCCTTCTTCGTGCCACCCTCAGTATGGCGGAAGGTGTAGCGGAACACGTAGTAGATAATAATCGACAGGATCAGCGATGCACAGGCCACGGCAAACGAGAAGTGATAGGCATCGTTGCTCGAATAGCCCAGTGCCGTCTCAGCATACTCCTTGATCTTAATGGCAGCCGTCGGAGCAAACAGGGCACCGATATTGATGGCCATATAGAAGATGGAGAAACCAGCATCACGCTTGTCCTTATACTGCGGATCGTTGTAGAGATCACCCACCATCACCTGGAGGTTTCCCTTGAAGAGACCCGTACCGAAGCCAATCAGCAACAGGGCTGCCAGCATCACCACAAGGGCTACCGTGTCACCACCCAAAGGCACTGACAACAGCAGATAACCCGCAAACATGATGATGATACCCGTGGTCACCATACGGCCAAAGCCGAACTTGTCGGCCATGATACCACCGATGAGCGGGAGGAAATACACCAGCATGAGGAATGAACTGTAGATCGTTCCCGCCATGGCAGGTGACAATCCGTAATTAGCTCTTAGAAACAGAGCGAAGACGGCGAGCATCGTGTAGTAACCGAATCGCTCACCCGTGTTGGCCAGTGCCAACGCAAATAAACCTTTAGGTTGACCTTCGAACATAGTTATTTAATTTTTGAGTTTTTAGTCCTGATAATATCAAAGAGGTACGTGAACTTGATGACGATATTGCCGAAGTTGGAACGACCGAAGTAGTCACGCTTCGTATTGCCATAGATATTCCCCAATCCGTAATAGTAACGGCCTTCCAGCATGAAATGGCCCACATGGCGGTTGCTGAACTCCAAACCCAAGCCAGCAGCGATGCCATAGTCAAACTTATTCTCGATGGCCATCGTGTCCTGGGCCATCACATGCGACGCCCGTTTGCCACTGTATTGGTATTCTTTCGACAGAGGATCAAAAGCAGGTTGACGAGCATCAAAGTTCGTGTCCGTCTCATCATTCAGATAGACACCAATTTGAGGACCTAACTGGAAGAAAGCCTGAAAACCGTTGCGCTCGCGGCCCCATCCTAAACGGGCTAAGACGGGCACCTGCAGATAGTTGATCTTCCGTGAATAGCGCAATGTCTGCGATGGATCCGTATGCAAAGGTACCGGCTGGTCTTTCATATCGAGGATATCCTCCTTCCAACCGATCTGCGCGTAGTTGACCTCCGCCACCACGGCACAGATGCTCTTGAAGTACTTCTCACAGGTATAGCGCAGGGTAATACCTCCAATCATTCCCCCCTGGTATCCTTGTGGTACCTTAGGCACGAAATCCACATTGCTCAGTACGTAACCGCCACTGACGCCCACGGCGAAATCCTTTCTGAACTCGCCTACCTGAGCGGATGCCGCCACAGAACACAGCACAAGAATAAAGACAAAGATCTTTCGCATCGGTCAGAACTTGATGGTTTCCACCAGATGCTCTGGCATATAGTGAACAAAGAGCTGCGTATTATTCCGCAGGCCACCATTACCATAGCGTTCAAACTGCAACGGGGTCTGCACTGGCGGATAACCGAACATACCCGCTGCGCCATTAAAACTCTTACCGTACTTATGGAGTCCCATCAGGAAGAAATAAGCGTGGTCGAATCCCGTGATGGCAAAGCGAGGCAGGATATTCTGCATGTCCGTATGGAAGTTCCAACGGTACTTCTGCTCCAGCCGTTTGGTAGCCGATGACGTGGGATTGTAATAGAACGGTGCGGGGATATAAGTGTTATACTTATAGAAATTCTCCAGATGCACACGCGTATATCCCAGCCACTCCGTATAGCCAAACATGGTAATATTCAGATCCTGGTGGGTCATCTTCATGATATTGAGTTTCGAGAAGGCGATACCTAATTCCTTCATGCGCCCCGTGTTCAGGATGACGATGTTCTGTTTCTTATCACTGAAGGCTTTCAGGAAGTTTTCATCACTCGACTTCAGGCTCGTCAGGGAATAGGCGATGCCCTCCTGCTCCAGTTCGCGACGGAGACTGGTGGTAAACGACCCTTTCTTACTGGTGGAGTCGTTGCAGTCGATGAACACAGGGTGATAGTCCTTGAAGCGCTTCATGAAATGGGATACCGACTGTTCGTTGATCGTCGTAGGCGACTGCCATATCTGGAAGATATTACGGTTGGTCGTCAGTTGCGGTGCGTTGATGGAGAAGGGAATCACCAAACGGATATCGTATGTCTTCACGAATTCCGACAGCACATCCATCTGTTTGGAGTAAAGCGGACCGATGATGATATCACACTTCGTAGCGGCATCGTTGAGGAGTACGGGACGGATATCGCCGTCCTCTGGTGTGTTCCAGGCATGGACATCGACGGAGATACCCAATTTCTTCAGACTGTCGCAGGCCATCAGTACCCCACGATAGTACTCCACCATCCTGCGCCCGTCACCATTGATATCATGCAGCGGCAGCATCACACCCAGACGGATAGCCCGATGACGTACATCATCGGTGGAGGATTTCTCTGACACCTTTTCCTTGATAATCTGGCTAACCGTACCAGCCTGACTCGTCTGGTTAGTACTGCCCGTCTTACTTGAGAAAGGAATCTTCAGGATATCGCCCTTCTTCAGTTCGTAGTCGGGCCTCTTCATCTCGGGGTTCGCCTCGATCAGTTCCTCGATGGTGATCTCATACATTCTGGAGATACCGAAGATCGTCTCCTTACGCTTCACCTTATGATAACCACGGATAGAATTGTCATCCTGAGCATAGACCACACCCACTGCTACCATAAGCAGGGCAGACAACAAAAAATATCTTAAAAGTCGCGTCATATTCTCAAAATTTAGGATTTCGCCTACAAAAGTACAAAATAATTGTGAATTGGAAATGATGAATTATGAAATATTTAGTATCTTTGCACTTTAAAGCGAACAAAAATGAGAACAATTCGTATATTTCTTATCATTTGGGCGACATTTCTGCCCGTTTGGTGCCTGGCACAGAACGGTTATCCTTCCGTTTCCCCTACCGCCACCTATCTGAATGACGAAGGTGTAGAAACCGAGAGTACCGACGTTATCAATGGTCAGGCTCCCCTGACAGTTACCTTCCGTGCCAATCCCTCCGACATCGAAGGCCATAACCCTTCCTACGAATGGCATTTCCGTATGGAGGGCGAAGCCACAGATATGGCCGTGCGCTACGAGGAAGACACGGAATACACGTTCACCACGGCCGGTGCCACCCGCGTGACCCTCTTCTTCAAGCCCGACGCTGGTGAGGCAGCCCTCGACTCCGTCGTCTTCACGGTGACCGTCAGTGAGAGCAAACTGATCTTCCCTAATGCCTTCTCGCCCAATGGCGACGAATACAACCCGATCTTCAAGGCCAAGGAGTACCAGAGTATTGTGGAGTTCCATGCCTACATCTTCAATCGTTGGGGACAGAAACTCTATGACTGGACGGATCCGGCTGGAGGTTGGGACGGAACCTACAACGGCAAGGATGTGAAGGAGGGTGTCTATTTCCTGCTCTGTAAGGCCAAGGGTGCCGACGGCAGGGAATACAATATTAAGAAAGACGTAAACCTGCTAAGAGGGTACATGGAGACAACGTCAGACAACTAAGCCATGAAGACAGACGACAAAATCAATGTTTACGGTGCGCGCGTACATAATCTTAAGAATATAGACGTCGAGATACCGCGCCACTCCCTGACGGTCATCACGGGCCTCAGTGGCTCTGGCAAGTCATCGTTGGCCTTCGACACCATCTTCGCCGAGGGCCAGCGCCGCTATATCGAGACCTTCTCGGCTTACGCCCGTAACTTCCTCGGCGGTATGGAACGTCCTGATGTCGATAAGATCACAGGGCTCTCACCCGTTATCAGCATCGAACAGAAGACCACCAACAAGAACCCCCGTTCGACGGTAGGTACCACCACCGAGATCTACGACTATATGCGTCTGCTCTTTGCCCGTGCGGGTAAGGCGTACAGTTATGCCACTGGTGAGGAGATGGTGAAATACACGGAGGAGAAGGTACTCGACATGATCCTGCACGACTATGCGAGTAAGAAGATCTTCATCCTCGCCCCACTGGTGCGCAGCCGTAAGGGTCACTACCGTGAACTCTTCGAGTCGATGCGCCGTAAGGGTTACCTGAATATCCGCGTCGATGGTGAACTGATGGAGATCACCCGAGGCATGAAGGTGGACCGCTACAAGAACCACGATATCGAGGTGGTGATCGATAAGTTGGCCATACTCCCCTCCACCGGGGATGAGGGGACAGGGGGGGAGGCGAACGACCGTCTCAAGAGGTCCGTCTCCATCGCCATGAAACAGGGCGAGGGTCTCATCATGATCCTCGACAAAGACAGTGGCGACATCAAGCATTTCTCCAAACGACTGATGTGCCCCACGACGGGCATCAGTTATTCTGACCCTGCACCCAATAACTTTTCCTTCAACTCTCCCCAAGGGGCGTGCCCGCATTGTAAGGGACTGGGCATCATCAACCAGATCGACCTGGCGAAAGTCATCCCAGACCGTAAGCAGAATATCCATGACGGTGGTATCGTACCCCTCGGCAAGTACAAGAACCAGATGATCTTCTGGCAGATCGATGCCATCCTCAAGAAATACGAGTGCGACGTAAAGACTCCCATCGAGGATATCCCTGAGGAAGCACTGCGCGAGGTACTCTACGGTTCGTTGGAGAACGTACGCATCGACAAGGAACTCGTCCATACCACCAGTGATTACTTCATTGCCTTCGACGGTATCATCAAATACCTGCGCAACGTGATGGACAATGACGACTCCACCGCAGGACAGAAGTGGGCAGACCAGTTCCTCGCCGAGTGCGAGTGTCCTGAGTGCCACGGCCAACGGTTGAACCGGGAGGCCCTGTCGTATAAGATCTGGGACAAGAACATCGCCGAACTCGCCTCGATGGATATCAGCGAACTGCGCGAGTGGCTCGATGAGGTGGAAGACCATCTCGACCACCAACAACAGCAGAT
>Ga0129306_1000874_pt1 | contig 40739 bp, 30 predicted proteins | sample P827metagenome_FD_94438 | JGI IMG/M metagenome (GOLD analysis project Ga0129306, IMG submission 94438) | Capybara group fecal microbial communities from Wisconsin, USA - P827 metagenome | ecosystem: Host-associated > Mammals > Digestive system > Large intestine > Fecal | place: USA: Wisconsin... | reverse complement strand
CCGCCCGAAAGCTCGCTTCCGTTCTCACCGATGGCGGTGTTGTACTTATCGGGTAACAGATTCACGAATTCGTCGCAGTTGGCAAGCTTGGCAGCCTCCATGACTTCCTCATCCGTAGCACCGCTCTTACCGATACGGATATTCTCCATAACCGAGTTGTTAAAGAGTGTAACGTCCTGGAACACAATGGAATACTTGGAAAGCAATGTCTCGGGATCGATTTTCGAAACATCCTCGCCACCGAGAGTAATCTTACCGCTTCCCACATCCCAGAATCTTGCGGCAAGTCTTGAAATCGTGGTCTTACCGCCGCCGGAAGGTCCGATAAGCGCTGTAACTTCGCCCTGCTTGGCAGTAAAGCTTACATCCTTAAGTACATCCGTATCATCGGCATACTTAAATCCCACGTGGTCGAATACAATATCATAACCCTTATTGTTAAGAGTCTCGGAGCCCGTCTGAATCTCGTGAGACAATACTTCGTCCAGACGCTCGCACTGAATGCCCGTCGCAATAATCGCCGCGAAGTTCTGAAGCGTAATCTCCATGGGCGCATAAAGTCTTGATACCAGCATTAAGAACATAAAGAACGTAAGCAGGTCAATCTCTCCTCTTGTAAAAAGAATGCCTCCCATAACCGCTGTGGTACCGATACCGATTTTAAGAATAATCGCCGACGAGTTAACATACACAGCCATCTTAAGCTCGGTAAAGAGCGCGAATTTTTCAACCTTTTTTATTTTCCAGTCAAGTTCTTCCATGTAAGCATTCTCGGAATTATTGGCTCTCAAATCTCTGATGGACTCAAGGCACTCCTGAATACCGTCCGCCATGGAAAGCTTGATTGCCTGATTCTTTCTAACCGCTCTCTTCTCAGCGCCGGAGCAGGAAATAATAATGGCAAAAGCAACCGGAATTACCCAGAAGCTTGCCAGCACCATTCTCCAGTCAAAGAAGAAAAACAAGCTGATTCCCACAAGCGTTACCGAAATAATCGCGCCGATAAGCTCCGGAATCCAGTGGCTCGAAGCCGTTTCAATCATCGCGCAGTCGCCCATAATGTTGGTGGTTAAGTCTGCGATGTTCTTTTTACCGAAGTACGAAAGTGGAAGTCTTCTTAACTTCTCGGCAATCGTGGTACGACGGACTCCGCTCTCTCGATAAGTAGTCAGGAACGTTGCGTTGTACTGTAAGAAGTTTGTAAGCGCGATAAGAAGCAATATCACCACTGAACTTATTACGTAAAAAGAAACCCTGTCGCGCCCCAGGTTGTTTCTTAAAAGGTCATCAATTAATGTATACAATACTCCCGCAGGCAGCATCAATACAATATTGGCAAGCGTAACCACTGCGCACGCTCTCACCATATCCTTCGCGCCCTGTTTAGAGAGCGCATATTTGTGTTGTAATTTTTCTATCATCCTATGCACCTACCTTCCATTCAACGGATCTTGTATATTCGTCAAACATGCGCTTATAAAGGCCGCCCGCCTTCATAAGTTCATCGTGGCTTCCCGCCTCGGTGCATTTTCCGTCGTCCATTACAAATATCTTGTCAGCGTTCATTACGGTGCTTAATCTGTGGGCAATCATGATAAGAGTCTTACCCTTTGAAAGTTGCTCAAACGCCGCCTGAACCTTAGTCTCGTTATCGGGGTCGGCAAAAGCAGTTGCCTCGTCAAGAATAAGAATCGGTGCATCCTTAAGTACCGCTCTCGCAATCGTGATACGCTGCTGCTCACCGCCGGAAAGGTAAGTACCCTTCTCGCCAATCATGGTATGAATTCCCTGAGGCAGTTTCTCGATAATATCCATACACTGTGCTTTCTTAAGCGCTTCAAGCACTTCCGCCTCACTTGCTTCGGGCTTACTCATGCGCACATTCTCAAAAATTGATTTCTTGATAAGTCTGCTGTCCTGAAATACAAAAGAAACCTGCTTCATAAGCTCAGCCGATGACATATCCTTAACATTCACGCCACCGATTAAGATTTCGCCGGAGGTTACGTCAAAGAATCTCACTATAAGCTCCGCCAGTGTAGTCTTACCGGAACCCGAAGGACCTACGAGAGCCACATGCTCACCGGGCTTAATAGAAATCGAGACATCGCTTACCGCATCGCGGGTAGCATCTTTGTATCGATAAGTTACGTTGTTAAGCGTAATGCCGCAGTCAGCGGGCTTTTTATCTGAAGTGCTTTCTTTTAACGGCTCAATCTCCATAATCTTGTCGACACGCTTAAGCGCATCGATAAGGTTCATTTCCGCCTCGCCCGAGTATGCAAGCTTTGTAAGTGCAATCGTAACAAGGGGTGTAATGATGATGTAGTACATAACGTTAAGAATGTCCGCATTGGCGATTCCGTCTTTGGTAATCATGTAAGCTGCGATAACGATAAAAGCAAATATTGCGTTGATGCATGTCATGAATCCCATCATAGGCCATCTGAGTACCAGTGTATAATCTGTGGTCCACTTGCCGTAGCTGTCTATGCATGCTTTAAAGCGTTTAAAAGAATGAACTGTCTGACCGAAAGTCTTAACTACCGGAATACCTCTTACATATTCCGTCGCCTCACTGCTCATGGTCTCGAGGGCATCCTGATACTCTTTCATTTTCTGTTGCATGCCTTTACCCATCATGCACATCATGCATACAAAGCCGATTACCGCGGGAATCATGCAGAGAAGACCGATTTTCCAGTTAAAAGCAAGCACAAGTACAATAAGGCCTATAGGTGTAACGGTTGCCACAGCCTTATCCGCAAGGGTATGCGCAATAAAAGTTTCCGTTGCGGCAGTGGAATCATTGACGATTCGTCTTATTTTACCGGTTCCGTCTTCGTCGAATACTCCGAGGGGAAGGGTAATGATTCGTCTCATAAGAGAGCTTCGCATGTTGGCCTGCACTCTGAATGCGGCAATATGCGTACAAAGAAGGGCTGCTATATATACAAGCAGTGCTCCTACAATGAGTGCCACGGAAATCCATGCGTACATGGTGATTTTGTCCGTGTTGTCCCCATTAACCGCAATCCTGATAATCTTCCATAATTCGTAATACGGGATAAGGGTAAGGATTGCACTTACACCTGCGAGGCATCGGCCGAGAGTTATTAACCCTGCATGCCCTCCCGCATATTCTTTGATCAGCTTCATGTGATCATAATTTTGTGTTTTTCCCAATTCACATTCCTCCTGTTCCTTTTCTATATACAAATCACCCTTAAGGCGAATTGTGGGCTCATGTTGGTTAGCTGTCGCTAACCTCAAAATGATAACTTACGCAATAAAAAAGAGCCTTTCGGCTCTTTTCTACTTAACTCCCATTATATTAAGCCATCCCGGCATAAAGAATTCCTGAATGGTGGTTAAATATTTCTCTATCTTTATCTCATCATAATCGTGAATAATCGGCTCAAAGCACGCAGTCAAATACGCTGAAAGCAAAATGTGAAGCTCCTCTTCGTTAATATCGATGACCGGATATCCTTTTTCCTTAAGATATCCGATGGCCTCCATGAATTCCTTCTGGTTGGAAAGCACAAAATCGTGTAAGAAATTCTCATACTTGGTGCCGTTGGAACGGGTCATAAGAAGTATGAATTCATCACGTTTCGGAAGAATAACATCTCTTATCAGGTCAAAGAAGCTCTCTCCGAAGAGTTCCTCCTTGGCATTGCCGCCTTCCACAATCTTGTACTTACGGCTCGTGTGCCTCTTGGTCCAGGCCTTAACGTCTCTTATGAGAGGCTCAACCATGGCTGCGAACATAGCTTCCTTATCCGCGTAGTGTCTGTAAAGACCTGCGGAAGTCATGCCGGCTCTTGCGCCGATGCTTCTAATGGAAGCATCCTCGTAGCCTTTCTCAAGGAACTCTTCTTTAATTGCCTTATTCACTTTTTCATGACTTAAAGACTTGTCTCTCGGCATAAAAGATTCCCGTTAATCGTAAGTAATCATTGATAGCTATCATAGATTACATCGTGGAAACCCTTTTGTCAAGAGGCTTCTCTCATATTTCCGTTAAGTTTGGTATACATCTTATGGTAGATGCCTCCTGCCGCCATGAGTTCGTCATGGTTACCGCGCTCGGCAATCTTTCCGTTCTCTACCACCAGTATCTTGTCGGCATCCTTAATAGTGTTGAGTCTGTGAGCAATTACGAGCAATGTCTTATTTCTGCAAAGTTCGGAAATAGCTTCCTGAATGGCACGCTCATTGTCCGCATCCACGCTTGCTGTTGCCTCATCAAGGATTACAATCGGTGAATCTTTAAGAATACATCTTGCGATGGAGATTCTCTGCTGCTCGCCACCGGAGAGTGATGCACCGCCCTCACCGATTACTGTATCGAAGCCGTCTGGAAGTGCCATGATAAAGTCGTAGCATCTTGCTTTCTTGGCCGCTTCATATACTTCTTCTTTGGTCGCGTCGGGACGACCGATGGAGATGTTGTTATAGATTGTATCCCGGAACAGGTATACTCTCTGGAATACCATACTTATGCGGTTCATAAGTGTTCCGAGAGGTACCTCTCTTATGTCCTTACCTTTAACCTTGATGCTTCCTTCCTTGATATCCCAGAATCTTGCAAGAAGCGAGGCAATGGTGGACTTACCGCCGCCGGAAGGTCCTACAAGGGCAGTCATCTCACCTTCTTTGACCGCAAAAGAAACGTTCTTGAGCACATCCTTATCGGTGTAGCCGAAGGAAACGTTATCGTACTCAATCTCGGGTGTATCGGTGTCGGTGCCAAGTGAAGATGTACCGTTGTCATTAAGTTCTTCCGCATCGAAAACTTCCTCGATTCGGTCTAAGCTTGCGTCAGTAACCGTAAGTCTGGCCATCTGACCGTAGTAGCTCTTGATTGCCACAAACATATCAAAAAGGAACAGTGCCATGCCTACCATGTAAATTGGAGAAATTGCGCCGGTATTGTAAAGGTATGCACAGAGTGCAAGCATCGCTGCGGTTCCTATACCGAAGGTTAAGTACAGACCTCTTGCCCAGGGGCCGTATGCTATTTCGAAGTCTATGCTGTCCTTGCAGCTTTTTTTGAATTCATCGGTAAGCTTGTGTGAGCGTTCGCCTAACATGTTGTAGGACTTAATGATGCCTATACCCTCTGCAAAATCAAGTACTTCTTCGGTGAGGCACTCGGCAGTTTCCTGCTTGATGACCGAATGTCTGAGAGATACCTTGAGCATAAGGTTGCCGACTATCATGAACGCTGCCACTACCGCAAGCGATAACAGGCCGAGCCTAAAGTCCATAAAGAACATCATTACCACCATGATTCCCTGGGAAATAATGAATGTCACAAGCTCTGAGAGCACACCCATACAGTTTTCCTCTATGAAGACCATGTCGGTTGCGAGGACAGAGTTTATTTTGCCGATGTTACCTTCGGTGAAGTAGCCCATCGGAAGTTTTCTTAAATGGTCGCCGAGCTTAAGTCGCACATCCGCAAATACCTTGTATCCGGTCGCGGACTGCAAAACGTTTACCACATGTTCCATCACTGCCTGAATTACTACACTGAGTAATACTGCAATTCCTAAATACCGGCATTTCTGCTTATCCATGGTGCCTTCCATAAAGTAGTTTATAGCCAGGAAGCAGAGCACCAAAGGCGCCTTCATCATAATGCCTTTGACAAAAGAAGGAATGTAGGAAATACGGATAGCTGTCTTATATTTTCCTGTAAAACGAATTATTCTGTGTAAAATTTTTAACATGCCCTTACGCCTCCTTTATTCTCCATGTACTTGCACTTACGGATGCATCCCAGAGTTTCTTGTACTCTGGACAGGTCTCGGTAAGTCTGTCGTGTTTGTCGGAAGCTATGCAGACTCCGTCTTTCATAACGCATATCTTGTCGGCGTTCTTGATGGTGGAAAGTCTGTGAGCAATTACAAGAACGGTCTTGTCCTTAATGATTTCGTCAAGCGCCGCGTTCATTTTTTCTTCGTTCTCGGGATCCATGAAAGCGGTTGCCTCATCGAGCACGATGATGGGCGCGTTTTTAAGGATGGCTCTTGCAAGAGAAATTCTTTGTCTCTCACCACCGGATAACTGCTTACCGCCGTCGCCCGCCTGAGTATTGATACCCTCAGGGAATCTTTCAAGGAACTCATCGCACTGAGCTCTTCTAGCCGCATCGAGCACCTCTTCGCGAGTCGCATCGGGCTTGCCGATTAAGATGTTCTCATAAAGAGTTGTGTTAAAAAGAAACTGCTCCTGAGATACGAACGCCACCTGATTGTTGAGGGCTTCGAGCGACATGTCGGTGATGTCCTGACCGCCTATCCTGATGTTGCCCGAGTCAATGTCGTAATAATGCACAAGGAGCTTAGCCAGTGTAGACTTACCGCTTCCCGACTCGCCCACAAGCGCCGTTGTAGTACCCTGTTTAAGCGAAAGGCTTACTCCGTGAAGTACCTCGGCATCCTTGTAACCAAAGTGCACATCGTTAAATTCTACGTCGTAGTTATTGCCCTTGAAGCCGTCGGTTCCTTCTTTGAGCGGAGCATGCTCCATAAGGTTTTCAAGCTCGGTAATCTTATAGTCAAGCTGCGGGAACTTGCCTGCGAAGTTAAGTGCCTTAAGTACACAAGGTCCCACCGAGAAAGACATGCAGAATACAAGCACCAGCTTATCAAGTGTAACGGTTCCGCCCAGCACCATCATTGAGCCGAAAGGAAGCATCAAAAGCACCAGGCAAGGAATTACGCTTGCATAAATAGCCATCCAAGGCCAGCACACCTTGTACCAGGCAAGTGTGAAATCTCTGTATTCTCTTACCACATCGCCGAAGCGCTTGTAAGATTCGCCGTCTTTGTTAAAGACCTTAACCACTTCCATGCCGTTAACATACTCAATAATCGTATTGTTCATTCTTGCCGCGGATTCGTAGTAGTCGTTCATCTTCTCAAGGCCTGACTTCATCATCATTCCCATTGCGAAAAGACCTATAACAAGCGGTACCAGTGATAAAAGTCCGAGTCTCCAGTTCACAATAAACATGATTATTATGATAACTGCCGGAATAAAAGTATTGGCAATTCCTTCGGGAATCGCGTGAGCAAGAAGAAGTTCAATCATGTCGATATCATCAGTGAACACCTTCTTAATACGTCCCGTTCCGAGTTCTTTGATATTGCCGAGAGGCTGCTTTTCAAGCTTGCCCTGAAGCGATATTCGGATATTTTTAAGCGTGTTGTACGCGCTCACATGCGAGAACGTCAGTCCCTGCACGTACGAAAAAGAATAAATAATCTCGCACACCGCAACCAGTGCGACCCTTATACACACAAACGAAACACTTACACCCTCACCCCTTGTAAGCGGCGCAATTATCTCGTACAGGAAGAAATACGGTAATACGTTGGCGGCTATGCCTATTACCATCATTATTGCCGCCCAAACGGTGTACTTCTTGTACTCTCCGATATACGGAGCCACTTTTTTAAACATTTTCTCTCCTTTTCTGCCGGTATCCCTGCCGGCTTATCGAGTTAGTTGTAGCTAACTCATGAGTTTATTTTAAGCCGCCATAGGCGGCCTAATTACGTAGTTATTTACTAATTCCTATTGCACCTGACCAGTTAAAGAATCTGTAAATTGTCTTACAATGCTCTTCCATATCTTTCCATTTCATCCCATGGACAAAAGGCTCATATACTGCAGTCCAGAAAGATGTGCATAATATATGCATTTCCTTCTTGGAAATCTCGGTTGTCGTAAGACCTCGTCTCACTGCTTCCTCATAATACTTCATATATGTATCAGTCATGCGAATGGCAAAATCATGTCCGAAGTTTTCATAAGCGGTTCCTGCAGATTTATCCAGCAATAGAACAAATTCATCGCGAATTTTCCAAAGCATCTTGAATAACGGCATCATGTTATCTACTGTCATGGTCCACGATGCTAATATTTCCTCGTCGGTTTTGCTTCTTAAATCAATTTCACTTCTGACATCCACAAAATCTGCAAGAATTTCTGTGGCACCTTTGACTACTGCGCAGAACAATTCTTCCTTGCCTTTATAACGCTTGTAAACTGCTCCGGTCGTTACGCCGGCTTTGTCACATATGGTCTTTAAATCAGCCTTTAAAAAGCCCTTCTCCATAAACTCTTCACGAGCGCTCTCTATTAGTCTTGGATCAATGCTTGTATCACGTACCGACATCTGCAATCCTCCGTCGCGTTACTGATAATTTGATTACCGATAATAGTATTATCATTAAATATCTCTTATGTCAATATCTGCGCACAAAAAATCGGCAGCATTTCTGCTGCCGACTTATTATCACATTACTGCGGATTTGCAAGCTTATCGGGCACTATCCAGTAATCGCATATCGGGCCACCCGTCGCAAGCGTGTATTCTCTGATAAGTTTTCCTTTGGACGCCTCCGTAAGAAGATGATCAAGCTCGCAACATACAGGGAGCACTTCCAGATAGCCGTACTTTCTTGCGTAATCGTTAAGCGGGCATCTTGTGAAGTAATAAAAGCTTCCGTCTTTGTGCCTTGCTTCATCAAAATTAAAGTCCCAGGTCTTATCCTTGTACTGAGGATGCTCGTCCGCCCAAGCCTGCATTCTTCTGAACTTAGCCTTGGCTTTCAAAACGTCCTCGGGATTATTCATATCACTCTTACCGATGAACTTTCTTGCAAAAGACTTCGTAAGCGTGCTTCTGACTACCGTTCTGTAGCTATCTGTATCAATAGCCCCGTCGGCCGCTTTCCATATGGCCATGAATACGAAAGCCATATAGATATTGCCTGCCATAGGATTCTCTGACCCTATATCCTCGACTTCCGAAAGCATCTGTCTGTATATCGCGGGAGCCTTCTTAAAAGCCGCCTTGGTAACTTTCTTTCCGTACTGCTCCACCATGTACTTCTTCATCAAAAGCGGGAACATGGTGATAAATGTGCCTTTGTACTTAAGCATATTAAGCCTCCATAAACTCTATGCTATTTTCCATGATACTGCTTCTTTTCTTTCGCTGACAAAGTTCTTGTAGATGCCTTCTTCGGCCGCCAATTGCTCGTGAGTTCCCTTCTGAACTATCTTACCGTCTGAAACTACCAGTATCTGGTCTGCATGTCTTACGGTCTTAAGTCTGTGGGCAATCATGATGATGGTCTTGTTTCTCGTAAGTTCTTCAATAGCCTTGGTAAGCTCGGCTTCGTTCTCGGGGTCCACATTGGCGGTTGCCTCGTCAAGTATGATGATGGGTGCATCTTTCATGATGGCGCGAGCGATGGAAATTCTCTGCTTCTCACCGCCGGAGAGCGATGCTCCGCCTTCGCCTATAATTGTGTCATAGCCATCAGGGAGGCTCATGATAAACTCATGGCAGCGCGCTTTCTTGGCAGCCTCAATGACCTTCTCCATAGGTGCTTCAGGTGTACCGAAACGAATGTTATTGGCAATGGTGTCCTCGAAGAGATAAACTCTCTGGAATACAAAGCTGAAGTTCTTCATAAGGGAGTCGAAACTGTAGTCCTTAACGTTCACCCCGCCGAGGAGCACCTTGCCGGATTTAACATCCCAGAAGCGTGCCATAAGATTCGTAAGCGTCGTCTTACCGCCGCCCGAAGGTCCTACGATTGCCGTAGTGGTTCCCGCGGGAATCTTAAGCGACACGTCGTCGATAATAGTCTTGTCCTCATAGGCAAAAGAAACATTCTGAAGTTCAATATCCATTGCGACAGGCTTTAACTCAGCGCCGTCCACATCCATAGGCGGAAGTGCCAGTACTTCATTGGCCTGACTTACTACGATGTTAACGTTTCTCATAAGTGCCGAGAATCCGCCCATCATATCAAGACTTTCGTATACCATGAAGGACGAAATAATCATCATGATGGCGTAAAGCAAAGGCATCGTGCCGTTTAAGAAGAAAATCACGGAGCAAAGCGCCATCAAAACGCCCGTAAGCTTGGTGGTGATTCCCTGCAGGCACATAAACGGTATTACTGAGTACTCAAGCTTGGTATCTGCCGCCTGCTTTTCCGTAATTGCGCTTTCAAGCTTATGCGCCATCTTGCCGGTTAAGTTAAAGTTCTTAACCTCGGCGATACCCTGAATATATTCGATAACCGCCGTAACGAGTCCCTCATCCGCCCTCGACTTTCTGGGGGCGGCAGGTATAGTGGCCTTCTGCATACAAGTGTTAAAGAAAGAGAAGACCACTATTCCTACCAAAAGGATCAGGGCAATCCTTACGTCGAAGAAAAGAATGCATACAAAAATTACTGCTGTTGTGATAATTCCCTGAGTTGAAATCATAACCACCAGCGTTGCGACATCCGCAAGCATTTCCATTGTATTGGTGGTGATATTGGTGATTCTTCCGAGGCTGTTGGCGTTAAAGAAGCCCATGGGAAGATATCTCAAATGCTCGGCGATTTCCACGCGCTTGTCGCTGCAAGTGTTGTAACTGCCCTCCGTCTGAAGCATTGTGGTCTTAAGTCCCACAAGTACCTGTCCGAGGATTGATGCGCACATAAGTGCCAAAGAAAGCCATACGTTCTTCATGCTCATGTCTTTGTTAAGTATTCCCTGCAGAATTACCGCAATCGCAGGAATACGAAGAGTCGCAAACATAGCTTTCAAAACGCCAAGGAGCATTGCCTTGTAAAGCTTGGCACGATTAACCTTATTGCAAAAATCAAAGTACATCTTTAAAGTCTTAAACATTATGCCACCTCCGAATCTTTGTAGGAAATATGTGCATCCCACATATCACGATACAGAGCGCACTTGTTAAGAAGTTCTTCCTGCGTACCTGTTGCTTCAACCTTACCGTCATTGATTACGATAATCTGATCCGAAGAAGCTATAGTAGAAAGTCTGTGTGCTATTACGATAAGCGTCTTACCCTGCACAAGCTTGGCTACAGAACGCTGTACCAAAGCTTCGTTCTCGGGATCGGTGTAGGCTGTTGCCTCGTCTAAGATTACTACGGGGGCATTCTTAAGCATCGCTCTTGCTATGCTGATTCTTTGTCTCTCACCACCCGATAAGTGTCCGCCGGCGCCGCCCGCTATTGTGTCATAGCCCTTTTCAAGATTTAGGATAAACTCATGACAGCCACAGGCAATGGCAGCCTCAATGACTTCTTTGTCCGTTGCACCGGGGCGACCCATTCTGATATTTTCCATAACGGTTTCGTCAAAGAGGTAATTGTCCTGCGATACGTATGCGATGTATTTGTTGTAGTCTGCAAGCGGAATGTCCTTGATGTTCACGCCACCGTACGTTACTTCTCCGCCGTCTACGTCCCAGAAAGAAGCAATGAGCTTGGCAATCGTAGACTTACCGGAGCCGGAAGGCCCTACGAGAGCGTTTACGGTGCCTTCTTTTATCGTAAGATTGATTCCGTGCAATACTTCCTGCTCCTTGTATCCGAAGTGAACGTCCTTGAAGACTATGTCGCTGCCGACCGGCTTCTTGGTCATCGTCTCAGGGCGCTCCATCTCTCGCTTCTGAAGGATTGTGGTAACCTCACCGATGATGGAACCCATCTTGGACATATTGTCCATGTGGCCTGCAACCACCATGAAGGGTGATACAAGGCCGAGGGTAAGAATTATAAGCATAAGAGCATCTGTTCCGTCCACGCGACCCGTAAGATAATACCAGCCGGTAAAAGGAAGCAGGGTGAGAAGCTGCGCCGGCAGGAAGGTCATAGCGAGGTTCTGCCAGAGGTTGCAGCGTCTCATCCACTCTATGAAGCAATCCGCACCTTCTTTGGCTGCTGTTTTAAACTTTTCGTAGGAGGATTTCGTCTTGCCGAAGGCTTTGATTACTTCGATACCGTTAATATATTCAACGGCGGTGTCGTTTAAAGCTTTGGTCTTAACGATTGTATTCTTAAAGCTTTCGTCGGCACCTACCATCATAAGGCTGTAGAATACCATGCCAATCGGAACGCTTATAAGTGATAAAAGCGTCAGTCTCCAGTTGACATTAAACATGAGCACCAATATACCCACAGGCACGATAGCGTTTGAAATAACTTCGGGAATAATATGTGCCAGTGTGGTCTCAACCGAGTCCACGCGCTCCACAATAGTGTTCTTGTAAGAACCCGAAGCGTCGTCGAGCACATCACCGAGCGGCATAACGCTCAATTTCTTAGTAAGTCTCCTTCTTATCTCCGCAAGCACTCCGAAAGTTGCTTTGTGAGACATTGTTGTCGATATTGTGTGGAATATCTTGTTGATCAGCCAGCAGATTGTAATATACCCGCACTGGGTAAGATAAAAGCTTAAGTCCTTGTTCCCTTCTATCAACGCCCTTACAATCTTAGCTACGTACCAATACGGTACAAAGCCGGCAATTACACTGATTATTGCCATGAAAACACTGATTATGTAAGCGCTCTTATTAATCCCTGCGAATTCAAGCACCCAGGCCAGTGTCTCTTTCTTTTTTTCTCCTTTGTCCATTTTTCCCTTCCTTTCATTGTTACTTCTATGCGCATATCGAGTTAGACGCGGCTAACTCATCTATTTAAAAAAACACGCTTAGCGCGTCTTTTTAATATCTATTTAAGTTTGAACAGTGCACCCCAGCCCGCCTCAAAGAATATGTCGAGATGGTGAGCATACTCCATGGCTTCCTCGCGTGATAAATCATGCTCTACTGCAAGGAATATGGCATTGATGCATGTAGTCATAAACATGTGGAACTCTTCGGAGGGAACCATGTAGACCTCTCCGCCGACTTCGCGTACCTTATCCATATAAAGTCCGGTAGACTTCTCTTCCAAAAGAGCAAGTTCATGTACGTAGTCCTCAAATCTTGTTCCCTGAGACTTACATACCAAAAGCTTAAATGCCTTGAAATTGTCGTATATATACTCCATTACCCAGGCGGTCTCGCCCTTCTCCGCCCAAAGTGTCTCGGCAAAGGACTCGTCTATCGATTCAAGTTCGCGTATAACTTCCTTTCCGTACTCGTCTTTAAGTCCGGCATAAGCAGGCTCCACCAGCGCCGCAAACATATCTTCCTTGCTCGGAAAATGCTTGTAAAGTCCGGAAGCACTCATATCACATGCCGCCGCTATGCGCCTCATGGAAGCATCATTGTAGCCATATTTAATGAACTCGTCGTAGGCTGCCGCTATTATCTTTTCGTGATTTTCTGTCTTGTCCCTGGGCATATATCAAAAGTCTTTCTCATTCTTTGGCAAAAGAAAAGCGAACACTGTACGCTAACACTGTTGTTAGAATACACTGTTCGCTATCGTTTGTCAATTACTTTTGCTAAGGAATTTAAGGATTTATGCTTCTGCTGCTTCCTTGCGTTCGAAATGCTTTCTTAAGATGAGGTATCCGATATAAACACCTGCTACTGCAAGCACAAATACAATGGCAGTTGCCAATACACCCATGGCGCCGGTGGTGTAGCTGATCATCTCATCCATAGCTTCGGGAGTCTGCCCTCTTGCTATCCACTCTTCTCTGTAGCTTTCCATGAAGAACATGCTGGGAATTATGGAACCAAATGCCTGACCTACATGGAATACGCCTGATGCAACAGCCACCTTCCATACAGCAGGCTTGTTGCTTCTTGAAGCGATAAGGTCTGCCGCAAGTGCTCCGATCATTGATGTAATATACCACGGAATGTATCCGGCTCCCATGATAGAGAAAAGTACCATGCAGATTGCCTGCATAATTAAAAACTGTCCGAACTTACCAACCTTTTTGGTCATAAAGTACATAACCGTGCCGGTAAATATCGCACATACTCCGGGGCTGATTGCATGACCGAATGCCCCAAACACCATAACCACAGTACCCGAAATCATATAGAAAATCAGATACAGCGCGGACAAAAGCGCTATCATTACTATGTCCTTAATTTTGAGTTTCTTCATTTTTCCCTCCTATAAATCCTTTATTATAAAGATTCCGTAAGAATCCTATAACCGATATCTTTTAGGCGGTTTCTTCCGCCATCTTGCCGAATATCGCATTCAGCCTGTTCACATTTTCTTTGTTGAGAATAAAGTCATCCTCTATGGTCTTGTCGTTAAGATACACAATTCTGTCAGCCACATGCCTTAAGAACTCATAATCGTGTGAGATGACCAGGACGCTCGATTTTTCTTTAAGCTTAACTATCTCGTCCGAAACCCTCTGCATGGAATAAACGTCCAGACCGCTTGTGGGCTCATCGAATATAATCAGGTCTCTGTCGCAGATAAGCGCCATGGCAATCTGAAGTCTTTGCTTCTGTCCGCCCGAAAGATCAAACGGGTGCTTGTACCTGTAGGGTTTAAGTCCCAGATAGTCTACGCATTCCGCTATTCGTTTCGCATCGTTCTTAACAAGTGAAAGTTCATTATCTACAGACGTTCCGAAGAGCTGATAGTCCGGGTCCTGCATAATAAAGAAAGGTAACGACCCCTTTACCACCTTGCCACCGTCGGGCTTGTTGCTCTCGCAAAGCAATCTTGCCAGCGTGGTCTTTCCCGCGCCGTTACTGCCTACAAGCCCCACAACCTCATGCTTGTGAAGCTTGAGATTTACGTTCTTTAGTATTTCTTTGTACGATACGTCCTTAAGCTCAGCCACGACACTATCCTTGCTTTCTGCCGCTCCCGTAAAGGGAATGTTCAAAGAAAATATGTCGAAGCTTCTGGTGTCGTATCCGCTGTTCTTAAACTCTTCTTCACTTGCAAAAGAAGTAAGCTTTCCCTGCTCCATAAAGAAAACTTTGTCGATGATTCCGTTAAGATAATAGAATCTGTGGTCCGCCACGATAATTGTGTAGCCGTTGTGCTTAAGCTTATCTATAAGGCGCCCGAGTCTCATGGCGTTACCGTAATCGAGATTGGCCGAAGGCTCGTCGAAAATCAGCACCTTCTGATTCATGGTGAGTGATGAAGCAAGTGCCAGCATCTGCCTCTCGCCGCTTGAAAGGGTAAAGATATCCCTTCCCATCATCTTTCCGAGATTAAAGTCTTTCTTCAGTTCGTCGAGTTTTCGCCCCATCTCTTCCTTGTCAGTTCCGTAGTTTTCCATGGGGAATACCAGCTCCGCAGTGGAATTCTCCGTAAAGAACTGGGAGCGGGGATTCTGAAACACCGACCCGACTTTTTTGTTGAGGGCATACATTTTAACGCTGTCGTAGTCCTCACCGTTTATGAAGAGCTTGCCCTTCAGTTCACCCTCGGTAATTGTGGGGATAAGCTTATTTAAGCACTTAAGAATCGTAGACTTGCCGCTTCCGCTGTTACCGGTAATTAAGACAGCCTCGCCCTGATTGATTTCAAAATTTACGTCAAATATTCCTTCTTTGGACTCGTTGTATTTAAAAGAAAGTCCCTCTGCCTTTATTACAGGCGTGTGTGCCATACAATACCTCCTGCAAGTCCTATTACAAAGATGGCCATAATCATCGCATCCGACCATCTTACCCTTTCCTCGAAATAAGAGCTACGTCTTACCGGCGCATCTATGCCCTTAACCATGCCTGCCGCCGTAACTTCTTCCGCTAACGCCGCGCATCTGAAAAGCTGCGGCACCACAAAGTACTTAAAGCTTCTTATGGGTTTCTTTAGCGTAAAATCTATACCTCTTAAGCGCATGGATTCTTTGATGAGTGTAAACTCTCTTGCAAAAGTCGGAATGTACTTTAAGGTAATCGTTACCGCCACCACCATCACTCTCGGTATTCTCATGGTTTCAAGTGCCGCCAGCAGTTCTGCTGAGTTATACTTGCTTACCAGTACGGAGGCAAGCACAAGACAGGGTACCGACTGTGCCAGTACAACCAGGAACAAGCCTATAAACTTGGTCCTGTCATCCTGAATTGTAATCGAGTATATTCCAATCATTATTCCGTAAATTACAAGCATTCCCGCAAGTCTCTTGAATCGCCTCATCAATATCAGTACAAAGGATGCAAAAACAAGCAGGAAATACTGAAGATACTTACCGTTTATCAGTATGTACATGGATGGAGCTATCACGTTAATAAGTATCAATACTACAGGATTAATTCGTATTCTGCTCATCTTCTTCTTTGTCCTCACATTGTAATTCGTAAAGTTTCCTGTATATATCGCAGTCCTTCATAAGAGTCTCGTGGGTACCGTTGCCGACCACTTCACCCTTATCAAGCACCACTATTCTTTCGCAATTTACTACAGACCTGAGTCTGTGAGCTATCATAAGAACCGTTCTGCCTCTTGTAAGCTTCTCTATGGCAGCCTGAAGCTTGGTCTCCGTCTCGGGATCCACGGAAGCCGTACTCTCATCAAGAAGCACTATAGGTGCGTTTTTAAGAAAGGCTCTCGCTATCGAAAGTCTCTGTCTCTCACCACCCGAAAGCGTGTGGCCGTTCTCACCTATCATGGTATCGATTCCGTCGGGAAGCTTATCGATAAAAGGCATACACTGCGCATCTTCCGCAGCCTTTAAAACCTGCTCTCTTGTGGCCTTTTTATTGCCCACAAGAATGTTGTTGTAAATCGTGTCGTTAAAGAGCGTTACATCCTGGAACACTATCGAGAACAGTTCAAAAAGTCGTTCGGGGTGCACTGTTTTAATATCTGTTCCGCCGACGGTAATAAGTCCCTTCTCGTAGTCCCACAGTCTTGCGGCCAGTCTGCAGATTGTGCTTTTGCCGCTTCCCGAGAGTCCCACAAGTGCCGTGTACTCGCCCTGTCCCGCGGTAAAGTTCACCGAATTCAAAACGTTCTTTTTTGCCCCCGATTCCTTAGTTGCATATGAGAAAGAAACATTTCTGAAGCATATGTCGTATCCGTCAAAAGAAGCCGTACTGCTACCCGTCTGTTCCGGATACTCCATGATATTCTCAATACGCGTAGCCGCAACCTTACTTGCGATTACCGCGCCAAGATACTCACAGGTGTAGGATAAGGGCTCATAAATCCACACAGCCATCAGCACAAATACCAGATAAACCTCTACGCTGATTTCACCCTTAACGAGGAGTCCCACGCCGTATACAGCCACAACACCGATACCCATTCTGAGTAAGTTAAATGCCATAGAAACACACATACCGGCAAGGAACTCAAAGAGCACAAGTCCCGGAATGAGGCGGCTTATTTTCTTGAAGATACCCTTCTGATAAGTCCCGATATTGCCCGAAATCTTAAGTACTCTGATGTTCTCAAGGTACTCCTGAATCGTATCGGAAATAGCCACCCTTGCGATTCGGTTCTTCATATGGGTCCTTCCCGATACCGTATCGCTTAGAGACATGCTGAGTATTACAAACGGAACCACCAGCGTAAGTGCAAGCGCCATCTTAACGTTGATAAAGTACATAAATATAAGCGTCACGCCTATTCCGAAAGCCCCGCCTATCATCTCCGTTAACTGATTGGCAAGGACGCCTTCGATTGTGCCCACATCATCCATTACGGTTGATGTTAAGTCACTTAAGTCGTGTGTCGAAAGAAAGCTTTCCGGCAGTCTTCTGAACTTGTCGGCAACGCCCATTCTGAGCGAATTGTTTTCTTTGGCCGCGTTAATGTATTTCATGCGGTACATCTTCTTGTAGGTTAAGAACATGACTGCTATAAGTACGAGTCCTACTGCAAGATAAACCACTATGCTCGTGTCCACCGTAGTGCCCGCTTTGTAAGCGTTTATCATCTGTGACAGCACATGAATTATCATTATCATCGGGAGCATGCATATAATGTGGAACAGCCCCAGCCACAAGGATGCGAAAAGTACTGCCTTCTTGCCCACAGGAGACATATATTTAAGACATTTAAGCATCTGCCTGCACCTCCTTGTTAAGTTTCCAGCTGACGGCTTTTTGATACTCGCTGTACATTTCGAAGTAACGTCCGCGCCTTGCCATAAGTTCTTTGTGGGTGCCTTCTTCTATTGCCACGCCGTTGTCGATTACGTAGATATTGTCGACGTTCTTGATGGAAGAAAGTCTGTGAGCAATCATAATGACCGTCTTGCCCTTCAACAACTTTTCAAATGACTTCCTTATAAGGTATTCGTTCTCGGCATCGGCAAAAGCAGTCGCCTCGTCCAATATGACAATGGGCGAATCCTTAAGTATTGCTCTTGCTATGGCGATTCTCTGAATTTCACCGCCCGATAAATGCGCGCCCTTGGCACCGTAAACTGTGTCGATTCCGTCGGGAAGTTTCGCGATTATATCCGCGCATTGAGCGGCTTCGAGAGCCTTCAATATCTCCTCGCGGCTTGCGTTCTTTTTATACAAAGCAACGTTGTCGGCGATGCTCATTTTAAGAAGCGTGCTCTCCTGAAATACTATGCTCATTACGTTATTAAGCGTTTCTTCTGAGAGGTTCTTAATATCCGTTCCGCCTATCTTAACAGAACCGTCGCAGGTATCTCTTAACCTTGCAGCAAGCTGCGCAATTGTGCTTTTGCCGCCACCGGACATGCCTACGAGAGCCGTCGTGGTGCTTTCTTTCATGGTTAGACTGACGTTCTTAAGGACGTACGGAAGGTTGTCCGCGTATCTGAAGGAAACGTTGTCGAAGCTGATATCGTAGCCCTTTGGAACATCGTTACCTGCGTATTCCATAGGCTTTTCGTCAAGGACTTCTTTGAGCGTTCCCAACGCTTCATCAACGATTATGGTCTCGGATGAATTGCTCATGATTCGCTTAAGAATAGTGACTTCAAGCGGAATAATGGAGGCGAAGAATATGAATGAACATATTACCTTTGCCGAACCGTTTGAGCGGTTAAAAGCAATCAGTGCCGCCGGAACAAGTGCATAGAACACAGAGTTTATTGCGGTATTGTAACTGCTGTCGGCATTCATCATTGATACTGCGAATTTGAGCACATATTCGCAAAAGAAATCCACTGAATTCTTGTACCTGTTAAAAGAATCCGCGGTCTGACCGAAAGTCTTCATGACCGGAATGCCTCTTACATACTCAACTGCCGCATTGGACATGTCTTTGGAAGCCTGCTGATATGTACGCACGAAATCGCTTCCGTTGCCCATCATTATTACCATAAGAAGCGCAAACCCGATAATTACGGGAATGATGCATGCCACCGAAAGAAGAACATTGTACTTAAACATAAACACAACAAAAGCAATCGGTAACACGATTGACATAGTGGTGTTGGGAATCTGATGCGCGATAAGTGTTTCCGTCACATCCGTGTTCTTTTCGATAATCTTTCTTACGCTTCCGCTGGGATTCATGTCGTGATAACCGCCCGGGAGCTTGCCGATGTGCTCTATCAGCATTCTTTTAAGTCTTGCGGCTGTATTGAAAGCAGTGATGTGTGAAAATAAAAGTGAAAGTCCGTAAAGACCGAACCCACCGCAGATATCAAACACTATCGATTTACCGCACTCGGTAATATAAGTCACATCCATAGTGTCTTTAACGTAGCTGTGAGTTAAGAACAGCCCTTTTTGCGAGCCTCCTGCCAGGTTGGCAATCAGCTCCTCTGCTATAAGGTATACGTATGTATAAGCCTTTATTGATACTATCGCCGAAGCTGCGGCGAATATTATGCTTAAAAACATACATATTCGAAAAGGCCCCATGGCCTTAAAAAGGAAAGGTAAATTGCTCTTTTTCTTCATGTATAGTTGCCCCTTTGTATCCTTTTGCCCCCGAATCTCTGTGGTTAGCCTTGACTAACCCTTGACTCAAAAATGCGGTTAGCTCCTGCTAACCGCATTTCATTATATATTCATGCTTTATAAATCTCAAGTATTTTTATTATTTAATGTTGTATTATTTTTAGAACAATAATGTAACGCTTCCACCTGTGGCATCTACAAGCACCATGTCACCGTCTTTAAGTTTAGTCGTGGCATCGCCCGTAGCCAGTACCGCAGGAATACCATACTCTCTTGCAACGATTGCCGCATGCGACAGTGTTCCGCCGGTATCTACGACTACGCCTGCTGCCAGCGCGAAGAGCGGTGTCCACTCGGGATCCGTGTATGTGCACACGAGGATATCACCCTTTTCAAGCTTATAGAATTCCTCGGGTGAATGTACGATGCATACTTTTCCCTTTACCTGTCCGTTTGAAGCGCCTATTCCCTTTATTGAATCGTCATCTCCGGCAAGCGCATCTTTCATGCACTTATCCCAGTACGCTTCCGCAAAAGCTCGCTTGTTTTTTCTTTCTTCTATCAAGGCTGCTTTATCGCCGAGATTTCCCTGCTTGCATACCTCAAAGAGCTCGTCCGCAAAAAGAAACAGGTAGTCTTCATAAGATACATTTGTCTTCTCTGCAAGCAGTCTAAGCAGTTTTCTGCAGTGTTCGAATTCAGACTCCCAAAGGTATTGGGTAGCTTCTCTTATGTAGTGGTAATGTCTGAGGCCGTTTACCTTTCTTTCGAAGGCAGCATATTTCTTGCCGGGTAAAGCGTCTTTCATCTTGGCCATCAGGTCAGCAAAATGTTTCTCGCTTTCTTCCTTGGTCGCCACTGCCTCGCCGCCGCTTTTGAGCATGGGGCGCAAAGCGTTAATGAATCGGTCGGGATTTTCCCTCCAGGTTTCGGAAATAAAGCAGTAACAGTTAAAGTCCGATTTACTGCCGAAGTTATTTAAGAATTCTGCAAGCCTGCTGCCCAGCTCAGGATATTTGTTGCAGATTTTCTTATAGTCTGCGCTCATAACCGTTTCAGCCATAGAAGAGTCGGCAGTAATATATTCGCACAATTCTTTCATGGCACGGTTCATATCTGCGGTAACGTAGCTTAATCCTTCAAGAACATCGTATGAGTTAAGGCTGTCATCAACCTTGCGAAGTATCTTCGTAACCTTCATGCTTTCTATTACGTTGGGGAACAGTGCATAGAGAAATCTGTCGTAGGCAGTTCTGCCTATGAGGTCGCGCATTCTGTGAAGTGACTCTCCGATAGCCCCCGCGTCGCTTAATACGAGGTTCTTTTCCTTGGCAAATTCATCCCGACATTTCGCAAGGGATTCGTCGGCGCATTTTATATTGTTGTCGATGTTACCGATGAGCTTTAAGTACTTGGGAATGGCAAATACGTTTTTATTAAGCTTGAACTTATTGTCCGACTGGTAAGATATTCCGTCCTTGTCGATGGGATACATTCCGCCCTTGAAATCTACGCCGATTTCCGAAAAAAGAACACCTTTCTGGTCTCCCACGCATCCGCCGAAATCATGATCGAGCGGGTAATAGGGAGTTGGCGTTTTTTCAAGATTGAACAGAACGGCTTCACGCATAGCGCCTTTGGCGGGCTTAACCTTGGGGTATCCTTCAAAATCTTTTTCTGTATATGATTTACCTGCGTCTTCCTTAAGTGTTGTTATACTTCTTGCCTGCAGAATATATATGTTACCGTCTCTAAAGGCCCATTCAATGTCCATGGGGTGGCCGTAGTGTTTCTCTATTCTTATGCCTTCTTTGACCAAGGTGGCGATTTGCTCATTGCTTAGTACCGACTGCTTTCTTCTGTTCTCATCTACCGATACTTTCACGGTGCCGCCGTTCTCGGCGTCATATATGATTTCAACTTCCTTGGAACCGGTTACCTGCTTTATTACGTTTCCTTCTTTGGTACAGATGTATTCGTCGGGGCTGACTATTCCCGACACGACCGCTTCGCCGAGACCGTATGCCGCGTTGATATGAACGTTTTCTCTGTCGCCGGCGGGGTCGCTTGTGAACATTACTCCGGCGGACTCGCTCTCTACCATTTCCTGAATAACTACGGCAAGTGATGTCTTCTGCTTGTCGTAACCGGAATTCTTGCGGTAGCTTACCGCTCTGTCGCCCCACAAAGATGCGTAACACTCGCGAACTTTAAGAAGAACATTGTCGATACCGATTACATTAAGATATGTCTCCTGCTGTCCCGCGAAGCTTGCATCGTCAAGGTCTTCGGCAGTGGCGGAGGATCTGACTGCCATTCTGGCACCGCTTTCAAGGTTCTTACAAAACTCTCTGATTTCCTCCTCGATTATTGCGGGTATTCCGGCTGAAAGAATAGCGCTTCTTATATCAGCCGCCTTTTCAAACTTAGACGGCTCTATGCCGTTTTCCTGCATAAAGCAATCATATGCATCAGCCGTAAGCACTACTCCGGGCGGAACCGGTATCCCTGCCTGAGTCATTTCTCCCAAGTTGGCTCCCTTTCCCCCCGCAATGGCTATGTCGTCTTTTTTTATCTCGTTAAAGGCTTTAATGTACTTCATCTTCATTCTCCTTAAGATATTTCTTCCATGCGTATGTACCTATAAACAGCGAGTACAGGAGGGATATCACGCTCGATATCGGCTTGCAATATATGATTCCTTCCATTCCCCACAAATACGTGCTTATTAACATTACCGGAATGAATACCGTTCCGTTCTCGGCTATCGTAACCGACGTGGCGAGCCCGAAGCGTCCGATATTCTGAAGCATCATGCCCGACAGTATGTAATAACCCATAACAGGCAGGACGAAGCATTGTACCTTCACCATTCGCGTCGCTATTTCCACCACTTCAGGCTGCTTGGCAAAAGCACCTGTAAGGGCTTCTGCATTAAGCATAAGAATCGGTGTCGCTATCAGCAGAAAGCCCGTAATTGTAAGCCATGTCATCTTGAATGCCTTCTTAACTCTGTCTTTCTTACCCGCTCCGTAATTAATGGCGCACACAGGCTGAAATCCCTGCCCAAAGCCGATTACCAAAGCATATGCTATATAGACAACTCTCTGTGACACCGTAACCGCCGCAATGACATGCACCCCGTATATTCCCGCAAGGTTGTTAAGCAGTGCAGAGGAAATGCTTGTAATGCCCTGTCTGCAGAAATTCGGCGCACCACCCGAAAGTATTTCTTTGAGGTAACAGAAAGTGGGCTTCGCTTTCTCGATATATATTTTTACGTTGCCGGGCTTTCGCGTTTCAGCATATAGCATGATGCAGCCCGTAACCTGTCCGATAAGGCTTGCGTAAGCCGCTCCCTTTACTCCCATGCTCAGCTTAAGAATGAATATGGGGTCAAGTACCATATTTATAATCATTCCCACCAGCAGTCCGAGCATGCTGCTTCGGCCGGCACCGGCGAGTCTTAGCTGATTGTAGATAACGTTTGAAAAAAGCATGAAAGGAATGGTTACCACGGTCACCGTCAGATACTGCCTCGTCGCCTTTAAGAGCTCCGGCGAAGTGTCTCCGCCGAGAATCCTTATAAGCGGGTTTAAAGCCACAAAGCACACGATTGCCAGTACCGTTCCGACTACCACCGCTATCGCCACGCCCACGGAAGCCATGCGTTCTGCCTCGTCATAATCCTTTTTGCCGAGCATTCTTGATATGTAATTGCCCGAGCCGTATCCGAACCAGAAGCCGATTGCCTGAATGATGGATACAAAGGCAAACACCACGCCCACGCTTGCTGTAAATGCTTCATTGTTAAGCTTGCCCACAAAGAACGTGTCCGTCATGTTGTATATCGTTGCTACAAGCATTCCGATCATGGACGGTATGGCCATCTTCACAACTAACGGAAACAAGCTCGCAGTTGTAAACGTTTTGATTCGTTCTTCCCTTTTGTCTGTCATATCATTTCTTCTTTCTTGCGCTGAAGAATCTGTCTACCTCAGCCTCGCAAAATGCTCTGTATATAGCCTCAAAGTATTCGCTCGGCATCATATGCGAGTTTGAAAAAAGGATACCTGCCGCAAGTCCGGCACTTATAAGCCCTTTCTCATCGCACTTAACTGCGTACCCTTCACTTTCCCAGTAAGCAATCATCTTCGAAAGAAAGCTTGCGTAGCCCTCTCCGATTTTATCGTTGCCGCTTTTGGCAATCCTGTCCCAGAAAGAAAGGGTTGCACCGTCACTGTTATTGAAGGCTTTGTTTTCTTTAAGGTGCATACCTTCTTTGTAGAAAAGCTCTACAAGAAATCCTCTCGGATCTGTCAGAGTCTTCGCTCTGTTTTCATACATAATGTCGGTCTTCTCTCTGACTCTAAGCGACATAAGGTCTAGCACGAATTCGTCCTTATCTCCGTAAAAGGTGTAGAATCCGCCCTGGGCGATTCCCGCTTTCTTCGTGACATCTCTTATGGAAATATTCTTAATACCTGTCTCCTTAAGGACCTCCAGGCCCGAGCGTCTCAGCTTTTCCTTAATCTCTGCGCGTTCTTTGTCCGTAAATGCTTTTCCCATGTGGTCTCCTTTATGTGAGTTAGTCTTGGGTAACTAAATAGGCTATGAACATTTTATATCGATGTTCATAGCCTGTCAATACACAAAATATTTTTCTGTCAGATTTTCTTTATACTGCTATTTCTTGGCAATAACCGTAATCCAGGGCTTGCTCTTGTGATGGTCCGACTTAACCTTGGAAAAGCCCGCTGCAATAAGCGCCTTCTCGATATCTTCGATAGTGTGGCACTTCATACCTTCGATAATTTTTTCAAACTTAAGACTCGTCTCATCGTGGCCGTCGGATTCATTGACAATCATGAAGACTCCGCCCGGCTTAAGCACTCCCGCCACCTGTGAAAAGCACTTCTCAAGTCCCGGCCAGAAGTAGATGGTTTCAAAAGCTGTCGCAAGATCATAAGATTCTTTGGGAAGTGTCAATGCCGATACATCACCCTGTTGCACCTTGCATCGGCCGCTCTTAATAGCCTCAGCATTGTAAGCGGTTGCTTTTCCTACGGATACCTCAGAATAATCAATAGCCGTAACCTTGGCGCTCGGATACTTATCAAGCAGTGCTCCCGCGTTTCTTCCGCCACCGCAGCCTAACTCAACGATTTCTTCGGGCGCAATGTCCGTAAGATGTGACAGTCCCCAGTCAGCCATCTGAGCATGGCCGCCGTTCATGCCGTTAACCATCATTTTGCCTAAGAATCCCTCAGGCTTCCTCGTCTGACTTACAAACTTTTTAAATAACCCCATAATTATTTTCTCCCAACCAATATTGTTGAACCCGAAAGCCCCATCCATGAAGCCTCAAAGCTTGTCATAAACATTCCTTTTGTGGTATCTACAAGTCTTACTTCCGCATATCCCATCGCTTTAAGCTTCTCGGCAAAAGCATTCATATCGCCGTACTTGGCATGGGACATAATGTCATGGATTGCGAATGATCCGCCCTTCTTAAGCGTGCGAAGTGTCTCAAGCAAGATGGCCTGCCTGTCACTGCTTGGAATATTGTGATATACGTAATTGCTGGTAACAGCATCGAAAGTCTCATCGGCAAAAGAAAGCTTGCACGCATCCCCCTGCTCAAACGATGTATTGCTTACGCCCTCAGCCTTTGAGTTATTCTCGCACAATGTCTTGCTGAAAGAAGCGTATTCTTTGCCCCAACGGTCGATTCCTATCATGGTGGCGTTAGGGTTTCTTTGGGCACAGGCTATTGTGAGCGCTCCGCTTCCGCAGCCCACGTCAAGGCCCTTGCCGCCGTCGGGAATCGTCACATATGATGCCACGCCGCTTATAATTCTGAGGGACATCTGACGCTTGTCGTTATATGAGAATGCTCTGTACATAAGGAACATCCAAATCGTCACACACGCAAGGAATACCGTAAGTATCAGAAACACTACTCCCAGCACAGTCTTTAAAGTGCCCGCTTTAAGCACGGGTGAAATTCCGAATACGATGTAAAGAATCAGAGCCGCAATCGCCCCGCCTAACATCCCCAGTACCATGCCCTTAGGCATCCAATTCTTATAATCTGCTTTCATTTTTATCCTCCGGTAATAAATTTGTCATGCTCTTAAGCCCCAAAGCCACGGTAGAACCGTTATGGAGCATCGCCGATGTTGCAGGTGGCAATATGCCCGCAACTCCGAGGCCGATAAGTGCCGTATTAAAGCCCACTATCGTCCTGTAGTTAAACTTTATTCGTTTCATAAGTAGCATGCTTATCTCTCGCAATGTTGCTATGCTTTCAAGGTTGGAAGAGCTTATGGTGATGTCGGCTATCTGCCTTGCAATCTCGGCGCCTTCACTTATTGCTATACCTGCGTCGGATGCGGAAAGTGCGGGCGAGTCATTGATTCCGTCACCTACCATGATTACCTTTCGTCCTTCGGCCTTGGCACGTTCTATATAACCGGCTTTATCCTCGGGAAGGACTTCCGCGTAATATTCGGTTATACCAGCTTCAGTGGCAATCTTTCGCGCTGTTCTCTCGCTGTCGCCCGTCATCATGACGATATGCTCAAATCCCTGAGTTCTAAGTTCCTCCACAACGGCTTTAACTTCTTCACGCATAGGATCTTCTATCAATATGCAGGCCGCCAGCCTTCCGTTCTTGGCAAAGTACAAATGCGAGTACTCGTCCGGAAGCTCTTCGAATAAGCTTTTCTTATCTTCGGGTATCTCTACGCCCTCATCTTCAAACACAAAGTGATAACTTCCTATAACTGCTTTTTCGCCATCGATTTCCGATGCGATTCCATGCGCCACGATGTACTCCACCTTAGTGTGAAGTTCGTCATGAAGCAGGTCTTTCTTTTGCGCAGCTTCGACTACAGCTCTTGCCACAGAGTGCGGGAAATGCTCCTCGAGGCACGCCGCCTGACGGAGTAATTCATCCTCAGACTCTCCGTCAAAAGAAACCACTCTCACAACCGTGGGCTGAGCTTTCGTAAGCGTACCGGTCTTATCAAGCACGATAGTGTCGGCCTCTGCCACCGCTTCAAGGAATCTGCCTCCCTTAACCGTAATATCGTATTCAGAAGCTTCCTTTATTGCCGAAAGAACAGATATCGGCATGGCCATCTTAAGCGCGCAGGAGTAATCTACCATCAAAACAGACACCGCTTTGGTAACATTTCTGCTGACCAGCCAGGTCAATCCCGACGCCAGAAGTGTATAAGGGACGAGTTTGTCCGCCAGCCTCTCGGCTTTGCTCTCGAGCGAAGATTTGAGTTTTTCGGACTCCTCTATCATCTTTACAATCTTGTCAAAACGACCGCTGCCCTCGGTTTGAGTGACTGAAATAGTCAATTCGCCATCTTCCACTACAGTACCGGCAAATACACTCATTCCGATGCCTTTATGCACCGCAACGGATTCTCCTGTCATGGAAGCCTGATTAACCATAGCCTCGCCGATGGCCACTTCTCCGTCGAAAGGAATCATGTTGCCTACGCGAACAACAACCTTATCGCCGCATTTTACATCGGACGAATCAATCATGACTTCTCCGTCTTCAGTAAGCAGCCATACCTTATCGATATTAAGCGACATGCGTCTTGCAAGATCGTCAACGGATCTCTTATGCGTCCAGTCCTCAAGTATGTCACCGATTTTTAACAGGAACATAACCGACGAGGCGGTGTTGAAGTCGCCTGTGTGTACGGCAGCCGTTATGGCCATTGCATCGAGAAGCTCAACCTGCAATTTCTTATTCTTAAGCGTCTTGATGCCTCGCCACGCGTATTTGATGCTCTTAGCCATTACCCACAGTCTGCGTACGGATACCGGTAATACAAGCCTCTTTCCGTAGTGCAGAATTACCGTAGTCACAAGCTTGTCATAATATTCGGCCGCAAGCTCCCTGCCCGAACATTCGAATACCTTCTCAGGTACCTTTACTTTGTCAAAAGAAAAATCTTTCAATATCCCTATAATGCGCTCTCTGTCGCACGCAAAGGTGACCACGGCATCCGCTGTTCTTTCGTATACCTTGGCCTGTCTTATCTCCGCGAAATTACTCAGGTAGTACTCAAGAGTGTCCGCCTCCCTGAAGCTTAACCGCTTCATGGGAAGGTGTACTCTGAGTCTGCCTTTAATCTCATGTTTAATAGTAAACTTCATAGTTAAAGGCTTCTTTCTTTATGCATTTGACGGGTTATTCTTCTTCCGAAACTTCCGCTTCGGCGTCTTTAACCGCTCTTTCTGCATTGATAGCCTTTGCTTCTTCGTAGATGTCGGTGCAGTTTTCCTGAAGAGTCGTAACCTGTGTTACCACAGAATCCTTCGCTCTCAATACTCCTGCCGTGCACTTTGCGTACACTTTCTTGGCATCCTTGGAAGATAACAGTTTGATACCCTCCAGTCCGAATAAAGTTCCCAATGCAAACAATCCGATTCCTTTTAACTTCATAACTAAACCTCCTTTAAAATAATTTATTCCACGTTTTTAAGTGCCACATCCATAGGTATGTGCTTGATTCTGATGTAATCGATGGCTGATACGAACAAGTAGCCGACCAAGAGGTACACTACAGAAAGCACTGCCGATACCGGCTTTAAATAAAATGCAAAGTATCCGTCCATCTGCATCATAAATGCCTTGAAAATCCAAAGCATAAGATAATATCCTGCCACAAATCCGATAATCGCAACGATTGTCACCACTATAGCCGTGGGCACGATGTAGAGGGCACCGATTTCGCCGTTCTTAAAGCCCAAAATCTTAACCATGGAAATGGAGTGCTCGTTTCTCTCGATGATAATCTTGGCAAGAAGGTAGATAAGCGCTGCCGCCAGGACTACGAGTGCGTACTTGAAAATGTCTATTATTCCGCCGAGTGAATGGTCGAGCTGTGTCGTAACCTTGGTGATGTCTTCAGCCGTGATAACAGTAGCGATGCTCTGCTCGTCGATGTCGGTTATCTCATGGTGGGAGAAGAATCCCGAAAACTCGTCTGCTTTCTTGTTAAAGGCTTTGTCGAAGTTTTCCTTGGGCATGAATACTGCGATACTGCCGTCGTATTCAACTTCGCCCGCAACCTTAAAACTGTAGGATTTGTTCTCGTATTCCTCGTTAAGGGTGATGCTGTCGCCGGTCTTAAGGTCGAATTTCTTGGAAAAAGCAGTCGAAACGTAAACTTCTTCGGTGTTCGCCGTGCTTCCGAGTTTTATATATTCACTTCCGTCGGTAATTCCGTATACAGTTACGCTTTCGTCGCCGCCGCTGCCCATACCGGTGCGCATGGTGCTTTTCTTTTTCGGGTAGAGAAGGCTCTTCATACTGAACTTCTCAGCCGATGCCTCAGAAGTCTCTATCACGTTGCCGTCGTCATCCCTGTAGTCCATGAGCATGTACTGATACTCGGTGAACATCATGCTTGTAGCGTTGTCAGCGTAGTGATTCAGCGAATCGGGAAGTCCGAAAGCAAAACACATCATAAGCTCGATAAATATCACGCCAAAAGCAAGCACCATGTAGTTAGGCATGTTCTGAAAAAGAATGCGAAGTCTGAATCGTCTTAAGAACGACCATCTCGGAAGTCTTCTTGCTTTGGTGCGCTTGGTCTTGACAAGATCGTGTCGTAAGAAACGAAGCGGGCTTAACTGCAGCTTTTTGATTATGATGTAAAGGTTGATAAAGAACATCAGAATCAGCGGAATAACCGTGGTCTTGATGATAGCCGTGTTGCTCCATACCGCATGACAGCTCGGCAAGCTGTAGCTTTCGTAGTAAAGGTTAACGGCTATATCCTTAAATACCGTGTAACCGAGCACGTTACCGATTATCGCACCGAGAATCGTTACAATAAGCGGCATCGTCATGTAGTGAACCACCAGCTCCGACTTGCTGTAGCCCGATGCCCTGAGGGTTCCGATTACGGAGGCTTCTTTGTCAATGGTGTTGCTGATGGTGATTGCGAAGATAAACGCAATAACGCCTATAAGAATGTAGCAAAGAATAGCCGTTGCCGCTGAGTCGCCCTCGATATCCGAGACAGCGAAGTTCGTAGCCTGTCTCAAATATTCCGGCAGATAATCGTCAATCTCATTGTCATGTACAAGCGTCTGAGTGATAAGCGCCTTCAAAAATCTCTCGGAATAATCCGCCTGCGCCACCTTATCCTCAGGCTCCGTCTCGTACAGATATGCGTAGTTGTAGTGGATTCTTGATGTAAGTCTCTTGAATGCTTCAGGTGTCACCATAGCGACATCGAAGCCGAAAGAATCAAACATCAGATCCGTATTGTGTTCATGAAGTGTCAGATAGTTAGCAAAAGAAAGCAGTCCGACAACCTTAAACTCTTTGCCTCCAACGGTAATGGTGTCGCCGATTTTCACACCGACGTTGCTTGCATGCATTCTGTCGATAGCAATTTCCGTATCAAGCTTAGGCGCGCGTCCTTCGTTAAAAGAAGCCATATCGATGGTCGAATCGCTTTTGTAGATTCTGATGTTGGCGTCTTCGGTACCGTTATTGTCGTAGTCTTCGGCTTCTTCTCTGTAGAAGTGCTCGTAAATGGTCATGGGCACCGGTTTAAAGTCATCTACATTTAGGCTGTATCTTTCGGCAACCTTGTCCCATTCTTCATTGACTGTTTTGGTCACTTCATCATGAGCTTCGCCATAGGCCTCTTCCACAGCCTTCTTGAACTCGTCGGTCTCACGAGCCTCTTTCATTGCCTCGTCGAAGTTCTCTTCTATAGCAGCATCGACTTGCGACTTAATCATTTCTTCGTCTGTGATGCCGTAAGCCGCACACTGCGCGCGTACTGCTTCCTCGATAGCGTCGTTGACTTCCTTAGTCAAATTCTCTTCTATGGCCTTGTCTACTTCTTTGTCCGCTTCTTTCATGCCTTTGTCTATGTAGTACTGTCTGACATCGGCCATTTCGCCTACGCTTAAATCGTCGAGCAGTGACTGCGAAGCGCGCTTGGCCAGTTCGAAGAGACCGTCTTCAAGGTTAAGTGTCTCTCTTCCGTCATAGACTGCCGCAAGCATACTGTCGTGGCCTACATACATGCCGGAGATGACACCGATCATAACCACCATAAACACGATGATTACAAGGTATTTGTGCCAGTCGGACTTAAGTTCCCTGGGCACTCTTTTGATAAGAGGATTCTTCATAGTATTACCTCCTACCACTCAAGCTCGAATGCCGAAATTTTGTTTTCGTTTATGTCATTGTGGCGCACTACACCGTCACGCAGTTTGATGACGTGGTCTGCCATATTTTTGATCGCTTCGTTGTGAGTTACCATGATGACTGTGTTACCGAACTTCTTGTTGCAGTCCTCGATAAGCGCGAGGATTTCTTTGGACGTCTTATAGTCAAGAGCGCCCGTAGGTTCGTCACACATAAGGATATCGGGGTTCTTAACGACTGCGCGGCCGATGGAAACTCTCTGCTGCTGTCCGCCCGATAGCTGATTGGGGTATTTGTACTTGTGGTCCTGAAGACCGAGGGTTGAGATTACTTCTTCAACGTCTAAAGGATTGTCGGACAGATACGCTCCGACTTCGATATTTTCTTTGACGTTGAGATTAGGTATAAGATTGTACATCTGAAACACATACCCTAAGTGTTTGCGTCTGTACATTGTTAACTGACTTTCGTTCATTTCTTCAAGCTTGTCGCCGTTGATGCTGACATAGCCCGAATCCGGCGTGTCGATACCGCCGATAATGTTAAGAAGGGTAGATTTACCCGAGCCGGAAGGTCCGAGCAGTACACAGAACTCACCTTTCTTAACCGTAAAATCCATTCCCCTTAAGACATCCTGTCTTGCTTCTCCCGTACCAAAACTCTTTTTAAGGTCTTTGATTTCAAGAAAACATTCTTCCATACTTTCCTCCGATTCACACTTTGCCCTGTAATAAATTGGCATGGTACATTCCGTTTATTCGGTCTGCCCATGCCGCTCAAAGAACCTCTCCAAACATTTATAAGTTTCTTCCCCGATTACATGTTCCATGAGGCACGCTTCTTCGGTGGCAGTCTGTTCACTGACCCCTATGCTTTTTAGTGCCTTCACGATAAGAATATTCTTCTCGTTTACCTTTTCGGCCAGTTCTCTTCCCCTGATGGTAAGGTAGATGTGACCGTCCTGATCAAAGCATATCAAGTCCTGGTCGTACAGCTTCCTTACGGTTACGCTGACGGTAGGCTTGGATACTTTGAGCGTGCGAGCTATATCGACAGCTCTGACGCTCCCTCTCTCGTTCTGAAGGGACAGTATGCACTTAAGGTAATCTTCTGTTGAATTATTGCCTTTCATCGTTTCTCCCCTTGTCCCTGTTTTGTCTGCCAAAGAAAGAACATCTTACTTGCCGTGGCATGCGCAACTGCCGGCACAACTGCCACAGTTTCCACCGCAATGACATGTACCTTTCTTTTTCTCTTTAACGAGGCTTCTGATTGCGAGCGCTACCACTGCGATAAGGCCTGCGGATATTACTATAGTTCCGATATTCTGCGTTAAAAATTCCATACAAATACCAGTCCTTTCTTTAAACTCTCCGAACGGCCGGGGAGGTCGCCCGGAGAATCCCTAATGCATTAAACTCTGACTTTCTGAGTAAGTGTTGTTGCTTCTTTGTACTTCTTAAAGAAGAGCATATAAATCATTCCTATAAGGAAGAATATTGCAAAGATAAGTCCGATTACATTTAAGTTGCCGGTGAATACGCCGCCGAACTGTGTAATCATAAGTGCGATTACATAAGCGAAACCACACTGGTATAAAATTGCGAACCAGGTCCACTTTGCGTTGTTCATCTCTCTCTTGATAGCACCGATAGCTGCGAAACAAGGTGCGCAGAGAAGGTTGAATACTAAGAAGGACAAGCCTGTAACTGTTGTAAATACCTGTGCAAGTGCCTGATATGTGGTAAGTTCTCCGCCACCGTAGAGCACGCCCATGGTGCCGACGATGTTTTCTTTGGCCACAAGTCCTGTGATTGATGCAACGGCTGCCTGCCAGTTGCCCCAGCCAAGAGGTGCAAATATCCAGGCGATAGCGCCGCCGACCTTAGCAAGGATTGATGATGCTACATCTTCTGAATCAATCATTCCGAATCCGCCATCGGCAAATCCGAAGTTAGATAAGAACCAGATAACGATTGTAGAAAGAAGGATGATGGTTCCGGCCTTCTTAATGAAGGACCAGCCGCGCTCCCACATGGATCTAAGCACGTTACCGAGTGTAGGCATGTGGTATGCGGGAAGCTCCATTACGAAAGGAGCGGGATCGCCTGCGAAAAGTTTGGTCTTCTTAAGCATTACACCGGAGATAATGATTGCTGCCATACCGATGAAGTATGAACCTGTTGCAATCCATGCGCTTCCGCCGAAGATTGCGCCTGCGATCATTCCGATGAAAGGAACCTTGGCACCGCAAGGAATAAATGTTGTGGTCATGATTGTCATACGACGGTCACGTTCGTTCTCGATGGTACGTGAAGCCATGATACCGGGAATACCGCATCCTGTTCCCACAAGCATAGGAATGAAGGATTTACCGGAAAGGCCGAAACGTCTGAAGATTCGGTCAAGTACGAAGGCGATACGTGCCATGTAACCGCAAGCCTCAAGGAATGCAAGCATTAAGAAGAGTACAAGCATCTGAGGAACGAAACCGAGTACCGCACCGACACCGGCTACAATACCGTCAAGGATAAGGCTCTTAAGCCAGTCAGCTGCGTTGCATGCGTCGAGAAGCTTCTCAACAAGTACCGGAATACCGGGTACCCATACGCCGTAGTCTGCGGGGTCGGGCTCGTCAAATCCGTTTTCTTCGAAGTAAGCTACAGCGTCCTTGTAAGATACGCCGATAACATCTTCGTCTGCATCTTCGGGAACTTCGTCGAAGTATACGGTCATCTCGTCGATTGCGAGTGTTTCTTCGTCTTCCACTCCAACTGTTGATGTTGCTTCGCCTTCAACCGCACGCATTTCTTCAAGTGCTGCGTCAGCGTCGAATTCTTCGTCTTCTACATCGATATCGTAGTAAGCAAGTACTGCGTTCATTGAATCGCCGTATTCCTCGGCTGCTTCCTCAGCCTGCTTGCTGCCGATACCAAATAAGTGCCAGCCGTCTCCGAATAGTCCGTCATTAGCCCAGTCTGTTGCGGATGCGCCTACGCCTACCATTGCAATCCAGTATACGAGGAACATGATAAGTGCAAAGATAGGAAGGCCGAGCCATCTGTTGGTGACAATCTTATCGATTTTATCTGAAGTTGTGAGGGCGCCTGCGTTCTTTTTCTTGTAGCAGGACTTGATAACTTCAGCGATGTATACGTAACGCTCGTTGGTGATGATGCTTTCGGCATCGTCGTCGAGTTCTTTCTCTGCAGCCTTGATGTCGTTCTCGATGTGCTCCATCTTGTCTGCGGGGATGTTAAGCTTCTCAAGAACCTTGTCGTCACGCTCGAATACCTTGATGGCGTACCATCTCTGCTGCTCTTCGGGCATGTCGTGTACTACGGCTTCCTCGATGTGAGCGATAGCGTGCTCAACGGGGCCTGAGAAGGTGTGAAGGGGAACGGTCTTGGCGTTCTTGGCAGCTTTGATAGCCTCTTCAGCAGCTTCCATAACACCGTCGCCCTTAAGTGCGGAAAGAACCACTACCTTACAGCCGCGCTGTCTTGCGAGTTCTTCTGTCTTAATCTGGTCGCCGTTTTTCTTGACGATATCCATCATGTTAACGGCTACAACTACGGGAATACCAAGCTCGGTAAGCTGTGTGGTGAGGTACAGGTTACGCTCAAGGTTGGTACCGTCTATAATATTAAGGATGGCGTCGGGACGCTCTCCTATAAGATAATTTCTTGCTACTACTTCTTCCAAAGTGTAGGGAGAAAGTGAATAAATACCGGGAAGGTCGGTGATGACTACGTCGTCATGCTTCTTTAATTTACCTTCCTTTTTCTCAACTGTTACACCGGGCCAGTTACCTACGAACTGGTTGGAACCGGTAAGTGCGTTAAACAGGGTTGTCTTACCGCTGTTGGGGTTACCTGCTAATGCAATACGTAAGCTCATGTCTATGTTGTCCTTTCAATGAATAATCCTTTGTAGGTTAGACTGTGCTAACCATTGTTCAAAAAATAAAGACGCATCCGCCCTTATTCTACTTCAATCATCTCAGCATCTGCCTTACGAAGTGATAACTCGTAATTTCTTACGGTTACTTCGATGGGATCGCCGAGCGGTGCAACCTTACGCACAAACACCTCTGTGTTCTTGGTAATGCCCATGTCCATAATTCTGCGCTTAACAGCGCCTTCACCGTGAAGCTTAACAACTTTAACGGTTTCTCCGATTTTCACATCTCTGAGTGTCTTCACTGCTTCCTCCTCCTTGCCTTATACCATTATCTTTCTTGCGAGTTCATCGCTGACCGCTACGCGGCTTTCCTTGACCTTAACTATAAGGTTCTCGCCGAGTGAATTAATGACGCTCACTTCGGTTCCTACATTAAAGCCCATGTCTTCCAGATGTTTCTTTACTTCCGGGGTCCCGCCGATTCTCTTGATAATCTGCGTCTCCCCTGCATTTGCGTAAATAAGAGGCATCATGTTATTCCTCCCTGCCTTTTTTCTCCCTTGGTTAGATGAGGCTAACTATTTTGCAAAAAGAAAAGTTAGCCTGCTCTAACCGTTCTTCATTATAGTTAGAGCAGGCTAACCTGTCAAGGACTTTTTATAATTTTTTAATATTTCTTTGGCCCCTTACCACATAGTCCAGAAATGAGGCGGATTGTGGGTTATTATTGCGTATATAAGTTCCGGCACGCCAAAGGCGAAGATAAAGTCAAACCAGAAGAACTTAGCTGCGGAGCAAAGACCGATTATTATTACAAAAGGTGCAACAAGAATTCGCGGAAGAAGCGGAAGCGCTTTGTTCTTAACTACGCTTTCGAAAAGATTCTGTGCATCCTTCCATGAAGGAAATGCATTGGCAAGGCACGAAACGCCGAAGTACGCGATGATGTAGCACACCGGCCTAACCCATATGGGTAAGATTACCCGGTTGGCATTAGCTGCCCACATAAGTGACAAGGGCAGTACCAATATGGTTCCGAGGATTGTATTAAATATGAACGGTCCGTAAGTAATAAGTAAGGATTTCCAAGGATTGTCCGTTCTCTCGTGCTCTACAAATCCTGCAACCTTAGCATCAAATTTAAAATACTGAACGCGGAATACGCATACTTTACTGAGCCAACATGCGAGCTGATGACCGAGCTCGTGCATCATAACTCCGGGAAATGTAACAAAAGAAATTAAAAAACCTGGTATAAGAAACATTATTCATCCCCCTCTACATAGTAATCATATATCGACATCCTGTTGCTGATAACTTTATGGAATTCTTCGTCAAATTCATAGCCTGCTTCTTTGGCTTCGGACATAACAGTCTTCATCTTGTCGATGTGGCCGGTTGCATATAAAGCTATACAATATGTGTCTCTTACATATGATCCGTCAGGACTGAATGCATATAGTTCTTCCATAACAGACAATGCTTCTTCATATTTGCCTTCGGCAAGAAGAATGGTCGCCTTGGCTCTGCGAACCTCTATTCCTTCGGCATTTACTTTCTCGCCTTTGTCGACCCACTCCCAAGCTGCTGACATGAAGCCTTTGCGTCTTTCGTTGACTGCAAGTCTGCCTGCGATTTCGTCGGTCAAAGGTGCGTAGTTATAGGCCATTTTAAGGTAGCGCTCAGACTCGTCTAAGTTTCCGGTCAGGTATGTGCCTACACAATAATAGATGATGTTCTTTTCACATCCTTCATCATCTTTTAATGCAAGCACTTTGTTGTAGCATTCTTTCCTTAATGCTTCTTTTCTCTCATCACTCATATCGGTACCGACTTCGCTTACATATTCCGACAAAGCCTCGCCTACTTTATCAAAAGTACCGTAGTATCTGTTCAATTCGGCATAAATCTTGTCAATTTCTTTGATTTCGTCATCGGTGTAGCCCTTTGGAGACAGGCAAGTATTATAGATACTTGCGGCATAATCATACTGACCTATTTCCATTGCCTTTTCTATGCCGGCCATCGCCGCTTCCGTATTATTGGGATTGGCTTCCAGATATTCATACAATACATCCATAGCCGAATAGTTCTTATGCTCGGCTATCAAAGCATCTACCTCTGCAAGAACCTTTTCGCCCTCGGACAGTGCTGCCCTTCCGGTTGAATTGTTCATAACAATTTTCCCAAGATATACGCTCATTACGATTGCGGCCGTAATTACCACCGCCATGCATAAGAGTAACCACTTAGGTATTCTTAATTTAGTAAGTTCTGCTCTGCACTCCCTGCACAAGAACTCGTTGGGGTTACCGCTGCTTCTGTCTATATACCTTTTGTGACAGTGTCTGCATAACCCGGGATCGTACTCAAACTGAAACCCGTCCATCCTCAATATCTCCTTATTAATAATGTACGCCTGCACATAACGCCGGCGACTCCCTCATTATACAGTATCCGCAAGCGTTATTTGTAGCCTTTATTTTACCCATTGTGAATTTTCGCCAATTTTCGTAGCCTGTTTTTGTATACTTTACCGTCGAAGTGAAAGAAAAACGTTTTGCTGATGCGAAATAATATTGCGTACCGTCTTATTATCGGCTATAATTCAGCGTGTTTTGTAAATAGGGCAAAGCGGGCGAAAGCTCGTGACGCAAAGCTATAGGGACTTTAACATGTCAGCCAGTTGCAACTATCAGTATTTTCCTCTAGTAGAGCACGGGACATGTCACCTGTGCTTTTTTTTTGCTAAAGTTCGATTTATTAATCAGAAAGGTATCGTATGAAGAAGACAACTAAGAAAAGCAGAAACATGGTTCGCGGTATTATCCTTATTGCATCCGCTCTTGCATGTCTTATGGCAGGATTAATCGGTTACATCGGATATACTCACATTCAGAAGGCATATCTCTCGTCTTTCGAAGAGGGTTTGCATGCTGCTGCAGTACTTATGGAAGACGAAATCTCCCATGAATGGTCCGGTGACTGGTCACTCTCCGAAAGCGGCGAGCTTTTAAAGGGTGATACTCCCATCCACAACTTGTATCAGAATCAGTTAGATAAGCTTAATGCGCAGACAGGTATCCACTTCACTGTTTTCTACGGCGATACCCGTTATATAACTTCTCTTACCGACGCTACCACAGGTCAGCGTATGGAAGGCACCAAAGCATCTGACGTTGTTGTTGAAGAGGTATTAAAGAAAGGAAACGAGTATCTTGCTTCCAACTTCCAGATTGCAGGTCAGGATTACTATGCTTACTACCTTCCTTTAAGAAACTCCGACGGTACTGTTGCCGGTATGATTTTCGCAGGCCGCGATACCTCTCTTGTTGTTAACAACATGAAGGCTGCTGCCACAGCTATCGTTATTACTTTCGTAGTGTTCTTCCTCTTTAACTGGGGAGTGGCACGTGTACTTATTACAAGATCCACCAGATCCATCGGTGATATTGTAAGCGGTCTTGACAGCCTTGAGAACGGTGAGCTTTCTTTCTACATTCACGACCGTACTTTCAATCGTAAGGACGAGCTCGGCGTTATCGCTTCAAGCTCCGCTCAGTTACGTGATAAGCTTCAGGACGTTATTGCGGCTACCAAGAAGCTTTCCGCAGACGTTACAGAGTCCGGTGTTAACCTTGCCAATTCCGCAGAGGCAGCTACCCGCGTTGCAGAGCAGGTAACCTGCGCTGTTGAAGACATCAGCCGTGGTGCTACCGAGCAGGCTGAAAGCATGGAGAACTCCGTTAACAATACCAATGAAATGGGTAACAGCATCGATGAAATCACCGACAGAGTAGAAGCATTAAGTGCCGCTGCCGAGGAAATGATGAACGGCGCTAAGCGTACCGTTGAGACTCTTGGCAGCTTAATGGGTAAGAACGCAGATGTTATGACTTCCATGCAGAACATCAACTCCCAGATTCGCCTTACCAACGATTCGGTCAAAGAAATCGCTGAGGCTTCCAATGCTATTACCGAGATTGCAAGCCAGACACACCTTCTTTCGCTCAATGCTTCAATTGAGGCTGCAAGAGCAGGCGAGTATGGTAAGGGCTTCACTGTTGTAGCTACCGAAATCGGTCTTCTTGCGGCTCAGTCCAAAGAAGCAGCAGTTTCCATCAATAAGATTGTTGAAACACTTGTAGCGGAATCTCAGAAGAGTGTAGATACTCTTGAGACCTTAAGCAACAACGTGCAGGAGCAGAATTACCAGCTTACCAACACTAAGGCAGATATGGATGTAGTAGTAAGCAACGTAAACAACATCGATGGCTCTACCAAGATTATTTCCGAGAAGATCCACATGCTTAACGATTTAAAGGCAAGCTTCTCAGATATTATCTCCGAGCTTTCAGCTATTTCTCAGCAGAACGCCGCTTCCACAGAGGAGACAAACGCTTCCATGGAAGAGCTCAACGCTACATTCGCTCTTATCAGCAATGCAGCTAACGATCTTCGTGACATGGCTGAGACTCTCAGCGAAAAGATGGCTTTCTTTACCATCGCAGGTGAAGAAAAGGCCGAGAAGACCGCTTAATACAGACATAAAATAAGGGCTGCCGCTCAGTGACTCGCTGTGAGTCCCGGGCGACGGCCCTTTTTGTTACTCTTCTGTCAGATACCACTCTTCGGTATCGTCATCGTAATAATAGATTTCGTCGGTGTCCTCGTCGTAGTAATACATCGTATTGGTCTCATCATCGTAGAGATAAAGCGTACCGCCTTCGTACAAGTACCAAAGCTCCGACTCGTAGTCATATACCCAGTCATCGGCGTAACCTTCGTCGTCACAGCCGTAATCGTCTTCCCAGTCGCTCCAGCCGTCCCAGCTGTACTGACCGTAACCGCCGCCGTAGCCGTTCCAGCCGTAATCCTCTTCGTAGCCTCCCCAGCCGCTCCAGTGGTCGGAGAAATCGTCGTAGTCATAATAATTACTGTTGCCATGGCTCGATACGAACTTGCCGAGCCAGTTAATGTACTCTGAATCAAAGCCTATCTGTCCGTATACGTCGCAAAGCTTGTCGTAGAAATAATCGTCTCCGTAAGGCAGCGACACCGCAAGACCGGTTAACTCGTTCTTATCGGACGTGTGCCCGTAATATGCTACCGAAGCCTTCAAAGCGGCAGTCAGCGCCTTGGCCTCTTCGCTGTTATTGTCTATGTTCTCAACCATAGCCAGCACGTCGCTTATGTAGTAATCGGAAAGCGTAACGTCGCTGTCGTCCGACATCCATGAATCGAAGTAGTCCCAGAAACCTTTACCGTTATGACGTCCCTTGGCCTTGTGCTTCTTACTGTAATTGTTCTTAAGCAGTTCCGTCTCATTCTTGTATGCCCAGGCTTTCCAGGTATCGTAAAGACTGCTTGCAGTCGCTGTATTAAACAGGCCCATGCAGGCCGAGTCGCCGCCCGCGTCACTTTCGTTGTCACTTATAATGCTGTCGATAATATACTTACCGAGAAGCGTCGTGGAAATACCCGGATTCTCTTCAAAGTCTCTCATCCAGCCCGTATAGCTCCAGCCAAGGCCCGATTCAAAGTCCTCGGAGAGAAGCGCGTACTTACAATAAGGAGCCAGCGCGTAGCAAGTCTCTAAGCTCGCCATAATGCAGCAGTCCATACCGATAATATCAAAATGCACATCGCTGTTGGCGGCAAAAGCAGACGACATCTCATCAATGGTAAGGCTGTCATCCTCCCCCTGCCACTCGTCATATCCGAAGCCGTACACAGGGCCGCCGCCGTGGTTCCAGAAAAGGAAAATGTAACGCTCGGCGGGATAATTTCTTTTGCTGAAATCTATGAACTCGGAAAGGGTATCAGCGGATGTGCTGTCCAACTGTCCGAGGTTATCGCGTACAAGGTTGAGCTTGCCGTCCTTAATGCTGTAGGTCTGGGCGGTCTTGGCGGAAATACCGTAGCTCTGCCACTTCTTGGTGCCCATAGTCTGGATGACAACGTTAACGTTATTACCGATTCCCGAAGCAATCATCTCCGAAAT
>Ga0129306_1000873_pt1 | contig 40769 bp, 28 predicted proteins | sample P827metagenome_FD_94438 | JGI IMG/M metagenome (GOLD analysis project Ga0129306, IMG submission 94438) | Capybara group fecal microbial communities from Wisconsin, USA - P827 metagenome | ecosystem: Host-associated > Mammals > Digestive system > Large intestine > Fecal | place: USA: Wisconsin... | reverse complement strand
GACAAGGCTGAGCCTGCTTTGAAGGAGATAATGTTTGAGATGGACAGGCTTTGCCGCGAGCCTGTGGGTAAGGAGGAACTGGAACTGGTGAGGAATTGTATGTTGGGCGACTTTATGCGCAGCGTGGACGGCGTGTTCGAGCGCAGCGAGCGCTTCTGCCAGATGATGACCAGCGGCGTAACGGAGCAATTCACTGACAATTATATGTCGGTCTTGGAGGTTGACGCCACCACTGCCGATGACATAATGTCGATGGCACAACGCATTTTACGCCAGGATGATATGACTGTAGTGATGGCTGGCGACTGCTAAATCTCGTTGCAGAGGCGACGGTAGTCCTCGGGTATGCCTATGTCGATGAAGTAGTCCGACGAGACGTAGGCGAAGAATTGTTCGGTGTTGTATTTCTTTTGAAGGATGTCTTTCTCGAAAGAGAAAGGTGTGCCTAATGGGAACTCTTCCAGCAGACTGCGGTTCAGCATATAGATGCCTCCGTTGATGGTGCCGAGTCCGCCTGCAGCCGTCTTTTCGGTGAAACGTGCTATGCGGTCGCAACAGTCGGTCGACACCGAGCCATAGCGGGCGGTGTCGGGCACCTGCCGCAGTACAACGGCCAGTCGCGTGGGCCGCGAGTGGTAGAATGCTGCAAGGTCGTCGTAGTTTATCTTGAAAAGGGTATCGCCGTTAAGAACAATAATGTCGTTTTCTTTGCATTGTGTCAGGGCGTTGCGCATTCCGCCACCGGTGCCGAGGGGTTCGCTCTCGATGGCGTAGGAGAGGGGTGCCCCTTTGTAGTCGGTGCCGAAATGGGCTTCTATCTTCTCGTGCATATAGCCAGTGGAGAGCACTATATGGTCGAAGTGGTAGGCAATGAGGTGGTCGAGCAGCAACTCAAGGAACGGGCGTCCGTTGATGGGCGCCATCGGCTTGGGTACTTCGCTGACGACGCTGCGCAGCCTTGTGCCGAAACCGCCGGCGAGGATGATTGCTTCCATAGAGTGAGGTTTTAAGGGTTGGAAAGGTTTTAGGGGTTGGAAAGGTTGAAAAATCTTTATTTGGTATAAGGGGTTGTTACTTGAACCTTTTTAACCTTTTAAGCGAAGCGGCCCTTTCAAACCATTTAAATTTTTTTGGGGAATATTGCCGATTCGACGAGTTCGCAGATGATGTGGCCTATCATTATGTGGCTTTCCTGAATGCGTGGCGTGTCGGTAGAGGGCACGTTGAGCAGCAGGTCAGAGGCCTCCTTCATCTTGCCACCGGTCGCTCCGGTCATCGAGATGATGCTGATACCAAGCTCCTTGCATACGTCGTATGCGTAGAGGATATTCTTGGAGTTGCCTGAGGTGCTGATGCCTACGAGGACATCGCCCTTGTGTCCGGTGCCGCGCATAAGGCGTGCGAAGATGTGCTCATAGCCGTAGTCGTTGCCGACGGCGGTAAGGTAGGAGCTATTGCAGTGCAGCGCCTCGGCGTTGAGCGGCGGACGGTCGTAGTAGAAGCGTCCGCTCAGTTCGGCAGCCAGATGCTGGGCGTCGGCGGCGCTGCCGCCGTTGCCGCAGAAGTGTATCTTTCCACCGCCTTTAAGCGAGGCGGTTATCATATCGGCAGCCTTTTCGATACGGGCAAGGAAGTCGCCGTCAGTCAAAATGTCCTGTTTTGCAGCGATACTCTGTGCTATAGATTCGGAGATTCTGGGATTCATAATATGATTTTTTTCAATAACGCATAACTGCCTTTAAAAGTATGCGATGTTATTAGTTAAGTTGGAACTGTACTGGCAATATGAACTCGCTGCGCACTTCTTTTCCGTTCTTTTTGCCCGGGTTCCACTTTGGCATCATTTTGACCACGCGAGCGACCTCTTTGCCGCATCCGCCTCCGATTTCGCGTGCAATTGACACGTTGCTTATCGAGCCGTCTTTCTCTACGACAAAACGAATCACAACCGTGCCGGTTATTAATCTGTCACCTTCAGGATATTGCAGATTCTTGTTTATGAAATCGTACATTGCTTCTTCTCCGCCAGGGTAGGAGGGATATTCATCGGGGAAAACGTATATTTCAGCCTCGCCTTCCATTACCTCCTCTTTGATGGCCTCGTCTGTCGGACCGATTTCACCTTCCGTAGGAGAGCAGGATGTGTCAATCTCGTCAACTATTTCAAATCCACACACTATTTCCGGTTCTCCCAGAATAGGTATATCAGGACAGGGAATGTCCGTTTCAGTGTTAATAATCGTATCGGATGTGAAGGTGGTGTCGGCCGGTAGCGTGTCAAGCGGTGTGTCGACACTCAATGTTGGCTCTGCTGTGCCGCCGCAGGCGGCCAGCGACAGCGTCAGTCCTGCCACCGTTGCGGCTCGTCCGGTAGCGATGCGGTGCGTCAATGCCTGCTCAAGATAGCGTACCTCGGCCTCGCATTTGGGGCAGGTGCCAAGGCAGTCGCCAGTATGCTTGCACTCGTCTTGATGCAGCTCAATGCCGTTCTCGTCGGCTATGCGGCGCCGCACGGCCTTAAGTTCACTGCATATTCTTTTTCCTCTTTTCATAAGTATATGGTTATTATGGTTTAAAGTCTATTCTTTCATTGTCCAGGTCTTGAGCCCTTCGGTGGTGAACTCGTAGCGGCGTACGGCACCGCCGAACTGGGCGAGGGCATCGGCCACAGCGTGGCGTGTCAGACCAGGGCAGTAGAAGAACATATAGCCGCCGCCGCCAGCACCGCTGATCTTGCCGCCCGTGGCACCAGCCTTGCCGTCGTCGGTAGGCTCAATGGTGGTGTAGGCGAACATATCGACTGTGGCGTTGAGTATGGCTCCGCCGTAGATGTCGGAGTAGGGCGACACGTCCGTCCCGCCGCCGGCGAGACCAAGACGCAGAGGTGCTTTGCTTCTGATTGTCATTCGGCTCTGAGTTTATCTATTGTTTCGACAAGTTTGTCCCAACTGTATTTCTTCTTTTCCTCGCGGACTGCTGCGGTGAAGGTCTCCTCGCGGCTGTTCGAATAGTAGTCAACAAGTGCATCGGCAATCTGTTTGGCTTCCGGTTTGACGACATATCCCATCTCGCCGTTGTGGACAATCTCGGCCAGGCCGCCGACGTCAGTCACCAGCATCGGCCGTTCGAAATGGAAGGCTATCTGTGTCACACCGCTTTGTGTGGCGCTCTTATATGGTTGAGTGACAATGTCGCAGGCGCAGAAGTACTGGCCCACCTCGTTGTCGGCAATGAAGTCGGAACGCAGCGTCACGCGGTCGCCGATGCCGAGCCGTTCTATCTGCTCCGTATAGGGTTTAGGGTCGTCGTAGAACTCGCCTGCCACCAGCAGCTTGACATTCAGTTCTTTCAGTCGTTCGTCGCCAATGGCCTCGAGCAGAAGGTCCAAGCCCTTGTAGCCTCTTATGAAGCCAAAAAACAGGGCATAGCATCCGTCGTGGTCGAGGCCGAGCGTCTTGCGCGCCTCGGTCTTGGTGGTGCTTTGACCATAGTGGTCGTAGAGCGGATGGGGACAGAAACCGCGCGGTTTCTTGCTGTCGAAGGTACTGATGTCGTCAAGCACTGATTTCGAGAGCGATATAAAAGCGTCATTCGACTTTATGAAGTAGCGGGCAAACAGCTTGTCACCAATGCGGTGCTCGTGGGGTATCAGGTTGTGCAGCAGACCGATACGGCGCGTGCCTTTGCGTTTGGCCAGTCGCAGTATGGTGCCCATACAGGGCGCCATAAAGGGCAGCCAGAAGGCGTTGACTATGATGTCGGCCTTTTGGCGGCGCAGGTACAGCCCTGTCCGCAGCCAGCTGAGCGGATTGATGGAGTTCATCATCCGGCGCGTCGGCCAGTCGGCAGGTGCCGGCTTGTCGTTATACTGCGTCTTGCCAGGGAAAAGGAACTTGGGATACTGCAGCGTGAACGTAACCACCTCCACTTCGCAGCCTTGGCTCTTGTATTCTTTCGCCAGTCTGTCGCTGAAATCAGCAATCCCGCCTCGGTAGGGCCACGCAGGACCTAATAGTATGATTTTCATTGTATAATGCTCTATTCGTGATATTGTTATAAATTGCAAATATACATAAAAAAATTGGTTCGGGATAATAAAACGCCTTTTTTTATGTTAATTGGACATCTTTTGCAAGTATGAAAACCATAAAAACACCATACCAACTCCGGTCGTTGTACAATATATGTACAATATTTGTACAATATATGTACAATTGGTAAACGTACAAATATTGTACAAGTATTGTACATATATTGTACAACGACCGGAGTTGGTCCCTTCAAAGTATGAGGGTGGTATGGGGAATTGTATTGTAAATCAAGAGTATAACTTAAATCTACTATAACGATATGAAAAGGACTTTTTTGATTGTAATGTTGGCTGTGCTGACGGCAATGCCTTGCGGATGCACTGCCCAGACGGAGAAAAACACAGAGAATCAGATTGTAACACGTGTCCAGCAACAGCCTTTGCCGTCGCTGCTGACGCAGACCGACTTTACCGAGGTGGCAGCGCGCACCATCGATGCCGTTGTGCATATCAAGACCGAGATGACCAAGTTGACGCCTCTCTATCAGTCTTTTTTCGGGATGATTATCGACCGTGGCGTGAAGCGTCAGACCTATAATGCATACGGCTCGGGCGTCATCATCTCGACCGACGGTTACATTGTGACCAACAATCACGTGGTGCAGGATGCTGAACGTCTGACGGTTACGCTCAACAACAAGAAAGAACTGCCGGCGCGTATCGTGGGCATCGACCCCGCTACCGATTTGGCCGTTATCAAAATCGAAGCCGACAATCTTGACTTTATCCCCTTTGGCAACAGCGACTCGGCACGCATCGGCGAACCGGTGCTGGCCATCGGCAACCCGTTCAACCTCACGTCTACCGTCACGGCTGGCATTATCTCGGCTAAGGCGCGCTATATGAACATCATAAACAATCCTGGAGTGGAGAGCACCATCGAGTCGTTCATTCAGACCGATGCTGCCGTCAACAGCGGCAACTCGGGCGGTGCGCTGGTCAACGGCCGTGCCGAATTGATTGGCATCAATACCGCTATCGCCAGCGGAAACGGCTATTACACAGGCTATTCCTTTGCCATTCCGTCCAATATCGCACGCAAGGTGACGGGCGACCTGCGCCGCTATGGGGTTGTGCAACGTGGCTATCTGGGTGTCAACGTGGTAGAGGTGACAAGTGAGATTGCCACTCACCTCAAGCTCGACGAGCCTAAGGGTATCTACATTGCGCGCGTCATTCCCAAGTGTGCCGCCGAGAAAGCGGGCCTCCGCGAAGGCGACGTGCTGACGAAGGTCAACAATATGGATGTCAACTCGTATGCCTCTATGATGGAGGAGGTTGCACTCTTCAACCCGGGCGATGCCGTCGAGGTGACATACCTGCGCGACGGCAAGCAGCAGACCGCTACGCTCACGCTGCTCAACTCGAAAGGTAACACACAGATAATCCGTCAACAATAAGCTTTGACGCTCGACGCTAAATATAGGGAAATGACCGAAACGCCGGTGCCGCGTCTTGTGATGCGGTTAGCGTTGCCGTCGATGGTGAGTATGGTCGTGACGGCATTGTACAATGTCGTCGACGCGGCCTTTGTCGGCCACTTGTCGACCGAGGCGACGGCAGGTATCGGTATTTCGTTTGCCTATATGACTTTCATTCAAGCTGTTGGTTTTTTCTTTGGCCACGGCTCGGGCAATCATATTTCGCGGGCACTTGGTGCACGGCAGATAGACGATGCCGAGACGATGGCTGCTGTGGGCTTCTTTACTCCGCTGATATTGGGGCTCGTAGCCACGGCGGTGGGGCTTTTGTTCCTGCCTCAGCTTGCAGTGCTGCTTGGTGCCACGCCCGACGTGGTGCCTTACGCTTGCAGCTATTTGCGCTACATACTGATTGCCACCCCGTTTATGATGTCGGCGTTGGTGCTCAACAACCAGCTTCGACTGCAGGGCAATGCGCGGTTCGGTATGATTGGCATCGTGAGCGGTGCCGTGCTCAACATAGTTCTCGACCCGCTGTTTATCTTTGTGCTCGACCTTGGTGTCGCGGGCGCATCCATCGCAACGGCTGTAAGCCAGATGTTTGCTTGGGGACTGCTGCTGTGGGGCACCACGCGCGACGAATCGGTCCATATTCGTTTGGCCAAATTCAAACCGAGCTTCGGCTGCTACAAGGAGATTGTGGCGGGCGGCCTGCCGTCGCTTTTCCGTCAGGCATTCAACTGTGTATCTGTGATTATGCTCAACTTCGCGGCTTCCAAGTATGCACCTGCGGGTCAGGCAGCGTCGTCGATTGCAGCCTTTGCAATCGTGTCGCGCACCACTATGTTCGCTTTCTCGCTGATTTTAGGCTTCACGCAGGGCTTTCAGCCGGTCTGCGGCTTCAACTACGGTGCCCACAAATATGGGCGTGTGCGTCAGTCCTACCTCTTTGCCTTTTCGGTGTCGGCGGCAATGCTGACGTTGCTTTCGGCTCTGGGCTTTATCTTTGCGCCGCAGATTATTGCCGTGTTCCGCGACGAGGATCCTGCTTTGCTTGCCATAGGCACTGCCGCCCTGCGCTGGCAATGTGTAGTCTTCCCGCTTTGCACGCTCAGCACCTCTACCAATATGCTGTTCCAGAACATCCGTATGACGTTCCCGGCCACGCTGTTGGCCATAGGGCGCCAAGGCTTGTTCTTCGTTCCTGCCATTCTTGTCCTGCCGCGGATATTTGGGCTGCAGGGCGTTGAAATGACGCAGGCTGTGGCCGATGTATGCACTTTCTTCCTCTCTCTGCCTTTCGCGGTGTGGATCAACCGCAAGTTGAAGAGCGAGAGCTGATTAGGGTATAATATTAAGGCCGCCCCGCAGGGGCGGCCTTAACTATCTCGTTAGCCTCTTTCTTATTCGGCTATCTGCATCTCTTGCAGGAATTTGACGCTGGCGTGGATGTGCTTGTACATAACCTCGTCGATGTCGACAAAGTTGACGGCCTTGCGGAAGCCGGCAAACATATTCTCGATGAACGGGCTGCTCTTCAGACCCTCCTGATGGCGGAACTCCAGTGCCTGCGCTGCGTTGAACAGCTCGATGGCAAGCACGCGCTCGGTGTTCTCGCACACGCGGTAGCACTTGGTGGCAGCGTTGCCGCCCATACTCACCAGGTCTTCCTGGTTCTGGCTGCTGGGGATGCTGTCCACGCTGCAGGGCGTGCAGAGTTGCTTCGACTGGCTTACGATGGCGGCAGCGGTGTACTGCGGAATCATAAAGCCGCTGTTCAGGCCCGGCTTGGCAACGAGGAAGCTCGGCAAACCGCGTTTGGCATCGATAAGCTGGTAGGTGCGGCGCTCGCTGATGGCACCAAGCTCGGCAACGGCAATGGCTAAGAAATCAAGCACCATAGCCAGAGGCTCGCCGTGGAAGTGGCCTCCGCTTATCACCATATCCTCGTCAGGCAGCACGATGGGGTTGTCGGTAGTGGAATTGATCTCGGTCTCCACCACGCTTGCAACGTAGCGGATAGTGTCCTTTGCCGCACCGTGTACCTGCGGGGCGCAACGGAAGCTGTAAGGATCCTGTACGTGCTCTTTATGTCTCTTTATCAGTTCACTGCCTTCGGTATATTTGCGAACGGCAGCGGCAGTCTCCAGCTGACCTTTGTGCGGACGCACAAGGTGCAGGCTTTCGTAGAACGGCTCTATACGGCCATCGAAGGCGTCAAGGCTCAGGCTCAGTATCATATCGGCCTGACGGCTCAGACGCTGCGCCTTAAGCAGGCTCCAGACAGCGTAGCTGCTCATAAACTGAGTGCCGTTGAGAAGGGCCAGACCTTCTTTGCTCTGCAGCTCGATCGGTTGCCAGCCTTTGGCGGCATATACCTCGGTTGCCTCGCAGCGGCGGCCTTTCCAGTAGACCTCACCCATACCAAGCACCGAAGGCAGCATCAGGTTGGCGAGCGGACACAGGTCGCCGCTGGCGCCAAGGCTGCCCTGCTGGTATACAACAGGCAGTATGTCATCATTGAAGCAGTCGACAAGACGCTGCACGGTCTGAAGCTGGGCACCGCTGTAACCGAAGCAGAAGTTCTGCACTTTCAACAGAAGCATCAGTTTCACAACTTCTTGAGGCACCTCGTCACCGACGCCGCAGGCGTGGCTCATCACCAGATTGCGCTGCAGCTGGCTGAGCTGCTCCTTGCTGATGCTGATGTTGCAAAGGCTGCCGAAGCCAGTCGTTACGCCGTAGATGGGCTCTTTCTGGGTTTCCATCTTGCGGTTCAAGTAGTTGCGGCATTTCTCTATTCTGCCCTTAGCCTCGTCGCTCAGGGCAATTGTCATATTCTTGTCAATGATTTCGCCGACCATTGCTATGGTCAGAGGCTTTTCAGGTGTGATATAATGAGTCATCTTGAGTGTATTTCAGTTGTTGGTAATCAGTTTCTTTAAATTTCACACATATCAGCGATGGTGTCGTCGACCAGTATACGGCCGCAGTGCTCGCAGACAATCACTTTCTTGTGCATCTTGATTTCAGTCTGACGCTGGGGTGGAATCTTGCTGAAGCAGCCGCCACAGGCGTCGCGGTCGATCGTTACCACGGCCAGACCGTTGCGTGCGGCGTTGCGGATACGCTTGTAGGCTGTCAGGTAGCGCGGCTCGATAAAGTGCTCTTGCTCCTCCGACTTGATGCGCAGACGCTCCTCGTCCTTCTCGGTCTCCTTGATGATGTCGCCCAATTCGTTCTTCTTCACTTCCAGGTCTTTGCGGCGGTTTTCAAGCAACAACTCTGCTGCGGCGATGTGCTGCTGCAGTTCCTTGATGTGTGCGGCGTCCTCTTTCATACGGCGCTCGCAGAGCTGAATCTGCAGGCCGGTATATTCAATCTCCTTGTTAATGGCCTCGAACTCGCGGTTGTTGCGCACATTGTCCTGCTGCTTCTGGTATTTCTTGGTCATTTCGTTGTGCTCGGCAATCTCGCTCTTCTCGGCAGCCATCTTCTGGTTGGTAGCCTCTATCTCACTGTTAAAGTTCTGAATGCGAGTCTCCAAACCGGCAATCTCATCTTCCAGATCCTCTATGGCCTGGGGCAGCTCTCCGCGGATAATCTTAATCTTGTCTATCTCAGAATCAACCCTTTGCAGTGTATACAGAGCCACAAGGCGCTTTTCTACAGCCACATCAACATCAAGAGGACGTACCACTTGCTGTACCTCTTCCTCTACAGTTTCTTTTTTCGTTGTCACTTTTTTTGCCATTTTATATTTATTTTTTAGTTTTTCCCTTCAAAGTTCGGTCCACTTTCCCGTAAATCGCTCTCCTTTTTCGTGCCGTCCCCGGCGTTTATCGTGCTGTGTTTGAATTATATATAATATATATAACCTCTGTCGTGTTCCGAAATTCGGCAGGCAAATTTACTAAATTTTTCTGAAATTACACTACAAATTAATTCTTTTGCAAATCTTTCGCTTTCGTAGTGGCCGATGTCCACCAGAACGATGTCGCCTCCAGCGGCTTGGAAGTCGTGGTATTTCAAGTCGCCCGTCAGATATACGTCGGCGCCGCAGCTCTTGGCATCGCCCATCAGGAAACTGCCCGAGCCGCCGCACACAGCCACACGCTTCACCTTGTTCAAGCACAGTTCCGAGCAGCGCAGGACTTTAAGCCCCGTCACTTGCTTCACCATCTCCAGGAAGTCGTACATAGGCATTTCCTCGCCAAGCTCGCCGACCATACCGGCACCGACGTTCATCAGCTTGTTGGCCAGCGGAATACAGTCGTAGGCTGGCTCCTCGTAGGGGTGCGCCTTGAGCAATTTGCCGATCAGCCGTCCTTCGATGCGGCTCTCGTAAATCACCTCGATGCGTGTCTCGCCCTCGCGGTGTAGCTCGCCGATGCTGCCGCAATAGGGGTTGCATCCCTCGCCAGCGCGGAACGTGCCGGTACCGACACTGTTGTAACTGCAACAGTCGTAGGCTCCTATGCCTCCTGCACCGGCTGCGAACAATGCTTCGCGCACCTCATCGGCCTTGTCGTTAGGGACGTATGTCACCAGCTTGCGCAGCGCGCCGCTTACAGGCCTCAGCACCTTGCAGCGTTCCAGTCCCAGCTGGCGGCACAAAACACCGTTCACGCCCCAGTCCAGATTGTCGAGGTTTGTATGCGCGGCGTAGGCACCTATGCCGTTCTCAATCAGTCGTGTAACGAGTCGGCCCGCCTCGTCGCCGGTGGTGATGCGCTTCATACCTCCGAAAATGAGCGGATGATGGCTTACAATCAGATTGGCGCCGGTCTCAATGGCTTCGTCCACAACGCTTTCGGTCACATCGAGCGCCACCAGTACGCCCGTCACCTCACGTTCCAGGTCGCCGACCAGGAATCCGGCGTTGTCATACGACTCCTGATAAACGGGTAAAAATCTGCTGTTCAGATACTCAACAACTTCTCGTGTCTTCATAGAAATGGTTTTTGTCGTGCCTCGGGTTATGTCCCGATGCAAACGCAATAACTGCATTTCCGGTTTTTTATTGTACAGAGCGCGGACGAAAACCGTTAATAATCCGTTTTTTGCTGCCACCAGGTCCGTTCGTTGTCCGTTCGTTGTCCAGTTGTTGTCCAGTTGTTGTCCAGTCATTGACTGGACAACAACTGGACAACAACTGGACAACGAACGGACAACGAACGGTGTTGGTATGGTGCTTTCACGGCTCGGGAACGGACTTTTTTCGATGCAGGTGTGAAAGCGTCGCCAGTAGCTTAAAATTCAGTTTTTTTTCATTTGCATAACTTATTTTTGCAAAATAATACTTTTTTATTATTTTTGCATTTTTGAAACAAGTAGGCATTATATGAAAAAGTGGTTGAAAATCACGCTGATAATCGTGGCGAGCATCTTGTTGCTGCTCGTTATTGTACTCTCTGTGGCCCCGCACATAGCGAAGGGCTACGTCAACCGTCACGGCAAGGAACTCATAGGACGCGAAATAAGGGTCGAGAAACTGCGGCTCAACGCGCTGAGCGGCCGCGTGCGCATCTATGACCTCACGGTCTTTGAGGATGACGGCACCACGGCATTCTTCTCGTTCGACACGCTCGACGTGTCGGTCAAGCTGCGCAAACTGCTTGCCAATGAGCTCTATGTGCGCCATATCACGTTGGCCGAGCCGCGCGTCAGGGTGATTCAGGATGGCGACCGCTTCAACTTCAGCTCCATTATAGACCACTTTGCGTCGGACGACGATGAGAAGGATGACGACACGACGTCGAGCAACTGGCGTTTCGGCTTCTACAAGATACGTCTGTCGGAGGGCGAAATATACTATGCCGACCCGAAGTTGGGAGGTGAGTGGAATCTTAAGAATTTGAATATCAAAGTGCCCGGAGTGTACTTCGATGGCTCGGAAAACACCGATGCCGGCCTGGCGCTGAAGCTTGCCGACGGCGGTACGCTGCGCACCGAGGCGTCGCTTAATATGGACAACAACGACTTCGCGGTGGATTTGGATTTGGAGCAGTTTGCCATCTCCAACGCCCGCGCATATCTGGCCGACATAATGAACGTGGGTAAGATGGATGGTCAGTTGGATGCTGATATTCAGGTGAAAGGCAACCTGAACGACATCCTGAGGATGAACATTGGCGGCAAGGTCGACTTGAGTGGTGTCGACATCCGCGACACGAAGAAAGAGCAGGTGCTGGCCTGCAGCAAACTGTCGGTCGACGTGAACCGCATCAATGTGAAAGAGAATCTGTATGATGTCAAGACGGTAATGATTGACGGTCTTACGTCGCACTTCGACTTATACAAGGACGGCAGCAATTTCTCGCGGCTTTTCGCTGTCGGCTCTTCTGACGAGAAACAGGCTGAGACCCAGTCCAATGCCGAGCCTGCCGCCGCCGAAACGACCGTCGAGCAGTCGTCGCCGGCCAAGCCGTTCGACCTGCGTGTGGGCAAGTTGGCGTTGCGCGACGCCGAGTTCACATTTAACGACTATTCGCTGCCCGATGCGTTTTCGTTCCCCGTCAAGAAGCTGAACGTCAGCGCAGAGAATGTTTCTTCGCTGGGTGACAGCAAGGCTCGCGTGTCGGCTCATCTGCCGCACGGCGGTATGGCGTTCGTGAAATGGCAAGGCAACATCGACGAGTGGAAGCATCACCAGAACCTTGTGCTGACAATCAAGAACTTGCAGCTCAAAGATTTGTCGCCTTACGCGGTGGCATATCTCGGTCATCCGCTGACCGACGGCACCTTCTCGTTCACCAGCGAGAACACCATTCTCAACAGTCAGCTTGAGGGCCGCAACAACCTCGACTTGTTCAACCCCGAGGTGGGCGATAAGCGCAAGGATGTTGAGCCTCAGGTCAAGATACCGCTCAAGGCTGCGCTCTATGTGCTTAAGGACAAGGACAATAAGGTTCAGTTCGATGTTCCCGTCGCGGGCAATATCGATTCGCCCGAATTCTCTTATATGAAGATTGTGTGGAAGACGCTGGGTAACCTGCTGGTCAAGGTGGCTACGTCGCCATTCCGCGCTGTGTCAAAGGCTCTTGGCGTGAGCGGCAACCTCGAGTATATTGCCTTCGACCCGCTGCAGGCGCAGTTCAATTCGGAGCAATACAATACGCTTAACAAAATGGTCGAAGTGATGCAGTACGACACTTCTATAGTCGTCACGTTCGCTCCGCAGATCAACATCCAGGAGGCTGCCAAGCGGCAGAGCCTCTATCTGCTTAAGGAAGAGTATTATATTACGCGGCACCCCGAGAAGGCCAACTCGTCGATTTTGCCGCAGGCAATACTCTATGGCGAGGTGAACGCCATCACGGTCAAGGACACCGGCTTTGTGTCGTTCCTGCACAGGAAAGGGCTGTCGTCCAAGCGTCCGACCGACAAGGAGGTGCAACGCCTTGCGGAGCGGCTTTATCCGCACGACGCCGCTATCGAGAGCCTGGCCATTGTGGGCGGCTATCGCGACGAGTTCCTCAAACGACATTTTGCCGGCCAGGGTATATCAGAAGGTCGCATAAGCGTTGATACGCCCGACAACAATGCGATGCAGTCGGGATATGTGGTCAATTCGTCGCTGATGGGCGACGAGGGCCTCGACGAGGAGATGGAGGAGGAGTGATAATTTTGAATTATGAATTATGAAGATTGAAGTTGAATTATGGGAATAGGAAAATGGATACTTACCGGCTTGGGCTGGTCGATGATGGGCCCCATCGGTGGCATTATAGGATACCTTATAGGCAAGAAACTCGAAAACCGCCAGACAGATGGTTATATCGGCGGCGGTGAATATTCAGGCGGTAATGACGGCAGAACCCAACGCAGATATTACAACACCGGCTCGCAGGACGACTTGTCGGCAGCACTGCTGGTGCTTATAGCGGCAGTTATGAATGCCGACAATGAGGTGAAAAAAAGTGAGTTGTCGCTGGTTAAACGGTTCCTTGTGAGCAACTATGGCGAGGAGAAGGCCAAGGAATTGCTGCTGAAACTGCGCGACCTGCAGGGGCAGAACATTCCGGTTGGCGACATCTGCCGCCAAATCAAGCAGAACACCGACTACACGACGCGTTACCATATGCTGGATTTCCTTTTCAGCATAGGTGACGCCGACGGCGAGATCACCTATCCGGAGCAGACCGTGCTCCACGCCATAAGCAACGGCTTGGGCATCAACGCACGCGACTATCTTTCGATTATGGCACGCCACGTCACCAGTGGCTTCGGCGGCTTTGGTGGAGGGCGCAGCAATGGAGGCTATGGCTCAGGCTCGTCGTCGCATTCGTCGTCGACGAGGAAAGACCCCTACAAAGTGCTTGGCATCGACAGCTCGGCCACCGAGGATGAGATCAAGAAGGCCTACCGTCGACTGGCGATGAAGTATCATCCCGACAAGGTGGAAGGTATGGGCGAAGAGGTGAAGAAGAACGCCGAAGCCCAGTTCCGCGAAATCAACGAGGCTTACGAGCAGATCAAGGCCGAGAGAGGGATGAAATAGTATAAAAGGATTAAAACAGTGGGTTGAATAGGACAAAAATCTTTCTTTTGTCCTATTCAACCCACAGTTTTTACTTCCACCTGATATTATTGTTTTACTCCTGTTAAGAGAAATGTTTTACTTGGCTTTTGTGGTTATTCTCTTGTTTTGATTCCAGTCTTGAATCATCTTGCGGAAGGCTTTGTACTGCTTTGGGGTAACGATGCCGTTGGGGACGTCGATGTTGAGCTCGCGGATCACATCGATTGATCCGTTGCCAAGTTGCTTGATGCTAATCTTGATACTGCCGAGGCCGTTGACTGTGCGGCTAATGCTGATGGGCTTGCCTACCATCGTTCCGGCATTCTGTATTGTGTAGTGATATTTTTCGTTGCAGTTACGTACCTTGACAGGAGCCTTGCGGTTGCTGGTAAGCCGTGCAGGATCGATACTGATGCTGCCACGTTCAGTGGGCAAAGTCATCTGGGTATAGTTGCCGCCAATGTTTTTTCCTTGCCAAGCAAGCGTCTGTTCAATCTCGATGGTGCGCTGTTCGTCGATAGCGGCATCTTTAAGACGAGGCGGACGCTTGTCGGTGGCCGATAGTGTGTAGTCCATATTGTGGCCGTCCTCCTGAATGGTTACAACAATATGTCCGTCTTCCTTAAAGGCTTTAAAACCGGCCTCGCGTATCAAGGCGAGTATAAGCCATTCCTTGTCGGTTGGGGTGCCGCAAGCGGAAAGGAAGGTTTCGGAAGGCGAAGATATCTCGTAATTCACCAACGACATCGGGAAGTCGGTAGTACGGATATGGTCGATGACATAGTCACGGATGTTGGTGACATAGGTCATAGGATTATTGTCGTGCAGTTCGCCAATTAAATAGGCTGCAGAAGAACATATCTTGGCTTCGAGGTCAACAGAGCCGGTGCCGCAAACGAAGTCAGAGTTGGACGGCTTGAAGGTAAGGTGGACAACGGGGTAGAGGGTCTTTGCGTTTGGCAGGTAGCTGTCGTTGTAGTTCTGAGGCAGGTTGGTGGCTACACAGTGGAATGTGTGGTCGTCTTTCAAAACCTTAATTTTGTTGCAGCCAGCGCATTCTGAAAGATTTATGTCGTAGTTGCCACGGCTTTCCGGCGTATCGAATATCACCTCGTATTTCTTTACAGGGCAGTCTTCGCTGAGGACGATTTCCTCGTCAAGGTACGACGCCTTGCGGTGGATGGTGTAGTCGAGTACAATGATGCAGTCGTACTCCAGCGCGGTGTGTACTACCACACGCTCGCGGATGCCGTTGTAGCGGCCACAATTCTCACACTGGCTCGGAAGCTGGTCGATGAAGGCGTTGGCAGGTGTCTGCACACGGCTGCCGTCCTTGCGGATGGTGTAGCTCTCGTTTATCCTCAGCTCATCGATGGCGGGGTTGTAGAGGATGAACGTCTCGCCCTTGTCGGCGTAGGCGGTGATGGCACGGTTGCGCAGCAGCTTGATTTCCTTACGGTAGCTGATGTCCATTGTGCCGTCGTTGTTAAACTTATAGGTGCGGCGTATGAGTTTGTACTCAGCATCCTGGGCGTATGAAGCGGAGAACGGAGAACTGAAAACGGAGAACAGCACTACGGCGGTTAATATTCTAAAGATTCTATTCATTTCTATCTGTATTTAAAGTTAAAGTCAAGGTTAATGTTATTTATGCAACACTACCGGAGTGGCGGCCACCACTTTCTGGTTGCGAACGGCTTGGCGGAAGGCGGGCCAGTCGGCGGCATCGTAGACGCGCTTGTTGAACATAGCGCTCTCGCCGAAGGTCAGCGTCTTGCCTTCAAGCTTGAAGCCGCATCCGTAGTTGGCTGCCGGCGAGACGACACCGTCTATATGGGCGTTGTACTCCATAGTCTTATACTCGCCCGGTAGCGTGATGCTCTCGCTAATCTCCACCAGCCTCGAACAGCGGTCGGCGAAAGGCTGAGTGCGCTCGGTGGCGGTGGTGTCGAAATAGAGGTGCCCCATTGCACGGCTGTAGAGGTTGCGTGCTGTCAGTGGGATGAAAACAAGCTTGTCGCCGTCGACTATGGCGTAGTCGGGGATGCTGTATTTATAGGTTATACTGACGGGGTGCTCCAGATAGCTGTCCTCGTCGGTATAGGTCACTTTCTTGATGACGGCATTTGGCGCTATGCGCAGCAGCTCCATCTCAAGGTTGCGCTGCCATTCGCTCTGGCGGGCTTTGAATACGCCGCGCACGGCGGCGTCGCTCTGCCCCTCGGCAGTGACGGTGAAGGTGCCCTCAAGGGTGCCGTTCTTCTTAATCTTAGATGTGCCGGTTATGCGCACATAGTGGCGTTCGGCAGGCGAAACGGGAGTCTCCATCAGGTCGGCGCCGTCGGGCAGGCCCATCAGGTAGCCCTGCTGCTGCTCGGCACTGCTCCACAGTTCGCGCACGCCTGGCACCCACGTCGGGTCGAGCAGCTCGTACTGCCCGTTGCGGTGCTGCACCACGCAGACACTGTGGTTGAACTGGTCGGCTGGTATGCGGTCAATGCGCTCGTGGGCCATCGTCATTGCCGCATAGCTCTTAAAACCAGCGGCGCGCAGCATTGCCACAAGCATACCAGCCTTGTCCTTGCACACGCCGCAACGGTCGGTGAAGTTCATCTGGGCGTTGTGGAGAGTGTAGCCCTCGCCCTCGCCCATCGAGATGCCGCAGTAGCGTATGTTGTCGGCCACCCAATGGGTAAGGATGCTTATGCTGTCCTGCTCTGTCTTGGCCGGAGCCAGCAGCTCGCGCACCTTGGCCGTCACCTCGGGCGTGCTCTTGAAGCTGCCGTAGTCCTCGTTGACACCGTAGAACCACATCGACTTCGACTCCCAATTGGGGGCCGTCGAGAGCAGCAACTTGCACTGCATATCGTTGTCGGCCAATGCCGAAGGCTCGTGCTTGAGGGGCATAATGTCGTGGCGGCGGAATGTGTAGACCGTGCGGTCGCCTTCCTGCACCGAGTCCATCGTAACGCCGCTCATATCGTTATAGAAGCTGAAGCGCAGCTTCTTCGAAGTCAGCACGTTGACCGAATAGACCTTGTCGATTATTGGCTGGTCGCTCCAGAAGGGCACAATGTCGTAGAAGTGGCCGCGCATCGGCGGGATATAGCGACTGTCGTCAAGTTCTCCGTTTTCCGTTCTCCGTTCTCCGTTCAATAACGCGTAGGTGTAGCCCTTGCGGAAAGACCAGATTTCCACCTCGTCGTAGGGGTCCAGATGGCCCACCTCGACCATCTTCTGCGAGGCACCCCAGTAGATGAGTCGTGCCGGCGCAATGTAATCATATACGACGCTTCCCGGTTTCTGCTTTCCGTTTTCCGCTAAAATGGTGTCGGTCTTGCCGCTATAGTTGCGGTGCACCAGCACCTGGCGTATCTCCACGTAGGCCGACAGCGGGTCGTAGTCCATCTTCACCACGTTGTTCGCGCTGCAGCCTTGATAGTCAAGCACGGCGAAGCGTTTGTGATAATCCACGCGGCTCAGGCCCGACTCCTCCATAAAGACCTTGGTCGAGTCGAAGATCGTCACCGTATGGCAACCCTTGTATTTCGTGGGTTCCCTCATATAATCCTTTTCTTGTGCCTGCAGGCCTGTGGCCACAATCAGCGCACACAACAGAATGATTTGCTTTTTCATTATAGTTTGTATTTTTTATTGTCGATAAAACGGTCCATAAGCCTGACTTCAAGCGTCAGGACAATCGGAATAACGGCGCTGTTGAAGCTCTGGGGCCACATACTGAAGCCCACAAGGAAGGCCAGCAGAATGCATCCGATGAGCAGCGTCATCACGCGGTTTTGGTGCCGCAGACGCACCAGCAGCCACATATACAGCGGGTTGGCCCACAGCAGGTTGAAGTTGGCCTTGGTGCACCAATGGTCGCTGAAGAAAGTCATATAGATAAGCAGCAGCGACACGGCGCAAACGGCAGTGTATACAATGCCATCGAGCCAATAGAGCTTCCACTTGGCGCGGCGCGCCATCAAAGTTACAATCAGCACGATGGCGAACAATATCCAGAAGCACATCGTGGGCGACACGCTGCGGGGCAGGGACTGCCTCGTCTCGGCCAGCATCTGCGCCGACGGTTCTGCAAGAGCCTCTCCGTCAGTGAGCAGCAGTGTGTCGAGCTGCCACATCATCTCGGTAGGGATGTAGGTATACTGCGACTTTGTCATTACGTGGTCGCAATTGGCGCCGAGAAGCAGGTCGACGCCCAGCCGCCACCACAGCAGCGTGCTGTCGGTGTACTTGTAGACCAGGTCGCGATAGGTCTGCTTCGCGTCGGGATAGTCGTCGGTCGGCAGGCTGCGCCCGTCAAGGGCCGCCGCCACCATATCCCATACCCGCGTGGCGCAGTTGTCGCGGAAGAAATCGTATTTGTAGTATCTGTTTTCGGGGCGCAGGTTGATTGCCAGTTTTTTGTACAGCGTGTCCAGCTCGCTTTTGCTTAGCCTCAGGCGCTGCTCGTAAACCGAACGGCCGAAATACTGGTACTCAAGCCAGAAGTCGCCGATAGGCTGTGCAACGACAAGATAGTTGAGCTGGCCTCCGGCGAAACGCAGGTAGAAATGCGGCTCGCTGAAGTCGAAAGTGCCGTAGTTGAACACCACGTCGAGGCCCTGCACGCTGTCGCATATCCTCAGCGCCGAATGGCCGAACGACTCATAGAACTCGTCGCCAGGACCGCACGTCAGAACGCTCGCAAAGGCCGAGTCGGACAACCTGCCGGGCATACGCTCCGCACTTTGCCCCTGCATCGAAAAACTGCACAACAGCAATAGAATCAGTGATATAATGCTCTTTCGCATATATGTGTTTGCATAATAATTCAAACTGCAAATATACGAATAAAAATTGTATTTCGACAAACACGCATTAATTTTTACCCTGCCTTTGCCCGACTGACACCTCGCCGCAACGCTGTTCTAAAGCCGTTTCCGGACCATACCAACACTGCTCGTTGTCCAGTCGTTGTCCGCTCGTTGTCCGCTCGTTGTCCGTTCACTGATCGAACAACAATCGGACAACAATCGGACAACGAACGGACAACGAACGGAGTTGTCTTTGTAAAGTGCTGGTAATGAGATAGTGTTGAAACGGACCGAAAATTCTTTTCTTTCGATTGCGAAAAGTTGTGTATCTTTGCATTGTCGCAACGTGTGCGGCAAAACGCTTAAACAAACTGATATTATGAATTATAAAGACGTTATCAATCACTATCCCGATTTCCCGAAGCCCGGTATAGACTTTATCGACATTATCCCTTTTATGTCGAACAAGGAGGCTTACAATCAGCTTGTTGCCGATATTGACGCCAGCGTCCACAGCCCCAACGTCATTACCGTCGAGGCCCGCGGATTCCTTTTTGCCGCTCCGCTGCTCACCCAGTCGAAACTGGTGCAGAACATCGTGCCCATTCGCAAGAAGGGCAAGCTGCCATTTGCCAAGGGCGATTTGCGCGATGTGCAGATAATGAAGGAATATGGCCCCGACCACGTCTACTATCGTCTCTCGGACATTGCGGCAGGCAAGCCTGAGGGCGACACGTTCTACCTGTCGTTCTTCGACGACATCCTGGCTACGGGAGGCACCGCGGCAGGCATTGCCGAGTCGCTCAACCGCGAGCGTATTGTGCTCGACGGCAAGGAGTACAAGGTCAAGGTGCGCGAGTTCATCTTCATCGTCGAGTTCCCCGACCTTTACGACCACGCACGGCTGGAAGCCATAGCGCCTATCAAATCGTTTGTCAAGATAGAGGGCGACTGATATCAGTTGCTTATTTTCCATCCTTTTGCAAGGATGAATTTCAACGTCTCGATGCTGGTGTTGCGGTCGTAGACCTTCTCCTCTTCGGGCAGTTCGCTGTAAGGCACCAGGCAAGGGTGGTGCTTGAGGCTGTCGTTGCGCTCGGGGCCGTAGATCCAGCCTTGCTCAATGCGTGTGGCGGCCCATATTTCGTGTACGTTTTCGGCCATCTGCTCGGCCAGCAGCATCAGCTGTTCGGGCAGTTCGATGCTGGAAGTGTCGACAATCTTTGGTTTATAGGTTGACATATTATGATTGTTTTATTGCTTGTTTGTGCGAAATTCTCGGTTGAGGATTCGGCTTGCTGTTTTTTATGGGTTAACGAGTCGCGGATGGTTTTATTGTTGCAGCGGCCGTTTTCGGCTCGTGTCGAGGTCGGACGCCGATGCGGTTGATAAAAAATGATAACTTGCAAGGTGTTTAGCGTCAGTGGGTTGTGGGTGTTGTCCGGCGTGTTTGAAGGCCGGTGCTTTTTTTTATTTTGTTTTTGGGCTGCCAACTCATATTTTTTTAGTACTTTTGCAAAACTAATTCTAAAAGCAATTACAAATTAAAATATCACAAAATGTCACAAGATCAGATTGTTAATAAGGATGACCTTGTTATCCGATTTGCTGGTGACTCGGGCGACGGAATGCAGCTGTCCGGTACGCTGTTCTCCGATGCCAGTGCCCTTACAGGCAACGATATCGCCACATTCCCCGACTATCCTGCTGAAATCCGTGCTCCGCACAACACCGTTGCCGGCGTTAGCGGCTATCAGGTTCACGTGGGTTCGCACATCTACAGTTCAGGCGACAAATGCGACATCCTGGTTGCTATGAACCCTGCTGCTTTCAAATCGCAGCTGAAATGGGCCAAGAAGGGGGCCACCGTCATCGTCGATATGGATACCTTCACCGAGGACGCTCTCGAGAAGGCCGGTTATAAGGAGAATCCTTTCACCGACGAGCTCGAACGCGCATATACCATTGTCCGTGCGCCTATTACAAGCTTCACAGCCAAGATTGGCGAGGAGCAGGGTGCTGACAAGAAAACCACCGACAAGTGCCGCAATATGTTTGCGCTGGGTATGATTTTCTTCCTCACGCACAAGACGCTTGAGAAGACTTTCGCCTACCTGGAGCGCAAATTCGCCAAGAAACCCGAGGTTGTGAAGCTGAACAAGGCTGTCCTCAGCGAGGGTTATGAATATGCCGACAAGCTGGAACTTATCCACTCGAAGATTGTCGAGGTTGCTCACGCCGAGATGCCGAAGGGCCGTTATCGCAACATTACGGGTAACGTCGCCACCGCTTGGGGCCTTCTGGCAGCCAGCGAGCGCAGCGGACGTCGTCTGTTCCTCGGTAGCTATCCTATCACTCCGGCCACCGATGTTATGGTTGAGCTGGCAAAGCACAAATCGCTTGGTGCACGTGTGTTCCAGGCTGAGGACGAGATTGCCGGTATCTGCTCGGCTATCGGTGCTTCGTATGCCGGTGCTTTGGCTTGCACCTCCACTTCCGGTCCTGGTCTGTCGCTGAAGAGCGAGGCTTTAGGTCTGGCTGTTATGGTTGAGTTGCCGCTCGTGGTTGTCGACGTTCAGCGTGGCGGTCCCTCGACGGGTCTGCCCACCAAGACTGAGCAGAGCGACCTGAACCAGGCTCTCTATGGCCGTAACGGTGAGGCTCCGCTTATCGTGGTTGCTGCCAGCAGCAGTGCCAACTGCTTCTACTGGGCTTACACCGCTGCCAAGCTTGCCCTTGAGCATATGACTCCCGTTGTTCTGCTTACCGACGGCTATCTGGGCAACGGCTCGCAGCTGTTCCGCATTCCGAAGGTTGCCGATCTGCCTTCAATCACTCCGCGTCTGGCCAAGCCGAACGACCCGAACTATCGTCCGTTCCGCCGTGATCCCGAGACGTTTGCCCGCGAGTGGGCTCTTCCTGGAATGGAAGGCCTGCGCCACCGTGTAGGCGGTCTTGAGAAGTGCCCCGACGGTCCGCTGAGCACCGATCCCGAGAACCACGCTCTGATGACCAAGAACCGTCAGGAGAAGGTGAACCGCGTGGCCAACTATATCCCTGACCAGGAGGTTACGGGCGATCCCGATGCCGACCTGCTCGTTGTGGGTTGGGGTGGCACCAGCGGTGCTCTGACACTTGCTGTCGAAGAGATGAACAGAGAGGGCAAGAAGGTGGCTTACACGCACTTCAACTATATCTGCCCGCTGCCGAAGAACACCGGCGACATACTGCGCAAGTACAAGAAGATTGTCGTTTGCGAGCTGAACAACGGTCAGTTTGCCGGCTATCTGCGCACGCAGTTCCCCGAGTGCCCGATGACCCAGTACAACAAGGTTATGGGTCTGCCCTTCGAGGTTGGTGAGTTAAAAGAAGAGTTTAATAGATTGTTGATAGGTTGATAAGTTTATAAGTTGATGTGGGGCTTGCTCATATCAACAATTCAACCTCAAACATATCAACGTAAAACATATCAACATAAAACGTTTAATTATGAGTGAAAGACATTTTGTTCCGAAAACGGACGTAGAATATACAAAAGCTGATTTTACCAGCGACCAGATGGTGAAATGGTGCCCGGGATGCGGCGACCACGCTATCCTGTCATCACTTCTCAATACGTTTCCGAAGACGCACACCAAGAAGGAGAACATCGTGATGGTCTCCGGTATCGGTTGCTCGTCGCGTATTCCTTATTATGTGGACACCTACGGTTTCCACAGCATCCACGGTCGCGCCTGCGCTATCGCCACTGGCGTTAAGCTGGCCAACCCTGCGCTGAGCGTGTGGGTGAATATGGGCGACGGCGACTCGATGGCTATCGGTGGCAACCACCTGATTCACGCTATCCGCCGCAACCAGGACTTGAACATCACCATCTTCAACAACGAGATTTACGGTCTGACGAAGGGCCAGTACAGCCCGACGACGAAGTTCGGCCAGGTGACGAAGACTTCGCCCTACGGTACCATCGACTACCCGTTCAATCCGGGTGAGCTTGTAATGGGAGCACAGGGTACTTTCTTTGCCCGTACGCTTGACTGCGTGCCGGCGTTGACCACCGACGTTATGACGCGTGCTTCGCAGCACGACGGTGCTTCGGTTGTTGAGGTGCTGCAGAACTGTATGATCTTCAACGACAAGACCCACGCAGCCATCACCGACCGCGCTGTCCGCGACGACCGTACCATCGTCCTCGAGCACGGCAAGCCGATGATTTTCGGTAAGGAGAAAAACAAGGGTCTGCGCTTCAACGGTCGTCAGCTGGAAGCTGTCACCATTGGCGAGAACGGCGTCACTATCGACGACATTATGGTCCACGACGAGACCACCGAGGATACCGGCATCCATATGATGCTGGCCCATATGGGCGGCGACCTTCCTGTTGCACTTGGCGTTATCCGCAATGTCAAGAAGACCTCTTACACACAGCTGTATGAGGACCAGATGGACGAGCAGATGCAGAACGGCAAGTACAAATGCGTCGACGACCTGCTCAACAGCGGCGACACTTGGGAAGTGTAACCGACTGATTGATTGGAACTGAAAACGGAGAACGGACTGCTACAGTCAGTTCTCCGTTTCTTTTTTTTTGACGGGTGGCGCGGGCTTCCAGCCTGCAAACATAGATAAGAGCTATACACTTTCGAGGAGGAAGCTGACGGGGCGGAAGCCGTCGTTGCAGGAGATGAGTGCGCTGTTGGGGTTTTTCATCCAGCCGTCGTAGAAGTTGCCGCGTCCGGCAGCGAGTTCCTCGACAAACCAGCGCATCGACTCCCAAGCGCTTTCGCAGAGAGTCTCTGGTTTGGTGGCATTGATGCTTATCCAGCTGTCGCCTTCGTTGATGGTGCAGGCGTGCTGGATGGGGTTCTCGTAGAGGGCTTGGAGGTCTTTGTAGTCGGCCTTGCGAATGGCTGTTATCTTAACGTTGTGCATAATCTTGATTTTTAATCTTCCCAAATAATGTACCATAATCCGTTTGAGAAGGCGTAAGTGTAAGTCCTATCAGGGTAAGATTCGATTGTGTTGTCGTATTTTGCAGGTTTCCAAAACCGTCGGCTTTTGTTTTTGGCTTTGAAAAAGCGGCTGTCGATTTCTTTTTGTGTCAAATAGAAGTACCGTCCCTTGTACATTATATATCCGTAGAATGGTTTACTGCGGTAGTCGTCTGTAAACTCTATTAGAGCAAAATCCAGAAGGGTGAAAGGATTGTCGATGTTGAATTTGGAAAGCGCTTTCTTTTTGCTATAGGATGGCAGTATGGTGGCGTCGTCGGCAAGTGCCTCCTTATCGTCGATTTTTTCCATCTTTGTCGTGTCGGAAGTGTCGTCAGAATCGTACAGGGTCAGGAAACAGGCGCTTTTTTTCTTCATTGGTGTCTCTTCGTCTTCGGGGTCGAGTGTATAACCTTTCACCACTCTTTTCAATATGCGGCGCAAATGACGGTCGGTGATTTTGTATTCGGGTATTGCGACGGTTGCTGTGTCGGGCGGCGGCGGTGGAACGAGGGTCGTGTCGAAAGCTCGCCAGGCGCTGTCCACTCCGTGAAGGTAGTCGTAGTAGTATTCGAGTATTGCGCCGGACATATTGTCGGGATGGTAGACACCGCGGGCATAGAAGTATCTTTCAAGTCGCGAGCCGCTCCATAATCCCCAGTTGTTGCGCAGCCACATACCGAGTCCGAAATGGTATTTGGACATACTCTCGCGGTTGGGTTGGGCAATTATGCCTCTGCGGTTTTTGAATGCTAATATAGAATCAAGCTGGCTGAAGCAGTCCTCGATGTTGCGTGGGATGTAAACGCCGTCGATGGTGTCGGCGACAATGCGGCGCTCGTATCTGGCACGTCTGTTTTGCCATTCTATTGTGCCTTCGTGCTTGGCTATTAGCTTGTTGCGTTTGTGCATTGCACCAAATAGCTCTTGGTACCAGAAGTCAATTCCTTCGGGGAAGTCGCTGACATCGAAGCGTGTGTTCTTGATGGCTTTGCGTATCTTGGCTTCGGGCAGGCTGTCGCGGTTGTCCAATTTTACGATGGTGGCGTGTCCGTCGCGGTCGATGCGCAGCAGCATACTCAGATGATAGTATTTGTAGGCGCCGTAAATCACATCACCTTGTGGAGTCATCCGCAGCTTTGAGGCAATCAGTTCTTCTCCATCGCTGACATAGTCGCTTGGACATTTGAAGGTCGTTTCGATACGTTGCTGGGGTGGAATTTGCCTCAGTTGCGATTCAGAGTGATAAGAGAACGGCAGGGTTTCGATTTTGCCTGAGGAGAGATGGATTCTGAGCAACGTGCGTGAGGCGGTGTAAACGAAGACGGTGTCGTTGATTGCAAAGACAGGCCTGTCGGATATCAGCGTGTCGCGAGAGGTGGCGTTGGGGATGAAGAAATCTTTGAGTGTGAAATAAAGCCTGCAGTTGACGCTGTCGTTGTTGCATCCAATCAGTTCTTTCAGATTCTGCTGCACCTTTACGGCTCCGTCGACGTAGAGTGAGAAACTGTGGGTGTGTGAAGGGTTTTCTCGTGGCGAGTAGTCGTAATTGAGCAGGTGCAAGACTGTTCGGCCGTCATTGCTGATGAAAACCTCTCCGCAGGCAAGGTTTACGGGGATGGTGTAGAGCAACGTGGAGTCTTTGGTGCTGAATACATCTGTTTTGCCTAATGAGGTTATGTCCAAACACCGTGCAGGGAGGGTGGTGGCTGAGTATAACCCATTGGAAGAGTGGACGGTGACGATTTCGCGAGAGGATCTGTCCCATTGTGCAGAGGCGGGCAGATGCAGTCCAGAGAGCAAAAGCGTGAGGAATGCCGCTTTTAAAATATGTCTTATCGGGACTGTCTTTTTGGTTTGATTGGGATTAGCTATCATACTTGTTGTTTTTGTCTACTATATTTGTAACAAATAAAGGGCTTTTTTTACAACTCACAGCATTTTTTTTCGACTAAATGAAGAACAGGCAAACGCCAATGACGCTGATGACGGCGCCGATGACTTCGCGCATTGTTACGCGCTGGTGGAAGAGCAGGGCGGCGGGAGCGATGATGAGTATAGGCGTGAGGGCGAAGATGGTTTGAGCGATGCCGGCGCTGGTGAAGAGGGTTGCCATTAGCGAGAGGCTGACTCCGATGAAGGGTCCGAACATTGTGGAACCCAGTGCACAGAGCATAGCCTTGCGGTCTTTTGTTGCGCGGCGCAGTTCGCCGATGCTGTCCTTGCTGAGGAGCATCTGCATCAGCATAAAACCAGCGAGGCCCATAATTGCTCGTATCATTGTGGCGGCAAAGGGGATACTGATACTGAGCGGCAGGGGCAGCAGAGCGTCGTCGAGGACGGAGTAGGGAGAGAAGCCGCAGGCGGCAAGCGACGATTCGTAGTGCAGCAAACCCACTTTGCTCAGTACCAATCCGCATCCTTGGCAGATGCCGGCCATAGCTGCATAGGCTATTCCTCGCAAAGGTAGATTGAGCTTCACTTTAGGATGCGTTTTTTTTGTCGCCGCTGTCCTTTGAGAGAATCGACAGAGCTATACCGCTCAGTGTCACCACCATACCGACTATGGCCAAAGGCTTCATCTGCTCACCGATGAGAATGCGGCCGAATATGGCTGCGGTAGGGGCGGAGAGGGTCATAAAGAGCTGGCCGATGCGCGAACCGATAAGGATGTAGCCTTGCATCAGGCAGAAGTCGCCGATCACGTAGCCCACCACGCCCGAGAGCAGCAACCATCGCCACGCTGCGGCGTCGGCAAAGCGTGGAAAAGGTGTTCCCATTGTCAGCCAGAGCGTTACGGCAAGCAACAGCAGAGACATCACCATTCGAGTTATGTTGAGCGGCAGCGAACCGATGCGTTTAGATGCCACTTCGGCAAAGAGGGCTGTTGCAGTCCACGACAGGGCTACAAAGAGTGATAGTGTTTCGCCAAAGAACATTGTTGCTTGAGAATGCTGTTAATCAATCGAGCAGCCTGGGCCGAAGAGAGACTTGGCGTAGGGGGTCAGCGGAATATGTTTTGAAAGCCAGAAGATAGGCAATACAATTTCCTGAATGCCATCGGCGTATGAGGCAATTTCGTATACCTGGTAGACGAGCGTTATAGTGCTGCGTGTGCTGTCAATGGTGAAGTCGGCCGGAACGGGCAGGCGTTCAGGGTTTTGGTCGAATAATGCCTCTTGGACCTCTTTGTTGACCGCAAGGTCTTCTACAGCACGAACGATGACAGGTCCAAGCTGGCTGGTGTCGACCAAGTCGTTGAGGTGTATGATGTTACCGCTGTTGACGTCGATATTTACATATTCGCACGAATAGAGACCGTGGGCAGCGCCGACAGCATAGCTTTCGCGCCAGATGATGAGTGTGGCGATGTCGTCTTGCTGCTCGCATTTGCTGTCTATTTTGAAGTAACTATACCACGACGAGTCGTCGATCTTTTTTACAGGCGTCACTTTTGCGCCATCTTCCGCATAGAACGATGCATCGTTAAGCCAACGGTGGGCGGCGGTCTCCAAATCGTCGATTTTGTCGTTGCAGAAATATATATGTATCAATTCGCGTTCAGCATCCGCAGACATCATATTCTCCGCAGGCCACACTATGTTGTATGAATTGCGCAGTCCAATGGTGTTTCCGGCCATAGGAAATCCTTCTTCTGAGCTGACAAGAAAGTTCTGCTCGCCTGCTAATGTTCTGGTTGCAAATGTCTTGCTGTTATTCGTTGCTATGGTGTCGCTGTCGCTGTCGCCTCCGTTTGTTCTGTTGCATCCAAAGGCAAGTAGACAGGCGGCAATGATGAAGATGCTTTTTTTCATTATGATGTTTTTTTATCTTTCTCTACGTTCGATTACTTTCTTAAGCCGGTAGCGGTCGCCGGTGGCAGTGCCGATGGCATCGATGAACTGCTGGTCGTAGCCAGGCGTGTCGTAGCCCCAACGCTGAAATCCACCTTTGTCGTCGACCTTGCGAACCACCTGGTCGTTGTATTTCACAATAAGGTATTTGGCCAGCTTGTCCCAGCGTGTCATCATTCGCTCGGCATAGTCGATGCTTTTCTTGTTGAGGTAGTCTCGCCTATCCAGTGGAGTCATATCCTTGATTGCTGTTTCAACGTTGTTCTGGTCGGCAAAAAAGTAGTCTTCCAGTTCGCGTTGTGCCTGGCGCAGGTCGCCGATCATCATCGAATAGCGCGGATATACCATATTGGCAACCCAGTTGTTCATCCAGAAGGCTGATTCGAAGCTGAATTCGTTGCGTGGATTGTTCTCGGGACGGAACGGGTCGGGCACCTGCGTTATGCAACAATAGAGGGGCACATACGCCACCATATTGGCATCGTCGCAATTGAACCACGTAACGCCGCCGACATCATCGGGCAGCCAGCTTCGCATCTGGCAGGTCATTGTGAATCCGCTTTGCTGTGTCGCTATGGGTCGTTCGCGAAAATAGTTGTTGCCGTCACGGTCTTCGAAGTGCATCGGCAGCGGACGGATGGGCATTCCCCAAGGACCGGCGGTCATATCTGATGTCATATCCAGCGCAGTCCCCTCAAAATGGTCGCGCATATCCTGCTGCACATCGCGTAGACTCAGTTTCTCTTTGGGCTTTATCCACAACGGCAGGTGGTCGCATTTATCGAACTCACCGTTGATATAGGGCAGATACTGGTCCATATTGTCGCTGTGGTGCCGGAAGAAACTCCACACGCGGGCGTCGGCGTAGCGCACGTTTTCGAAATCTATGGGGCAATAGGCGTCGCGGAACGAGAAATCCTCGTCCTTCCCGTTGAAAAAGCCCTTTTCGCGTGCCAGTGAGATAACGTCGTCGGCATAGACACATTCCACTTCCGGATTGTTTATATATCTGAGGCTTTTGCTGCTGATGGCTCTTCGCTCTCCGCTTTTAGCTTTCCGTTTTTCTAACGGGAACTGGCGTATGCGGCTCAGGTTGGCGTGGGCACAGATGCAGTCGTCGGGAATGCGCAGCGCCACCCATACGGCACCTTTGCGTCCAGGCCCTTTGCCGATAATCTCCATTATCCAGGCCTCGTTGGGATCGCAGATGGTGATGCTCTCGCCAGTGCTGTTGTATCCGTATTCAGCAACCAGTTCGGCCATACATTTTATTGCCTCTCGAGCCGTTGTCGACCGCTGCAGCGCCAGCCGCATCAAGCTGAAATAGTCGAGCAGACCGTCGCTGTTTTGCATATCCAGCCGCCCGTCAAAGGTGGTTTCAACTATAGTGACCTGATGCTCATTCATCAGGCCTACGACATTGTAGGTGTATTCCACCTGTTTGACGAACTGTCCTTCGTGCGTGGGTCCCCATCCGTGAATGGCTATCAACTCGTCCGTTGCGTGGCGACCTGCAGGGCTATAGAAAAGAGAGCCCGAAAAACCGAAACCGTCGCAGTTGTAGCTGCACATCACGCTGCCGTCCTTCGACGCCTTCTTGCCGACAATCAGGTTGGTGCAGGCGAAAGAGGAGCCAGCGCCAATAGACAACAATGCCAATGTAATAAACGCTCTTTTCATTATGTGTCAATGTATTTCAATTTCGTGTTCTTTTCCGTCGTCGACGAGGTCGATGACGGTTGAGTCGGTTGGGGAGTTGGTTTTAGAGTATTTGATGATATAGGTGCTGGAGCGGTACTGGTAGCGGACGGAGAAGTACGGCCAATCGGAGGGGACGTGCGGCTTGAACGAGAGTCGGTTGCCCTCTTTGTGCAGGCCGAGGATGTTTTCGATGCCGGTCTTGTAGGCCCAGGATGCGGAGCCAGTGTACCAGGTCCAACCACCGCGCCCCGGGTGCTGAGGGTTGCTGTAGATGTCGGCGGCGATGCAGAAGGGTTCGACCTTGTATTTGAGCACGTCGGCGAGTGTCTGAGTGCGGTGGATGGGGTTGATGATGGAGTAGAGGTAGTAGGCGATGTCGTTGCGTCCCTCTTTGAGCTGAGCCATAATGTACCACATAGCGCCGTGGGTGTATTGGCCGCCGTTTTCGCGGACGCCGACGGGATAGTTCATTATGTAGCCGGGCGAGGGTTGCGACTGCTCGAAGGCGGGTGTAAGCAGCTGTATTATCTCGTTTTCGCGGTTGACGAGGCGGTTGTCAGTCTCGCGCAGAATGCTTTCCTTCTGTTTTGGCGTCGCCACATCAGTGAGGATGCTCCAGGCCTGTGAGATGAGGTCTATCTGGCACTCGGTGTTGTTGCGGCTGCCCATCGGGTCGCCGTTGTCGAAGTAGGCGCGCAGGAACCAGGCTCCGTCCCAGGCGTTTTGCTGAATGGCGTCGACAAGTCTTATGCGGAAGGCGGCGAGCTCTTCGCAATAGGAGAGGTCGCTGAGGGTTGAGAGTTGAGAGTTGATGGTGGAGAGCTCCATCATCTTGGGCAGCAAATCGGCAAGGAAGAGGGCGACCCAAACGCTTTCGCCCTCGCCTTTGACGCCGACTGTGGACATACCGTCGTTCCAGTCGCCGCATCCCATCAGGGGCAACCCGTGTTTGCCGATGCGGGACATAGAGCGGTTGACGGCGCGTTGCAGATGCTCGTAAAGGGTTGCATATTCGAAATCAGGATTATGAGTGTCGTATCCGGATTGGTCGATGCGTTCGGGCAGTCGGTAGTTCAGGCAGCGCTCGGCTTCGCCAGGTGCGAGCTGATCGGCCTGGCAGAAGGGAATCGGCACACGGAGGATGGAGTTGTCGCCCGTGATGCTGATATATTGGTGGGTGACGTAGACAAGCCAGAGGTAGTCGTCGCTGAAGGTTGTGCGTGCGCCGAGGTGCATACTTTCGTGCCACCAGTGCAATACATCGCCTTCGGCAAACTGGTGGGCGGCGTGGTCCAGGATTTGCCGACGGGCGTAATCAGGATTGCTGTATAGGATGCTCATCACGTCCTGCAGTTGGTCGCGGAAGCCAGTTGCGCCGCCCACCTGATAGAATGCGGCACGTGCAAACAGGCGCGAGGAGTAGACCTGGTAGAGATACCAGCGGTTGAGCATATAGTTGAAACCGGTATCCGGCGTGTCGACTTGAATGTGAGAGAGCTGCTTGTCCCAGAATTCTATCACCTCTTGGTATTCTTTGTTGATTGTGTCGATGGAAATGTTATGAATCTTGAAATCGGGCTTGTCGCCGACAGCGATTATAAAGGCAATCTCTTTGTCGCTGTTGGCGGGAATGCTAAGGGAGAGCCCTATACGCTTACGGTTTGGATAGTCGAATGAGACGTCGGTCAGAGGTTCGGTTGCAGAGAGATACAACGTTTTGTCGTGATAGATAGGATGGTAAACATTTCGGACTTTAAGACTATTGGATTCATTGTCCCATTGAGAATAAAGGTATCGTGCCGTCTGCTCTTCGCTAAGTCCAAGGACGAGCTTGTAAACCATATCAAGTTGCACGTCCAGCTCGGTGTCGTTTAGGTTGTGCACCTTGATTTGATAATATTTTTCCATTTTGTCTTTAGCGACAAACAGTCGAATAGCGACTTTGAGATTGTCATATTCAGCATCAAAAGCCGAGAAACCCTGACCGTGACGTGCTGTGGCCGGCACGAACTGCTGCTTGTTGATGAGGAGCATTTCGCTGGCGTTGTCGCGGACGATGTCGTTGCTCCAGCCAGTCAGTTTGAACTGTTGAGCATTGTAGGCGAAGGTAAAGCCAGCCATAGTAGAGCTGACGACGGTGCCGAAACGCGGGTTGGCAATGACGTTGACCCAGGGCATCGGGGTGTTGGTGTTGGTGACGACATAGTCCAGTCCGTTGCGGTCGAAGCCGCCGTATTGGTTGTAGAAATCGAGGTTGCTCCAAACGCGGAATTCCTTTTTAGGTTTAAGGATTGGGTATTCGACTTTGTCCTGATACTTTTGGTTGGCTGTTTCGAGTTCGGCAAGCTGCTGTTCGATACGTAAGCCATTCTTGGTGTTGAACTCAAGTCTAGCAACGGTGTGGAGGAGTATTCTTTCGGCGTTGCTGAGGTCGCAGCCATTGAGGACATAGACTTTTCCGGCATCGCTATGTGTGGACCAGAGGTGCTCGGTATTGGCCATATTGCGGATAAAGTGCGTTAGGCCTTCGCGTTCGCGTTCGTTGGCGTCGTTGATGAAGACGAGGTCGAGCTGCAGGCCGTGAATCTTGAAATACTCGAAGGCGCGGAGCATTTCCTTAGCGTAGCCCGATTTTTCCATAGTGTCAATCTCGACAAGCAGGATGGCGAGGTCGCCGCTTATGCCGAAACGCCAGAGGCTGCTTTGCGAGAGGGTGTTCTGAGCCAGTATCGCTTGTCGGTGGTTGCCGAGGGTGGCTGTCTGCGCCAAATATTTCGAGATATTGTTATAGAGGCGCATCTGACTGCCTTTGAGCAGTGACATATTGGTGCGCATATTGTTGAATACGGAAGATGTGGCAAAGGCGTGTTCTATGTCTACGGGATATTGGTATTGTTCGACAATCTGCAACAATTGCTCACGAGCTTTTGCATAGCCGGTGATAATAAATGCTTCTGCTGATTTGCCTGCTTGGATGTGGAGTCGGCGACGCATAGACATTATGGGGTCGAGGGTGGTGCCGGTGGTGCGTGAGAGTGTGCGTCGGTTCTCGATAATGTCGCTGTGTTTCAGGCTGCCGCCTCGTCCGAGGAATTTGATACGTGAGGTTTCGTATTCGACCAATTGCGAATGGTCCGTCGATGGTTCGAAATCGTTGGTGTCGTCGGTCCAAAGCTTATGGATAAGGAACTGTCGGTTGCCGTTGTCGGCCGGTCGGCTGAAGATGAGCGCCTGGTGCTCGTTGTCGTATTCAGAATGAATTTTCATTGCGTTGAATACGCGATGGTTGACATCTTCGGCAGAGGTAGCGAGTACCACTTCGGCATAGCTGGTTATTTCAAGGTCGATGTCGGTGGAGCTGTTGTTGGAGAAGGTGTAGCGTCGAATCTCTGCACTGCGGTCCTTGAGGACGGTGACTTCGGTTTTTGTCTCAATGGCGTCGTCGACACGTTGGTATTTAATCTTGTCGGAGGCGAAGCTGACGTGATAGTTGTCGGGCAGGATGTCGAGCGGTGAGTAGGTGGCGGACCAGAGCTTGTCGGTGTTGAGGTTGCGGATGTAGAGATAGGTGCCGTAGTGGTCGGCGCTGATTTTGCGGTAGCGGTTGAGGAGGATGTTGCGATAGCGTGAGAAACCGCTGCCTCGGTCGTTAAGGAGGACGGTGTATTGGCCGTTGCTGATGACGCCTATTTCGGGCACGTTGGCTATTCCGTCGAAATCGCGGGCATCGCTTTCGGTCTGGACCTTGGAGTATTGGTAGCGTTTGTATTGAGTGATTTTGAGGTCGATGTAGGGTTTTACTTGTACTTTTTCTTTTAGCAAGGTCTCCATCGATTTCATTGTCGGTTCCTGCATAAAGAAGCGCTGCAGGCAATGGTTGACGAGGTAGTTGGTCAGCGAAGCCAGTATCATACCCTGATGGTGGGCGTAGTGGGCGTTTACGGGAACTCGATCCTCTTGGTCGTAGCTTTCGAAGAAGCCAAAGCCCTCATCATACATATTCAGAGCTTTCAGACGCCTTATGTTGTTATATACCGCGCGGTCATCAATCGATATTGTCATCAATGAGCTATATGGCGATACGACAATCCTGTCGGGAGTGGTGTTCTGGAACTTCAGATAAGGTACACCGAAGGCGTGGTATTTATAGTTCTGGGCGTCGTCAAGTTCGTTGTAGGCCGTCTCACTTATGCCCCAAGGGAAGTCTTTTGTTTTTTCAATCTCTGATTTCGAATTCCTTATGAAAGCCTTCTGTGCGCGTATGGCAAAACTGTAGGTCTCGTCCATCAATGTGTGCTTGTAGGTGGGCAGGAAAATGAGCGGCATAAAGTATTCAAACAGCGTGCCGTACCACGAGGCAACGCCTTTGTAGCCCCGGTATTGCACGAGCGTTTTGTCGAGACAGAACCAATGTTTATATGGTGCATCGCCCTGAGCGATGGTAAGGAAACTTGTGAGGCGTGCTTCGGATGCGAAGTTGTTGTAGTGGTAGGGGAGGAGTGTGTAGTTGCTGCTGTCGTATCCTATGCTGAACACGTCAAGTTCGGGATTGTACAGCTTGCTGAAGTCGGTTTGGTCGATGAGCCTCTCAACGTTAGACAATAATTCTTTATTCTCCAGACCTTTCTCTGCGCTCTCATTCAGGAAGCCTTTGACGACATAGAGGCAGGCGACGAAGTTGCCGCTGTCGCAAGTCGATATAAAATAGTTGGGCAGCTTGTTAAGTGTCTTGATGTCGTACCAGTTGAAGAGGTGCCCGTTCCATTTTTCGAGTTTGCAGACGGTGTCGATGATGCACTTGAGGCGTTTATGAGCCTCTTCTCTGCTTATGAAACCCAGCTCTGCGGCACTGACTATGGCTGTGACCGAGTAGCCGATATTTGTAGGCGAGGTTTTGTAGTCGGTCTTCTTTTCGCGGTTGAGCTGGTAGTTGTCGGGGATAAGCCAATTGTTTTCTTCCGTTATGAGTGTGTCAAAGAAGTTCCACGTGTCTTTTGCTAACTGGCGCACTTCTGCTGTCTCTTTGGCATCAAGTCTTTTCTTCTCTTGCGGGAATTTCTTTCCAAGCCAATACATCAGGAACGGAGCCGCACACCATACGACACAGGTCAGCGCTGCGGCGACGGCAGCCAGGATGTCAGGCGTCTCTATCCAGCTGCAGTTGTATAGGATGCGCTGGGTTAGAATTGCAAGAATGGCAGCAGACACATAGTTGAACCAGAACTTGCCGATGTAGTCACCCAGTGTGCCTTTGGTGCTCTTCGCTGCCTCGTCGCTTGTTACCCAGTTGAGAAGGTTCTTGTGGCTGAACCACATCCGGTAGCAGGCTCTGACCAAAGCGTCGGTATACATCCACGCCTCTTTGGGCAGCAGCGCGAACTGTACCAGCGAACGATATATGATTACTCGGAACCCGCGCATCAGCGTTGCATAGTAGTGGTAGCGCTTGCCGAAACGAGGCATTGTCGTTATCTGTCCGAGGATGAAGAACACAATAGGCGAGGCCACAACGAGCAAAGCTACAAGCACAAACCAGGCGGGGCTAAAAGCCATAAAGCTGTGGCTGATGCCGGCGGCATATCCTGCCAGTATCATCACCACGACAGCGAGGCTCAGCACGGAGCGGCGCAGATTGTCGAATATCTTCCATCGGCCTATGGTGTTGACTTGGTTTTTGACCTTGTCGCCTCGTTCGTTGCGAACGCGGTTCTTCAGCCAACCGATGATCTGCCAGTCACCGCGAGTCCATCGGTGGTGGCGTTTAGCATCGTCGATGTAGTTCGACGGATTGTCGTCGAAGAGTTCCAGGTCGTTGATGAGGCCGCATCGGATATGGCAGCCTTCTATCAAGTCGTGACTCAAAATCAGATTTTCAGGGAACGTGCCTTTCAGTACCTTCTGGAAAATCTTGAGGTCGTAAATGCCTTTGCCACAGAACGAACCCTCGTTGAAAATGTCCTGATACAATTCGAAACTTGCGGTAGTGTAGACGTCCAAACCGCCCAATCCGGCAAAGAGCTGTGCGTAGCGGCTTTTGTTGGTCACTTCGACATCGACGTTGACTCGCGGCTGCATAATACCGTAGCCTTTGTCGACACGCTTTCCGTCGTCGCTCAGTTGTGCACGGTTCAGCGGATGAGCCATTGCGCCAATGAGTTTCTGAGCGGAATAGAGCACCAACTCGGTGTCGGTGTCGAGGGTGATGATGAACTGAATCGGCGGCATAGCGCCTTCAAGCCAATGGGTTATGGTTTCGCAACGGAAGCGCTTGGTTTTCTCTTCGTCTGTCGTCTGGTCGAGTACGAGGTCGTTGAAGTGCAAAATGGCTCCGCGTTTGCGCTCGTGACCGAGCCAGGTCTGCTCGCCGTCGCTCCAAGAACGGCGGCGGTAAACGAAGTTGAAAATCGGCGCGCCGTATTTGTCGTTAAGCTCTTTGACTTTGCCCAATCCAGCCTCTACGACCTCATCGTCCCAGGGAGCATCGGCCTCCTTGTAGGCTGCTGCATCTCCGATAAGGGTGTAGAAAAGATTCTGCGGACGGCTCTCGAGTCGCTGCCCTTCGCTGGCGCGGTTGATGTTGCTAAGATAGTAGACCTCAAGCTGTTCGAGCAGCTCGATGGTCTTTTCCTTGTTCTTCAGAATGGTCGGCATAATGACCATAGTGGCGTATTCCTTCGGTATAAGGCCGTCCTTGAATTTGAGTTTGAATGTGCCTGTGGGTTTGTGAATCTTGTAAAGCAATTGGTTGAAGAGGTCGATTACTATCTGGCTCATAGGAACCAGAAGCAGAACGACAAATGTCAGACTTAAGGCGTTGACCTTAAAGCCTGAAAACCAAAATACAAGCCCCGCGGCAAGTGCAAGCGTCGTCAGCACCACAATCCATATATACCAGTGGGCTCTGGCGTTCCAGCGCTTGGGCGGAAACAGCTGCCATCCAATGTGTTCGCCTTTCTTGTCGGCTTTCGCTACAAGCTCTTTGACCAGGTCGTATTCCTTCACTTTGCGTTTGCGCCACAGACGCACTATCTGCGCACGGTAGTCTTCCTTCGTTTTGTCGTGCATCTGGTCGTACATTGCGGCCTGCTCGTTCTTAAGCATACGCTCCGAGAAACTGACGGCGTCAATTAGCTCGGCCATAGGCAGCTTGGTCATCTTCTTCAGCGAGTTGAAGATGTTCATCATCATCAGATTCTCCTTGGCCACCTCGTCAAGGTATTCCATATTGGCCTGGTCTTTGGCCGTGATGTTGTAGTGGTATTTCTTTTCCCTCTCCATCTTGCGGCACAGGTCGGCCAGCTCCTTTATCAGGATGTGCTTTATCAATGGCAGCAGTGCGCAAACCTCGGTGTAGGACATATAGTCGTTCTGATTGACCTGAATCTGGCTCAGGTAGCGGAAAAGCAGCTCTTTGTTCACTTGATGGTGACATTTGCGCAGATAGCCGGTGATCAGTTGCTCAATCAATGCTATGCGGTGGCGCTCCACTCTCATCTTTCCTCTCTCGAGCCCCTTCAGCTCTACTTTCATCACCTTCTCCTGCTCGCTGATCATATAGTAGTTGTCCAGCACCCACTCGTTGGTGCTGCCTACCAGTCGCTCGCTCTTGGTCTCTTCGACCAGCAACATATAATAACGCGTTATATCCTTGACGCTTTGCGCAAAAACTTTGTACGTACTCTTCATCGGTATGTTCTCTAAATTCGTAATCGTTGTAGTTATTATTATATAATTATTTGCAAAATAATTCCGTCAAATTGGCATAATCCATTGCTTGCGCTGAATTATGCGCTCTTTTCGTCGCAAATAATTAGCGTGCAAAAATACACAAAATTCCCGACGCGGCAAAATTAATTTTTGCACTCGTCGAAAAAACGGTCGAAATGCTGTCTCAGACAATCCTCGTCGGCAATGATTTGCCTCAGCTCTCGCAGTTTTGCGGCATTGTCCGATTCTGGCAGCCACAGCTTCAGGTAGCCGCCTTCGGCATATTTCTCGTGCAGATGCTCTACGGCTCTGCGCCATTGGGCCTCTCTGTTGAGCTCGGGATAGTTGCCCAGCCCATACTGGACGGTGCGTTTTATGATTTTCAACGGCTCTATGTCGCGGTCGGCTTCGGCTACTATCCGACCGTAGATGCTGCGCGGCGCGGCGCCGCTCGAAGCTCGGTGGTCTTCAATGGCTTCGGCCATCACTCTCAGGTTGTCTTTGCTGAACCATTGGCGCAACTTGCTGTCGCTCATCATTATCTGACCTGAAACTATGTGGTGCCGCTCGCGCCCCTCGCATAGCCCTAGGTCGTGGTAGGCGGCAATGGCATAAACCATATTGACGTCGACCTCATAGTGGCTCGCAAGCCGCAGGCTGTTCTGTATCACGGCCTCCGCGTGGTCGCGCCGGTGGGCGTCGTCAAACGATGCGTAACGCGGCAGTATGCTCTCGTCGATGTATCTTTTCATCGGCTTGCACAGCGCTCCCGTGGGCAGCAGCTGGAACGCCACCCGAGGCGAACCGTCGGCAAGATGAATGACGCCTCTCTTCTCGAAACCGTGCTTCTCTATTAGGTGAATCATCGTGGCGTTGGCTGCGTGGGTGTCGATGCGCAGCGATGTCGCCTGCCGACGGCACCAAGCAATGCTGGCTGCGAATATCCCGCGGCCCTCCTCGCTGCGCGCCATACGGTGGATGGTGCCGTAGGGGTGGGCATCGTCTTTCCACGCTCCGCCTTCAATCTCCTCGTAGGTGGGGTCGCGGCCGATGATGAATGCAAATGTGCCGACAAGCCGTCCGCCGTCGGTCGCCACAAAACTCTGCCCGCAGTGTATGTCGTTGAGCATTATGTCGCGCGAGGGGTATCCATTGACCCATTGGCTATCGTTGCCGCCGGCCCGCATCATCCTGCGCGAGTTGTCGATCATTTCCATCATCTGCTCAAGGTCGCCCTCTTCCGCTCGCCGTATCTGTAGGGATGTCATAGTCTCTTTTTTATCTATACAACTCGCAGCGGCAATTTTTATTTTGTCATTCTTCAAAAATAGTGTACTTTTGCAAAATGTTTTACTATTAAACGCAACGCAACGTAATGAAAGGTAATGAGTTAAAACCTCGCATCGGCATTTTCGGCCGGCGAAATTATGGCAAGAGCTCGCTCATCAACTACCTGACCGGCCAAAGCATTGCCATCGTCTCTGATGTGGCGGGGGCCACTACCGACCCTGTCCGTAAAACGATGGAACTGGGCGGCGTGGGACCTGTTGTGTGGATAGACACTGCCGGCATCGACGACTCGGGGCAGCTGGGACGTCAGCGTGTCGAAAAGTCTCTTGCCGAACTCAAGCAGATCGACCTCGCTATCATCTTGTTGGCAAACAATACGCTGGGCGAACCGGAACGCAACCTCCTCAGCGAATGCCGCCTGAACAAGGTGGACTTCATCCTCCTCTACGCTCAGGCCGACCGGGTGCCGCCTACGCCTCAGTTCCTCTCTTCGATAGAATCCGAATTTGGCACTAAGCCTCTTGCCGTCAGCGTGTTCGATGCACAGGGGCGCGACACGTTGCTATCCTTCATCCGCGACGCACTGCCCGAATCGGCCTACCGCCACAAATCGCTGCTGGGCGACGTGCTCTCGCCGGGCGACTGCGTGGTTATGGTGACGCCTATCGACTCGTCCGCCCCCGAAGGACGTATGATACTGCCACAAGTACAAGTGCTGCGCGACATACTCGACAACGACGCCATCGCTCTGGTTTGCAAAGAGACTGAACTGCAGCGCACTATGGCTTCGCTCAGCGCCCCACCCGACTTGGTCGTGACCGACAGTCAGGCATTCGCCCTCGTCTCTCGGATCGTACCCGACGAGGTTCCGCTCACCTCTTTCAGCGTTGTGTTGGCGCGCGCAAAAGGGCTTTTCGAAGACTATGTAAAGGGCACCCCCGCACTCGACACTCTGCGCGACGGCGACCGTGTGCTTATGCTCGAGTCCTGCACTCACAACGTCACCTGCGAGGACATAGGCCGCGTCAAACTGCCCCGACTGATTAGCCGTCACACGGGCAAAAACCTTCAATTCGATGCTGTTGCAGGTCTCTCGGCTCTCGAACGCCCCGTGACCGACTATGCTCTCGTCATACAATGCGGCGGTTGCGTCGTAACCCCAAAGCAGCTTGCCTCACGCCTCGCTCCGGCCATCGACGCCGGCGTGCCGGTTTCCAACTACGGCCTCGCCCTGGCCTACCTCAACGGCATCTTTGAACGCTCTATGCGCATCTTTCAGAAACAATAAACATTTCATTTATACCCAATTGCTATGTTCGACATTCACGCTCTACCCAACATCTCCATCATAGTGGCCATTGCCCAAAACAACGCCATCGGCAAGGACAACGACCTCATCTGGCACATATCCGACGACCTCAAGCGGTTCAAGGCCCTCACCTCGGGCCATACCGTCATTATGGGGCGCAACACCTGGAACTCGCTGCCCCGCCGACCGCTACCAAAGCGCAGAAATATAGTGCTTACCCACGACGTCACCTTTGCCGAAGAGGGAGCGGAAGTGGCACACTCGCTGCAGCAGGTGCTTGAGATGGTGCGCGACGAAGAGGAGGCCTTCATTATGGGTGGCGCCGCCGTTTATCGCCAGTTCCTGCCGTTCGTCAACCACATCTACGTCACTTGGGTATGGCAAGATTTCGACGCCGATGTCTACTTCCCCGTCATAGATATGTCGGTCTTTGCCAAAGTGAGTGAAAGTGAGGTCTTTGTCGATGCCGAATCAGGCCTGCGCTTCAGCTATGCCGACTACCAGCGCCGCCCACAACCCCACATCGTCTGACCCATACCGTCACAGATACCATATCGTCATATTTTTTAGGCATTGCATCCCGCAACAGCCCTAGCATCGCTATACCTGACAAACCTATATGCGGCATACTTTTTATTTATAAGGAGCTCCCTTTTCATTCATAAAGGTCTCCGATTTATAAAGTATTACAAAGAACACATCCCTGTAACGCCCCATTCACTTACACATTAATGCATTCCCGCATTTCCACATTCCCCATCATTTGTCCCTTTCACTCCCCCATCACTCCCTTCTCACTCCCTTCTCACTCCCCCATCCCTCCCCCTTCACTCCCCCATCACTCCCCCTTCACTCCCCCCTTCACTCCCCCTTCACTCCCCCTAAAAACCCCGTACCAACACTGGTCGTTGTACAATATATGTACAATTGTTGTACAATACTTGTACAATTGTAAACGTACAAATATTGTACAAGTATTGTACATATATTGTACAACGGCCGGAGTTGGTCCCTTGAATGGCTGGTTTTCAATTGGTTATGTTTTAATGTCTGTTTTTGTCTAATTCT
>Ga0129306_1000872_pt1 | contig 40771 bp, 30 predicted proteins | sample P827metagenome_FD_94438 | JGI IMG/M metagenome (GOLD analysis project Ga0129306, IMG submission 94438) | Capybara group fecal microbial communities from Wisconsin, USA - P827 metagenome | ecosystem: Host-associated > Mammals > Digestive system > Large intestine > Fecal | place: USA: Wisconsin... | reverse complement strand
TGAGCTCGTCGCCATTGACGAACTTCTCGATGTGGCCGGGGACGTGCTCGCCGTCAATCTCGTTGCTGTTATGGTCGCCATCGCGGTAGTAGCCGGTGACGGTAGCTTTGTACCAGCCTGCGGGCAGGTCATAGACCACCTGACTGAAGTCGAAGTAGGTCATGTTCCAGCACTCGTAGGTGAAGTCGGGATAGTTGCTTCCGCGACCCCAGATGCCGTGTGTGCCGTCCTCGGAAGAGGCGACGACCCAGCCGGACTCATCCATATTCTCGCGCTGGCTGAAGTTGGGCACGTTGATGCGGTAGCTCATGTCGATGGGGTTGGCCGCGGTAGCCGTCTCGGCGATGGCGTCGCGCTCGGCACGGCTGACGAGAACCCACTGGTTGTCGGGGTTGTCAGAGCCGGTGAGGTCGGTATCGACGCGGACGGCCGTGCCGGGACGCCAGCCAAGGAGGCACGTAGCGGAGTCGGCACGGACGATGTTATAGATGCCATTGCCGAGGGGCTCGAAGACCCAGTCGTCGCCGCCGGTATCCATGTAACCGCCGAAGTTGAGGTATTCGCTGGTGCCGCCGTTGTTCAGATAGGTGTCGAGGCGGAAGGCGTTGCCGTCGGTCTCGCTCTGCTCGAGGGCGATTTCGATGCCAGGCCAGCCGAGGGCTGCGTGTGCGCCCCAGTCGTCGCCACCACAGAGGAAGCGACCCTGACCGACGTTGTAGAAGTAGTACTTCTCGCCTGCGACGGGTTCGCTGCCCTCCCAGAGGCGCGGGCCGCGCTCGGCGTTATAGAGGTTACGGGCAATCTGCAGCATGCGGAGAGCAGCGCTGTAGTCGGTAGCGTCGGAAGCACTCTCGAACTTCTGCTGAGCCTCAGAGATGGCCGAAGCGAAGTCGTAGTACTTGTTCTCGCCATTCTGCTCCATCTCCTGACGGCAGAGCTCGATGGTCTTATTGAAGTTCTCGATGTCCTTGCCTGCGGCCTTGACGACGGCGAGCTTGTTGTTGAGCTCCTGCATGGCGTTGCCGATGACCTCGGGATCGGTGGAGTCGAGGGCAGCCACGGCGGCGTTATAGGCATCGAGGTAGAACTGGGGCTTCAGGCCGTCGTAGGCATCAGCCTCGGCGATGACCTTCTTCAGGTTCTCGATGAGGACGGAGACATCAACGTTGTCGCCGTAGTAGGTGAGGCGGAAGTTGTCGAAGACGGTCCAGTCGTCGCCCACGCCGCCGGTCTTTTCGACGCCGATGCGGAGGGTGCCGTTGGTGACGATGACCTGAATCTCAGGATTCCAGTAGTAGCCGGCGTAGAAGGCGTTGGCTGCGTTGCCAAGGGCCTTGCCGCCGTCGCCGATGAAGAAGTAACCGTCGTACTCATCCTCGAACATGCTCTCGATGAACTCGGTCTGAGCCTGCTCGCAGATGGACATGAAGGGCGCGCTGACCTCGTTGGCATAGTAGAAGGCGCGGATAACCTCGGAACCATCCTCGTGCTTGGGCCAGATGGCGTTGGTGGAGCCGTCGCGATAGTAGCCCTGCACGGTGAGGCCGTAGGTGCCGTTGGGCAGACCGGTGATGTCCTGGTAGAACTGTCCGACAGCGCCGTTCCAGCTCTCCACAGCGCGGTTGGCGGGGTTGATGCCCCAGCGGTCGCCGCCGATGGCATAGCCGTTGCCGCCCGTGAGGGTGCTCTTCCAACCGGCGTTACGGTCGTCCTGGTTGGCGAAGTCATAGCCGCCGACGAGCCACGTGGCATCCTTGGGGTTGTTCTTGGTGGCCTTCAGCATGTCGGCCATACGCTCTTCCTTGCTGACGAACTGCCAGAAGCCGTCGAGCGAATAGGAAAGATAGGTGTCGCTGCCGTCCTCCTCGAAGCCGGGCTCGACGCCGAGGACGACGCCTCCGTCGAGAGCTTCGATGACGTAGAGGTTGCTGGCGGAGTAGCCGGCCACGTTGGGATAGGGGGTGATGGTCCACTCAGAGACGGCGTCGCCGGTGTCCATGTAGCCCTGATTGGTCAGCGCGTTGAGGCTGTGGTTGTGGCCGAAACGAGGGTCGAGCTGCCAGAAGCCGTTTTCGAGGGGCTTGATGACGACGTCGAAGCCCACCTTGTCGAGCTGGGCGCGCGTTGTCCACGAGTCGATGTCCCTGCGGTTGTGCTGCAGCCACATGCCGGACTCGACGTTGTAGAGGTAGTAAGTACCACCCTCCTCAGGCAGGGCGGAGCCTGTCCACGGAGAGTCGGTCTTGACGGTTTGAGCCTGCAAGGCCATGGCGGCGGTCAGACCCATTGCAAAAAGAAGTAAACTTTTTTTCATGCTTGTTGGGGTTTTTAATGAAACAATTGTTTGAATAATCGAAAGGGGGAATTTTCTGGATTAACTGGATAGACTGGAAGGGCTGGATTTGACGGAGGGGGGGGTTAGTGGATTGAGAAGATCTTGGTTGTCTTGCCATTCCGGCTTTGGCGGATGCGGATGCCCTTGCCAGAGGCTGCGGCTGTCAGCCGGCGGCCGGCGGTATCGAACAGGAATTCGTCCGTGACGGGCTCTGCCTGGAGAGCGGAGACGGACGAGCCACCCTCGAGACGGGGACGGATGAGGGAGTCGGGGGTGAGGGTGAGAACACCATCGCCGTCGAACGCCATGGTGCCGATGTACATGCGGCGGGGATAGACGGCATTAGAGCCGTGATGAGCATGGAAGACGATACGCATGCGCCCTTCCTTGTCGGTAAAGAACGAGTGGTGACCGGTACCGAAAAGACCTTCGACGTTCTGCACGACGGGGTTATAGCGGTATTTGGTCCATCCGCGCTCGAGATTGCTGGACGTGGCATAGCCGACGCCATACCAGGGGCTCTGGAAGTCGTTGGCCGAATAGGTGAGGTAGTACTTCCCGTTGTAGGGCACGACGAAGGGACCCTCGGCCACCTTGCCCAGCTTTCTCTCCCAGCCGGAGGTGGCGCTGAGGACGCGACGCAGCGAGGTGCCCTCGGCCGGGCCAAGTCCGTCGTCGGCCAGGTCGCAGCTCCAGATGACGTTGCCGTCGGTAAAGCGGACAAAGAAGAGGTACATCTTGCCGTCCTCGTTTGTATAGACGGTACCGTCGATGCACTTCTCGTCGCCGATGAGCGCCTGCAGCAGATAGCCGCCCTGCTGGACAAAGGGACCGACGGGGCTGCTGGACGTAGCGACGAAGAGATGCTCCTCGGCAGAATAGTACATGTAGTATGTATCGCCACGCTTATAGACCTCGGGAGCCCAGAACCATTGTGTGGCGGTGGTATTGCGCTTGTCGAGCGCGAGGCCGCCCAGCGTCCACGTCTGAAGGTCGGTGGACGTATAGACCTCGATGCCGTCGGCGGCATGCGTGCCGTAGGCATAATAGGTGTCGCCGTCAAGCAAGATGAAAGGGTCGGCCAAGGGCACCTGGCTCTTGCCCTCGTCGCCCATGTGGAGGGCGGGGTCGATGACGGGACGTGCTGCGGAGGCCGAGGGGTGGTTATTCTTTACCGTAGGCCAGCCCGCCCTGTCCCACACGATGGGATCCATGAAGGTGACGCGTCCGGCGTCAGGGTCCTTCTTCAGATAGCCGTGATAGATCATCCAGTCGGTTCCGGCGTCGTCCTGGACGAAGCGTGAGTTGTGTCCCGGCCCGGCAACGGCGGTATTGCCGGAGAGCATGGACGAGAAGCCGCCGCTCAAGGCGCGGTTGCCCGAACGGTTGACGTAGGGGCCAAAGAGGTTGCGCGAGCGAGTCATGACCACCTGATAGGTGCTCTTGGCGCCCTCGCAGCAGGTGCCCTGGCTGCCGATGAGCAGGTACCAGCCATTACGTTTGATGATGTTGGTGGCCTCCATGAATCCGCTGGCCACCTGCTGTTTCTCGGCGCCCTCCTTGATGGCAAGGCCGTCCGCGGTAAGCTCGATGCCATAGATGCCGTGGAAGCTGCCCCAGAAGAGGTAGTTGCGCCCGTCGTCGTCGGTAAAGAGGAAGGGGTCGATGCTGTTCTCGACGTCGATCTCGCTACTGATGAAGAGTTTGCCATGGTCGGTAAAAGGTCCGCAGGGGACGTTGGCCGTGGCGACGCCGATGCCACATTCCCAGGTTCCGCCCCACTTCGACTTGCTATAGTAGAGCAGCCACTTGCCGTTCACGTAGTTGATTTCGGGAGCCCAGATGCCTCCGCCGGGCACCATCTGCGGGCGCGTGGCGTCGGTAAAAGCCGTCCCCATGTACTCCCAGTCCAAGAGGTTGAGCGACTTGTAGATGGGTACGTTGTGAATATCCTCGGTGGCATAGAGCCAGTAGGTGCCGTCGCCGTCGCGGATGACGGTGGGGTCAGGCAGGCTGCGGTCGATGATGGGGTTGGAATAGGTGTCCTGCGCCGCCAGACGGGCTGCAAACAACAGACTCAGTATGAACAGGAAGCAACTCTTACGCATGAATCGGGAACAATTTTATGGATATTATGGCGCGAAGATAAGGCTTTTTTTTCACTTGGCAAAAAAAATGAAGGAAATACGTACAGGCGCGTTCAGTTTTTCTAAAAGTTGTTTTTTTTGGAAAAATATATGCAACTTCTTTTTGCTACTGAAAAAATAAATAGTTACCTTTGCCCACGGAAAAGTTTACGGACATTCGGAAAACTCCATTATAAACCTATAAAATGTAGAAAATTATGACTCAACTACTATTCCTTGGCAGCATTGGAATGCCAGAACTGATTATCATCATGCTGATTGTGTTGCTCCTGTTTGGCGCGAAGAAGATTCCCGAGCTGATGAGCGGCCTGGGCAAAGGCGTCAAGAGCTTCAAGAAGGGCATGAAGGAGGTAGAGGACGAGATTGACAAAATCGACACCAACGTCTCCGACGACACGAAGAAATAAAGCATACACACACTCATCAACCATTTTTATTAACTTTATTAATCCAATTCCATTATGTCTGAAAAGATTTCAAGAAGAGAATTCCTTCAGCGCGGAACGGCTGCAGCCATCGGCCTGACCGTAGTTCCCAACACCATCCTGGGTAAGAGCCATGGACACATCGCCCCCAGCGACAAGCTGAACATCGCCGGCGTAGGTGTCGGAGGCATGGGTAACGCCAACCTTCGCAACATGGAGCGGACGGACAACATCGTCGCCCTCTGCGATGTCGACTGGGACTATGCCAAGGATGCCTGGAACCGTCATCCCAATGCCAAGAAGTATCGCGACTTCCGCCGCATGTACAACGAGATGGGCAAGAGCATCGATGCCGTCCTCGTAGCAACCCCCGACCACACGCACGCTATCGTGGCCGCCAACGCCATCGCCATGGGCAAGCACGTCTATGTTCAGAAGCCGCTGACCCACACCGTCTATGAGTCCCGCCTGCTCACCAACCTGGCCAAGAAGTACAAGGTGGCTACGCAGATGGGCAACCAGGGCGCCTCGTCCGCAGACAGCGACCTCGTTTGCGAATGGATCTGGAACGGCGAAATCGGCGAGGTGACCCGCGTGGACTGCGCTACCGACCGTCCCCTCTGGCCGCAGGGCCTCAACACCCCGACCGAGAAGATGCCCATCCCCTGGGGTCTCGGCGGTCCCGAAGGCTGGGACCTCTTCCTCGGCCCGGCCAAATACCGTCCTTACAACCGTGCATACCATCCTTGGGACTGGCGCGGATGGTGGGACTATGGCACAGGCGCCCTCGGCGATATGGCCTGCCACATCATGCAGGTAGCCTTCAAGTCGCTCAACCTGCTCTATCCCATCAGCGCTGAGGGTTGCTCAACGCCCCTCTTCCCCGACTGCGCTCCCAATGCCCAGCACGTCAAGCTCACCTACCCCGCCCGCAAGAAGTTCTACAAGGTCAACATGCCTCAGGTCGAGATCCATTGGTACGACGGCGGTCTGCTGCCCGAGTTCCCGAAAGGCTGGGAAGCCGGCAAGAGCCTGATGCGCGAAGGCGGCGGCGTCACCATCTTCCACGGCACCAAGGACACCCTCGTGTGCGGCTGCTACGGCCAGAAGCCGTTCCTCGTCTCCGGCCGCGTGCCCAAGGCACCTCAGATTGAGCGCCGCGTCGGCACCAGCCACGAGCAGGACTGGATCCGTGCCTGCAAGGAGAGCCCCGAAAACCGCGTTCCCACCAAGAGCGACTTCGCATTCAGCGGTCCGTTCAACGAGATGGTCGTCATGGGCGTGCTGGCCGTACGCCTGCAGGGTCTCAACCGCACCCTCCAATGGGATGGCCTGAACATGCGCTTCACCAACATCGGCGAGAACGAGGAGCTCAACCTCAAGCAGACCGAGATGAAGGTTATCGACGGCGACCCGAAGATGACCACCATCGACCACAAGGTCAATGCCCTGGCCTATGCCTCCGAGCTCATCAAGCACACCTACCGCGAAGGCTGGACCCTGCCCGACATGCCTACACTCTAACAAAAACCACGTTTACCTTATTAAAATAAAAGCAACAACAAAATGAAAAAAACATTATTTGCAGCAGCTTGCATGACCCTTGCTCTGCTTGCTGTGTCCTGCGGAAACAAGCCCAAAGAATCAGCCAAGAAGGAAGTCGCCTTCGAAGTGGCTGGAAAGCAGTTCACCGTCGATAAGGACGGCTACGTCACCATCTTCGACGGCAAGTCGCTCGACGGTTGGCGCGGCTATGGCAAAGACCACGTCCCCTCACGCTGGGGCATCGTTGACGGCTGCCTCGCCTTCAAGGGCAGCGGCACGGGCGAAGGCCAGACCAACGAAGGTGGCGACATCATTTTCGACCACAAATTCAAGAACTTCACCCTCGAGTTTGACTGGAAAGTCGAGAAAGGCTCCAACTCGGGCGTCTTCTACCTCGCTCAGGAGGTCAAGACTCCCGACGGACAGCATTGGGAGCCCATCTACATCTCCGCTCCTGAGTACCAGATCCTCGACAACGAGAATCACCCCGACGCTCAGCTCGGTCAGGACGGCAACCGCAAGTCGGCTTCCCTCTACGACATGATTCCCGCCAAGCCCCAGAACGCCAAGCCCTTCGGCGAGTGGAACACGGGTAAGATCATGGTCTATAAAGGTACCGTCGTCCACGGCCAGAACGGCCAGAACGTCCTCGAGTATCACCTCTGGACTCCGAAATGGACTGAGATGCTGCAGGCCAGCAAGTTCAGCGAGGAAGCATGGCCCGTTGCCTTCAAGCTGCTCAACAACTGCGGCGGCGACAACCACGAAGGCTTCATCGGCTTCCAGGATCACGGCGACAACGTCTATTTCCGCAACATCCGCGTCAAGATTATGGACTAATTTTTTCTGAAGAATCATGAAAAAAACAATCTCTCTGCTTCTTCTCGTGCTTGCAGCCACCCCCCTGGTGTGCTGCGGCACGGGCAAGAGTGCTCCCCAAAAGAAGGAGATGGGCCTGCAGTTCTACTCGATGCGCGACACCCTGTACCGCTCGAAGGGCAACTATCTGCCCATCATGCAGCAGGTGGCCTCATGGGGCTACACCACGCTTGAGGCGGCAGGCTACGACAACGGCAAGTTCTACGGCAGCACGCCCGAAGAGTTCAAGGCCAACGCCGAGAAGGCCGGTCTGAAGCTCATTTCCTCTCACGCCGGCCGCGGGCTGAGCCGCGAGGAACTGGCCGCCCACGACTTTACGGCTGCCATGGAATGGTGGAAGACCGCCATCGCCGCCCATAAGGCCGCAGGCATGAGCTACATCGTGACCGCCGGCATCGGCGTGCCCGAGACCATCGCCGATCTGCAGACCTACTGCGACTACTTCAACGAGGTGGGCAAGGCATGTGCTGCCGAAGGCATCAAGTATGGCTATCACAACCACAGCCACGAGTTCCGCAGAGTGGAGGGCAAGGTCATGTACGACTACATGATCGAGCATACCGACCCGAAGTACGTTCTGTTTGAGATGGACGTCTATTGGGCCAACGTGGGCGGAGCTGCTCCCGTGAACTACTTCAAGCGCTACCCGGGCCGCTTCAAGCTGCTCCACATCAAAGACGAGTGCACCCTGGGCGAAAGCGGCATGGTGGGCTTCGACGCCATCTTCAACCACGCCGAAGAGGCTGGTCTGGAGCATTTCATCGTCGAGGTAGAGTGCGACCCCTACCCCAGCGTCAAGGAGAGTGCCGACTACATCCTCAACGCCCCCTTCGTGAAAGCATCGTACGCAAAGTAAAAACCCCTTTAATCGTTAAGAGTTGAGAATTAAGAGTTAAGAAAGATTGTCCTGTATGCAGAGTTTCCCGCTTGCAAAGCTTTTTTTCTTAACTCTTAACTTCTGACTCTTAACTTTTTTATCGCAAAAAAAATCGTGGAAGAAAAAACCATGTCCTTCTGGGACCATTTGGAGGTGTTTCGCGGGTCGTTGGTCCGCATCGTGATTGTGCTGGTGGCCTTCATGGTCGTCAGTTTTATTGCCATGCCCTACATCTACACCCCCGTCATCCTCGGCCCCACGCACGGCGACTTCTTCCTCTACAGGCTGCTACCCATCTTCAAGCCCGATTTCTCGTGCGAGCTCATCAACATCAACGTGGCCTCGCAGTTCATGACTCACGTCACCACCTCGTTCTGGCTGGCGCTCGTCCTCTCCTTCCCCATCCTCATCTGGGAGCTGTGGAAGTTCGTCAGCCCCGCGCTCTACAAAAACGAGTCGCGCCCCGTCGGCTTTGCCTTCCTCTTCGGCACCGGCATGTTCTATCTCGGCTGCGCCATCAGCTATTGCATCATCTTCCCCTTCATGTTCCGCTTCCTGACGGAATACGAGCTCAGCAGCGAGATCACCAACCAAATTAACCTCAGCTCTTATATGCACAACTTCCTGATGATGATTTTCGTCATCGGCCTTGTGTTCGAGCTGCCCCTGCTCATCTGGGTATTGTCCAAGCTGGGCATCATCGACCGTTCGTTCCTTCGCAAATACCGTCGCCACGCCATCGTCATTCTGTTGGTGCTGGCTGCCATCATAACCCCCTCCGGCGACCCCTTCACGCTCATGGTCACCTTCACGCCTCTCTATCTGCTCTACGAACTCGGCATCGTCCTCGCCCGCAAACCCCAGCCGGAAGAGCCCGACGAAGACGACGAAGAGGGGGACGACACCACAAAGAAAATCGAACAGACCCCGAACGCCCAAGAAAGTCCGAACACCCCGGAGCTCCGGGAAGAACGGAATGACGAGTAAGCATCACTCGTCGTCGCCCAGGAGGTGGTCGAGGAAGGCGTCGAGGTCGGTATCAAGGTCGGCGAGGAGCTGGTCGGTGAGGAGAAGTGTGTCGTCGCTTACCAGATAGAGGTCGGCGATGGTTTCGTGGTCTTCATCAACAAGAACTAGGCTGTAGGGACGAAGGATGGCGAGGCTGTCGATGGCGCCATCGGCATTTGCGGCGGCTATGGCACGCTCAAGGTCTGCCTGAACGGTGGGAAGGAAGGCGTCGTCGGACAACGTGGACCAGGACTCGACGGTGGTCTCGGCGACGACGTGGTCTTCGTCATCGAAAATGACAAGATGGCCCGTCTCGCGGTCGGGACAGAAATGAATGTCGGTAATGACGGGAATGGCGTCGTCAGGACGGGTGTAGGCGCGAATGACGGTCTGAAGAGCTTTTTGAAGAGACATTTTTAAAATTAAAAAATTAGGATTTAAAAATTAAAAAATTAGGAATTAGGAATTAGGAATTGGGAATTTTAAATGAAGAATGAAAAATGAAGAATGAAAAATAAATAGCTTTGTCAGCGGAGGAGCTAACAGAGGAAGAGGGGGGGATACAAGACATTATATTCTTCATTTTTCATTTTGCATTTTATATTCTTCATTTTGCATTATATATTCTTCATTTTTCATTCTGTACTCTTCTTTCTGCATTTTTTATTCTTTATTCTTTATTCTTCATTCTTCAGTTTGATGCTGGCGTTTCATTCGCTTTCGCTCTTGTCTGTCATCATCAGGCGTAGCACGTCCTTCTGCCGCTGGTGGAGCAGGGAGCGGTAGTCGACGATACGCTGGTGGTCTGTGTAGGGGAACTCGCCGATGCGAACGTCCGCTTCGTACCAGAGCTGCAACAGGGTGCTGTCGATGGCCGTCGTGTCGGTCGTGTAGGTGTCGGCCTCATCCAGCAGGCGCAGGGCGAGGTCGAGACTGTCGTTCATCTCGTGATAGAGTGCCTGGTTGTAGAGCGAGATAAGGCGCTGGCGGGGATTCTTTTTCTGTGCCTGCTTCTGCCAAAGCTGATAGGCGCCTTCCCAGTCGCCATCGTTAACGCACACGGTTGCCTCGCGCAGGTTATAGGCCGTGCCGGAATAGAACGAGCGGTCGCACGTCTCCCAATGGGGAGCGAAGCACTCTGCGGCCCTGCGTGCCAGCTCGGGATAGCTGCGACGCAGCCAGCGGGCGACCTCGAGCTTCGTGCGATAGGTGCCGCGACGCCATTCGCCGTCGATAATGAACGAGTGCGTGGGGGTGGTACGCCCGCTGGTATAGACGTGCGAGGCAAGGTAGAACTTTCGGTCGCCGTCGTCGGCCTCAGGTCCCCACGAGGTGATGCAGCCATAGTCGCAGACGTAGAGCAGATCGACGTCGAGGGTATCGCAGAGGCGGTCCACCTCGCGTGGGGTCAGCAGGTGATAGATGGTATCGCCCACGGGGTAGAGGCAGCTGTCGAGCACCACCACCTCGGCAAAGATGCCGGCATCGGCAAAGGCCTGCGCCACGTACTCCATCAGCGAGTCGCCGTCGCAGGAATAGAGATGGAGGCCCTTGTCGGATATGCTCACGTTGTAAGGGCTGAGGTTGTTGAGCACGGCTATGCTCAAGCCCTCTGGCAAGGGATAGGCAGCGGGGACAAACTGGTCAATGGCAACATACTTGACGTTGACGCAGGAGATGAATCCCGAGAGAAGAAGGAGGTATAAGGAAAAACAAAAAACGTGGCAGGCGGGACGGCGGACGCGATGCAGGCCGTCGGAATGCAGCTGCTGACAACGTTTTTTGTTTTTCATGGGAAGCGTCCGGGGTTTAGGCGAAGCGTCCGTGACAGTTCTTGTACTTCTTGCCTGAGCCGCAGGGGCAGGGGTCGTTACGTCCGATGGATGCCTCCTTGCGGATGGGCTGACGGACGTTCTGCTCGCGCGTATCCTGACGGGCGGCGTTCTGCTGGTTGCGGTCGGTAAGCGACTCGGCAGCGGCGCCCTTGTTCTCGTGATACTGCTGACGGCGCTGGGCACGTGTCTGGGGAGGAGCCTCGCGCACCTGCTCGGGCTCGCGGATGGGAATCTGGCCGCGCATGAGGATGCTGACCGTCTGGTTGTTGATCTTATCGACCATCGCGTCGAAGAGGTTGACGGACTCGAGTTTGAAGATGAGCAGCGGGTCTTTCTGTTCGTACGAGGCGTTCTGCACGGAATGGCGCAGTTCGTCGAGCTCGCGCAGGTTCTCCTTCCATGCCTCGTCGATGACGTGGAGCATGATGGCCTTCTCGAACGATTTCACCACCTCCTTGCCTTCGCTTTCGGCGGCCGCCTTCAGGTTGACGGGAATCTGGTAGAGGCGCTTGCCGTCGGTAATGGGGATGAGGATGTTCTCGTAGCGGTTGCCCTGTTCCTCGTAAACGCGCTGGATGACGGGGTTGGCGATGCTGGCCAGCGTGTCGGTCTTGCGCTTGAAGTTCTCCATGGCGAGGGCGAAGGTCTTCTCGGCCAGCTCCTGGGCGGGCACCTCGCGGAACTCCTGTTCGGTGAAGGGCGTCTCCATGGCCAGCACGCGGAACATCTGCTCCTTGATGCCCTCGTAGTCGTTGTTCTCGATGGCCTCCACGCAGCGGTCCCAGATCATGTTGCTGATGTCCATGCCGAGGCGCTCGCCGATGAGGGCGTGACGGCGCTTGGTATAGACCACCGAGCGTTGTTTGTTCATCACGTCGTCGTACTCAAGCAGGCGCTTGCGGATGCCGAAGTTATTCTCCTCGACCTTCTTCTGTGCGTTCTCGATGGACTTGCTGATCATCTTGTGTTCCAGCATCTCGCCCTCCTTGAAGCCCATGCGGTCCATGACGGCGGCTATGCGGTCGCTGGCGAAGAGTCGCATCAGGTTATCCTCGAGCGAGACGTAGAAGACGCTCGAGCCCGGGTCGCCCTGACGTCCGGAACGTCCGCGCAGCTGGCGGTCCACACGGCGGCTCTCGTGGCGCTCTGTGCCGATGATGGCCAGGCCGCCTGCCTCGCGCACCTCGGGCGTCAGCTTGATGTCCGTACCACGACCGGCCATGTTGGTGGCGATGGTGACGGCACCCAGCAGCCGTTCCTCGGTATGTTCCGTGCCGTCGGCATCGGTTATCTTCACGGTCCCCATGGTGCTCTTACCGGCCTCGGCGACGATCTCTGCCTCGCGCTGGTGGAGCTTGGCGTTCAGCACGTTGTGGGGAATCTTGCGCATGTCGAGCATACGGCTCAGCATTTCGCTGATTTCGACGCTCGTGGTGCCGACCAGCACGGGGCGTCCCTCCGCCCGCATCTTCTCAATCTCCTCGATGACGGCCTTGTACTTCTCGCGTTTGGTCTTATAGACGCGGTCGTTCATGTCGTTGCGGATGACGGGCTTGTTGGTGGGGATGACGACGACGTCGAGCTTGTAGATGTCCCAGAACTCGCCTGCCTCCGTCTCAGCCGTACCGGTCATGCCGGCCAGCTTGTGGTACATGCGGAAGTAGTTCTGGAGGGTGATGGTGGCGAAGGTCTGCGTGGCGGCCTCGACCTTCACGCGCTCCTTGGCCTCGATGGCCTGATGGAGGCCGTCGGAGTAGCGGCGGCCCTCCATGATGCGGCCCGTCTGCTCATCGACAATCTTCACGTGGCCCTCTTCGTCGACGATGTACTCGACATCCTTCTCGAACATCGTGTAGGCTTTGAGCAGCTGATTGATGGTATGGATGCGCTCGCTCTTGATGGCGTAGTTGGTGAGCAGCTCGTCCTTCTTCTGCAGGCGTTCCTCGTCGGGCAGGTGCTGGCCCTCGAGCTCGGAGAGCTGGGCGGCGATGTCGGGCAGGACGAAGAAGGTGTTGTCGGACATGTTGCCCGTGATGAGGTCGGTGCCCTTGTCGGTCATGTCAACGGAGTTGAGCTTCTCGTCGATGACGAAGTAGAGCGGGTCGGTAGCCTCGGGCATGCGGCGGTTGTTCTGCTCCATGTAGATGGCCTCGGTCTTGAGGAGGCCGGTCTTGATGCCGGGCTCGGAGAGGTATTTGATGAGGGCCTTGTTCTTCGGCAGGGCCTTGAAGGCGCGGAAGAGGGCGAGGAAACCGGCCTCGACCTCCTCGGGTTTCTCGGAGGGGATGAGCTTCTTGGCCTCGGCCAGCAGCTGGGTGGCGAGGCGCTTCTGGGCCTCCACCAGACGCTCAACGTAGGGGCGCAGCTCCTCGAACAGCTGGTCCTCGCTCTTGGGCACGGGACCGCTGATGATGAGGGGCGTACGGGCATCGTCAATCAGCACAGAGTCCACCTCGTCGACGATGGCGAAGTTATGCGAGCGCTGGACGAGGTCCTCGGGGCTCGAGGCCATGTTGTCACGCAGGTAGTCGAAGCCGAACTCGTTGTTCGTGCCGAAGGTGATGTCGGCCATGTAAGCCTTTCGTCGAGCCTCGCTGTTGGGCTGGTGCTTGTCGATGCAATCGACGCTCAGGCCGTGGAACATGTAGAGGGGTCCCATCCACTCGGAGTCGCGCTTGGCCAGGTAGTCGTTGACGGTCACCACGTGGACGCCGTTGCCCGTGAGGGCGTTGAGGAAGACGGGCAGGGTCGCCACGAGGGTCTTGCCTTCGCCCGTCGCCATCTCGGCGATCTTGCCTTTGTGGAGGACGACGCCGCCGAAGAGCTGCACGTCGTAGTGGATCATGTTCCACACGGTCTCGTTGCCGCCTGCCTGCCAATGGTTGGTGTAGATGGCCTTGTCGCCCTCGATGCGGACGAAATCCTTGGTGATCGAGAGCTCGCGGTCGAAGTCGGTAGCGGTCACCTCCACCTCCTCGTTCTCGGCGAAGCGGCGGGCCGTCTCCTTGACGATGGCAAACGCATCGGGCAGCGCCTCGTCCATCGCCTTCTCGTAGATTTCGAGGACGTCCTTCTCCAGTTTGTCTATCTGATTGAACAGCGCCTCGCGGTCCTCCAGTTCGGTCTCCTCGACCTTTGCCTTCAGCTCGGCTATCTTGGCGCGCTCCTGCTCGGCCGAGGCCAGGATGGCGGCCTTCAGCTCAAGCGTACGGGCGCGCAGACCGTCGTTCGACAGTTTCTCGACCTCGACGTAGGCTGTCTTGACCTTTTCCACCCAAGGCTGTATCTCGCGCATGTCGCGCATACTCTTATTTCCAAATAACTTGCTGATTACTTCGTTCAGTCCCATATGTATGTTTTAAAAATGTCTGACAATATCGTGCAAAAATACTACATATTTCTTAAAGCATGGCCTTTTTCGCGAAAAAACACCCGTTTTTTCAGAAAAGTTCACACAAAGTGCGTGCCATTAAGAAAAAAAGCCTACCTTTGTACCATTCTTCTTTCCAAAACCGACCGTTTGTCATGAAAAAACTGATTTCCCTCCTCCTCGTCTGCCTTTTTGTCGGCTGCGCAAACACGTCCCACGACCGTCAGGACCGCGCGATAGACCTTAGTGCGCTCCCCGCCCCCGCACAGGAATTCATCAAGCGCCACTACAGCGACGTGAAGATAAAAGAGATAACCATTGAGAAACGTGCCAGCCTCATGCAGTACAACGTCGATTTCAAGGGCGGCATCGACGTCCAGTTCGACCGCAACGGCGTCTGCACCGAAATCCAATGCAAGAAGCCCGGCGCCGTGGTGCCCGACGAGGTCATCCCCGCACCCGTCCTCCAGCAGATCCGCAAGCTCTATCCCGACAAGGGCATCGTGAAGTTCGAGCATAACCAGCGCCTCTACGAGATTGACCTTGCCGACGGCACGGAGCTGACCTTCAACCGCGCCATGCGCCTCATCGACATCGACCACCACACCGTGGAGTAGCGGCTATCACCTTTGGCCGAAAAAACACGCCGGCAGGAAACAGTCACCCACCCCAAAAACAACGTCCAAAGCATTATAGGAGAATAAGTTAGCGGGACAAGCGTAACAGTATAACAGTATAACAGTATTTTTTTTGAGGGTAGGTAGTTTCCAAAACTCCTATTTTTATATATATATTATATATATTATATATATATTATATATATATATTATTAATAATAAATATATTATATATAATAAGGAAGGAGAATCCGGACCAATCAGGTGAAAAGGTACCCTTCAAAAAAAATACTGTTATACTGTTATACTGTTACGCTTAAGACGTCAAGCTGTTTTTCTTTCTCCTAAAAGGCAGTAAAACAATAGGATACAATCGCGCCAACCCTTGTGCGGGTCAGGCACGAAGCTTGATGGTAACAGTACGGGTCTGAATTTGTCCCCTAAAAAGCCCCCACAGCAGGGGTGTGGAGACCGGTTTTATTCCACTGGGCTAATTTTTTATTCCATTGGACTGTTGATTTATTCCATTGGACTGTTGATTTATTCCATTGGATTGTTGGTTTATTCCCTTGGGCTGGGCCGTCATTCCCTTGCGTGGTGACAAGCGTAGAGCCTTTCTGCCGGACTGACGGTTCAGAACAGCGGCTTGGCTGCGCAGCCATTGGGGGTGCCCATTTTCAGCAGGGATGCCACGGTGGGCGCTATGGCACTCACGGACACGGGATCGCCCTTTTTCGACGCCGCCACGCCGTCGCCCCAGAACACGATGGGCACAGGCACGAGGGCACGGCTCGACCAGAGGGTCTCGCCCCAGCGCTCGTCCACCAACGCCCAGCCGGGGGCAATCTCCAGCAGGATGTCGCCCGAGCGGCCTTGGTTGAAGGCGCCCAGCACGGCGGGGTTGCTGTCGCCCTCCATCAGCTCGGTGGAGGTATAGACGCGGGTGACGCCGCTCATCTGCCCCAGGAACTCCGAACAACGCTCCTGCACGTCGCGCATCTTCAGCTGCTGGCTCTCCAGCAGGGCGTGGTTGAGGTAAATCTGGTTGCGATACGAAGCCTCCACGTAGTTTCCCTGCCCGTAGATGGCGCCCAGATAGAGGTTCAGCAGCAGGGTGCAACGCTCCATGCGCACCTCGCCCGTGGGCAGGTTATAGGCGCCGACGGCAGGCTGGTGGACATCGTTATAGCCGGTCGAGGTGAGGAAGAAGACCGCGTTGTCGGCACCCACATACTGCTCGACGGCCTGGATGAGGTCGGCGATGTTGCGGTCGAGACGGCAGTAGATGTCGCGCAGCTCGAGCTGGGCGTACGACTCGGCCTGATGGTCATAGACGCCGCCATAGTAGCCTACGCAGAGCATGTCGGGCTGAGCGTCGCGCCCCATGGGCGAGCTGATGACGCACGTCTTGGCCAGCTGCGTCACCTCGTCGTTGACGATGGCCGACGTCTTGTAGCGCTTCACGTTCTTTGTGCTGAAGGTGTGGCAGAAGTCCTTCGCCGCATCGTCGCTAAGGTCGCGGTAGGACGAGAGGGGGTAGTAGGGCGTCCATTTTACCGATTTGAAGTCATAGGGCGAGTTGGCGCGACGGTTATAGAGGTCGAGCCACGAGGGGATGTTCTTATAGAAGGTCGACGAGGCCCACATGGCGTTCTCGTCGCACAGCCATACGGCCGCGTCGGCGGCATGCCCGCCGGCAAGGACGGCCATATCGCGTTCGGGGGCGACGGAGAACACCGTGCCGCGCCCGTTCGTGGCAATCTTCAGCTCGTCGGCCAGCGTGGTGACGAGGATGCCCGCAGGCGACGTCTTCTCGCCGGTATGCACGCCGCGGATGGCGTCGTCGTCGATGCACGACTTCACCTTCAGCGTCTTACGCTCCAGAAAGCGGTTGCCGATGACGCCGTGATAGCGGGGCTCCGTGCCGGCGTAGATGGTTGCCGTGGCCGACGAGCGGTCGGGCGAGATGAAGTCGTAGCTCCCGTTCACATAGACCGCCCCCTCGTCCCACAGCCGCTTGAAGCCGTCGTCGCCATAGAGGTAGGCGAACTTCTCCACATAGTCGGCACGCAGCTGGTCAACCACGATGCCCACCACCAGCCGCGGCGTGCGCCCGGAAACGGGCAGCAGAGCGACGAGGACCGTCAACAAGGCAAGGGCTCTTTTCTTCATTTGCTTTTCTTTATGATACGTCCGAGAAGGTGGTGAACGCTCCTGAGCAGGAGTGCCGCGACAAACGCCCATGCCGCCAAGGGAATGTCCTGACGGACGATGAGCCAGCCGACGACAAGCAGGACAACCAGGGCCACCTCAACCCATGCCGCCCAGGGACGACGGCGGAGACGCGCCTGACGGAGCATGAAGGGCAGCAGCACAAACACCATCGGGTTGAACAGCACGGCCAGCACGTTCGTGCCTACCGTAGGATGGGTGGAGAAGAAGAACAGGAACGTGATGATGACTCCCGCCACGCCCTGCAGGCCGTAGAGCAGGATGTCGTACCACCATTGGCGGGTCTGCGTGAGCAGCTCGAAGGTGCACACGATGGCCGTCAGCAACAGCACGATAATCATCGTCTGTATCGGGGTAAGGGGGAAGCGGAAGGGCGCAGGAAGGGGTGCCGTGGGCGCCACGACGGTGGTGGATGCCACCAGCGGCAGCCCGCCCCTTCGGGCCTGTGCGAAAGACTCTTCCAGCACTATGGGAGCGAACTCCTGCAGGTCGCGGCCCACGGGGCGGTCGGCCTCCACCCCCAGCAGCAGGTCGATGCCGAACGAGGCCCAAGGGTAGGCGGCGTTGTGGCGATGGAGGATGGTGCGGAACGACACGGAGTCCGTACGGGCTATGGCAGCAGGGCTGTCCATCGCCTGCCAGAGGATGTCGCGAGCCATCGTGCTGCAGTTTTTGTAGAGGAAGTTATAGCGGTACGTACGGTTTTCGGGCTGGCAGTTGCGGGTGATCAGCTCCCAAAAACGGACGGCCTCTTCGGGCGTAAAGGCAAGCGTCTGCTGGGTGACGGACGAGCCGCGCTCCACGTACCCCTTATAAAAAGAGGTATAAGGTTCGACGCCCACGATGTAGTCGGTCTGTCCCAGGCAGAAGCGCCAGACGAAATGGGGTGCCTCGAAGTCGAACAGCCCATAGTTGAACACCACGTCGATGTCCCGCTCCTCATCTTCAAAGCGAATGGCCGTATGGCCGTATTGCTGCCACACCTCCACGCCCGGGTTGCACGTCAGCAGGCTCACGCGGGGGACGTACGCCACGCTATCCGCCATCGCCCCGGGCAGGGTGTCCGCCGGCACGGCCGAGGCGTCCGTCTGGGCGCCGCACACCAGCGTCAGCAGGACAAAGACCGCCGAAAAAACAACTCGTTTCATACGATGAACTCAGAAATTGCCCGCAAAGATAGGGTGAGCCGAGCGAAAAACCAAATTTATTTGAGTTTTTAACTGCGTTTTCGTCCGTCGCGACTCGGCCATCCAAGTAAACTTGATGGCGCTCGCTGCTCCGTCCGTTCCGAGGCGACCCCTATCTAAAAGTCCACCCTTTTATCCGCCATTCAACAAACTTTTCTCCTTTTTAACTTTATTTCATTTGTCAGTTGCCGAAGATTGTGTTAACTTTGCCGCCGATTTTGCATAAAAGTGTCTATGACGAGAAGGATTCACATCGTTTCGCTCTGTCTGTTGGCGTTGACGGCCAGCCTCGCCGCCATGGCCGAGAACGGCATGAACTCACCCTACACCCGCTTCGGCTTCGGCCAGCTTGCCACACACGAGCTGGGCATCCACAAGGCCATGGGCGGCACGGGCATCGGCATGCGCAACTACAACCAGATAGACATGCTCAACCCAGCCTCGTACAGCACGGTCGACACGCTCACCTTCATCCTCGACATGGGCACCACCCTGCAGAACACCAATTTCGTGGAAGGCAACAGCCGCAAGAATGCCCACAACGCCACCTTCGACTACATCGCCACGCAGTTCCGCCTCCGTCCCGGCCTGGGCATGACGCTCGCCTACCTCCCATACAGCAACATCGGCTACAGCTACACGAGCAGCGAGACCATCCTCACCACCGACGACGGCTCCATCACCTCCACCAACACCTACGAGGGCGAGGGCGGGCTCCATCAGGTGCGCGGCGGACTGGGCTGGCAGCCCTTCCGCTGGCTCTCGCTGGGCGCCAACGCCAACTACACCTACGGCTATCTGCAACATCGCGTCTCGAACAAATACAGCGAGATGACCATCAACTCGCGCACGAAAATCTACTCAGCCGACGTCTCCGCCATCGGCTTCGATGCCGGCCTGCAGCTCATCTTCGGCACCGATGCCGAACGCGTCGTCCTCGGCGCCACCTACGCGCCCGCCCGCACCCTGAGCGGACAGCCCTACGCCGTCGACTACATCGTCTCGGGTAGCGTGGCCACCGTTGCCGACACCGTCCACTACACGCCGCTCACCCTGCCCGAAACCATGGGTGCCGGACTCTCGTGGCGACACGGCGACCACCTCATCCTGGCTGCCGACGCCACCCTCACACGCTTTGGCAGCACCACCTTCTTCGACCAGCGCGGAAACGACAGATGGCGCTACTCGGCCGGCGTGCAGTACACCCCCACCTACGACCGCCACAACCTGTTCCGATGCATCCTCTACCGCGCCGGAGCGTACTATACCACCTCCTACTATAGCGTGAACGGCCACCCGGGCCCCACAGAGTTCGGCGCCTCGCTCGGTATCGGCATCCCCATCATCAACCGATGGAACCAACGGTCAACCGTACACATCTCAGGGCAATACGTCCGCATGCAGCCCGCCGTCCCGGGCATGATGGCCGAGAACTACCTGCGGCTGAACCTCGGCGTATCGTTCATCGAAAACTGGTTCACCAAATGGAGAGTCAATTGATATTTACGATTTGACAATCCTATATTATTTACGATTTGACGATTTACGATTTATTGACGATTTGATTCTTTACGATTCACATACAGCCAAACCCCTAACTCTAACCCCTAACCCCTAACCCAACTTTAACCCCTAACCCAAATTTAAACCCTAACCCATTCCCGGCAGTCAAAGAGACAGAAGACGACATAAAACCGAATTATAAACATCATTAAAACCTAACCGATATGAAAAAATCATTCCTGATGATCAGCCTCCTGGCCCTCTCGGCCATGACGGCATTTGCGCAGAAAGGCGTTGAAGACGGCTCCCGCTTCGGACACGGACAGGACAGCATCAACTGCCTCAACAACATCAGCATCTACAGCGAGTACGTAAAAACCAATAACTTCGAGGAGGCCTACGAGCCCTGGAAGAAAGTCTTCCAGGAGGCTCCCTACGCTCAGGCTGCCACCTACACACGAGGCATCGTCATCCTCAAGAACCTCATCTCCAAAAGCAAGGAACTCGAACCCCGCAAGGAGAAGGCCGACGAGCTGATGGCTGTTTACGACCAGTTCATCAAGTGCATCCCCCAGCTCAACCTCATCCTCAAGAACCCCCTCAAGGAGTACCGCATCCTCGGCCAGAAGGCCCACGACTACATCACCTACTATCCCCGCATGGATGCACGCCAGGCCCGCCAGATGCTTATGACGTCCCTCGACGCCGGCGGCATCGACAGCGAGTACTACCTGCTGGGCGACCTCATGAAAATCTCCTCAGCCATCTTCAAGGCCGACGAGAACTTCCGCGAGGACTTCATCCAGGACTACCTCTATGCCTCCGAGCTGATTGCCAACATCTACGGCAAGGCCATCGACGCCGAGTACCCCTCCGAGGAGAAGGCCAGCGAGATGATCAACGCCGTCACGAAAACCAAGGATAACGTCGATGCCTACTTCATCAACAGCGGCGCCGCCGACTGCGACCAGCTGCAGAAAATCTACGCCCCCAAGGTGGAGGAGAACAAGGACGACATCGACTACCTCCGCAAGGTGGTTGCCGTCATGGCCCTGCTGGACTGCACGGAGAGCGACGTCTACTACACGGCTTCCGAGTATGCCCACAAGATCGAGCCCACGGCCGGAACGGCTGCCGGATGTGCCTACAGCTACTTCAAGCGCGGCGACGTCGCCAAGAGCCTCGACTATTTCGACGAGGCCATCAACCTCGAGCAGGACAACGCCAAGAAGGCCGACTACAACTACAAGGCTGCCGTCATCGCCAACAGCAACAAGCAGCTCGGCAAGGCCAAGAGCTACGTCAAGACCGCCATCGGCCTCAACGGACGCAAGGGCGCCTACCACATCCTGCTCGCCAACATCTACGCCGCCGCACCCAACTGGAGCGACAAAGCCGAGCTCAACCCCTGCAAGTACTACGTCGTCCTCGACAAGCTTGCACGCGCCAAGAGCGTTGACGAGAGCGTAGCCGCAGAGGCCAACCGCCTCATCGGACTCTACAAAGACCACACTCCCGACCCCGCCAACCTCTTCTTCCTCGGCCTCAAGCCCGGTGATACCGTCCACGTCGGCGGCCTCATCGACGAGGACACCACCATCCGCTGATTCCGTTTGGATACCATCCCCATACGTCCGAACCATACGAGTAAAGCAATCGCCCTGCTGACGATTGCTTTGCTCGTATTTGCTTCGTGCAGTCACGGCCACAAACAATATACCGACGCCATCACCAACCGCGACTCCATCCCCGGCCTCACCACCTACGACATCGAGACACTCATCTCCGACTCAGGCGTCGTGCGCTACCGCATCCTCGCCGACCGCTGGGACGTCTACGACCAGCTCAATCCCTCCAAGTGGGCCTTCGAAGAAGGCGTCTATCTCGAGAAATTCTCCGACAGCCTCACCATCAACGCTACCGTCAAGGCCGACACAGCCTACTACTTCGACCAGACAAAGCTCTGGGAACTCTACGGACGCGTTCACATCGAAAACCTCGAAGGCGAAATCTTCGATACCGACACCCTCTTCTGGAACCAGGACACCGAGCGCGTATGGTCCGACGCCTTCATCCGCATCGAAAAAGCCAACGGTACCGTCATCACCGGCTACGGCTTCACCAGCAACCAGCAGTTTACCGACTACCGCATCCGCCGCACACAAGGCATCTTCCCCATCGAGGAGAACGACCGCGCCACCCGCAACGCCGCCGGAGAAATCGTGGCCGACTCCACAAACAACGTAGTTAAGAGCTAAGAATTAATGTTTAACGTTTAATGTTTAACGTTTAACGAACACGTCCTCAGAACTATTTTTCTTAATTCTTAACTCTTAACTAAATAAACCTCCGGCGCAGCCGGAACTAAACCCATAAACCACGAATAATGAGTACCGCCGAGATTGCCCTCCTCATCGCCAGCCTGCTGCTTTCCGCCTTCTTCAGCGGCATGGAGATAGCCTTTGTCTCCAGCAGCAAGCTGCGCTACGAGGTCGATAAGTCCGACCGCAGCCTTGCCTCGCGCCTTCTCGGCATCTTCTACCGCCATCCGGCCAGCTACATCTCCACCATGCTTGTCGGCAACAACGCCGTACTTGTCATCTACAGCATCCTGATGGCCAAGCTCCTCGACCCCTGGCTCACAGCCCTGCTGCCCGGCATTACCGACACCCCGCTCCTTGCCATCGACACCATCCTCTCCACCATCGTCGTCATCATCTTCGGCGAATACATCCCCAAAACCCTCTTCCGCCGCGGGGCGAACAACACCCTGAGAGCCTTCTCCCTGCCCGCCTACCTGTTCTACATCCTCCTCTACCCCCTCTCGCTGTTTGCCGAGTGGAGCGCACGCGGACTGCTGCGCATCGTCGGCATACACATCGAAAAGACCTCCACAGGCAGGCTCTACACCAAGATGGACCTCGACGACCTCATCGAGTCGGGCATCGGCACCAGCGACGAACCCGCCTCGACCGAGGTGCAGATCTTCCGCAACGCCCTCGACTTCTCTACCCTCCGCGTACGCGACTGCATGGTGCCGCGCAACGAGATTGCCGCCATCGACAAAAACGACTGCACCCCCGACGAACTCCTACGCCTCTTCGTCAAGACAGGCTACTCCAAGATCATCGTTTACGAGGATACCATCGACAACATCGTCGGCTATATCCACTCGTCCGACCTCTTCCGCACAGAGTCATCCTCCATTCCTGATTCCTCTTTCCTAATTTCAAATTTCATCCAGACCCTCCCCATCGTGCCCGAGACAGCCAACGCCCAAAAGCTCATGACCACCCTCATGCAGCAGAAGAAGTCGCTCGCCGTTGTGGTCGACGAGTTCGGCGGCACAGCCGGCATCGTCTCTCTCGAGGACATCCTGGAAGAGCTCACCGGCGACATCGAGGACGAACACGACACCACCCGCCTCGTGGCGCGCGCCCTGGGTAACGACACCTACGTCCTCTCAGCCCGCCTGGAGATTGAGAAAGTCAACGAGATGTTCGGTCTTGAGCTGCCCGTTTCCGACGACTATTATACCGTCGGCGGCCTCATCCTCCACCACCATCGCAGCATCCCTGTCGTGGGCGACGTCATCCGCATCCCCGACGACCTCGAATTCACCATCCTCAAGGCCGCACCCGGCAAGATTCTCCAAGTCCGCCTCCACGTCAAGTAAAACCACCAATTCCCCCATAACATGAACAACAGACACGGCTTGCTTTACCTCCTGTTGATGCTGTCCGTCATCCGCATCAACGCCGGCGACGACCTCACACGCGAGGTGGAGGCCGACACAACGCGATTCCCCGTCCCCGTCATCGACGACGAGTGGAATCTGGTGTGGATGCCCCACAACTGTTCCGACCACAACGTATATGTCTATAAGGATAAGCTATACGACGAACTCTTCACCCGCACCCTGGGCTGGAACGGAGGCGACGGCGTCCAGACCGTCGCCCTGCCGGGCGGAAACCTCTTCTGGTCGTTCAACGACAGCTTCTACGGCAGGGTCTCGGCCAGCTCGCGTGCACGCGGCAACTGCAACTTCCCGCGAAACACCATCATGGTCCAGACGCCCGACGAACACGGATTCCCGGGCAACAAAAGCACCAACCTCGTCTGGCTGGCCGACTTCGTGAACACCACCGACCCCTCGGCCTCGCGCTACTACCATGCCCGCACCCATATCCGCCATCCGAAGGGCGAGAAAACGGCGGCGCAGATTGCCGCCGGCGACATCGACCAGCAGTATCTCTACTGGGCAGGCGACGGAACGGTCGTGGACGGACAGCTGCAGGTGCTCTGGGCGGGCGTCTATAACGGCACGCAAAACCTGATGCAGAGCGACAACCGCGCCCTTGCCATCTATAGCCTCGAAGGCACACCAGGCGACGACACCTACCTCAGCCTCGTCTCGGTGGACCATCACTTCTTCGAGAAAGACCCCATCGGCTATGGCCAGACGCTCTGGGAGGACGAGGACGGACATACGTACCTCTACGCCTGCAACCAGTTCAAGAAAAATCCCGACGACCTGCTGAACACCTCCAGCCCCGTGGTGGCCCGCTCCAAGACCCACGACTTGCGGAGCGGGTGGGAGTATTACGTAGCCGACGCCAAGGGCACATTCCATTGGCAGGACTCCTACCCCACGCCCGAGGAGGTCAACCGCTCGGCCATCAGCTCGCGCTCCGTCTCTACGGCATGGGTGTTCAAAGAGGGCGACTGGTACTACATGACGGCACAGGGATACGTCTTCAGCAAACAGGTCTATATCATGCGCAGCCGCTACCCCTGGGGACCCTTCGAACATTGCCACCAGCTCTGGACCCTGCCCTATGTGCTCGACAAGAAAGGCAAGCGCACCTATCAGAACTTCTATATGCCCCATCTCCATCAGGGTCTCTCCCGCACGGGCGAGCTGGTGTTCTCCACCAATACCGACGCCGCCGACTGGAACGACAACTTCAACTCGACGGGAAGCGCCGATTTCTACCGCCCCTACTTCTTCCGCGTCTTCAACTGGCAGGCCCTGTTTGCCGATGACAAGGAAGATTGAATCTTGAATCCTGAATCTTGAATCCTGAATCCTGAATCCTGAAACTTGAATCCTGAAACTTGAAAGACATGAACACTTCAGATACCCACATAAACGGACGGGCGCCCCACTTCATCCGGGTGGCATCACTCCTTCTGCTCGTCGGCGCCGTCGTCACGTCATGCTACAAGCTCATCCGCACCTACGTGCCCACAGAGGTGGTAGGGACGGAGACCTTCGAGGCCCGTATGGTGGTGACCGACGACGGTTCATCGACCCAGAACGCCGTAACCGACTGGTCCGTAGCGGCCGTCCGTGTACCCGAAGGATGGACGGTTGCCGTCCCCAGAGGCTGTCACCAGCAGTATGCCGAGGACTGGGTCTATTATAGCGACGGCACAAAAGTCAACAGCAAACAAAACATGTCCTACAACGCCCACATGTCCGACATCTACAACGCCGGAGCCCCTAAGAAGGGATACAAGTGGTGGGCATTCGTCACGGACAAAAGAGTCCCGAAGCACATGGCGTCGTGCTGGCGCAACGGCTGCGACAGCATCGCCATCACCTTCCTGATCACCCCCGACGGCGTGCCGGGGACCTACCACATCGACTTCATCGCCGGCGACGAAGAGGACGAACAGGGCGTAGGGAAATACAACAGCTACAGCGAGGCAAAGGGTACGCGCCTGTTCCACGCCGCTACCGTCTCCTCCTTCTCCGAAGGGAAAAGGCCTGACAACGCCGCCCCCGGGCTCTCGCGTACCATCGTCGTCAAAGAGGCTTCAGGCATCCTGCCACAGAGGAACACGGAGTCGTTGTCGCGACGGAACCCCGACGCCATCTTCACCCTCGACGGACGCCTGCTGCGCATCGGCTCGTCCACCGACGACCTCGCCCCCGGCATCTACCTCGTGGGCGGAGAGAAAATCATCGTCCAGTAAACCATCAAGCATTTCAGAACTCATTCTTTCACCATGAAACGATTCTTCACCCTCTGCCTTGTGCTTGCGGCTGTGGCAGCCGCCCACGCCAAGAGCATCATCGTCATCGTCAACGATACACGCTATCAGACGGTTACGGGTTTCGGCGCCGCCTGCTGCGACGGCGCCATGTGCCCCTTCGGCACAGACACCCAGCCCGTCAAACTGCTCTACGGCCCGACGTCGCCCATCGGGCTGAACATCATGCGCATGGAGATCTCGCCCAACTTCATCGGCGACGTCGTCGTCCCCGAGTGGAACAACTGGGACTCGCCCTACGACTGGAAGGGCTCCCTGCCGTCGGCCAAGATTGTCAAACAGCGTGGCGGCATCGTCTTCGGTACGCCCTGGTCGCCCCCAGGGGACTACAAGACCAACGGCACGGCCCAGGGCGGCAACGCCGACGACCAGGGCAACCAGCGAGGCGAGCTGCGCGAGGACTGCTACGAGAAGTTCTTCCCCTGGCTGAACACGTTCCTGGAGTACATGAAGAAAAACGGCGTCGACGTCGATGCCGTGTCCATACAGAACGAGCCCGACTGGTGGGTCAACTACTCAGGCTGCCTCTACACGCCTCAGCAGCAGTACAACCTCGTTAAGAACTACGCCCACATGCTCGACCGCGAAAAATACAAGGGCGTGCGCCTCATCAGCGCCGAGCCGCTGGGCTTCGACCCCAAGTACTCCGACATGCTGATGCGGAACGAGGATACGCGCAACCAGATTGACATCATCGCCGGTCACCTCTACGGCCACCCGCCATTGGGGAACATGAAGAGTGCCGCCGTCCTGGCCGCTAAGTACGGCAAGGAGGTCTGGATGACCGAACACTCCGTGACAGACAACATCAACCGCCTGCCCAACTGGCACGAGCAGCTGCTCTTCGCCGAGGAGCTCAACGAATGTATGCTGGCGGGCTGCACGGGCTATATTTATTGGTACATGCGCGCGCATTGGGCCTTCGTCGGCACGGGCGAAACGAAGTACAACCCCGGCAACACGAAAAACAAGCTGCTGCCCCGCGCCTACGTCATGTCACACTTCTCGAAACACGTCACCGGCGCCACCCGCCTCGGCACCCAGTCGAACGTCGCCGCCGCCACCAACGCCAACTTCGAGAGCTCGGCCTACATCAAGGGCGACTCGCTCATCGTCATGGCCATCGACACCACAAAGACCGGCAACCCCCTGAAGCTCATCCTGCCCTACAAAGTGAAGAGCGGCACGCTCCTCCAGTCGACGGCCAACGACGCCCTCTGCCAGGAAATTCCCCTGGAGATTAACGAGCCCATCGAGGAACTGACATATACCATGCCCCCGCGCAGCCTCAACACATTCATCTTCACGATTGACGACGGTACCGCCATCGGCCGTCCTCAGACAGACGAGCCCAAGGTGTCAAAGAACAACATCTACTACGACCTGCACGGACGAATGTTGACGTCACCCGAGGGCCTCTGCATCGAAAAGCGCCCCGACGGCTCCACCCGCAAGGTGTTCATCGGCAACTAAGCCCCATCGGCCCCGCAGGGAAGCCATTCGTGCTTTTTTTGTAGGAGTAAAAATAAATTCCAAGCGCTTGGATCTCCAGTTTCAGGCAGTTGAAACTGACAATCCAAGCGCTTGGAATTGTCATTAGAAGGCTTCGATGTAGCGTGTGCTCGTGCCCTACTTCACTTTCCAGACGTTGAGCACGATGCCGTCGGCCGTAGGTGCGCCGGGAGCGCAGACGAAAAGGGCGTTGTTGAGCCAGGCGTAACGGCTGTCAACCGGCGCCTCGAAGCGCGGGGCGGCCTTGAAGTAGTACGTCGGCTGCCCATGCTCGTCCATCCCGTTGTAGATAATGCCCTGGTTGCGCACGTGGATGTTCACCCCGTCGTCGGTACGGATGGAGTAGATGGCCTCCAACGTGGTACGCGAGCCGTCGAGGCTGGCCAGCTGATAGTCGGCTCCGCCGCTGATGATCGTGCCGCGCAGCAGCGGTCCGGCAAAGGTTCCGCCCGCGATGGGCACCACGTAGCGGTTGCCCTGCGGCGTGGCCCCCACGCCGTATGCCTCGCCGAGCGCCACACGCAGCTGCATCACGAACTCCGTCTTCACGACATCGTCGGCAGGCCACGGACCGTCGTCGGCCACGTGGGAAGTGGAATCGGGCTGCGCCACCACGGCGGCACAGCCCATCATCCAACATAATACGATGATAATCCGTTTCACAATCGGAACGATGTTTAGCGGCGCACGGACTTCACGGCCGTACGGCTGCCGTCGGCATACTCCGTCACGACGATGTAGAGGCCGCGGACAGCTCCGGTGGCCTCCTTGCCGTCCATGCCATAGTAGCGGCGGGACGTTACGACAGGCTCCACGGCGGCATTATCCACATGGGCGCCATCGCCATAATAGTAATAGGTGACGGAAGTGGTATCCTCGGTAAACATGCCGAAGAAGTCAATATGCATGGTGCTGATGGATTTCGTGGGCAGTCCCTGAGCGTTGTACTCGTATGAGAAGGTTCCGGAGCCCATCTCGATCAATTCGCCGCCGCCCATGTTGTATAAAAGCTTCATCGAAACAGGCATGCCGTTGGCGTCGAAGGTTATTTCGGAAACCGACGCCAGTTCGAACTCGCCCGTCTCCTCGTTCTGCTCGTATGCCTCCTCGCGATAGGGCAGGCCCTGAGCGTTGACGTAGATGACGGAGTAGGAACTCGGCATCCATCCCGATTCGCTGGAATAGGTGGTGGTGGTAACCTTATCGCCTTCGAAGGTGGTGGAGGATTTTTGGGTGCACTCCCAGCTTTCGCCGTCCCATGACTCTTCGACCTCCGCCGTGACACGGCCCTGCTCGTCGTAAATGTATTCGGTACGGCTGCTGTTGTAGAGGTTTTCGCCATCGATGGTCTGCGTCAGCTCATACACAACGTTGCCGGCATCATCGTAGGTGTACGTGACGCGCGTCAGCTCCGTGCCCCCCCATTCAGAGTGATTTTCCATCGTCTTATAGACGAGCACGTCGCCGTTGTAGGTATTCGTGGTTTTGGCTGTGAGTTTCCATGAGCCTTCTGCCCAGTCATACTCTGCCTCAGTAACGACGCGTTTCTTGTTGTCGTAGGTGAAAGCGTTCTTGGTGTTAGGCACCAATTCTCCGGCATCGTTCGTATCCCAGGTGACAATACTGTCGGGACAAGCAGCCATGATGTCCTCTTCGCCGATGCGCTGGGGCTTCTGCTGGGCGGAAAGGCGCTGGAGGGCGGCGTTCGCACGCGCCTGAAGCTTGGTGGAAGGCTGGGCGCTGAGCGCCAACGAGGTGGCAGCTATGGCTGCAAATAGTGTAAAGATTTTCTTCATAGACTTTTCCTGTGTTAGTTGAACATGAGTTAAAAATAATGGGCAAAGTTACGGCAAAGCCGTCGAATGAACAAATTTTTTCCCCATTATTTTCCATTCCCTGTGGAAGGAACGCGCTTTTCGGCCATTTTTGATATGAGAAAAGGCCCTTCCGGGGCATCGTGAAACGTTTCGTCCGGCATAATGAAACGTTTCGTCGCAGGAAACGAAACGTTCCGCCAGACGAAGAAACGGTCAAAAACAGGCCAATAAATTTGGTTTTTCGCTCGGCTCACCCCATCTTTAATCCCCTTCGGGGCTTTTAGCTAGGCGGCGGCTCGGAAAAACTCAAATTAATTTGGTTTTTCGCTCGCCTTGCACTATCTTTGCAGCGCGAAATACGACTGCTGCTTCTGACAAAAGCAGCCTCCGTGTGCTTGAACACCACGTAAAAAACAAGAAATATGCAAAAAGAGTCTGTAAAAACTGTTAGTGTGCCCTTCATGTTGATGGGCATCGTGTTCTGTGTGTGCCTCATCGCCGCCAATCTGCTCGAAACGAAAATTGTTCAGATAGGCCCCTACTCCATGACGGCCGGCTTCATCGTCTTCCCCGTTTCGTACATCATCAACGACTGCATCGCCGAGGTGTGGGGCTTCCGCAAGGCAAGGCTCATCATCTGGATGGGCTTCCTGATGAACTTTTTCGTTGTCGCGCTGGGCGGCATCGCCGTGGCTCTGCCCGCCGCCCCGTTCTGGGAGGGCGAAGAGGCGTTCCGCTTCGTCTTCGGCCTGGCGCCGCGCATCGCCGTGGCCAGCCTGACGGCATTCCTCGTCGGCTCGTTCCTCAACGCGTGGGTGATGAGCCGCATGAAGCTGCGCGACAAAGAGCGGCGCTTTGCCTGGCGCGCCATTCTCAGCACGCTGGTGGGCGAGGGTGCCGACTCCATCATCTTCTTCCCCATGGCCTTCGCAGGGCTGATGCCCGCACACGAGCTGGCCAAGCTGATGGTGCTGCAGGTGACGGCCAAGACGCTCTACGAAATCATCGTCCTCCCCATCACCACCCGCGTCGTACGCCACGTGAAGCGACGCGAAGGCGTAGATGCCTACGACACAAACATATCCTACAACATTTTCAAAATCAAGGAACTCTAATAAATTTACGATTTTACGATTTTCTATTTATTTATCATTTTAGTAATCTCACAATTTCACGTTACATCGTACCCTAAATAACCAAATAATCCAATCGTAAATAAATAGTAAATCGTAAATCGTCAAATAGTAAATAAAATAGGATTTTCAAATCATAAATATATAGAAGTGTTAGACAAAGATAAAGCCCTTGTGGTATTCTCAGGCGGTCAGGACAGCACGACATGTCTCTACTGGGCGAAGACGCAATGGTCCGACGTCCGCACCATCACCTTCCGCTACGGCCAGCGCCATGCCGTTGAGGTGGACATCGCCCGCGGCCTTGCTGCCGAAGCCGGCGTCCCCATCACCGTCATGGACATCCCGTTCGTGAGCGAACTGAGCGCCCAATGTTCGCTCACCGACTCTTCCATCTCAATGGATGAGACGAAGCCTGCCGACACACCGCCCAACACCTTCGTGCCGGGCCGCAACCTGTTCTTCCTCTCCATCGCAGCCGTCCACGCCCGCGAGCTGGGCATCATGAACATCGTCACAGGCGTCTCGCAGACCGACTTCTCGGGCTACCCCGACTGCCGCGACTCGTTCATCCGCTCGCTGAACGTCACCCTCAACCTCGCCATGGACGAGCAGTTCGTCCTCCACACCCCGCTGATGTGGCGCGACAAATGCGAGACGTGGGCCCTGGCCGACCAGCTGGGCGTCTTCGACCTCGTCCGCCGGCGCACCCTCACCTGCTACAACGGCATCCCCGGCGACGGCTGCGGCCACTGCCCCGCCTGCCACCTCCGCCGTCACGGACTGGAAGAATTTTTAAAAATAAAAAATGAAAAATGAAGAATGAAATAATTATGGACCGCGAACAAGACCATCTGCAGGCGTTAGGACAGAAGACAGAATACCGTCAGGACTACGCCCCCGAAGTATTGGAAACGTTTGAGAACAAACACCCCGACAACGACTACTGGGTACGCTTCAACTGCCCCGAGTTCACCACCCTCTGCCCCATCACGGGCCAGCCCGACTTTGCCGAAATCCGCATCGCCTACGTCCCCGACCGCCGCATGGTGGAGAGCAAGAGCCTAAAGCTCTACCTCTTCTCCTTCCGCAGTCATGGCGACTTCCACGAGGACTGCGTCAACATCATCATGAAGGACCTCATCCGCCTCATGGACCCGAAGTACATCGAGGTCACCGGCTTCTTCACCCCCCGTGGCGGCATCTCCATCTGGCCCTACGCCAACTATGGCCGTCCCGGCACGCGCTGGGAGGACATCGCCCGCACACGCCTCGAGCAGCACGACATGCCCTGACAGCGAAAAGACAAACATCACACAAGGCCATGAACTATAGTTCTTCCCCCATTTTCCAGCGGACAGAGTTGCTCGTAGGCAGCGAGGCCATGGAGCGGCTGGCTGAAAAGCGTGTCATCCTCTTCGGCGTCGGCGGCGTGGGGTCGTGGTGTGCCGAGAGCCTCATCCGGTCGGGCGTCCGGCACCTCACGATGGTCGATGCCGACCGCGTGTGCACCAGCAACATCAACCGCCAACTGATGGCCACCCCGCAGACCGTGGGAAAGGTAAAGGTAGAGGCCATGCGTGAACGAATGCTCGCCATCAATCCCGAGGCCGACATCACAGCCATACAGGAAATCTTCAGCGAAGAGACTGCCGCCCAGTTCGACCTCGGCAGCTACGACTACGTCATCGACGCCATCGACTCGCTCCGCGACAAGGCGCTGCTCATCCTCATGGCCTGCCAGACGAACGTGAGGTTCTTCTCGTCGATGGGTGCCGCGCTCAAGCTCGACCCCACACGCATCCGGGTGGCCGAGTTCTGGAAGGTCACCGGCGACCCCCTGGCCCGCGCCTTGCGGAGTCGCTTCAAACGCGACAAGACCTTCCCGAAACGCAAGTTCAAGTGCGTCTTCTCCGACGAGCTGCTGCAGAACAAAGCAACCTGCATCCCGACCGATGCCGAACCCAATCTCTTCCACAAGGTTCAGGTCAACGGCACGCTGGCCCACATTACCGCCATCTTCGGCTTCACCCTTGCCGGCCTCGTCGTGCAGGACATCGTGGAAGATGCATCCGCGAAAAACGATTAGAAAAGAGGGCGGAATGATGGCAATGTGAAAAAAAACGCTTATATTTGCGCGTATTTTTTCACATATCATGAAAAGAAAGACTGTTTCTGCGCTCTATTTTCTTGCGATAATAGGCACATTTACTGCGTGCAACGCTCCGAAGGCTGAAAAGGTTGGCGGCGACGGAGCCTCGTACAGGACCATCGTCGTCAGCAAGTCGTCACAAACCCTGAAGACAGACTACACCGCCAAGCTGCAAGGCCGTCAGCTGGTGGAGGTCAGGCCACAGGTGAGCGGCATCATCACCGCCATCCGCATCCGGGAAGGCGACCGCGTGCGCAAAGGGCAGACGCTGTTTGTCATCGACCAGGTGCCCTACAAGGCTGCCGTCGAAGTGGCTCGCGCCAATGTGAAAAGCGCTGAAACCGCTGTTGCCGCCAAACGGCTGACGGCCGACAGCAAGACCAAGCTCTACGAGAAACAGGTGGTTTCGGAGTACGACTTGCAGATGGCCCGTAGCGACCTTGCCTCGGCCGAAGCCACGCTGGCCCAGGCCAAGGCCCAGCTCACCAACGCGGCCAACAACCTCTCCTACACGGAAGTCAAGAGCCCCGTGGATGGATTGGCGGGCATGATTCCCTACCGCGTAGGAGCCCTCGTAAGTAGCAGCATCGCAGAACCTCTCGTCACCGTAAGCGACGACAGCGAAATCTATGCCTACTTCTCCATGAACGAAAACCGCGTGCTCGATATGCAGCAGCAATATGGTTCGGCCGAAGCGTTCCTGAAAGGCCTCACGGACGTGGAACTCGTCATGAGCAATGGCCAGCCCTACGCACAAAAGGGACACTTAGGAGCCGTCAGCGGCATCGTGGACACGAAAACGGGGGCTGTGCAGCTCCGCGCTGACTTCCCCAATCCCGACCACCTGCTGCTCAGCGGCGCCAACGCTACAGTCGTCATTCCCACCGTGCTGACGGACTGTCTCGTCATTCCCCAGGCTGCCACCTACGAAATACAGGAGAAGAAGTTCGTCTTCAAGGTCGTTGACGGCGTAGCCCGCAGCACCGAGGTCAAAGTATACCGCCTCAACAACGGCACGGACTTCGTGGTCGAGAGCGGCATACAAGTGGGCGACGTACTCATCGCCGAAGGCGCCGGACTGTTAAAAGACGGCACGAAAGTGAAACCTGCAGACTGACCACCATCCGAGCCATGAACGTCAAGACCTTCATCGACCGCCCCATTCTCTCGGCAGTCATCTCCATTGCCATTCTCCTCATCGGCATCATTGCCCTGCTGCAGCTGCCCATCGAGCAGTATCCCGACATTGCGCCGCCCACCGTACGCGTCAACGCCAACTACACGGGCGCCAGCGCCGAGACGGTGCAGAAGAGCGTCATCGTGCCCTTGGAGGAGTCGCTGAACGGCGTAGAGAACATGATGTACATGACCTCAACGGCCAGCAACTCCGGCTCGGCCAGCATCGCCATCTTCTTCCGTCAGGGTACCAACCCCGACATGGCTATGGTGAACGTGCAGAACCGCGTGGCCTCGGCCCAGGGCCTGCTGCCGAGCGAGGTGACGCGCGCCGGCGTCACCGTCCGCAAACGGCAGACCAGCACGCTGATGCAGATCTCGCTCTACAGCCCCAACGACAAGTACCCGCAGAACTTCCTGACGAACTATCTTAAAATCAACCTCGAGCCTCGCCTCTCGCGTATCCCTGGCGTAGGCGAGGTGAACATCTTCGGCGCAGCCTACTCCATGCGCATCTGGCTCGACCCCAACAAGATGGCGGCCTACAGTCTGGTGCCCTCGGACATCACCGCCGTGCTCGACGAGCAGAACATCGAATCCCCCACCGGCACGCTGGGCGCCGAATCGGAAAACGCCTTCCAGTACACGCTGAAGTACCGCGGGCGCTACGAGGAGGAGACCGACTACGAGCAGATGGTCGTCAAGTCGCTGCCCGACGGCCGTGTGCTGCGTCTGGGCGACGTGGCCAAGGTTGAACTGGGCGCGCTCAACTACACGTTCCGGGGCGAGGTGAACGGTCACCCCTCCTCCAACTGCCAGATTGTACAGACAGCCGGTTCAAACGCCGTGGCGGTCATCAACCAGATTGAGAAAGTCGTGGCCGACTTCGAAAAAGAGCTCCCCGACGGCATGAAGATGGCCACCATCATGAACATCAAGAACTTCCTCGATGCCTCCATCCGTAATGTCCTCATCACCCTGCTCATCGCCCTGGTGCTGGTCATCCTGGTGGTCTATCTGTTCCTTCAGGACTTCCGTGCCACGCTCATCCCTGCCCTGTCTATCGTCATATCGCTGGTGGGGACGTTTGCCTGCATCTATGCGGCGGGATTCAGCCTCAACCTGCTGACGCTCTTTGCCCTGGTACTGGTCATCGGCACGGTGGTCGATAACTCCATCGTGGTGGTGGAGGCTGTGCAGGCCAAGTTCGAGGAGGGCCACCGCTCGCCCTACCACGCCTCCGTCGAAGCCATGCACGGCCTGACAGGCGCCATCTTCACCTGCACGCTGGTGTTTATGGCCGTTTTCATCCCCGTCTGCTTCATGGGCGGCACGTCGGGCATCTTCTACACACAGTTCGGCATCACTATGGCTGTGGCTGTGGCCCTCTCGTGCCTTAACTCGCTCACCCTCTGCCCTGCCCTCTGCGCCCTGCTGATGCGGCCCCGCAAGGGCGAGGAAGAGAAAAAGAGTTTCTCCGACCGCTTCCACGACTCGTTCCAGATAGGATTCCAGCGCGTGCTCGACCGCTACAAGCACGGCGTCCTCTTCCTCTTCAAACGCAGATGGCTTGCCGGTGCGCTGGTCGTCGCCTCCATCGCCGGCCTGGTCGTGCTGATGATGACCACCAAGACGGGCCTCGTGCCGCAGGAGGACCTCGGCTCCATCAGCGTCAACGTGCAAGCATCGCCCGGCACCAGCATGGCCGATATGACCAAGATTTCCGACGAGGTGAAAGAGGCCATCGAGGACATTCCGCAAATCGAGCTCTTCTCCTCGGTGGTCGGCGCCAACGCCCGCTTCGAGAGCACCTCGTCGGCAGGCAGCTTCAGCATCCGCCTGAAAAACTGGAGCGAACGAAAGGGCAAAGGCGATGACTATCGGTCTGTCATGGCCGAAATCTATCGCCGCACGGCCCACATCACCTCCGCCCAGATACGCCTCTCCACACGCCCCATGATCAGCGGCTATGGCGTGGGCAGCGGCTTCGAGCTCTACGTGCAGGACAAGAAGGGCGGCTCCACAGAGGACCTGCTCCGCGTCACCCGCCAATTCATTGATGCCCTGAATGAAGCTCCGGAAGTGTCCCGTGCCTACACGAACTTCGACACCAAGTATCCGCAGTACATCGTCAATGTCGATGCCGCGCTCTGCAAGCGCAACGGTGTCTCGCCGCGCGACGTGCTCAGCACGCTCTCAGGCTACTTCGGCGGCAGCTACTCGTCCAACTTCAACCGCTTCACCAAGCTCTACCGCGTCATGGTGCAGGCCGCACCCGAGTTCCGTACCGACACCGAGTCGTTCAACAACGTCTTCGTCCGCACCTCGTCCGGCCAGATGTCCCCCATCGGGCAGTACGTCACCCTCACCAAGACCTACGGCTCGGAGACGCTTTCGCGCTTCAACCTCTTCCCCAACATCGCCGTCTATGGCGAGAATGCCCACGGCTACAGCTCGGGCCAGACGCTGAAGGCTGTGCAGCGCGTGGCCCGCGAGGCGCTGCCCGAAGGCTACGGCTTCGAGTTCGGCGGTATGTCGCGCGAGGAGGCCAGCACGGGCAACACCACCGCCATCGTCTTCGCCCTCTGCATCGTATTCATCTTCCTTATTCTCTGTGCTCTTTATGAGAGTGTTCTCATTCCGTTGGCCGTCATCCTCTCCGTACCGTTCGGCCTTGCCGGCAGCTTCCTCTTTGCCAAGCTCTGGGGGTTGGAGAACAACATCTACCTGCAGACGGGCCTCATCATGCTCATCGGCCTGCTGGCCAAGACGGCCATCCTCATCACCGAGTATGCCTCACAGCGCCGCCGTGCCGGCATGAGCATCACGGCAGCCGCCATGTCGTCGGCCAAGGCTCGTCTCCGCCCTGTGCTGATGACCTCACTCACTATGATTATCGGCATGCTCCCGCTCATCTTCTCCGGGGGCGGTGTGGGGGCAAACGGCAACATCTCCGTCGGCGTCGGCGCCGCAGGCGGCATGCTCGTCGGCACCATCGCCCTGCTCTTCGTCACTCCCGCCCTCTTCATCGTGTTCCAGCACATCCAGGAACGTTTCCTCCCCAAGAGCCATGAAGAAAGAAATCATAAGGAAGAATGAAAAAACGATGTTTTTAATGAAAAATGAAAAAAGAAGAACAAACAGAGCATCTAGAGCAAAAGAGCTTGCTCGTTTTGCCGATTCGCGTTGTTTGAAAACAAAGTTAATGAAAAATAAAATGTCCTGTATACAAAGATCCCTTTCCTCTGCCGGCCACTCCGCTGGCAAAGCCATTTATTCTTCATTAACTACCGTTGAATCTTGTCGCGACTCGGCAAAACCGAAGCAAGCTTCGTTCTGCTCTCGCTGCTCCAAGATTTGCTTCATTCTTCATTCTTCATTCCTAAAGGTTTTTCTTCCCGCCCTCCTGATGTTGATGTTCTTCTCCGGCTGCGGACTCTACAAGCCCTACAGCCGTCCGGCCGATGCTGCCGCGTTGATGAACGATGACGACACGCTCACCCTCCGCTGGCAGGAGCTGTTCACCGACCCTGCCCTGCAGGCGCTTGTCGACAGCGTACTGACGCACAACACCGACCTGCAGATTGCCTCGCTGCGCGTCTATGAGTCTGCCCAGTCCCTCCGTACCGCCCGCCTGACCCTCCTGCCCTCGTTGAACGCCTCGGCCGACGTCTCCACGCCCGACTTCGCCGCCTTCGGGGGCAGCCTGGGCGCCACCGTCTCCTGGCAGCCCGACCTCTTCTTCGGCCAGACCAACGCTGCCCGCAAGGCCCGCGCGGCGTGGGCCGAGAGCGACTACAACCGCCAGGCCGTACGCACCCGCCTCATTGCCGACGTCGTCGGCCTCTACTACTCACGCACCCTGCTTCTTGCCCAGCGCGACGTGGCAGCCGAGTCGGCACAGCTCTGGGAGCAGACCATCGAGAAAACCCGCGCCATGAAGGACGCCGGTATGGTCACCGACGTCGCCCTGGCGCAATACGAAGCCACCTACCTCTCCACCCTCAGCACCCTTGAAGACTACGACTACAACCTCCACCTCACAGAGAACGCCATCCGCAGTCTTATCGGAAATTCCTCATTCCTCATTCCTAATTTCCCCCGTAAGGGAGATGAAAGCCATGCGCAGCCCGCAATTCCTAATTCCTCATTCCCCATTCCTAATTTCCCCCACAAGGGGGACAAAGCCCTCCCCCTCCTGCGCCTTGCTGCGCGGCCCGATGTCCACATCGCCGAGGAGCAGCTCAAGCAGGCCTACTACGCCACCGCAGTAGCGCGGACAGCCTTCTACCCCACCCTGCGTCTGACGGGCAACGCCGCGACGGACTTCTCCCTCTCGGCCATCACCACCCACGTGGCCGCCTCGCTCGCGCAGCCCGTCTTCAACGCAGCCACCAACCTCGCCCGCTACCGCATCGCCCGGGCGCAGCAGCAGGAGGCTTTGCTCCGCTTCAGCCAGACGCTTTGCAACGCCGCACTCGAGACCGACAACATCCTCCACCGTCTCCACACCGCCCAAGCCCAAGCCGAGCATCTCGCGGGACAGGTTACCGCCCTCGAACGTGCCGCAGCCAACACCGAGTGGCTCATGCAGTACGGCTCCACCTCCACCACCTACCTCGACGTCCTCACCGCCCGCCGCTCGCTGCTCACGGCTCAGCTCACCCAGCTGGCCAACCGCTACGCCCAGCTCGACGCCCTCATCAGCCTCTACACCGCCCTCGGCGGACAATAAATAAATGAAACGCCGCTCGCGCCATCCTCGACAGCCTCAACACCGTGTTCGATAAATCCCGTTCAGGCGGATTTACAACCGACGGACGGAGCAATGAGAGCCATCAAGGAGACGCGGCATGCCGCGTCTCTACAATTGGCCGAGTCGTGACGGACGAAGGCGAAGTCAAATCCCTCTATTCAACGCGGCCGGATTGCAAATCCGCCCGAACGGAGGCTTCTCTGCCCGAACGCCGTGTTCGAGAAACTCTTAGGGTAAAACATTTTTTGAAAAAAACCTGAAAAAAATTTGTTCGTTTCAAAAAAAAAAAAAAAATACCTTTACGGCGTTTTTAGTTCTTTTTCCTTTAAACGGAGTTATAGGTTTACTATGAAAATACTGATTTATAGAATGATATCTACAGACAGAGGGATAGCACACTCTGCATCCTGTTTGTCCCAATACGTACGTTTCTCTTCCCGTTGTTGATTAAAAAAAGTTTAACCCATAAAAACCAAGAATTATGAAAAAGTTTTTATTTTTGCTTCTTGCCCTGTTGCTCTTTACAGGTGTTGTCCATGCCAAACTAACATACTTCGACTTGAAACCCGATGCTGTCCTGCCTCCAGGCACCAAGGGACTTATGTTCGCAATAGGTGGTGATGATTGGCTTTATATTAGTCACGAGGATGGTGACAAATATTATTATGATCGTGGGAAGGCAATGCCGGGAACTCTTCCTCCCGATTCTTCAACGGTTGTCATTACCGGAGAGGGTGACAACGTTGTTTTGAAAAAAGAGTGTAATACGAGTCATGTTTGGATTCCTCTAAATTTTGAAGGAATACTCAGCGGGAAATATACGCTGAGTGTTTTCTGGAACAAATGCTGGTGGAGAGGAGACTTCGAGTTCAAATCGCATTGGCCCGAAGGTCAGGCTGTCTACATTGACAGCACATATTATCTGCTGAACAAAGGATCTGCTTCCACCGTGTGGCCCGAATATTATCTCGAAAACCGCAGGACGGTCACACATCGGATGGATTGGATGATTTTCGAGCGTGACTATCCGCTCCATGTGGTCATTCCTTCGGAGCTTACCTACGAGGGAGAAACGTACATAGTAACTCGTATCGACGATGCATCCTTCAAATGGTGCTATTATATGCTATCGATTTCTCTCCCGAACACGATTACTTCCATCGGCAATGGGGCTTTCTTGCATTGCGAGAATCTCCGGCGCATCAAAATACCTGAAAGTGTTACTGAATTAGGCCTCTATGTTTTCAGTGAATGCGTTAGTCTGTCTGAGATAGTAATTCCAGAAGGCATTACCACGTTGGGAAATCAAATGTTTTTACATTGTCGTAGCCTTTCTGCCGTCACACTTCCGAGCAGCCTAACGTTTATCGATTATTTGGCATTCGGACACTGTACCGCATTGCCTTATATTGAAATCCCAGACAATGTTACGTCTATCGGGGAATCTGCCTTCCAGGCCTGCGAGAACTTGATGGAGATTAAGCTGCCCAAGAAGCTCGCTCGAATAGAGAGTAATACCTTTCGAAGGTGTAAACTACTGAAATCGGTAGAAATCCCTGAGCATGTCAGAAGTATTGGTACGGAGGCTTTCGTGGGCTGTACGAGTCTGACATCCGTCACCCTTCCCGAGGGTATGAGCTCTATCGACGAACTGGCCTTCACCGACCTCCCCAACACGGCCCATATCTACTGCAAGGCTCAGAAGCCTTTTAGGATTGCTGCCCGTTCCTTCAACTACAATTGCACGCTGCACGTCCCGCAGGGATGCAAGGAGGCGTACGAGGAGGCCGACTTCTGGAAGAACTTCACCACCATCGTAGAGGATGAAGACACCAAGGACAATGAGGTCTATATCTTTGCCGGCGACATGACGGGCGTTGAACCCGCCGTGGAGGCAGAAAGCGCCGAACGCTTCTACGACCTGCAGGGCCGTTCCGTCGATGGCACGCAGAAGGGCATCCTCATCCGCAACGGCAAGAAGGTCCTGGTTAAGTGAGAGAAGAACGGAGTTCGCTCTGACATTCCGTTTAGGCGGATTTGAATTAAGCACAAAGCGACACAATTCTATGCGATGCGGCAAGGCGGGCTAACAGCCACCTTGCCGCATCGGCTCTTCTGCACTCCGGCCCGAACAGGGGACAGTTACTGATTTTGGTTGACAGTTTACAACTATATTTTAAACATTCCCTACATCCCTACATTTTT
>Ga0129306_1000871_pt1 | contig 40774 bp, 39 predicted proteins | sample P827metagenome_FD_94438 | JGI IMG/M metagenome (GOLD analysis project Ga0129306, IMG submission 94438) | Capybara group fecal microbial communities from Wisconsin, USA - P827 metagenome | ecosystem: Host-associated > Mammals > Digestive system > Large intestine > Fecal | place: USA: Wisconsin... | reverse complement strand
ATTCAGGTGGCCGGTGCCGTGAAGAGTAACAAGATCAAGAAGACTGCCACCAGCGACTGGATGGATATCGAGAAGCAGCGTGGTATCTCTGTGTCAACCTCCGTGATGGAGTTCGACTATACCCCCGACGGAAAGGATATCGAATATAAGGTGAACATCCTCGATACCCCTGGTCACCAGGACTTTGCCGAGGACACCTTCCGCACGCTGACAGCTGTCGACTCAGCCATTATCGTGGTCGACGGGGCCAAGGGTGTGGAGACCCAGACGCGCAAACTGATGAATGTCTGCCGTATGCGCAACACCCCCGTTATCATCTTCATCAACAAGATGGACCGCGAGGGTCGCGACCCCTTCGACCTGCTCGACGAGTTGGAGAAAGAACTCGAAATCCATGTGCGCCCCCTCTCTTGGCCTATCAACCAGGGTGTCAAGTTCAAGGGCGTCTATAATATCTACGAGCAGCAGCTTAATCTCTTTACCCCTGATAAACAGCGCGTTACGGAAAAAGTGGCTGTCGATATCGATAGCGAAGAATTGGACGCCCGCGTCGGGGAAACCGATGCCGCTAAGCTTCGCGAAGACCTGGAACTGGTCAGCGGAGTCTATCCCGACTTCGAGGTCGACACCTACCGCTCTGCCGAGGTGGCTCCCGTCTTCTTCGGTTCTGCGCTCAATAATTTTGGTGTTCAGGAGCTTCTGGATTGCTTCGTAGAGATAGCTCCAAGTCCCAAGCCTACCAAGGCTGAGGAGCGCGACGTGCAACCCGACGAGCCCAAATTCACGGGTTTCATCTTTAAGATTACCGCCAATATCGACCCCAACCACCGCTCGTGTATCGCCTTCTGTAAGGTCTGCTCGGGCAAGTTTCAGCGCAACCAGCCCTATCTGCATGTGCGTCAGGGCAAGACGCTACGCTTCTCGTCGCCCACACAGTTTATGGCCCAGCGCAAATCGACCATCGACGAGGCCTGGCCCGGCGATATCGTGGGTCTGCCCGATACCGGTGGCATGTTCAAGATTGGCGATACCATCACCGAGGGCGAGCAGCTTCATTTCCGCGGGCTTCCCTCCTTCTCGCCTGAGCTCTTCAAGTATATTGAGAACGACGACCCCATGAAGTCGAAACAGCTCCAGAAGGGTATCGACCAGCTCATGGACGAGGGTGTCGCCCAGTTGTTTGTCAATCAGTTCAACAACCGCAAGATCATCGGTACTGTCGGTCAGCTGCAGTTCGAGGTCATCCAGTATCGTCTGGAGAACGAGTACAACGCCAAGTGCCGTTGGGAGCCCGTCCACCTCTACAAAGCCTGTTGGATTGAGAGCGACGACGAGAAAGAACTCGAGAATTTCAAGAAACGTAAGTACCAGTATATGGCCAAGGACAAGGACGGACGCGACGTGTTCCTCGCCGACTCCGGCTATGTGCTCTCTATGGCGCAACAGGACTTCGAGCATATTAAGTTCCACTTTACCTCAGAATTCTAATGACTCGCGAACAGGATATTAAGAATGCAGTAGAAGTACTGCGCAAGGGTGGGGTCATCCTCTATCCTACGGACACCGTTTGGGGCATCGGATGCGACGCCACCAATGCTGAGGCCGTGAAGCGTGTCTACGACATCAAGCAGCGCGACGATTCGAAGGCTATGATTTGCCTCGTCGATTCCGACGCCCGCTTGCAGCGCTATGTCCGTCAGGTGCCCGATGTGGCTTGGCAGCTCATTGATAGCTTGAAGGAGGGCGATGTCAAGCCCACCACCATTATTCTCGACGGTGCTGTCAATCTGGCTCCCAATCTGATAGCAGCAGACGGAAGTATCGCCCTGCGCATCACCAGTGAGCCCTTCTCCCGCGAGCTCTGCTACCGTTTCCAGAAGGCACTGGTGTCTACCTCTGCCAATATCAGCGGAGAGCCTGCCGCCCAGAACTATCAGAACATCGACCCTCGCATCATCGAACAGGTCGACTATGTCTGCTGGTCGCGCCGTCAGGAGCATAAGCCCCACCAGCCCTCCAGCATCATCCGTCTGCGCCAGAACGGCGAAGTAGAAATCATCCGTAAGTAAATGCAAGCAGAAACCCATAAAGACCACCGGCCGATGTGGCTGCAACGCCTGCACAAGTGGCGTGTCGACCACGTGAGCGACAAGATGTTCCTACTCATCCTGGCGTTCCTGGTAGGCTTGCTGTCGGCTGTGGCTGCCTGGGTGCTGCATGGACTCATCAATCAGATTGTGGCCCTGCTCACGGGACGTTTCTCCATTGTTTCCTACAACTGGCTCTATCTGGTCTATCCCGTCATTGGTATCTACCTCACCTCGCTCTTTGTCCGCTATGTGGTCAAGGACAATATCTCGCATGGCATCACGCGTATCCTGTATGCCATCTCGTCCAACCGCTCGCGCCTGAAGGGCCATAACACGTGGTCTTCGGTCATTGCCTCCGCCATCACCATCGGCTTTGGTGGTTCGGTGGGTGCCGAGGCTCCTATCGTGCTCACGGGTTCGGCCATAGGCTCCAACCTCGGCAAGCTTTTCCGGCTCGACAACAAGACGCTCATGACCCTCGTGGGCTGTGGTGCCGCCGGAGCTATTGCCGGCATCTTCAAAGCTCCCATCGCTGGCCTCGTCTTCACCCTCGAAGTGCTCATGATCGACCTTACCATGGCTTCGCTTTTGCCTATCTTGGTGAGCTGTGTCACTGCCACCTGCTTCACCTATATATTCTCGGGCAATGCCGTACTCTTCTCGTTCCATCTCGATAGCGACTGGACTGTTGACCGCGTTCCCGCCTGCATCCTGCTGGGCATCTCTTGCGGACTGGTGAGCCTCTATTTCATCCGCACCATGAACGCCTGCGAGGATATGTTTGCCCGTTTCAAGGACAAGCCCTACGTCAAGCTGCTCATTGGCGGTGTCGTCCTGAGCACCCTCATCTTCCTTTTTCCTTCGCTCTACGGTGAGGGCTATCACGCCATCAACCTCTTGCTCAACGGACGTACGGAGGCCGACTGGGACCAGGTGCTCTCGGGCTCCCTCTTCTATGGCCACTCCGAATACCTTATATTATATATAGCGCTCGTGCTCTTCACCAAGGTGTTTGCCACCTCGGCCACCAATGGCGGAGGCGGTTGCGGTGGTACGTTTGCCCCCTCGCTGTTCATCGGCTGCTTCACGGGCTTCCTCTTCTCTCGCCTGTGGAACATGCACCAGATAGGTGTCTACGTGCCCGAGAAGAACTTCTCGCTGCTCGGTATGGCCGGTGTCATGTCGGGAGTTATGCACGCTCCGCTCACCGGCATCTTCCTCATTGCCGAGATCACCAGTGGCTACAACCTCTTCATGCCCCTCATGATCGTCTCCGTAGCCTCCTATCTCACCATCATCATCTTCGAGCCCCACAGCATCTACGGTATGCGACTCGCTAAGCAGGGCCGCCTTGTCACCCATCATACCGACCATGCCGTGCTCACCCTAATGAGTCTTAACTCCGTGATTGACAGTGATGTACAGGCCGTCGACCCTGATATGGAACTCGGTCAGATGGTTCATAAGATCAGCCGTTCCCACAATGCCGTGCTCCCTGTGACCGATGCTGCTGGAGCCCTCTTAGGCGAAGTCAACATCATGAAGATTCGCCACGTCGTCTTCCGCACCGAGCTCTATCACCATTTCAAGGCCCACCAGCTAATGGTCGAGCCAGCCGCCGTGCTGAGCGACCAGACCCCCATGGCCGAAGTCATGAAGACCTTTGAGCGCACGCAAGCCGACTGGCTCCCCGTCCTCGACGCCGAGAACCACCTCAAGGGCTACATCTCCCGCCGCCGAATGTACGACATGTACCGCAAAATGGTACATGACCTCAGTCAGGATTGATTATTTGCTAAACTTGTGGCTGACCAGCATGTTGGCGGGATCAAGGGCTTCGTCGAGCTTCTCCTGCGTCATCAGCCCCTTTTCCAGCACGATGTCGTAAACCGAGCGATTCGTCTCCAGCGCTTCCTTTGCCACCTTTGTCGACGTCTTGTAACCGATGTAGGGATTCAGGGCAGTGACGATACCGATAGAGTTCTTCACCATTTCCATGCAGCGCTCCTTGTTCACCGTGATGCCCAGCACGCACTCCTCGGTCAGCGTCTGGATAGCACACTTCAACCATATCAGACTCTCGAACAACGACTCTGTGATGATAGGCTCCATCACGTTCAGCTGCAGTTGTCCCGCCTCGGCAGCAAAGCTCACCGTCGTGTCGTTACCAATGACCTTGAAGCATACCTGGTTCACCACCTCAGGAATCACTGGGTTCACCTTGCCGGGCATGATGGAAGAGCCGGGAGCCTTGGGCGGCAGGTTAATCTCATTCAGTCCACATCGCGGACCTGATGCCATCAGTCGCAGGTCGTTACATATCTTGGAGAGCTTCACAGCCAGCCGCTTCAGGGCTGACGAGTAGCTGACGTAGGCACCCGTATCGGGCGTAGCTTCTACCAGGTCGGCAGCGCTGACGAAGGCCTCGCCCGTCAGTTTCGACAGGTTGGCAGCGCAAAGCTTGGCAAATCCGGGCACAGCGTTCAGACCCGTACCGATAGCCGTACCACCCATGTTAATTTCGAGCAGCAGCCTGACGTTGCGTTCCAGATTCAGAATTTCCTCTTCCAGATTGTTGGCATAGGCGTTAAACTCCTGTCCGCTGGTCATGGGTACGGCATCCTGCAACTGGGTGCGCCCCATTTTGATGCAGTCCTTAAACTCATCCCCCTTATAGCGCAGTGCACTGATGAGCCCTGTCAGCGCTGCCACCAGTTTCTTGTTCATACGGATCAGAGCCAGACGGATGGTGGTGGGATATACGTCGTTCGTCGACTGTCCGCAGTTGCAGTGGTCGTTGGGCAGACAGTATTGGTAGTCGCCCCTTTCGTGTCCCATGATCTCCAGCGCACGGTTGGCTATCACCTCGTTGGCATTCATGTTGACGCTGGTTCCTGCGCCACCCTGCACCATGTCGATGGGGAAGTGGTCGTGCCATTGTCCATCGATAATCTCGCGACAGGCCTGCGAGATGGATTCGCATATCTCGTCGTTGATCACGCCGAGCGTATGGTTGGTTTCAACGGCTGCCAGCTTCACATAGGCAATGGCAATGATGAAGTCGTGGTACATCGACATCGTCTTGCGCGAGATGTGATAGTTGTTGATACCGCGCTGTGTCTGTACGCCATAGAGGGCATCGGCAGGCACCTTGAGCTCGCCTAACAGGTCGGACTCTACTCTGAATTTCTGTTGTGTCATAGTCTTTTAGATTTAAGTTATTAGCTGCAAATATAGGAATTTTTCCCCATATTTGCAACTATTTCCGTGTATTTTTTTTATTTTGCGGTGCCTTTTGTGTCCCCTGTTATCTTTTAAAGTTCGTTCTTCAATCCTGTTCTCGTTTTGGTTAACTCTCCGAGCACTTATTTGCTTATTCATGATGACCAAATGTTAGTGTGTTAATGCGTTAATGCGTGAATAAGCAAAAATTAGCAATTGACCGCATTAACGCATTAACACACTAACATTTGCTATGTTGGGAGGAGGATAACTAACGGGAGAATCTATATTATAGATATTATATATATTATAATATATATAATATTAAATAAAGAACTTAATACATTATCGCGTTATGGTCTCTACAACCCTTTTGTTAATGTGTTAGTGCGTTAGTGCGTGGGCGCGACGGAGGTTTTAAAATAATCAAAAAGTTTTACATAAATTATTTGGTGTGAAGCGATATTTTTCGTACCTTTGCATTGTCGATGAGGGGATAGTTTTTACGGCCTGGGCAGCGCGCAAATTTTTCCTAGTGCACGAGGAGAATTTACCTAACCGGAGAACAAACCCGCGACAGAGAGAATTAAACTTAATAATTAAACCAAAAAACGCAACAAAATTATGGCATTGATGACGATGATTGACGGCACTGGCTACATCGCTGGGAGTGACCTCGTGCATGAGGTAAATTAGAAAATGGAACTGCTAATGTTTGGAAGTCTCATTTTATTTTTGTAATTTCGCAGCAAAATTTGTAAAAACAAGAAATGAGAAAAGCAGGATGGATTTTGGCCGTCGTCATGGCGGTGGTGGTAGTCGCTTTGATGGGTGGCAGCTGCTATATGCTGGACTATTCGCTGGCCCCTGACGCCAATAGGATGGGCAGGGATTCGTGCTTGCGCGAGCAGTTTGCGACGTATCCTGAGAGCCAGGAGTGGGTGGACAGTCTGCAGGCCATCGGTGCTCTGCGCGACACGACGGTGGTGATGCCTTCGGGCGAGCGTCATCATGCCTTCTACGTGGACAAGGGGGCAAGGCGCACGGCAGTGGTGATACACGGCTGGAGAGACTGCGCCATCAAATTCCTGTGGCTGGCACGGCTCTATGAGAGCGACATGGGCTATAACGTGGTGATGCCCGAGCTGCACGCCTGTGGCGAGAGTGAGGGCGACGCGATACAGATGGGATGGAAGGACAGGATGGACGCATTGCACTGGATGAAGGTGTTCCGCACGGACACGATGGTGGTTCACGGCGTGTCGATGGGCGCTGCGACGACGATGATGCTGTCGGGCGAACAGATGCCTGCGGACATCAAAGACCTGCGATTCGTGGAGGACTGCGGATATACCAGCGTGTGGGACGAGTTTGCCGTGCAGCTGAAGGAGCAGTTTGGGCTGCCTGCATTCCCGCTGATGTACACCACCAGTCTGCTCTGCCGACTGCGCTACGGATGGAGTTTCGGAGGGGCTTCGGCCCTTAGCCAGGTGGCGAAGTGCCGCTATCCGATGCTGTTTATTCATGGCGATCGGGACGGCTTCGTGCCCACGTGGATGGTGCGTCCGCTATACGATGCAAAGCCCGGCCGCAAGAGCCTCTGGATAGCCAAAGGTGCCGACCACGCGCAGGCCTATCGGCAGCATAAGGAGGAATACAAACGGAGGGTAGGGGCATTCCTCCAGGCAAATGACTAAGAAACATTCATGAACAAAGACGAGATATGAAGAAAGAAGACTTAAGAATCGTATTTATGGGGACGCCCGAGTTTGCGGTGGAGACGCTGCAGGCACTGGTGGAGAACGACTATAACGTGGTGGCAGTGGTGACACAGCCCGACAAACCCGTGGGCCGGCACCAGACGGAGATGCAGCCCTCGCAAGTAAAGCAGTACGCGCTGGCACACGGACTGCCCGTGCTTCAACCCGAAAAAATGAAAGACCCGGAATTCGTGGAGGAGCTCCGTTCGTACAACGCCAACCTGCAAGTGGTGGTGGCCTTCAGGATGTTGCCCGAGGCGGTGTGGGCCATGCCCGAATACGGAACCTTCAACGTGCACGCAGCCCTGTTGCCCCAGTATCGCGGTGCTGCACCCATCAACTGGGCCGTCATCAACGGAGAGACGGAAACGGGCGTGACCACTTTCTTCCTGGATCACGATATCGACACGGGTCGCATCATCAGCAAGAAGACCTTCCCGATTCCCGACGATGCCGACGTGGAGTACGTCTACGACGGGCTGATGCACCTGGGCGCTGAGCTCTGCATAGAAACCATCGAAGCCATCATCGCTGCCGACGGACATCCCGAAACGATGGCACAAGAGGATGTTACTAATCATAATTCTCAATATTCAATTCTCAATTCTCAATTAAAATCTGCCCCCAAGATTTTCAAAGAGACTTGCGAAATTAACTGGGAGAAAAGCGCCAAGCAAGTGTATGACTTCATACGCGGACTAAGCCCCTATCCGGGCGCATGGACCACACTGGTGGGTGCCGACGGCAAGGAGACGGTGCTGAAAATATACAAAGCCCGCAAGACAGGCGCAAAGGCACAGGGTAGGGGACAGCTGAAGGTGGACGGCAAGGCGCTCTGCATAGCTGCTGAAGACGAGTGGCTGGAAATCACGGAGCTGCAATTGGCTGGCAAGAAACGCATGGCCGCACGCGACTTCCTGAACGGTATGAAGGGGCTGGAATCCTATTGTGTAAAATAATAAACGCGTTGGATATAATAATAGGCATTTTGTTGCGTTATGTATATGTAACAATTAAACATGATTTGCCTATGCAACACTTTACTCAAGACGAATTGAAACCCAGTCCATCGACGATTTTATTTCTGAAGCAGTTTGCCCGGATGTGTAACGCTCATAAAAATTTGAACAATGGCTACAATAATCTCTCCGTCGTTGCTTTCAGCTGATTTCCTGCACCTGGACAGCGACATAGAAATGATAAACCGGAGCGAGGCCGAATGGCTTCATCTGGATGTGATGGATGGCGTTTTCGTGCCCAACATCTCGTTTGGCTTCCCTGTGTTGGAAGCGGTGGCCAGCAAGTGTAAGAAGGCTCTCGACGTGCACTACATGATTGTGCACCCTGAGCATTACATCGAGCAGACCCGCAAACTGGGCGCCATGATGATGAATGTACACGTGGAGGCTTGCACACACCTGCACCGCACGGTTCAGGAGATTCATCAGGCAGGCATGAAGGCCGGTGTGACGCTGAATCCGGCATCACCCGTCTCGCTGTTGGAAGACATCATCGGCGAGGTGGATATGGTGCTGCTGATGAGCGTGAACCCCGGATTCGGAGGTCAGAAGTTTATCGAGAACACCATTCAGAAGGTGAAGCGCCTGCGCAAACTGATTGACGAGAGCGGATCGAAGGCACTCATCGAGATAGACGGTGGCGTGGACAACGAGACAGCTCCCCGACTGGTGGCAGCCGGAGCCGACGTGCTGGTGAGCGGTAGCTATATCTTCAAGAGCAAGAATCCCGAGCAGACCATCCACGACCTGCGCGCACTATAGTTCCAAGTTGAGCTGAATGTCGTTCTGCTTAGCCATGCGACGCATGTTGATGAGGGCGTAGCGCATACGCCCTAACGACGTGTTGATGCTGACACCCGTCAGTTCGGCAATCTCCTTGAACGACAAATCCTGATAGAAACGCATGTAGACAACCTCGCGCTGCGGTGCGGGCAGGGCATCCATAATGTGGCGCACGTCGCTTATCACCTGGCGGTTCACCAGTTCGTTCTCGTGGCTGATGTCCATCAGGTTGTCAGAGCGGAGCTTGCTGAGGTCGTTGTCCTCGGAAGGCTCGATGATGTGCGAATTACGCTGATGGCGGTAGCAGTCCATGATGACGTTGTGGGCAATGCGGGTCAGCCAGAACGAGAACTTGCCCGAATCGGTGTAATACCCCTCCTGCATCTTGGTGATCACCTTGACAAAGGTCTCTTGGAACACGTCGTTTGCCAACTCGGGGTCGTGGACCACGAATAGGATATACGAATAAAGCTTCTTCTGATTTCGTTCTAATAACTCATCAAAAGCCTGGTTGTCTCCATTTACGTAAAGCATTGCCAACTGCTCGTCGGTAAAGCTTGCATAATCCTTCATTTTTTCTACATTTTTGTTAATGAAGTAGAGTTCTTTCTGATAGGCGTTTCGTTTTGAAAGTTATTAATAAATGTTATTTTCTGGGTGCAAAAATAGACAAAATTATCAATTTGACCAAATAAAATGCGAAAAAAATTGCACGAATTGGGTATTTTTCGTATCTTTGTGGAAGTTTTTCGAATAAATAACAAAACAATATACAAAAATGATAAAGCTGTTTGTTCCGGGCCGTCTGTGCCTGTTTGGAGAACATACCGACTGGGCTGGTCACTATCGTACGATGAACGCTGACATTCTGCCAGGCGCCTCGATTGTGACGGGTATTGAGCAGGGAATCTATGCCGAAGTGGAGAAGTCGCCCATCTTCGAGATGTACAGTGAAGCTCCTGAGATAGCGGACGAGTGGAGTGACTTCTCATGTCGCATGAACGAGGCCGAGCTGAAGAGCGTGGCCAAGTCGGGCTCCTTCTTCTGCTATTGCGCAGGCGTGGCGTCGTATATGCTGGAATGGTATAAGGTAGGCGGCGTGCGCATACGCATCACGCACATGACGCTGCCCATGAAGAGCGGTCTGTCGTCGTCGGCAGCTATCTGCGTGCTGGTGGCCCGTGCCTTCAACCAGTTGTACAACTTGAACCTGAACACGCTGGGCGAGATGAACATTGCCTATCTGGGCGAGTTGCGTACCTCGTCGCGTTGCGGACGTCTGGACCAGGCGTGTGCCTTCGGTGTGAAGCCCAATCTGATGACCTTCGACGGTGATGAGATTGAGGTGAAGACGCTGAATGTCAAGAAGATGCTCTACTGGGTGTTTGCCGACCTCTGTGCCGAAAAGGATACCATCAAGATCTTGTCAGACCTGAACAAGGCCTATCCCTTTGCCTCGACGGAGGCGGAGGAGAACCTGCACAAGGCGCTGGGCGAATGGAATCATGATATCGTGAACCGCGCCATCGAGTGTATGGCTACCGGCGACAGAGAGACGTTGGGTAAGCTGATGACGGACGCCGAAGCGATGTTCGACAAGTATGTAGCCCCGATGTCGCCAGCCCTTTGGGCTCCGAAGCTGCATCAGGTGCTGCAAGACCCGAAGATACAGCCGCTGGTCTATGGCGGCAAGGGTGTAGGTTCGCATGGCGACGGCTCGGTGCAGTTCCTGGCTCGTAGCAAGGAGGCTCAGCAGCAACTGCTTGACTATCTGAACGCTACGGGCTTGAAGGCCTATCCGCTGACCATCCGTCCGGTGCATACCGTTCGCAAGGCCATTATCCCGGTGGCAGGCTTCGGTACCCGTTTGTACCCCGCTACCCGTGCGCTGAAGAAGGATTTCTTCCCCATTCCGTGTCCCGACGGTATGGTGCGTCCCGTCATCCTGATCCTGCTGGAAGAGCTGGTGAACAGCGGTATCGAGGAGATCTGCCTCGTGCTGGGTTCGGAGGAGGAGCGCATCCAGTATACGGAATTCTTCGAGCGCCCGCTGTCGGACGAGCATCTGCATAAGTTGAACGCGGAGGCTCAGGAGTATGAGAACCGAATCCTGTCGATAGGCAAACGGTTGCGCTACGTCTATCAGCACGAGAAGCGCGGTTTCGGACATGCCGTTTACCAGGCTGCCGAGTTTGCCAATGACGAGCCCGTGCTGTTGCTTTTGGGCGATACGCTCTACCGTACGGAGATCAACAAGCCCTGTGCACTTCAGCTGATTCTGGAGTATGAGCGCTACAACCAGCTCATGGTCAGCATCCACCCCGTGCCACTGGCAGAGGTGAGCCACTATGGTATCCTGACGGGTGTCTGGGAGGACAAGGAGCGTTCGGTGCTCAATGTGACGACAATGAACGAGAAACCGAAGGCCAGCTATGCAGAAGAATTCTTAGGTGTGCGTGGGGCCGACGGCCAGAAAGAATATTACAGCGTATTCGGTCAGTATGTGCTGACGCCAGAGGTGTTCGAGCAGCTGAAAGCCGATATCGACCAGGCTGACGCCGAGGGCGACAAGACACGCGAGATAGAACTTACATCAGCCCTTGAGGCCGTACGCAAGAAGAGCGGAATGGTGGGCATCCGACTCAAGGGTGTCATGTATGATATGGGGAATCCCAAGGCACTACGCCGTTGCGTAGAGGAATACGCTATTTGACGACGTACTCCTCTGCGCGACGCAGCAGATACTGGCCATAGTCGTTCTTGATCATCGGCTGGGCCAGTTTTTTCAATTGTTTTTTGTCTATCCAGCCCCGCTTGAAGGCAATCTCCTCCAGGCAGGCAACTTTAAGTCCCTGACGCTTCTCAATGACCTCGATGAAGGTGGAAGCCTCAGATAGCGAGTCGTGGGTGCCGGTATCGAGCCAGGCAAAGCCGCGCTGCAGGGTCTGTACCAGCAGGTTCTTCTGTTGCAGGTATTCCTGGTTGACGGTCGTGATCTCCAGCTCACCACGTGCTGAGGGCTTGATGTTCTTGGCGATCTCCACCACACTGTTAGGATAGAAATAGAGCCCCACTACGGCATAGTTGGATTTGGGCTTGGCGGGTTTCTCCTCGATGCTCAGGCAGTTGCCGTTCTCGTCGAACTCGGCTACACCATAACGCTCAGGGTCGTTCACATAATAGCCGAAGACGGTAGCCTGTCCGTTTTGCTCGGCATTGGCTACAGCCTGTTTCAGCATACCCGTGAAACCGCTACCGTAGAAGATGTTATCGCCCAAGACAAGGCACGCGCAGTCGTCACCAATGAACTCCTCGCCGATGATGAAAGCCTGAGCCAGTCCGTCGGGTGAAGGCTGCTCGGCATACTCGAAGCGTACGCCCAGGTCTGATCCGTCGCCCAACAGGCGCTTGAAGGCTGGCAGGTCGTAGGGGGTTGAGATAATCAGGATCTCACGGATGCCGGCCAGCATCAGCGTCGAGATGGGATAGTAGATCATGGGTTTGTCGAAGATAGGAATCAACTGCTTTGACACACCCTTCGTAATGGGGTAGAGGCGCGTTCCACTGCCTCCTGCTAATACAATACCTTTCATAAATTTGCTGTTTTAATCATAATTTTGCTGCAAATATACAAAAAAACTCTTAACTCTTAACTCTTAACTCTTAACTTTTTTGTACCTTTGCACGCAATTAATAGATAAAACAAGAAAAAATGAGTTTTATAAGTAAATTATTCGGTAAAAAAGAAGATAGTCAGAAGGCTGGCGGCATGGAAGACTTCATGACCCTTATCAGGGTGTATTTCCAAGCTGTGATGGCCGCTGACCTGGGAATCACCAATCTGGCAGCACTGCCCGACCTGCGCGTTTTCAAGGCTACTCTGAAGGTGCCTACTCAGAACAATAAGCTGGGACTGGCCGAGAAGTCGCGCTGTAAGAAGATGCTGAAAGAAATCTACGGTATGGACGACAACTTCACCAAGGAGATTGAGTCGAGTATCCACAAGCGCTGCAAGAAGATACAGGACGTACAGACCTATATGTACCAGTTCTCTGGCTTCACGCAGGACCTGATGATGCTCACTGGCAACCTGATGAAATTCAAGTTGCGTCTGCCCGGATTCTTCAAGAGTGCCATCTACACGATGACGCAGAAGACCATCAACGACATCTTCAACAAGAATGACTTCAGCGACCCGGGAGTGATGAAGACCGTAGTGGCTATTCGCCAGTATGCCCAGAAGCTCGGATTCTCGCAGGAATGGACTACCAACTTTGTCTATAAAGTCGTGATGTTGGCTAAGAAAGAGCCAAAACCGAAAGAATAGTATTAAAAATGCTTAATTCTGTTGGTAAATTGTTAATTATCAGTTGTTGATGATTAATTGTCAAATATAATCTTTACCTTTGTGGAATAAAGTGATGTAGTTATGACTGCTAACGAGAAGACATTAGCAACATTCGAAACCCGCTTGCGACAGATGATCCTCCGATTTCAGGAAGTGAAAAAGGAGAATCAAGAACTGTATGCAATGGTGGCGAAGGGTGAAAAGGATATCGCCCAGTTGCGTGAGAAGTTGGAACAGCAGCAGAATGACTACGATTCGCTGAAAATGGCTAAGATGATCGAGATTACAGATGGTAATCTGGCTGATGCCAAGGAACGGTTGTCGAGGCTGATACGTGACGTCAACAAGTGCATTGCAATCCTCAGTGACGAAAACCAGTAAGGAGAACAAGCCATGGCAGAACAGAATAAGGACCGACTACATATCAGGCTGCACGTCTACGACGAAGAGATAGAGGTTGTCATCAATCGTGACGACGAGGAGTTCTATCGCTTGGCAGCCAAGCTCATCACTGAGCGTTACAATGCCTATGCTCAGGCATATAAGGGACGCAAAAGTGATCACATCATCGCCCTGATGACGCTGATAGACATCGCCCTGATGTATCAGAAAGAGCGCTCACACAATGATACACAGCCCTATGATAATGTTCTTGCAAGGCTTACGGCCGAGATTGAAGATGCACTCAAGGAGCATCCTAAAGAGTAAGAACATTAACTCAATATATATTATTTTATGAACATCATTGTTGCTATTATCGCCATTGTCGCTGCTCTCGTGTTGGGCGGCGTGTGTGGCTTTCTGATTTTCCGCTTTGTCATCAAGGGAAAATATAATGAGATGGTAGACGCCGCTAAGAAAGAGGCAGAAGTTATCAAAGAGAAGAAACTGCTCGAAGTGAAGGAGAAATTCCTGAACAAGAAGAGCGAGCTGGAAAAGGAAGTGCAGCAGCGCAACCAACATATTCAGCAGAATGAGAACAAGCTGAAACAGCGCGAGATCTCGCTGAACCAGCGCCAGGAAGAGTTGGGACGCCGTAAGAACGAGTTGGACAATCAGCAGAATCGTATTGACAACGAGAAGAAGCTGCTCTCGCTGAAGCAGGAAGAACTGGAGAAGATGCAGATGCAGGAGCGTGCCAAACTAGAGGAACTCTCCGGACTCTCAGCTGATGAGGCTAAGGCACGTCTGGTAGAATCGCTGAAAGACGAGGCCAAAACGGACGCTCAGGCTTATATCAACGAAATCATGGACGAGGCTAAGCTGAATGCCAATGCCCAGGCCAAGAAGATTGTGATCCAGACCATCCAGCGCGTGGCTACCGAGACGGCTGTTGAGAACTCCGTCAGCGTCTTCCACATTGACAACGACGACGTGAAGGGCCGTGTGATTGGTCGTGAGGGACGTAATATCCGTGCTTTGGAGGCTGCCTGCGGTGTTGAAATCGTGGTTGACGACACGCCTGAGGCTATCGTCATTTCTGCTTTCGATCCCGTTCGCCGTGAGACCTGCCGTCTGGCTCTCCATCAGTTGGTGTCTGACGGACGAATCCACCCCGCTCGTATCGAGGAGGTTGTCGCCAAGGTGAAGAAGCAGTTGGAGAACGAGATTATCGAGACGGGTAAGCGTACGGCTATAGACCTCGGTATTCACGGCTTGCATCCTGAACTGATTCGCATTATCGGTAAGATGAAGTATCGTTCTTCTTATGGACAGAACCTGTTGCAGCACGCACGTGAGACCGCTAACCTCTGTGCCGTGATGGCTTCAGAGCTGGGCTTGAATCCCAAGAAAGCCAAGCGTGCCGGACTGTTGCATGATATTGGTAAGGTGCCCGACGAGGAGAGCGAACTGCCTCACGCACTCTATGGTGCCAAGATAGCAGAGAAATTCAAGGAGAAACCCGATATCTGCAATGCTATTGGTGCTCACCACGATGAGATGGAGATGCAGACGCTGCTGGCTCCTATCGTACAGATCTGTGACGCTATCTCTGGTGCCCGTCCTGGTGCCCGTCGTGAAATCGTAGAGGCTTACATCAAGCGTCTGAACGACCTCGAAGCTATCGCGATGAGCTATCCCGGTGTGACGAAGACCTACGCCATCCAGGCAGGTCGTGAGTTGCGCGTCATTGTAGGTGCCGATAAGATGGACGATGCAGAGACGGAAGCTCTGAGCGGACAGATTGCCTCGAAGATTCAGAACGAGATGACCTATCCCGGACAGGTGAAGATCACGGTGATTCGTGAGACTCGCTCGGTGGCTTACGCCAAGTAAGTATACTTATAGGCAAGAAATAAACAAAAGTGGAGAGTTAAATGCTCTCCACTTTGTTTTGTTTCAATGATTCCACAAAATCACTAATCTTGTGGAGCTCACGCGGTATCCGGATGTTTTGCGGACAATGGGGCTCGCACTGTCCACACCCGATGCAATGGTCGGCCTGACGCATCTTGGGTACTGCACGATCCAGTCCTATCAGGTAGTTACGGCGCAGTTTCCAGTATTCTTCGTCCATCTTCAGGCGGGGTAGTGTGCCTTCGTTCTTACATTTATTATAATGTACGAAGATGCCAGGGATATCGATGCCGTAGGGGCAGGGCATACAGTATTTGCAGTCGTTGCAGGGAATAGTCTGCAGACCTACAATACGCTCAGCCACATCTTTGTGCAGGTAGGCTTGCTCCTCTTCTGTCAACGGTTTCAGTGGGCAGTAGCTTAGCAGATTGTCCTTTAGGTGTTCCATATACGTCATACCAGAGAGAACAGTTAGCACGCCCTTGGGAGTACCTGCATAACGGAAGGCCCATGAGGCCACACTGCGCTCTGGGTCACGCTTCTTCAGTTCTGTTGCCAGATATTGTGGGATGTTAGCCAGTCGGCCTCCCAATAATGGTTCCATGATGACAGAGGGAATGGCTCGCTTCTCCAGTTCGGCATACAGATAACGGGCATCGGTATTGCGGTTGTTGATCTCGTTGGCATAGTCCCAGTCCAGATAGTTAAGCTCTATCTGCACGAAGTCCCAATGGTATTTGTCGTGCTGTGACAACAGGTGGTCGAACACGTCAATGTCGCCATGATAGGAGAATCCGAGGTTACGGATACGGCCTGCCTCACGCTCTTTGACCAGATAGTCCAGAATACCATTGTCGATATAGCGCCCGTTGAGGGCATCCATGCCACCCATACCGATGCCGTGCAGCAGGTAGTAGTCGATGTAGTCGACCTGCAGCTCCTTCATGGAGTTGTGATACATTTGGATGGAGGCCTCGCGACTCCAGGTTTCAGGGCTGAAGTTGGACAGCTTGGTGGCCACGAAGTATTCGGAACGCTTGTGGCGACTCAGTGCGATACCCGTGCAGCGTTCGGAGAGTCCCTTGCAGTAGGCTGGGGAGGTGTCGAAGTAGTTCAGACCATGTTCGATGGCATAGTCTACTTGGCGATTGATCATGTCCTGGTCGAACTCGTTTTCATTGTCTGGCTTAGTCGGCAGGCGCATCATGCCGTAGCCCAACAGCGAGATGTCGTCGCCCGTCTTGGGGTTCTTGCGGTAGGTCATCTTACCTACGGGGGGCTCTACCTGCTTCTTATATTCTTCCACGGCCTTCGTCTCCGTCTTCGACTTACAGCCTGTCAGTACTGCAGCAGTACCCACGGCACCGCTACCTAATAACTTTAGGAAGTTTCTGCGGCTGATATTGTTATGCTTATCGGTAATCATAATTCCTAATTTCTAATTCCTAATTCCTAATTGAACTCACACCTCCTTATGAATTTCGTGACCTTCAACGTAAATAGCTGAGAATGGGCGGGCAGGGCACAGATGCTCGCAGGCTCCACAGCCTATGCAGCGTGCCTCGTTGACAGCGGGAACGTAAGCGCTCTCCTCGTCGTCAGGGTCGCTGGGCACCATCTCGATGGCTCCCGTAGGACAGTGGCGGGCACAATTGCCGCACTCTACACCGTCCGTCAGTGGGATGCAGTTCTTCTTGATCCAGACGGCATGACCTATCTGCGTCGAGGCTTTTACCTCTTTTTGTATTGGTTTGATAGCACCGGCAGGGCAAACTTCAGAACAGCGGTTGCACTCCGGGCGGCAATAGCCTCGCTCATACGACATCACAGGGTGCATCAGGTGCATCAGGTCGTCAGAGGGACGCAACACCTGGTTGGGACACTCCGATATACAGAGTTGACAACCCGTACAGCGTAGTGCCATATTCTGAGCAGACAATGAACCCGGAGGCGTCAGCGGAGTCTGGCGTTCGGGAGCCACCTTGTCCTGTATCTCAGCCAGTCCACCATCTACCTTCTTCTTGTCTTGAGCCAGTGCTGCGGTAGCCAGTAGAGCACTGCTCAGCAGGAACGAGCGACGACCGGTGCCTTGTGGGGACGGTTCTTCTGTGTCATGGGATGACACAGCAAGAACCGTCCCCTTTGTGTATTTCAGTGCACCATGCTTGCAGACCTTGATACAGTCGCCACATACCACGCAACGGGTGGCATCGACGGTATGCGTCTTGTAGTCAATACACGAAGCCTTGCAGTTCTTCGTGCAGAGCGAGCAGTTCTTACACTTCTCCACATCGAAGTTGATTTTCAGGAACGAGAAGCGTGAAAGCATTCCCAATAGTGTACCTACAGGGCAGATGGTATTACAATAGGTACGTCCGTTGCGCCACGCCAATACTCCGAGAGTAACGAACGTTACTCCGGCAATAACGAGTGATACTCCGGATCGAAGCCAGATTTCTGACTGATAGAAAGCGTAGCTGTCGTAGTGTTCAGCAATCGAGGCCAGCACATTGTTGCCAGCCTGATAGACGGGCTGCAACAGGTTGGTGGCGATACGGCCAAAGGCAGAGTAGGGAGCCAGTATTTGTACGATGGTACCTACACCTGCTACCAGCGCCACGATGAAAATTGCCAGCACACCATAGCGGAGCCAAGAGATAGCTTTCGAGTAGCTGTAGCGGTTTTTCTTAGCTTTCTTGCCCAGCCATCCGAAGATGTCTTGCATGATGCCCAGCGGGCAGATGATGCTACAGTAGATGCGTCCGCACGCCAGCGTCAGCACCAGGAGGAAAGCGATGATGATGAAGTTCAGCGCCAGCACGGCCTCTAAGAACTGCAACTTCGCCAGTCCTCCCACCAAGTGATGGGCAGTACCCGTGAAGTCGACAAAGAGCCACATGATGCCAATCAGCATCAAGGTTGCCAGTGTTATTCGTATTTTCCTTAGCATAAAGTATTTATTTAGTTTTAGTCATTCTTACAATCCAGATGCTGATTTCATACAGCAGATAGATGGGCAGCGCTACGATGAAGAGCGTGAACACATCCGTTGTCGGCGTGATGATGGCCGCCACGATGAGTATCGCCACAATGGCGTGTCGGCGGTATTGCGCCATAAACCGGTCGGTCAGCAGTCCCATTCGTCCCATCAGTCCGCAGACTACGGGCAGTTCGAACACTACACCCATCACCAGACTCATGCTCAGCAGCGTGTCCACATACGACTGGAGCGTCAGCATGTTGGCTACATCGGGCGATACCTGATAGGTGCCCAGAAAGCGCACCGTCAGCGGGAACACCACGAAATAGTTGACCAACGTCCCCACCAGGAACATCACGTAGGCCGCTCCTACAATCCAGACGGCATAGCGCCGCTCGTTCTGGTAGAGTCCAGGGCTGACAAAGCGGAACAGCTCATATAATATATAAGGCGAAGCAGCCAGCAGTCCTGCATACATAGCCGTGCGCATGTGTATCATAAACTGCTCCGTCAGTCCGGTGTTCATCAGGTGCAGGTTGAACGCATCCACTCCCAGCAACTGGTAGGTGATGAACTCGCTCGAGCGAGGAGCCAGTACCACACTGAATAGCTCGTCCTTCATCATGAAGGCAACGACGGCAAATACGGCAATGGCGACGATGATACGGATAATCGACCCTCGCAGTTCTTCCAGATGATCCCAGAAGGTCAATGGCTCACTCATCCTTCTTTACCTGTTCCTTCTTCTCGTCAATGTCTATCTCGTTCATACCTTCCTTGAAGCTCTTGACACCCTTGCCCAAACCCTTCATGAGCTCAGGAATCTTTCTGCCTCCAAACAGTAGTAGCACAATCAGTGCAATGACCAGAATCTCTTGCATTCCTAATCCAAATAGTAGCAATCTCATATTCTTTCTGTTTTTTTTTTAGTTCTATTCCTTGCAAAGATACGAAAGTTTTCGTATATTTGCAGTCAAATAAACATCATTTAACTATGGAATACGAATTTATCCTACGAATATTCTGTGCTGCCCTGTTGGGCGGACTGATTGGATTGGAACGTGAATGGCGCGCCAAAGAGGCGGGTCTGCGCACCCATTTCCTCGTTGCACTGGGCTCTGCCGTGTTTATGATTGTCTCAGCTTATGGCTTCAGCGACGCCATGAATAATGAGCTGCAGCGCTGGGATCTCAGCCGCGTGGCCGCCCAGGTTGTCAGCGGCATCGGTTTCATTGGTGCCGGTACCATCATCTTCCGCAAACAGGAAAACATGGTCAGCGGACTCACCACAGCAGCTGGCCTCTGGGTTACTGCCGCCATCGGCCTGGCCTGCGGAGGTGGTATGTACATTCTCGCCACAGCCAGCACCGTGCTGGTGCTTGTCGGTCTCGAAGCCTTCAACTATTTCCTGCACAAAATCGACAAGAAACGCGACGAGAAGCACTAATAATACTTGTGATAGTAGCGGTAGCAGCGATGGGGCTATCGCTTGTAGTTGAGGGCTGCACCGATGGCTGTGCAGAATTCGGCGTGCTTGGGAATGTGGAAATGGACGCCGTAGAGTTTCTCCAGCATGGGATAGATGTCCTTACACTGCGGCAACAGCGTCAGGTTGCCGATGAGCACGAAGTCCTTGATGCCGGAATTGAGGGCAGACAGGATGGCGGCTGAACCAATGGTCTGCAGCACCATTACAATAATGCCTAAGGCTAGGTCTTCCTTGGGTGCATCGTACTGGGCCTTGGAGAACAAAGAGGCAGTGGCATCCATCGGCAGACCGGGTAGGGGATGGGTGGAAATGTCGCCAATCTGCAGGTTGATGTTATGGATGTCACCCTGCATGGCCAGACTCTGAATCTGCTTGGGGTCGCGCGTGTTCAGCATGACACGGCTCAATCCCTGCAAGGTGCCGCCACCAATGCCGATACCTCCGATATGCTTGATGGTGTCGCCGTCGCACTGGACAAAACTGGTACCCGTGCCCATAGAAACAACGATAGCCTTGGTCAGTCCGCTTTCGAAACGGGCACCAAGACCATCGGCTATGAATTCGTCGACTTTCTGAGTGGGAATACCATATAGATTTTCATCAATATAGCCTGCTCCAACACCTGTGAGCATGATTTGTTCGACATCCTTCAGCTCTATCTTGTTGTCGTGAAGATACTTACCGAAGGCGCCAAAGAGTGACGTCACTTGGTCAGCCGCCGTAATGCGGATGGGCGACAAAACGCGCCCCTCCCGCAGTCCGACGATTTTGGTTGTAGAGATACCAACATCTATACCAATGACGATACCCATGTATGTTTGTTTTTTTAGAACTTTGCCATCTTGATGGCTACAACGGCGCACTCGTCACCCTTGTTGCCCAGTCGGCCACCGGCACGATCCAGTGCCTGCTGCATATTCTCTGTAGTCAGCAGTCCGTAGACCACAGGGATGTTGTTGGTGGCGTTCAGACGAGCAATACCAGCCGTCACACCTTGGCAGATATAATCGAAGTGTGGAGTCTCGCCACGAATCACGCAACCCAGGATGATGACAGCATCATAGCCGTCGTTCAGGGTCATCTGACGGGCACCGTAAATCAGTTCGAATGAACCGGGCACCGTCTTGACGTGGATGTTCTCGGGCAGTGCACCGTGCTTCTCGAGCGTGTTGACACAGCCCTCAAGCATGGCTCCCGTAATCTCAGGATTCCACTCGGATACCACGATGCCGAAAATCATGTTCGACGCATCGGGCACTTTTGCAGTGTTGTATTCTGAAAGGTTCTTGGTGGCCATTGCTTATTTCATTGAAGCACGCTCAATGTACTTGTCGATGGTCTGGTACTGCATAGACTGGAAGTACTTCTCCTTCACCTCCTGATACAGTTTCAGCGCCTCGTCCTTGTTGCCCTGACTCTCCAGAATCTCACCAGCCTGGATGAGGAACGTGGGAGAGAGCGAGTTGTTGTCGGCCATCTTGGCAGCCTTCTTCAGGTGCTCAACAGCCTTGTCGAGCTGATTCAGGTTGGCATAGGCATTGCCCAGTGCACCCTCAGCTGCAGGACTGATCATCTGGTCGCCCTTACCGCTGAATCCTTCCAGCGCATTGACAGCCTCCTGCCATTTGCCCAGATTAGCCTGGCAGAGACCGATATAGAGCTGAGCCAGATTGCCGGCGTCGGTAGAACCATATTCGTTGGCGACCTTCTGGAAACCAGTAAGGGCCTTGTCGAACTGCTGTGCGTCGAACAGCTCCTGGCTCTTGGCGAGCTCAGTGCTGGCCTCGTTGGCACGGGGCTCCAGGTAATAGTTATTAACGAGAATTGCGCATACGACGATAGCTACGATAGCGATAACGCCGCCGATGATAGCCTTCTTGTATTTCTCGAAGAAAGCCTCGGTCTTGTTGACCTGCTGCTCCTCAACGGGAGCTACTTTTGGATTGTTGTTTGCCATTATTTTAGTTGTTTTTTACTATTCGAACATAAATCGGCTGCAAAGTTACTAAATATTTATGAATTATGACACATGAATGATGGATTTTTTTTGTACCTTTGCAGTCGATATGATACTGAAGAAGCTGTCAATACTCAACTATAAGAACATCGCAGAGGCATCTTTAGAGCTGTCTCCGAAGATGAATTGTCTGATTGGTCGCAACGGAATGGGCAAGACCAATGTGCTGGATGTGGTCTATTATCTATCGTTCTGCCGCTCGGCCAGCAACCCTATTGACTCGCAGGTTATCCGTCATGATGCCGACGTCACTTTCATTGAAGGCGAGTATTGGGATGATAATCAGGAACTGCTGGTTTCCTGCGGTATGAAACGGGGTACGAAGAAGCATTTCAAGCGCAACAAGAAGGAGTATAAGCGGCTTTCGGAGCATATCGGACTGATTCCCCTTATCGTTGTGGCGCCTTCTGACACCCTGTTGATTGAGGGCAGCAGTGAGGAGCGACGCCGCTTGATGGATGTGGTGATTTCGCAGTATGACCATTCGTATATCGATGCTTTGGCGCGTTATAACAATGCGCATCAGCAGCGCAACTCGCTGCTGAAATTGGAAGACCAGGAACCCGATCCGCTGTTGATGCAGCTTTGGGAGGAACAGATGGCAGAGGCTGGCGAATTGCTTTACCGTAAGCGAATGGCTTTCGTGGAGGAGCTGACTCCCGTTTTTCAGGAGTATTACCAGCAGATATCAGGTGGAAAGGAGCAGGTGGGACTCTACTATGTGTCTCATTGTCAGCGCGGTCCGTTGTTGGAGGTTATCCAGCGCGACCGTATGAAAGACCGTGCGGTGGGCTATTCGTTGCATGGGGTTCATCGCGACGATTTGGAGTTTACGTTGGGAGGACATCCTATGAGGCGCGAGGGTTCACAGGGCCAGAACAAGACCTATGTCATTGCCCTCAAACTGGCTCAGTTTGAATTCCTAAAGCGTACGGCTTCCCAAACGACTCCTTTGCTGCTGCTCGATGATATCTTCGACAAGCTGGATGCTGACCGCGTGGAGCAAATCGTCAGGTTGGTGTCAAGCGACAGCTTTGGACAGATTTTTATTACCGATACCAATCGTGACCATCTGGACCAGATACTTAGCAACAGCAGTATGGATTATAAGATATTCCACGTAGAAAACGGAGAGATTCATGTTTAGACGCGACGTACAATCAGTGAAGGACCTGATCATGAAGGCTTTGCGTGAACAGGGACTTGAAACACCACTTCAGCAGAAGCGGTTGGTGGAGGCATGGCCCCAGGTGGCCGGTCCGTTGATTGCCCGCTATACGCTGAATACGTATATCTACAACCAGACGCTATACGTGCGACTGTCCAATCCGGCCTTGCGTGCCGATCTGTCCATGCGTCGTCAGGAGTTCACGCAGAAACTGAATGCTGTGGTGGGTGAACAGGTGATTACTGATGTGCGATTTGGATGATTTGGTCCATTCGGATGTCGTGCTCGTCGCTGGGTACATGCTCAACCATTTGCCACGAATAACACAATCCTATCTTATATAAATGAGGTACGCGGGCGAGGAAACGGTCATAAAATCCTTTGCCTCGTCCCAGTCGGTGACCCTCAGCGTCGAAAGCCATACCCGGAATGATGGCCACATCAATCTTGTCATAATCGGTAAAGAGTTCACCCGTAGGCTCCATGATGCCATAAGCTCCTTCCTGCAAATCCTTTCTGCCCGTATAGCTGCGCAGCTCCATATCCGTCTTATTGATGACACGAGGCAACAGCACCGTTTTCCCCAATGCTACCAACTCGTCCATCAAGGTCTGTGTTGGAACTTCGTCGGGCAGCGCACTATACAGCATGATAATCTCATACGGAGCCTGGCCCTTTGTGAGGTCGGTAAGAGGTACCTCACATGGGGTCTGTTCCTCTGTGAGGTATTGCTTCTTCAGCGCTCGGATATGTTGGCGAAGTGCTTGTTTCGTCATCATGCGGCTTTCTGTTCCGTATTCTTTTTCTCCATCGGTTGAGGGAAAGCCTTGTTTTCGCGGAACAGCTTGATGGTCTCTAGAATGGCAGGGTCGTCGCTGTTCAGGTATTCCATCCACGACTGCTCGTTTTGCATGTTGTAGATAATGCGGCTGTTGATAAATCGCTCCAGCAGTTTGTGTGAGCGCTGTATCATGAGGTTGCGGCGCTTCAGTCCGTTCTTATCCGCATAGTTGGCAAACTTCTCCACCATGTTCTGTTTCTTCAGATAGTCAGCCAGTTGCTGCATCGTACTGAACTCCTTCAGCTTCTGGCGGTTCTCGTCCGTATATTCGAAGGCATACTGGATAATCAGTCCACTCATCGAGGCCTGCTTGTAGTAAGATGTCACGTCGGTTGTGTCTTCAGCCACGAAGATGTCAGGGGTGATACCACCTCCACCATAGACGGGGCGTCCGTTGGCAGTATGATAGGCTGGACCTTCGTGCTTGATGCTGTCTTGCGAGAAGAATTCTCCGTGCTGATAGCGCGTTAGCAGGTCTTCCTCGTAATCTTTGTTGCTGCCAGCCGTATAGGGCTTTTGTATGCATCGTCCTGATGGCGAATAGTAGCGGGCTATGGTCAGACGAATCATCGACTGATCGTTGAAGGCGATAGGTTGCTGAACGAGTCCCTTACCAAACGAGCGACGTCCGATGATGGTGCCTCGGTCGTTGTCCTGGATAGCACCTGCCAGAATCTCAGAAGCCGATGCCGACCCCTCGTCAATAAGTACTACCAATGGAATTTGCTGATAACTGCCGCGTCCGTCGCTGCGATACTCCTGACGAGGCGACTTGCGGCCCTGGGTATAGACAATCAGCTTGTTCTTAGGCAGAAATTCATTCGCTATCTGTACGGCAGACTGCAGATAACCTCCCGTATTGCCGCGCAGGTCGATGGTCAGATTGCGGAAGTCCTTCTGCGACAACTTGGCCAGCGCGATGAGCAGTTCAGGATAGGTGTTCTCGCCGAAATTCTTGATGCGGATATAGCCCGTATTGTCGTCCAGCATATAGACAGCCGTCACGCTCTTGGTAGGTATCTCACCACGTGTCACTACGATGTCGCGAATCTTCTTCTCACCATAGCGTATGATGCCTAGTTTCACCTTGGTGTCCTTGGGACCTTTCAGCGTGTGCATAGCAACCTCGTTGGTCAGCGTCTTGCCTGTAAAAGGCTTGTCATCCACCTTCACCACTTTGTCACCCGCTATCACGCCAGCTCTTTCGGCGGGTCCGTTACCAATGACTTGCTGAACATGAAGCGTGTCCTGTCGGATGGTGAACTCGATGCCCACTCCTGAGAAAGAACCTCTCAGATCGTCGTTGGCTATCTGCACGTCTTTCGCGGCAATATAGACGGAGTGTGGGTCCAACTCGCCCAGAATCTGCGGCATTGCCTTCTCCACCAGGTCGTTCACATTGACGGTGTCCACATATTGGTCGTCGATGATGTGCAACAGATTGTTCAGTTTGTTGCTGCTCGAATTGATGATGCTCAGACGGTTGCCTGAGAAGTGGTTGGCATAGAAAGTGCCGATAAAGATGCCCGCCACCACGCAGAGTGCCATGATGAGTGGCATGAAACGGCTATTTTTTCTCTGATTCATGTTCGTTTACATTTAATAGTTCAACCTCGACACCTGCTCGCTCCAGCAGTTCTACACCATCGGTCAGCCGATAGACCTCACCGTAGACTACACGTTTGATGCCCGACTGGATAATCAGTTTGGCACACTCGATGCAGGGCGAGGCGGTGATGTAGATGGTGGCTCCCTCCGAATTATTGTTCGAGCGGGCCAGCTTGGTGATAGCATTAGCCTCTGCGTGTAGCACGTAGGGCTTCGTCACGTTGTTGTCGTCTTCGCAAATGTTCTCAAAACCACTGGGCGTACCGTTATATCCGTCGCTGATGATCATGCTGTTCTTGACCACCAGTGCACCCACCTGCCGTCTTTGGCAGTAAGAGTTCTCTGCCCATATCTTGGCCATACGCAGATAGCGCAGGTCCAGCTTATGTTGTTTTTCGCTTGATGCCATTTCTCTTCAGTAATGCGTCTATTGTTGGTTCTCCTCCGCGGAATCTCTTGTAGAGCGTCATCGGATGTTCGGTGCCTCCCTTAGAAAGGATATTGTCGCGGAATGATTGTGCTGTCTTCTGGTCGAAGATACCGTGCTTCTTGAATACGCTGAAAGCATCGGCATCCAGTACTTCTGCCCATTTGTACGAGTAATAGCCTGCGGCATAGCCTCCCGCCATGATGTGCGAGAACTGCACCGTCATACAGGTTGTCTTGAGCTGTTCGCCGAGGATGGCTTTCTTCCAGGCCTGCTTCTCAAAGCTGATGATGTCTTCGTCGAAGGCTTCGCGCTTGGTGTAGTAAGCCATGTCGAGCAGTCCGAAACTTACCTGTCTGAGGCAGGCTGAGGCTACCATGAAGTTGCGGCTCTTCACGATACGCTCTATCAGCTCGTCGGGCAATGGTTCGCCCGTCTGATAATGGAAGGCGAAGGTACGCAGGAACTCTTTCTCGATGGAGTAGTTCTCCATAAATTGTGAGGGCAGCTCTACGAAGTCCCACCATACATTGGTGCCTGAGAGTGCTTCAAAATGGGTGTTGGCAAACATGCCGTGCAGCGAATGGCCAAACTCGTGAAGGAAGGTCTCCACTTCGCCCAAAGTCAGCAAGGCTGGTTTGTCCTCTGTGGGTTTCGTCAGGTTCATCACCACGCTGACGTGGGGACGAATGTTCTCACCTTTCTTATCGATATACTGTCCCTGATATTCCGTCATCCAGGCACCTCCCTGCTTACCCTTTCTGGGATGGAAGTCGGCATAGAAAACAGCCAGATACGAGCCATCCTTGTCGAACACCTCGTAGGCTTTCACGTCAGGATGGTAGACGGGTATCTCCTTGTTTTCCTTGAAGGTGATGCCGTAGAGCCGGTTAGCCAGTCCGAACACGCCGTCGATTACTTTCGACAATTCAAAATAGGGACGAAGCATCTCCTGATCCAGGTTGTATTTCTTCATCTGCAGCTTATGGCTATAGAAACCTGAGTCCCAAGGCATGATCTTATTCACATCCTTCTTGGCCAGCTTTTTCAACTCCTCCCGTTCTTTCAGGGCTGTTGGTTTGTAGGCTTCTATCAGGTTGTCTAACAGACGATAGACATTGCGGGCATTAGAGGCCATTCGGCGTTTTAACACGTAGTCGGCATAGGTTTTATAACCTAGCAACTGGGCAATCTCACGTCGCAGATTGATGAGGCGCTTGCATATTTCGAGGTTGTTCTCCGTATTATCGTGCGTACACTCGGTGTTGCGCGCCATATACATCTGCTTTCTCAGCGCTCGTTGTGTCGAGTAAGTCATGAAAGGCGAGTAGCTGGGCATATCGAGTGTGAAGAGCCAACCCTCCTTGTCTTGCTCTTTCGCCGCCAGCGCAGCAGCTTCGCGAGCCGTATCAGGCAGTCCGTCAAGTTGTGCCTCGTCGGTGATGTGTAGGGTGAATGCCTTGTTCTCTTTCAACAGGTTTTGCGAGAATTGCAACGAGAGCATCGAGGCCTCCTCCGTCAGCTGGCGCAGCTTCTCTTTTCCTGTCTCGTCCAACAGCGCACCGCTACGCACGAAACCCTCGTAGCAGTTATCCAGCAACATTTTCTCTTCCGCATTCAGCTTGCGGTGGTGCAGGTGTACTTGACGGATGCGTGCAAACAACTTCGGGTTCAGCCTCACGTCGTTGGCATGCTGGGTCAGTATGGGTTGCATCTTCTGTGCCAGCGCGTCCATCTCATCGTTCGTTTCAGCCGATAGCAGGTTGAAGAACACAGTACTCACGCGGCCCAGCAATCCGTAGTAGTCCTCGTCCTCCTCCGTATTGATAATGGTATTGTCGAAGGTAGGTTTCTCCGGATTGTTGATGGTTTTCTCTATCTGTTCGTTGTCACGACGGATGCCTTCCAGGAAAGCCTCCTCGTAGTCTTCCAGCCTGATACGGTCGAACGGCACGACATCGTGCGGTGTCCCGTAAGGTTCAAAAAACGGATTCTTATGCTCACTCATACTAACGTTCTTTCTCTTTAATCGTGCAAAGATACAACAATTCTTCGAAATTTCTTCACGATTAAAAAGAATTAACGCTTATCTCGGCTCACTTTACCTTCGGCATGTAGTCGTGTACGTATTGGCGCAGCGGTTCTACGGCTTCGGTATGGTTCAGTCCGTAGCGCAGTATGACGGTAATCATGCGGGTGGAATCGTCAATCACTTTTCCATAGTATTCCAGGTCGCCTTCGTGACCTTGATGGATGGAATAGTTGTCGGTAGCCTCAAGCAGCTCTGCACCCATAGCCATCAGGGTTTGCCCTGGGGTTCTGTAAATCTCAGTACCCTTTAAGTCTTGCGTCATGAAGGAGAGCGAGATGTCATCCGTCAGGAATACCTCCATCTCGTCGTCTTCCAGATACTGATGTCGCAGATAGCTGGGGTAGGTGATGTCGAGGTTGAGGGCGTCGCTGTGATAGAAGATGGTGTCCGACTGCCCCAGTTCAATGGTGAGGCTGTCGTCACCTGTCAGTACATTGTTGAAACCCTTCAGCTGCTGTTGCTTCTGTGTACAGGCAGCCAAGGCGATGAAAGCGAAAAACAGGTAAAGTAGTTGTTTCATAATGGGAAAAGGTATGGTTACATTAAAAGTTGTTCCAACATGGGTATCTCGATGCGCCCTCGATGGAGCGTCAGCAGACAGTCTTCCTGCATCTGGTTGAGTGCACGACTGATATCCAGCCGCGAGTCATTCAACTCTTGCGCCATCTGATTCATGAGGATATAGAACGTCTTGGCACCAGCGGGATAGTGACAGCGTGAGAAGAAGAACCGAACGATGCGCTCGCGCAGGTTTTGGGGGGCAGAGCGCCAAGCACGGTGGCTCAGCCGATGAGTCTCAGCAGCCAAAAGGTTCAGCATGTTGAGTCGGAACACCAGTTGCGATTCTAACAATAGCATCACCTCTTGCTTGTCAAGACTGATGAGGTTGCAGGGGGATGTAGAACGGAAGGTGGAGGTGTATCGCTGAGAGAGTCCGAAAAGTCGTTCGGGTTGCATGATATAGGGTGCACTCAGCTGCTCTACTACGCGGCATTGATGGTCATCACTCACGGTCTCACACTCCATCGTACCATTGGTCAGAAAATAGAGATGCGTGCAGTCGTCGCCCTCACGCACCATATATTTACCAGCGGCCAGCTTCGAGAATCCGAACTTGGTGTGGGTCACAACCTCCATCAAGTCAGCACGGCTCATACCCTGAAAGAGTGTAAACTGCAGCAGCTGGTCGTAGATGGTCATGGTAGAATTTTTTCTTTGAGCGACGGGGAGTACCAGACGTCGTTCTTGCCGTTGTTGTCGTAGATGAAATAGACCATCAGGTCGGGATTGCGCTCCAATACCTTCTGAGCTTTCTCCAGTCCCATCACCATAAAAGCGGTGGCATAGGCGTCAGCACGTGCACAACGGTTGCAGAGCACGGTAGCCGATAGGATGTTATGCTGAACGGGTCGGCCCGTAGCAGGATCGATGGTATGGGCATACTTACGCCCGCCCTTATAGTAGAAATTGCGGTAGTTTCCGCTGGTAGCCATCGCCTTGTCCGTCACGTTCAGAATGGTCTGCATCTCGTGGTTATCCAGCTGAGGCTCTTCGGTAGGCTTCACGACACCGATTTTCCAGGGAACACGCTTCTCGCTGATACCTTTGCTCACTACCTCGCCTCCGATTTCAACCAGGTAGTTTTTCACCCCTTTCTCGTCCAGCAACCGAGCGGCCACGTCAGCTCCGTAACCCTTAGCGATAGCCGAGCAGTCTAGCATGATGCGAGGGTCTTTCTTAGCGATGCGTCCACCCTTGTAGCTCACTTTCTGCCACCCGATAAACTGGCGCAGCGAGTCGATGGATTGCCGGTCGGGCTCTATGTCGTGCTTGAATCCGAATCCCCACAGATTCACCAGCGGCGCTACGGTAATGTCGAAAGCTCCGTCGGTATCGGCACTAATCTCTTGGGCCAGCTGGAAGACATCGAGGAACATCTGGTCGGGTTTGATGTCCTCGTTCTGATTGATTTTCGAGATGGTGCTCTCTTCGTTGAACATCGAGAGGGCAGCATCTACTTCCTTCAGCTGCTTGAGCAGTTCAGGGTGCAAGTCCTCATCATACTGATAGATGATGCTATACGTCGTACCGAAAATCAGTCCTGAACAGCGCTGATAAGGCATGTTCTGCTGCTGGCGGATAATGAGAATGGTGCCCACGATAAGAATCGCGAGGAAGGGGATTTGCCACTTTTTCATATATCAATGATTACGTTGAAGTTAGCTGCCAGATTATCTTTGTCGTTGATGCCGAAGCCCGGCACATACCAGGTGTTGCCCAGCTCGCCGTCCTTATGGGCGATGCGCCGTTTGTAGCGCACGTTCCATCCCAAGTGCAGCGGACCGAATATCTTGGCATCGATACCGAAGACGATTTCAAGCCAGTGCATCGAACAGGCCATATCCTTCACACCGAACTGCGACGGACTAATCCATACGGGGTCGGGCAGCTCGTCGCGGATGATGTCAACCTTATACGAGGTAAAGGCATAGCGGAAACCGGCATAGAGGTGGTTGTCCTGATGCTTGTTCTTCATGATGTTCCAGTCCATACCGATGCGGAAGTAAGGGGCTGTCGTCTTATAGGTAAACTTAGTCACCTCGTCTTTCTCGTGGTTAGCCCGTCCGAGTCCCAGTTCGAAAATGGGGAACCACTGGTCGTGCAGATTCAGGCGCAGCGCACCTTCGTATTCTCCGTGATCGCCCAGCATCAGCATAGCCGGCCCCACGAGGTCGAACGACACCTGGAAACCGCGAAACAAGGGTATAGAATCCTTCTCCATGCGAAACATCTTGAGTTGGGCATGGGCCGTCGTGGTGCTTCCGAGTAGCAGCAGACTAAAAATCAGGATTGAGGTAAAGGCGGAAATGCTCTGGCGAATCTTTGTCATAGTTCACGTCGGGGTTATTAATCACGATGGAGTCGATGAAATTGCCCATGCATCTGACATTCGTAATGCGATGGAAGAACGATGCCTGGCAGTCAACCGATTCAAAGTGGGGGAAGTTTTCCTTCTTGACGATGATGCTGTCGTAATAGAGGTATTCAGGGTCTTGGAGTCTGCGTACCAGCACTATAAATTTGTCTTCGGGCTGCGTATAGCTGATGGGTAGACTGAATCCCGTAGCATTGCTGCCACAGAGGCTGTTCAGCACCAGTGTGTCTTTGCCGTCGCTTCTCATTGTCAGCACCCACATGGTGTCCTGCACCAGCGTGTCAGGGGTGCCATCGGGCTGATACAGCATATAGCGGGTGTAGACGGAGTGATTGACGGGACAATCAATCGACGAACACGCCACTACCAGCGATACTGCGAATAGGATGCCGATTATTTTCCGCATCTGATTTCCTCCTCTATCTGATAGTCATTACGTCCGGCACTGTTGCGACTGATCAGGTCGCCCAGGAATCCAGCCAGGAACAGCTGCGTACCAATCATCATCATGGTGAGTGCGATGTAGAAGTAGGGCGAATTGGTAACCAGACGCATGGGAATGCCGTTGTAGAGCGCCCACGCCTTCTCAGCACCCAAGAAGAATGCTGCCAGGAAACCAATCATGAACACGATGGTGCCCAGGAATCCGAACACGTGCATCGGCTTCTTACCAAAAGTACCCAGGAACCACAGCGTCAGCAGGTCCAGATAGCCGTTCACGAAACGGTTCCAGCCCATGAACTTCGACTTGCCAAACTTTCTGGCCTGATGGTGTACAGGCTTCTCGGCTATCTTGTCGAAACCGGCATTCTTAGCCAGATAGGGCATGTAGCGATGCATCTCGCCATACACCTCGATATTCTTCACCACCTCTTTGCGATAGGCCTTCAGACCGCAGTTGAAGTCGTGCAGGTTCTTGATGCCGCTCACCTTTCGTGCCGTAGCGTTGAAGAGTTTCGTGGGGATGGTCTTCGACAGCGGGTCACCTTGTTTGCGGTTCTGCTTATAGCCGCTTACCAGGTCGTAGCCGTCTTCCTTAATCATGCGATACAGCTCAGGAATCTCGTCGGGCGAGTCCTGCAGGTCAGCATCCATCGTAATCACCACATCACCCTGCGCCTCCTTGAAACCGCAATAGAGTGCTGGCGACTTACCATAGTTACGACGGAACTTAATGCCCTTCACGTGCTCCGATCGGGCTGCCAGTTCGGTAATGACATCCCACGAATGGTCGGTAGAGCCATCGTTGACGAAAATGACCTCGAACGTAAAGCTGTTGGCCGCCATCACACGCTCAATCCAGTTGTAAAGCTCGGGCAGTGATTCATCCTCATTATAAAGAGGTATTACTACTGATATATCCATTGATGTAATTTACTATTTGACAATTTACAATTTTACAATTTTTCAATTCTTCAATTCTCTTCTCATCAGCGCTGCAATGGGCAAACCCAGAAACAGTCCTGTTGTGATGTTGAAGGTCAGCATGTTCAGCGCAAAATCGATGGGACGCATGGCCGACAGCTCCTTCAGTCCAGCCTCCATATCGCCTTGCATGCCATACATCTCCAGCACTTTCGCTCCGTCTTCCGAATGGATGAGCGACTGGAACATGCCCAGCAGATAGCCCTGGTCCATGAAGGCGAAGTAGACGTAGATGGCTACGGCCAGCAACAGCCCGGCATAGAAGAAGGTGAGGATGGTATAGGCATAGCCGCGCATAAAGGTGATGACGCCCTCAAGGGCTGCATCGCGGAAGTGGCGCAGACGGCTGGCTGCAAAGAACGGCGATATAATAATAAGGAGAAAAGCCGCCAAACCAAGTGAGGGGTTGGTCAGCCCTTTGATGTAGCAGACAAACCCACCAATCCACATCAGCGACAGCAATGCACCGTCTTGTCTGGCGAACGCTTTCAGTTGTTTATACTCTATTGGTGTCATATTTTGGCTGCAAAGATACAAATAATTAGTGAAAAGTGAAAATTTTACCCTTTTCATTTTTCACTTTTACTTTTTTTTATTACCTTTGCACCCGCAAAACGGGCAAGTCCTGTACGGCCAGCTCCCTCGGAATCCCCCAGGATGGGAACATAGCAAGGGTACTTGGTTGTAGCGGCGCGATACAGATTGCTTGCCCACCCGCCTCTTTAGCTCAGTTGGCCAGAGCACGTGATTTGTAATCTCGGGGTCGTTGGTTCGAATCCGACAAGAGGCTCAAAATTAAAATGACGTTTAAACCAGTTCTAACTAATGCAAAACACCCATATTATCAAGAAACGTGTGATTGGCGTTGACATCAGCAACGAGCGTACTTCTTATGCCATTGTGGATGTCCGTGGTAATATTATTGCTCAGTCTGATTTCTCTACGGAAGACTATCCTGACGTCAATCAGTTTGTGACGAAGTTGACCGAGGAAATCGTTCAGTTGACCGAAGCCAACGGTGGCTACGAGACCATTCGCAGTATCGGCATCAGCTGTCCCAGTGCCAGCATGACGTCGGGATGCATTGAGAATGCGGCCAATCTGCCTTGGAAGGGTGTGATACCCCTGGGTGCTATGTTGCGCGACCGTCTCGGAATGGCTGTTGCGCTGGGCAACGATGCTCATTCGTCAGCACTTGGCGAGCAGATGTATGGTTCGGCTCATGGTATGAAGAACTTTGTGGTCATCAGTCTTGGTGTGGGCTTGGGTAGCTGTCTTTTCTCTGAGGGACGAGAGCATGCTGGGCAGTTTGGTTATGCTGGTGAGATTGGTCATACCTGCCTGGTGGATCACGGTCGCATGTGTGGCTGTGGCAAGGAGGGTTGTCTGGAGGCCTATGTGGCCGCCACTGGTGTGGTGCAGACGGCTCATGAAGTGATGGACGAGAGCGATAAGCCTTCGTTGATGCGCAATGTCGACTATCTGTCGCCGCGTATCATTGATGAGTTTGCTCGCAAGGGTGATGAGCTGGCTCAGGAGGTGTTCCGCCGTACGGGCTATCTGCTGGGCATCGGCATGGCCAACTATGCTTCCATCGTCAGCCCTGAGGCTATCATCATGACGGGTGGTATATCGCATGCAGGTCCTTGGTTCTTCGATGCTTTCCAGGAATCGTTCGACGAGCATGTCTTCAGCAATATCAAGGGCAAGGTGAAGCTGCTCGTTTCAGAGCTCAACGACCGTGAGCGCGAGATTCTCGGCTCTGCTGCTTTGGCTTGGGAAGTTCCCGAATATTCTTTGTTTAAGTAAGCCGTTAGTCCAAGTCGACTACCGTTATGCCGGCACCTCCGAATTGGACGTGCTCGTCTTTGGCTTTCTTCACGTTTGGCACGGTGCCCAGATACTGGCGAATCAGCTGGCGCAGAATGCCTGACCCGGTTCCGTGTAGGATGCGAACCCTCGACATTCCCACTAGGATGGCATCGTCTATGAAGTGCATCACGGCATCTACGGCTTCGTCGCCACGCATACCTCTCACGTCCAAGTCTTGGTGGAAGTTGTGCTTGCGGTCTTCTATCGTAGCGCTAGTCATTCGCGTGGTCTGAATAGCCAGCCCTGAGTGGTCGTTCTTCTTGGGCTCCTCTTTCTGCTTCTGGGCGTGCTCCAGCTGCTCCAGCTTCACCTTGGTGCGCACATCGCCAAATACCACGGTGGCTTGTTTGCCGCTGATGGTCTCCACCTTTCCGATAGTGTTCAGTCCCTTCATGCGAACGGTATCGCCTATTTGAAGTGGAGAATTTTCTACCGAACCTCTATGGGCGGCAGCAAATTCTTCATTCTTCATTCTTAATTCTTCATTTTTCTTCTCGTTTTTGCGCTTTTCCTTTCGGGCCTTGCGCTCTTCCATCTGGCGTAGCTTCTTGGCAAAGTCTTCTTCGCTCATCAGTCCGCGCGTATCATCGTTCTGCACTTGCTCGCGGAACTCCTGCAGCTCCTCACGAATCAGTCGGGTCTGCTCCTTTTCGGCCTGTGCCTCCTTAATCTCGCGGATGGCGTTTTCTATCTTGCGGTTAGCCTCTTTCAGCAGCTCTTCGGCTTGAGCCTTCGCACGGTTCAGAATCTGCTTGCGCTCGCGTTCTATCTCTTCCAAGCTGGCATCCAGTTTCTCGCCAGTTGCCTCTAACCTCTTTTCGTGCTGATGAATCGTCTGGCGCTTTCCTTCCCAGTAACGCTTGTCACGCACGATGTCTTGCAGGTATTTGTCGCTCTGGATATAGTCCGAACCCACAATCTCCGAAGCGTCGCTGATCACCTCCTCAGGAATACCCGTTTTGCGGGCTATCTCGATGGCAAAGCTGGAGCCCGGCTGACCGATGCTTAACTGGAACAGCGCCTGCATCTGATGGCGGTCGTAGAGCATCGCACCGTTAACCACTCCCTCATGGTCTTCGGCAAAGTGCTTCAGGTTCTGATAGTGGGTGGTGATGACACCGAAGGCCTCTTTCTTCCAAAACTGTTTCAGCACGGCCTCGGCTATCGCACCTCCGATGGCTGGCTCGGTGCCGCCTCCAAACTCGTCTATTAATAATAAGGTACGCGCATTGCTCTGCTTCATCATGTTCTTCATGTTCAGCAGATGGCTCGAGTAGGTCGATAGGTCGTCGGCAATCGATTGCTCGTCGCCAATATCTATCATGATGTTCTGAAACAGTCCTACCGTACTTCTATCGCCAATGGGGATGGAGAGTCCGCATTGCAGCATGTATTGCAGCAGTCCTACCGTCTTCAGACATACTGATTTTCCGCCCGCATTCGGACCGCTGATAATCAGCAAGCGTTTGTCTTGTGTCAGTATGATGTCCAATGGGATAGCTTTCTTGTCCTGCTTTTGCAGCGAACGTTGCAGCAGCGGGTGTATGGCACGAATCCAGTCGATGTGCGGCTCTTGTCTCACCTCGGGTTCGAAGGCCTGCATCTGCTCGGCCATTTCGGCTTTCGCGTGGATGAGGTCGATGGTGGCCAGGAATTGGTACGAGTCCAGCACGTCTTGCACGTGTGGGCGCAGCTCGTCGCTGAATACCGTTAGGATGCGGATAATCTCGCGTCGCTCAGCAGCCTCCAACTCGCGCACCTTGTTATTCGCATCCACCACCTCAGTTGGTTCGATGAACACCGTTTTTCCGGTGGCCGACTCGTCGTGCACGATGCCCTTGATTCTTCGTTTCAGTCCTGGGGCCACCGGTATCACCAGTCGTCCGTCACGCAGCGTTGGGGCTACGTCTTGCGCCACCAGTCCATCGCGTTGGGCCGCGTGTAGTATGGTGTATAGCGTGCGTGATATTGAACCGGTCGTCTGTTCCATCTCGTGACGGATACCAGCCAGGTTCATCGAGGCCGAATCCTTGATTTTTCCAAACTTATCCAGAATAGAATCGATACGACGGATGATGGCGGGAAACGTCTGCACATCCTTGGCCAGATTGCGTAGGGCAGGGTAGGGATAGGTGAAATCATCATTTCTAATTTCTAATTTCTCATTTCTAATTTCTTCCTTATTGAGGAAGTTCACAATGACACCGATTGTTTCCAGCGAACGGCGCAGGTCGAACAGCTCATCCTCTTCCAAGTGCGTGTTTTCCAGACGGATGCGCGCCACCGATTCTCTCACGTCAAAGAAATAGTTCAGCGGCATCTGCTCAGCCGACTGCATCAGCCGCCTGAATTCCCGTGTCTGGCAGAGCCATTCGTTCACCGCCACAGCATCATCCGAGAAAGCTAACTCGTCCACTTTCTCTTTGCCCAGCGTACTCAGACAGTGCTCTTTCAGCCAGTGCCTTATCTCGTCAAATCCTATCTTCGATTCGTAGTTCTTAGGATAAATCATGTTGCAAAGGTACAAATTACTAATCAAAATACCAAATATATAACCGTTTTCTTAAAAAAACTTAACGAAAATGCATTTTTCACTTTTCACTTTTCACTTTTCACTTCTTTTTCGTACCTTTGCACCCGCTTTCAAGAAAATCGAAGCACTGGAGAGATGGTAGAGTGGTCGATTACAGTAGTCTTGAAAACTACCGTACCGAGAGGTACCGGGGGTTCGAATCCCTCTCTCTCCGCAAAATAACACAAATGGGAACCAGACGGGTTCCCATTTTTTGTTTCATCAGTGCTTGCCTTTATTGATGATGTAGATGCCAAGTGCGGCGAGGCCTCCGGCTAAGGCGTATTTCGAATGGAAGGTTTCGCCAAGGCAGAGGCAGGAGGTGACGGCGCCAACGATGGGTATCAGGGAATTGTAGATGGCTACCTTGCCTACCGGATTGAGGCTGAGCAGCTTGTTGTAGAGCGTGAATCCGATGGCTGAGATGGCGATGAGCAGTAGCAGGCAGATGATGCCGAGCGCATTGATGTGGGGCAGGGTACCACCAAGGGCCAGTCCTAGTAGGATGAGTAGCAGACCGCCGATGGTGAGGCTATAGCCCGTTCCGACAAAGACATCAACGCGTCGGCTCAGCGAGCGAGTCATCAGGTTGGCCGTAGCTCCGCAGATGGCATTGAGGATAATCATGCCGTCGCCCAACCATGTAAAGCGGCCACTCTCGGCTCCCCCGATGTTCAATGCCAGGATGCCGCTGAAACCGATGGCACAGCCCAGCATTTTTCGTGAGGTCAACCGGTCGCTCTTGAAACAGGCACAGGCCAGCAGCACAACGAGGAATGTGCTGAGCGAGTTGAGAATGGCCGCCCTTGAGCCCTCGCTATGCGACATGCCGACGTAGAAGAAGAAATAATGGAGCGTGGTGTTCATGAGGGCGAACGCCAGGATGAAGCGCCAATCGATGAGCTTGCTGGTCTTGAACGACCGTCCATTGCTGCGAGCCAGCGCCAGCACAATCATTCCGGCTACGGCAAAGCGGATGCCCGCAAAGAGCATCTTGCTACCCGTCATGTGGGCGGTGATGCCAAAGGCGCTGAACCCCACCTTTATCAGCGGGAACGCCCAACCCCAAGCGATGGCCGCCGTCAAAGCGAAAACTACCACCCATGCTGGTCTCTGGAATATGGATTCCTTCATCGAATGCTCGCTACGAATGTCAAAGAAAACCCTGATGTTTCAAGGCCTCAAGAAGTCCGGCCGACATGGCTTCATTGTCCTTGCGGGTATAGCGGATATCGGTGAACACCTGAGCCAGCGTCTCCTTGTGGTTGATCTCGACGAAGTGGCGGTTCTCCTCCAGCTGCTCCTTCTCTGCATAGAAGGTGTCGATGGCTGCGGGCGTATAGTCCTGATAGGTCTCGCAATGAATAAAACTTTCGAGTGGGAGCCGGTCGGAGAGGGGGGGCTCTTCGGCAGGCCATCCTACGGTCAAGGTGGCTACGGGCATGACGAGCTGAGGCAAGTGGAGCGTATCGATAATCATCTGCGGCATGTACACCGTGGTGCCCAGATAGCAATAACCCAGCCCCTCTTCGTCCAACAGATTGCAAAGTGTCTGCGTCTAGAGCAGGGCATCGATGGCAGCATTCTGGAACGATAGGAAATTGCCGTAGCCAGGCTCAGCCTTGCGGCAGCGAGCCCATTGCGAGGTGCGGTTGAAGTCGGCACAGATGGTGAGAACCACGGGAGCCTGCGTCACCATGGGTTGATTGAAATGAGCAGGAGCCAGCTGCTGTTTCATCTCTTGCGAACGGGTAACCACCACGCTATAGAGCTGCAGATTGCCCATGGTTTGTGTCCGTGCTGCCTCGTTCATCAGTCGGTTCAGCAGTTCCTCACTCACTTCTCGGTCACTATATTGGCGAATGGTTCGCCGTGTTGCTAAATTTTTCATGGTGCAAAGGTACGAAGAGTTTTCTAAAAAGGAAAACTTTTCGTGAAGTTTCATCGAGAAAGTTATCCGAAATAGAAAACAAATTTGTATCTTTGCACGCAAAATTAAAAGAAGAAAATGGAAACATACACGTATGATGAGGCTTTCGAGGCCTCTTTAGCCTATTTTGGCGGTGATGAGCTGGCGGCTCGCGTTTGGGTGAACAAATATGCGATGAAAGATTCGTATGGCAAGATTTATGAGAAGTCGCCCGAACAGATGCACTGGCGCATAGCCAACGAGATAGCCCGCATTGAACAGAAATACAAGAACCCCGTGTCGGCGCAGGAGATTTTCGAACTGCTGGACCACTTCCGCTACATCGTGCCTGCCGGTAGTCCGATGACGGGCATCGGCAATAACCATCAGATAGCCTCGCTCTCCAACTGCTTCGTCATTGGACTCGACGGAAATGCTGACTCCTATGGCGGTGTGATGCGCATTGACGAGGAGCAGGTGCAGTTGATGAAACGTCGCGGTGGTGTGGGTCACGATCTGAGCCATATCCGTCCGAAGGGTTCGCCCGTCCATAATTCCGCGCTGACCTCAACGGGTTTGGTGCCCTTTATGGAGCGTTATAGTAATAGTACGCGCGAGGTAGCCCAGGATGGTCGTCGTGGAGCGCTGATGCTGAGCGTGAGCATCAAACATCCCGATTCTGAGGCTTTCATCGATGCCAAGATGACCGAAGGCAAAGTGACGGGAGCCAATGTCAGCGTGAAGATAGACGATGAGTTCATGGAGGCAGCCACGCAGGACAAGCCCTACGTGCAGCAGTTTCCCATTACAGGTGATAATCCTGATGTGCGGAAGGAGATTTCAGCCAAGGCCCTCTGGGAAAAGATTGTTCACAATGCCTGGAAGAGTGCCGAGCCTGGTGTGCTGTTCTGGGACACCATTCTGAGAGAGAGCATCCCCGACTGCTATGCCGAGCTGGGTTTCCGCACGGTATCAACCAATCCTTGTGGCGAGATTCCCCTCTGTCCTTACGACTCGTGCCGACTGCTGAGCATCAACCTCTACAGCTATGTGAAGAACGCCTTTACGAAGGATGCCTACTTCGACTACGAGCTGTTCAAGAAGCACGTGCAACTGGCTCAGCGACTGATGGACGACATCGTTGACCTGGAGCTGGAGAAGATAGACCTCATCATGGAAAAGGTGGAGGCTGACCCGCAATCGATGGAGGTGAAGGGCGCTGAGATGCACCTCTGGGAGAAAATCAAGAAGAAGAGCAGCATGGGTCGTCGAACCGGTGTGGGCATCACTGCCGAGGGCGACATGATAGCCGCTATGGGACTGCGCTATGGTACGCAGGAAGCTACCGACTTCTCCGTCGAGGTGCATAAGACGCTGGCTCTGAACGCCTATCGTGCCAGTGTGGAAATGGCCAAGGAGCGCGGAGCTTTCGAGATATACGATGCCAAGCGTGAGGCGCAGAACCCCTTTATCCTGCGCATCAAGGGTGCCGACGAGCAGCTGTATCAGGACATGGTGAAATACGGTCGCCGCAACATTGCCTGTCTGACCATTGCACCTACCGGCACTACCTCGCTGATGACGCAGACCACCAGCGGTATCGAACCTGTCTTCATGCCCGTCTATAAGCGTCGCCGCAAGGTGAACCCCAACGATACCGACGTGCATGTAGATTTTGTGGATGAGGTAGGCGACTCGTTCGAGGAGTATGTGGTTTACCATCCGAAGTTCATGGAATGGATGAAGGTGAACGGCTTGGACACCACCAAGCGTTATACGCAGGAAGAGATAGACGAGCTCGTGGCCAAGTCACCTTATTATAAAGCGACGGCTAACGATGTAGACTGGCTGATGAAGGTGCGAATGCAAGGTGCTATCCAGAAGTGGGTAGACCACTCTATCAGCGTGACCGTCAATCT
>Ga0129306_1000870_pt1 | contig 40815 bp, 24 predicted proteins | sample P827metagenome_FD_94438 | JGI IMG/M metagenome (GOLD analysis project Ga0129306, IMG submission 94438) | Capybara group fecal microbial communities from Wisconsin, USA - P827 metagenome | ecosystem: Host-associated > Mammals > Digestive system > Large intestine > Fecal | place: USA: Wisconsin... | reverse complement strand
TCATCGAGCTGCCCCTCCGGACACCGGAGAAGATGCTTCCAATGGTCCCCGAAGATGAGATCCGAAAACTTGTCGAAGCCGGCTACCAGCCCGTTCTGGCGCACCCCGAACGTTATCTATGGGCGACGCCGGGGGACTACGACCGCTGGCATGACGCCGGGGCGTTCTTCCAGCGTAACCTGGGATCCCGGGAGGGCTTCTATGGCACCCCGGCGCAGATACGCTCCAGGTACCTGCTGGAAAAGGACTATTATTCGTTCCTGGGTACCGACCTGCACAACCGACGCTATGCCGAAGCCTTCGACACCCTTTTGAAGTATTGAAGCACTATTGTTTATTTCGAGAATAACGCTTGTTGGCGGTTTCCAGATAGTATTTGAGATCGTCGTTCTTCAAAATGGCATCCCGGAAGCGCTCGAACCACCCGGCAAAACTCTCCAGCGTCTCTCCCACGAAGAAATTTTCATCCAGTTCACGTTCATACGTGCCACCTCCGGAGTTGCTGGCCGCCCAGCCGGAGCATACGTCATCATAGAAACGATAGGGCTTCCCTTTCTCATTGAAGCGGATCTCCAGCCGGGTGCTGGTATCATGTTCTTCATCTCTTGTCCACCCCACGACGATATCCGCGTGACGGAACGCAAGGCCGTTCTCCCGGGCAAAGCGCTCCCCATAACTGTCATACCATCCTCTGACGAGCACGTTCTTCTGCTGCAGCATGGCCTTCAGCTTCGGCGTTACCTCAATGGACCGGAGGGTATAAGGAATCACCAAATACGCCAGGTTCGGAAACCCTTCCAGGAAACCGGCTTCCACCTCGGTAATTCCCTTGTCGAATTCCACCCCTGCATATTCATCCGTCCACCGGCGGCCCTTCCCCTGGTCGTATTTGACATCCAGGTCTCTTTCACAAACCTTTCCTTCTCCGAGCACCTTCAGCGGACGCCCCCAGGTGAAACTGTACTCGATTTTTTTGTTGAATAACGAGAAATTCATGATAAGGAACTGTGTTTAGTGCTTCACGCAGCGATAGGAGGCGAGAATGCTGTTGAGGGGGCTGGCCGGATCTTTCCAGTGGAGGCTGAAGATGACATTGCCCGAGGCATCGGCCTCGGTGACCAGGCGGTTGGAGGGGTCTGCGTTACCGGGGATGCCCCAGCCGGCGATGATGTGGCCGTCGCTGACGGTGAGGGCGCCGCACGCCCGGGAATAGTAGCCGTCATCCATCAGTTTCCGGCTTCCGGAGACCGCGCCGGTCTGGAGGTCGACGTTCAGTTGCAGGAGCGTTGTGGTGCCGGTCCCGTTGCCGTTGTTGAAGAGCGTGAGGCTGCTGTCGTCCGCATGCCAGCGGGCATAGTGCTGGCCGTGGAAGTCGAAGTCCTGGCCGGGCTTCCAGCCGTTGACGGTCCAGAGGATCTCACCTGACTTACGGTCGATTTTGGCCACGCTGCTGAGGTGCCGGAAAGAGCAGAGCAGGTGACCGTCGGGCAGCACGTCCACGGAGTTGATGTGGACATAATCTGCACCTGCGGCCTGCGCGAAGATGGGATCCTGCCACCCGGTCAGCTCCGGATGATCGGTGCTCCACCAGTCGAAGACCACCCTGCCGCGCCGGACTTCCTGGATGTAGGCGGCATGGAGCGTCTCTCCGTCGACTTCACGGTCAAGGTAGCTCAGCAGGATGTAGTGGTGGGGATTGAAGAAATAGAAGTCGTGACCGTCCGGCGGAAAGTCCTTCCTGACATGCCTGGCGGCTTCCAGGCGGATCTCGGCGATCGGGTTGTAATGCTCGTCGAGCAGGATGCGGACCCCCGGGTTGTGGCCGGCAAATACCCAGGACTCATACTTGGGATCGAGCGCGTGGTAGCTGTAGTAAACCTTCCCGTCATCACCCACATGCTTCTGGAAATCCCACCAGCCGGTGTTGTCGTCGCTCCCGCTGATGGCGTGGGGTTCATAGCGGTAATAAAGCAGCCGGCCCTCGTTGTCGTATTTCTCGATCAGGCGGAGATAGACGAACGATAGGTAGAAGTCGCCGGGCGCGGTGGCCGTTCCCGTCGACACGGTCTCCGGCACCTGGGAATGGAGCGTGCGCAGAAAGAGCGTCCCGCTTTCGCCTAACATCGACCATTCCACGGTCAGAAACGCGTCCTTCGCGATCCGTTCCACGGGCACCGATGCCTTGCCGTGTCTCAGCGGGATGCCGTTGATGGAGAGGCGGGAAAACAGGGCGTAGGAAGAAACCTGCACCGTCGCTTCAAACTCGGTGGAGAGCGTCACCAGGTCGATGGTGTCGCAGACGGCCCCGTCGGCTGTGTAGGACACACCATTGACCGTGATTTGAAAAGGAGTTGTCGGAATACCTTCGCAGGCGGCGGTCAGGACCGCCAGGGCGGCCCAGACAAGCAAACTGAGGGATCTATTCATGATGGGCAGGGATGTAGCGGAAGGAGACTTTGTATTGCGGTTCTCCGTCCCGGTTGGTATAAAAATAGATTTCATCAACTTCGATGCGCTCCTCTTCATGGAGCTGGTACAGATCGGGAAAATGCTCCTGAAGGATGGCCATCATCTGTTCATGGTCTGTGATAATGGTGGCATCCCGCGGTATCATGGCACCGCAGGAGGCCGCTGCGACCAGCAGCCATCCAGTCAGGAAGAAGGTCAGGAGCTTTTTCATCGGATGGCTTTTCCTTGCAGGTACACTTGCCGGATAAACGGCGTGTGGTGAAGATAGGGGATTTTCGTCAGGTTCCAGCCAGGGTGGGTCAGGATGAGGTCGGCGCGCTTGCCGGCCGTGATGGAGCCGCACTGGTCGCTGATGCCCATCGCGTAGGCGCTGTTGAGCGTCACGGCGTTGAAGGCCTGGGCCGGCGTGAGCCGCATGCGGATGCAGCCCAGGGACCAGATCCAGCGCATGTCGCCCGCAGGCGAGGAACCGGGGTTGTAGTCGGAGGCCAGGGCGATGCCCAGCCCGGCGGAGATGTAGTCTTTTGCCGGACCGTCGGGAATGCGGAGAAAGAAGGCCGAACCGGGGAGGAAGGTCGGCATCGTCTCCGTTCCGCGCAACGCTTCAATTTCGGCCGCCCCCGATCTCTCTAGATGGTCGACCGACAGAGCGCCATACTTGACGCCCACCTGCACGCCGCCGCTGACGGCCAGCTGATTGGCATGAATCTTCGGCCGCAGCCCGGCCCGCAGCCCGGCTTCCAGCACGTGGGCGGCATCCTCGACCGTAAAGAAGCCCTGCTCGCAGAAAATGTCCACGAAATCAGCGTAGCGCGCTGCGTCCGGCATCATCCGGCAGACCGCGTCGACATACGCTTCGTGCGTATAGCCGCGTCCAACAGCATGCGCGCCCAGGAAAGTGCTGCGGATCAGGGCAGGGGATGCCGCCTTGATCCGGTCGATCACCCGCAGCATTTTCAGCTCGTCCACCGGATTGAGGCCGTAGCCGCTCTTGATCTCGATGGCGCCGCTGCCTTGCGCGACCATTTCGTTCACCCGCTCCATGGACTGCCGGAAGAGATCCTCTTCGGGCGTTTGGTGCAGCAGTGCGGCCGAATTGAGGATGCCGCCACCGCGGGCGGCGATCTCCTCATAGCTTAGCCCGTTGATCTTGTCGAGAAATTCCCCGTCGCGGCAGCCGGCGTAGACGATGTGCGTATGGCTGTCGCAGAAAGCCGGCATCAACAGGCCGCCGGCGCAGTCGACCATCTCATCGACACCCTCCGGCAGCGCTTGGGAGGGATCGCCGAAAGCGGCAATCTGCCCGTCGTCGGCCAGCAGCCAGGCGTCGGTCAGCGTGGCGACGTCGTCCATGGCCGCGCCTTCTTTGCGGCGGATGTCTGCGGGAACGATGCCCGCCAGCAGCCCGATGTTGCGGAACAGCCTTCTCATGACGCTAAATGTATTGTTTTTCCCGGATGAATGCCGCAGAACGGATAATCAGCGGGTGCATATAGGTGTCGACGTCGAGGAAGGGGACGAGCTTGCGGTAATCGGCGTGAATCTGCTCGAGCATCGGGGAACTGTGCGCCGGACGGCGGAAATCCAACGCCTGTGCGGCGTTGAACAGCTCGATGGCCAGCACTGTCTCCACGTTGTCGATGATGCGCACCAGTTTCGTGGCAGAGTTGGAACCCATGCTCACGTGGTCTTCCTGTCCATTGGACGAAGGCACGGAGTCGCAGGAGGCGGGCCAGCAGAGGCCTTTGTTCTGGCTCACGATGGAGGCCGCCGTATACTGCGGGATCATGAAACCGCTGTTGAGGCCCGGATTGGGGGCGAGGTAGCGCGGCAGACCGCGGTACCCGTGGATGAGCAGGTAGACGCGGCGCTCAGAGATGCTGGCCAGCTCCGACAGGGCGATGGCCAGGGTGTCCATCGGGATGGCGATGGGCTCGCCGTGGAAGTTGCCGGCCGAGATCACCATGTCCTCGTCGGGGAAGACGTTCGGATTGTCGGTGACGCCGTTGATTTCGTTTTCGAAGACCCACTTCACGTAGGTGATGTTGTCTTTCACGGCGCCATGCACCTGCGGAATGCAGCGGAAGGAGTAGGGGTCCTGTACATGTTCCTTGGGCCGGCAGATGAGTTCGCTGCCGTCCAGGATATGCAGGAAGCGCTCCGCGGTGGACAACTGCCCCCGGTGCGGGCGGATGCGGTGGCTCAGGGGCAGGAAGGGCTCGATACGGCCGTCATAGGCTTCGAGCGACATGGCGCCGATCAGGTCGGCCCATTTCGAGAGGCGGCGGGCCTGGATGAGCGACCACACGGCGTGCGCGCTCATGAACTGGGTGCCGTTGAGCAGGGCCAGGCCTTCTTTCGACTGGAGCCGGATGGGCTCCCAGCCCATTTCTTTCCAGACTTCGGCGGCGGGGCGCACCTGTCCTTTGTAGCGGACTTCGCCCATGCCGATGAGGGGAAGGCTGAGGTGGGCGAGGGGCGCGAGGTCGCCGGAGGCGCCGAGCGAGCCCTGCTGGTACACCACGGGCAGGATGTCGTGGTTGAACATGTCGATGAGACGCTGCACGGTGACGAGCTGGGCGCCGGAGTGACCATAGGAGAGGCTCTGCGCTTTGAGCAGGAGCATCAGGCGGATGATTTCGGGGCGGACTTCGTCGCCGGTGCCGCAGGCGTGCGACATGACGAGGTTGTGCTGGAGCTGCGACAGGTCTTCGGCCGGGATCGTCACGTTGTAGAGGGAGCCGAAGCCGGTGGTGATGCCGTAGACCGGGCGGTCGAGGTCTTCCATCTTGGTGTCGAGGTAGTGTCGGCATTTTTCGATGGCCGCTACGGCCTCTTCCGACAGCGCCAGCTTTTCGCCGCTCTCGACGATCTGCTGCAATCGCTCCAGCGTCAAATGATCATGAGATATGTAATGCATTATAATACAGATTTAATCAGTTCTTCGTCAGCGATATTCGGTAAAGTTACGCGGAGGCCGGGCGTGCGGGACATTTCGCGTTCGATGGCGAAGCGGGAGCCTTCGTTCCGGGCCCAGCTGCGCCGGGCGATGCCGTTGTTGACATCCCAGAAGAGCATCTCGCGGATGTGGCGGGCGGAGTCGTCCGACCCGTCGATCACCATACCGAAACCTCCGTTGATCACTTCGCCCCAGCCGACGCCGCCGCCGTTGTGGATCGAGACCCAGGTGGCGCCGCGGAAGCCGTCGCCGATAACGTTCTGGACAGCCATGTCGGCGCAGAACTGGGAGCCGTCATAGATGTTGGACGTCTCGCGGAACGGGCTGTCGGTGCCGGAGACGTCGTGGTGGTCGCGTCCGAGGACGACGGGGCCCTTGAGGCGTCCGTCACGGATCGCTTCGTTGAAGGCCAGGGCGATCTTCGTGCGTCCTTCGCAGTCGGCGTAAAGGATGCGTGCCTGCGAACCCACGACGAGGTGGTTGCGGCCGGCCTCGTCGATCCAGCGGATGTTGTCGCGCATCTGGCCGGCAATCTCTTCCGGCGCCGTGGCAGCGATGTCGCCCAGCACCTGCATGGCGAGCCGGTCAGTCAGCGCGAGGTCGTCCGGATCCTCGCTGAGACAGACCCAGCGGAACGGACCGAAGCCATAATCGAAATACATCGGGCCCATGATGTCCTGAACGTAGCTCGGGTAGCGGAAGCGGCCGTCGGGCAGCAGGATGTCGGCGCCCGCACGGGAACTCTCCAGCAGGAAGGCGTTGCCGTAGTCGAAGAAGTACATGCCCTTCGCAGTCAGCCGGTTGACGGCGGCGACATGCCGGCGCAGCGATGCCTGGACGGCTTCTTTGAACTTCGCCGGATCCTCCGCCATCATCTTCTTGGATGCTTCGAGACTGTGGCCGGCGGGATAATAACCGCCCGCCCAGGGATTGTGCAGGGAAGTCTGGTCGGAGCCGAGGTCCACGGGAACGTTCTCGTCCGCGAGGCGCTCCCACAGGTCGACGACGTTGCCGACATAGGCGAGGGAGACCACTTCCTTCCCGGCGACGGCCTTCCGGATACGCGGAATCAGCTCATCGAGGTCGCGGTGCAGTTCATCCACCCAGCCTTGTTCATAGCGCTTTTCGGCGGCCTTGGGGTTGATTTCGGCCGTGACGCTTACCATGCCGGCGATGTTGCCGGCCTTGGGCTGGGCGCCTGACATGCCGCCCAGGCCCGCCGTCACGAAGAGCAGGCCGCCGCGGTCGTCGGTGTCCGCCACGCCGCGCTTCCGCAGCTGCTTGCGGGCCGCATTCATCACGGTGATGGTCGTGCCGTGGACGATGCCCTGGGGACCGATATACATGTAAGAGCCGGCCGTCATCTGTCCGTACTGGCTGACGCCCAAGGCGTTCATGCGCTCCCAGTCGTCGGGCTTGGAATAGTTCGGGATAACCATGCCGTTGGTGACGATGACCCGCGGCGCATCCTTATGGCTCGGGAAGAGGCCGAGAGGATGACCGGAATACATGACGAGCGTCTGCTCGTCGGTCATGGTGGCCAGATACTGCATGACCAGGCGGTACTGGGCCCAGTTCTGGAAGATGGCGCCGTTGCCGCCGTAGATGATGAGTTCGTGCGGATGCTGTGCCACGCGCGGATCCAGGTTGTTCTGGATCATGGCCATGATGCCGGCTGCCTGGCGGCTCTTCGCCGGGTATTCGTCCACGGGCCGGGCGTACATCGCATACGACGGTCGGAAACGGTACATATAGATGCGGCCGTAGTTCCGGAGTTCTTCGGCAAATTCCTTCGCGAGGGCTGCGTGGTGGCGTTCGGGGAAATAGCGCAGGGCGTTCTTGAGCGCCAGCACCTTCTGCTCCGGCGTCAGGATGTCCTTGCGTTTCGGCGCATGGTTGATGGCCGGATCGTAGGCTTTGGCCTCCGGCAGTTCAGCGGGGATTCCCGCCAGTATTTCTTCTTGGAAAGTCATAGCTGATGTCATTCTGAGCGAAGCGAAGAATCTGTCATCCGTTGATGTGTCCGTTCACGGCATCGAGCACCAGCTGCTCGAGCGCTTCGGCTTCCAGGAGTACCTTGGCGGCCCGTTCGATCAGCGGTTGAGCGGGCGCGGGGTTTTTCAGGCCGGAGGCGTTGATGCGGACGTTGAGCTCGGCGCCGCGGCAGGCGGCACGCGCGGCGAGGGCGGCGACACCCGCGTCGGAAGCGGACGCCGGATTGCCCTTCTGCGCCATTTCCAGCGCCAGCGGCAGGGTCTTCAGTGCAGCCTCCATGGTCTTCAGCGGCACGGATGCCGCGTAAAGCGTGGCTTCCTCGATGGCGGCGGCGCGGGCGGCCTTTTCCTCGTCGGTGCCCTTGGGCATGCCGAAGCAGGCCATGATCCGGTCGAATGCGGCGGTGTCTTCGTCCACGAGGTCGAGCAGTTCCTGCATCAGGATCTGTCCCCGTTCCGCCACGTCGGAGAACGCTTTCCATCGTTCGTCCCAGCCCCGTTTGTGGGACGAGAGATTGGCGACCATCGTACCGAGGGCTGCCGCCAGGGCGCCCATGTAGGCGGAGATGGAACCGCCGCCCGGTGCGGGAGATTCGGAGGCCGTCTCGCGGGCGAAGCCTTCGGCTGTCATCCGCACGAGGCGGTGCTTGCGGGCCTCTTCCTCTTCGTCCTGCATCAGGAATTCGATGACTTTCTCTTTGGGATCGAACGGCTTCAGGTCGTCGAGCGACATGGACTTGACGGCGATTTTCAGGATCTCGCTCTCGTCGATGCCGAGCGAACGCTGTTGTTTCTCCAGATAGAATCTGCCGGCTTCGAGCAGCACGCGCTTGGGCACCAGCCCCACGATCTCGGCGCCCGTTACGCGCAGGCCGCGTGCGGCTGCCGCGCGGGACACCTCTTCATAAGCCACATGCAGCGGCGTGGCGTCAATATCCGTGATGTTCATGGACACCTGGGCGATGCCGTATTCGTCAATGTACCAGCCGATGGCTTTGCATCCCTTGAGGGTGCCGGGAATCCAGATCTGCTCGCCCTTCTCATCTTTGAGCAGCTTGCCGGTCAGGGAGCCGCCTTCGCGGGCCTTGCGGCCCTTTTCGCGTACATCGAAGGCAATGGCCATGGCACGGCGGGTGGAGGTGGTGTTGAGGTTGTAGTTCACCGCCACCAGGAAGTTGCGGGCGCCTACATTCGAGGCGCCGCTGCGGGCTACGGTGTCGTTATAGCTGTCGGGGCCGAAATCAGGCCGGCGTGCCGGGTCGGCTATCTTCTCGGGCAGGGCCTCGTATTCACCGGCACGACAGACCGCCAGGTTCTTGCGCTCGGGCTTGAAGGCGGAAGCTTCGTAGCAGTAGCAGGGGATGCCCAGCTCTTCATACATGCGCTTCGCCAGGTCGCGGGCCAGGGTGGCGCACTCCTCGAGCGTGATGCCCGCAACGGGGATGAGCGGCAGCACGTCGGTCGCACCCGAGCGCGGATGGGCGCCGTGGTGCTTGCGCATGTCGATGAGTTCCTGTGCTTTGGCCGCGCCGCGGAAAGCTGCTTCGCAGACGGGAGCCGGTTCGCCCACGAAAGTCACGACCGTGCGGTTGGTGGCCTCGCCGGGGTCCACGTCGAGCACCTTCACCCCCTCGACGGAGGCGATGGCCGCCAGGATGTTGTCAATCACTGATCTATCGCGCCCTTCACTGTAGTTGGGGACGCATTCTACGATTTGTTTCATAAGATATTATTTCTATGGATTATAATGATTATCGGTATTTTCCGCTTAGTGGACGAAGCTGGCGAAATAGCCCGCAAACAGGACGTTCGTCATCAGGTAGCCGATGATGGTCGAGACGGTCACGCAGATCAGGCCAGGCATCATGAAACTGTGGTTGAGCAGGTATTTGCCGATGACGGTCGTGCCGGAGCGGTCGAAGTTGACGGTGGCGATGTCAGACGGATAGTTCGGGATGAAGAAGTATCCGTACACGCTGGGCAGCACGCCGAGGAGCACGGGACCGGCGATGCCGAGTTCGTAGGCCAGCGGCAGCATGGCCACCACCACGGCACCCTGCGAATTGATGAGCACCGAGACGATGAAGAACACCAGCGCGATGGCCCAGGGATAACTGGTGACCAGACCGGTGAGCATGGCTTTCATCTCGTCCATGTAGTTGCCGAAGTAGGTGTCGGCCAGCCAGGCGATGCCGTAGATGGCCACCACAGCCACCATGCCGCTCTGCCACACGGCGCCGGCCACGGCTTTCTTGGGAGATGCCTTGCAGAACATGATGTTGGCAGCGGCCGCCATGAGCATGATGATCTGGATGCAGATGTTCATCTTGGGCAGTTCGATGGCCTGGGCGACGGTGCGACCGTCGGCCGTGTGCAGCATCTGGCAGAAGGCGAAAGCGACGATGATCAACAGCGAGCCCAGAAAAACAAAGACGGATGCCTTGGCTTCTTTCGTGATGACTTTGTTGAGGGTCGTAGCGGTGTTTCCGTACATGTAGGCGTATTGCTCGGGGTCGGCTTTCCGGCGCTGGAAGAGCGGGTCCTTGTCGAGATCCTTGCCGCGTTTGTATGAGGCGAGGGCTGCGCACAGAAGGCCGCAGATACAGGCGGGGATGGTGACCATCAGCACCTGCGGGATGGTGACCATGTAGCCGTTGGCGTTGGAGATCGTGACGAAGGCCACGACGGCGGCGGCGATGGGAGAACAGGTGATGCCGACCTGCGAGGCGATGGAAGAAACGCCGCAGGGACGCTCAGGCCGGATATTCTTCTTGAGGGCGATGTCACAGATGATCGGCATCACGGTGTAGACCACGTGACCGGTGCCCACCAGGACGGTGAGGAAGAAGGTCACCAGCGGGCCGAGGAAAGTGATGTGCTCGGGGTGCTTGCGAAGGATCTTTTCGGCGACCTGGATCATCCAGTCCATACCGCCGGAGGCCTGCAGCGTACCGGCGCAGGTGACGGCGGCGATGATGATATAGATGACGTCGGTGGGCGGGGTGCCGGGTTTCAGGCCGAAGCCGAAGACAAGGATGGCCAGGCCGATGCCCGAAATGGCACCGAGCGCCAGCGAGCCGTAGCGCGATCCCACATAGAGAGCTGCCAGCACGATGAGCAACTCGATGATCATGGTGAAGGTCATAGTTTCGTATCAGTTATCCGGTTATTCTTTCAAAGATAGCTTTTTTTCGCTACCTTTGCAACAATACCTTAATTATATACTGCAGTTGATTATGAAAAACACACCTACACCCCATATCGGGGCCGAAAATGGCGACATTGCACCCATCGTGCTGATGGCTGGCGACCCCCTTCGCGCAAAGTTCATTGCTGAGAATTATCTGGAGAATCCTGTCCAGTTCAACGATATCCGCGGCATGCTGGGCTTCACGGGAACCTATAAGGACCGTCCTGTGAGCGTGATGGGCCATGGCATGGGCATCCCGTCCATCGGCATCTACACCTGGGAACTCTTCAACTTCTTTGGCGTGGAAACTATCATCCGGATCGGCTCCGCCGGCGCCTACCATCCGGATCTGAAACTGGGCGACCTGGTCCTGGCACAGGCTGCCTGCACCGATTCCAACTACGGCGCGCAGTTCGAGTTGCCCGGCACGTTCGCGCCGATCGCCGACTTCGACCTGCTCCGTCGCGCCGCCGATGCCTGCGACCAGTTAGGCTACCATTACAAAGTGGGCAACGTGCTGTCGTCCGATGCCTTCTATTGCCAGAACCCGAAGGAAAGCAACTGGCGGAAAATGGGGGTGCTGGCGGTGGAAATGGAAGCTTCGGCGCTCTACTTGAACGCGGCTTTCGCCCATAAGAAAGCGCTGACGATCTGCACCATTTCCGACATCGTCCTCACCGGCGAAGGCCTCTCGGCCGAAGCCCGCCGTACTTCCTTTACCAACATGATGGAAGTCGCCTTCTCTTTGGTTTAGTGTAAACAGCCAGTAGCTTGTTCGCCAGGCGCGGGTGGTATTACTCCCTACGGTCGTGCTCTCGCCTACGGCTCGGGTCGGCGAAGCGACCTTTTTTTCGGGAGCGAGACGAATACCAGAGCGCCCAAGAACAGGCCTGAAGATCAATACCATTCAGGTCGATGATCCGCGTTGGCGACGTCGAGACCGACGGCGAACATCATGCGGATGTGAGCAAGCGTACCGGCGAAATCCCAGTCTTCGCGATACTCGTCACTCGGCTTGTGGTACCAGTCCGAACGCGGATACTTGTTCGGCCGTGAAGGATCCACCAGATCCTTGCCGTACTCGATTACCACGGCCGGAACCCCCTTCTTGACAAAATTGAAATGATCGGAACGGAAATACCAACCGTCCGAATTGTCATCGTTCCAGACGACATAACGACCCTGCGCACCCGCAGCACCCTCGATGTAACGGTCGAGACCACACTTGCCGCCGCCGAGCACCACCACGTCATAGGTGAGCGGCTCAGGCGCAATACAGTCGAAATTGATGCACGCCGCCGTCTTGTCCATGGGGAAAGCCGGGTGGGCACAGTAGAATTCCGTTCCGAAAAGACCACTCTCTTCCAGCGTCGGAATCAGGAAAAGCATGGAACGGCGGGGACGAACCGGCAACTCCGCGTATTTCTTGGCCAGCAGCAGCACCGCCGCCATGCCGGAACCATTGTCCGAAGCTCCGTTGTAGATGCAGTCGCCCGTCTCGTCGGGAGCACCGAAGCCGAAATGATCCCAGTGCGCGCTGAACACCACCGCTTCGTCTTTCAGGTCGCTGCCGGGCAGAACACCGGCCACATTGCAGGTCTGCTCGATCTGGTAGTCGACCCGCATCTCGAGCGAGGTCCTGGCTTTGAGCACGAAAGCGCGGAAGCCGGGCTGCTTGGCTGCGTCGAGCGTAGCTTCGAAATCGACGCCGGCCGCTTCGAAAAGCTTGCGGCAGCCGTTTTCATGGAACCAGCCTTTGATGGCCAGGGCGTCGGCATTGCCCGTGGCCGCATCATAGAGGGCCAGGTTACTGCCGGTGTGGTTGGCGGCCACGTTCCAGCCGTAGCTGGCCGCCGCGGTGTTGTGAAGGACCAGGCAGCCGGCCGCACCCCTGCGCTGCGCCTCCTCGAACTTGTAGGTCCAGCGCCCGTAATAGGTCATGTTCTTCCCCTGAAAAAGCGACGCGTCGTAGAACCCCGGATCATTGACCATCGCGATGATGATCTTGCCCTTGACATCCACGCCGTCAAAATCGTTCCAGCCGAATTCCGGCGCATCGATGCCGAAGCCGCAGAAGACGAACTCCGTGTTCGGAAGTTCCACTTTGTCAGTCGCCCGGGCGGTCCAGATCACCAGGTCGTCGGGGAAGAGCAGGTCCACGCGCCGGCGGGTACCCTTCACGCGCACCTTGCCGCCCACGGGCCGACAGACCGTGGAGATCGTCTGGACGGGCTGGAAAAAACTGTCGCCGAAGGCCGGCTGCAGGCCGATCGCCTTCATCTCACCGGCGAGGTAGTCGACGGTCTTGGCTTCGTATTCCGTCATGGGCATGCGACCGCCAAAATCGTCGGAACCGAGTGTCCGGATCCACTCGCGAAGGATCGCTTCCTCCCGGGAAGGGTGGGTGAGGGGCTGGGCGGTGGCGGGAATGGCCAGACAGGCCGTCAGCGCAAGAAGAGTGAGGCAGCGTTTTTTCATGGGGACAGTTTTTATGACTGATTCTTCAGGATCGGAAGGAAGAACTGCAGATTGTCGCGGCAGGGCTTCAGTTCTCCCCGCTCGATGCGGTGGATGACATCCACGACCTTGTCGTTGAGCGGCGTGGGGACACCCAGTTCCCTGCCGGAAGAGCAGACGACGCCGTTGATGGCGTCTATCTCGCAGCGCTTGCCTTTCTCAATATCCTGCAGCATACTGGCTTTCAAGCGCATGTGCTTGCGCATGGCCAGGGGCAGGATGGCGAAGGCAAAGGATTTCTTGATGGGGTTGTTGAAGTCGAGCAGGGTGATGACATCCTTTCCCTGGACGGGCTCGAAGCGGATGTTGCCTTTGCGCGCGACTTCGATGCACTCTTTGATGAGGGCGAGGGTGACCCTGCGGGAATCTTTCGGCCTGATGACATCGCCGAAGGTGCAGCCCAGCGCCGTGCTCAGGCCGGAGAACGAGGCGTTGATCAGCAGTTTGGTCCAGCGGGTGCCGATGAAATTGTCTTCAATGACGACGGGCCCCATCAGTTGGAGGAGATCTTTGACATCCTGCAAGTGCCGGTTGGGGAGAGGAGAGAGGGATCCCAGCTGGAAGGTGAGGCTGTCGGGATCGCTGGTGAGTTCGCTGACGCCGGGCTCCAGCAGGGTGGCACCCCAGGCGACGGTGCAGCCCAACACATGATCGGCGCCGACGATGTGGCTGATAAGCAGTTCGGGGATACCGTTCTGCAACGTGACGATCACGCCGTCGGGTGTCAGGTAAGGAAGCAGGAAGCGGACGATCTGTTCATTCTCCATCTGCTTGGTGAACAGGATGATGATGTTGTAGGTGCCGGCCATCTCCAGGGGCGTGATGGCCTTGACGGGCTGGATGAAATCGACAGTTCCGACGACATGGGCACCTTTTTCCTTCAACGCGCGCACATGGTCGAAATTGTGGTTGACCAGGTCGATGCGCCCGCCGTTCTTCGTGATATAGGCACCCAGAATCGTTCCCATGGAACCGGCACCGTAGATGGCTGCTCTCATACGTTCATATCGTTAATCTGACAAAGTCGCTAGGACTCCAGGGCAAGCTGTTCCGTCTGGCGGTGCGAAGTACCGAGACGGGCCTCGACGACGTTGATGATGTAGTCGCCGGCTTTTTCCGCCTCGTTGATCAGGTCCATGTAGATGCTGCCGCTGTCGTAGCTGTATACGTGCGTGTCGACGTTGCGCAGGTTCTCGTCCTTGAGCTCGTCGCGGCACTGGTTGATTCTCGACTCGATTTCTTCCGAAGGGCCGAAGTCAAAGTCTTCCCGCCGGCCGTTGAGCATCTCGAGCATCCGGGCGCCGGCTTCCTGCGCCAGGGCGAACATCTTCTTGATGCCGTCTTCCTGCTGTTCGGTGAACTCGAGATGGGCTTCGTGCTTGCGCCGGATGACGCGGGCCATGTTGTAGCCCGCATCGCCGATACTCTCCAGCTCGCCGATCTGGCGCAGCATGGCGCGGATCTTCTCCTTGGTCTCGTCGCTCAAGTGGGCGTCGCCCACCTGGCCGAGGTACTTGCCGATCTCGTTCTCCATGTTGTCGCTGATCTGTTCGTATTTCTGGATGCGGTCGAAGATCTTCTTGAACTCGGCTTCGTCGGCTATGCCGTAGAGGTCCTTCACCATGTGCGACATCTTCATCATGCGTTCGCCGAACACGGCGATTTCCTTCTGGGCCTGCAGCACGGAAATCTCGGGCGTCTTCATCAGACCGCCGCGGATGAATTTCAGGCGGAATTCCTCTTCTTCCTCGCTGGCCTTCGGCTTGATGATCTTGCAGACGAATTGCTCGATCTGCGGTATGAACCAGATGAGGATCAGGGTATTGGTGACGTTGAAGGCCGTGTGGAACATGGCCAGGGCGAAGGAGAGCTGGGTGGGATCCTGGGTCTCGGCATAAGGGTTGACGCCCACGAGGCCGCAGACCAGGCGGACGAAGGGGAAGAACAGGGCCAGGACCCACAGCACGCCGAAGACATTGAACAGGAGGTGGGCGGCGGCGGCCCGGCGGGCCTGCGTGTTGGCGCTCAGCGCAGCGATGTTGGCGGTCAGCGTGGTACCGATATTCTCACCCATGACAAGCGCGATGCCCTGGAAGATGGAGATGGCGCCCGTGGTGCAGAGCACCATGGTGATGGCCATCAGGGCGGCGGAGGACTGGGCGATGAAAGTCAGGATCGTACCGATGAGCAGGAAAAGCAGGATGGTGCCGTAATTCGTCTTGAAACTGGCGAAGAAGTCGACCACGGCCGCGTTGTTGGCCAGGTCCATCTCCGTGCCGGTCTGCTTGAGCATGCCCAGGGCGAAAAGCAGGAAGGACAGGCCGAACAGGAAATCGCCCAGGTAGCGGTGCTTGCCGATCTGGATCAGGATGATGCCTGCCAGGAAGGCCGGCCAGACAAGGTTGATGATGTTGAACGAAAAGCCGGCCGACATGATCCAGGCCGAGAGGGTGGTGCCGATGTTGGCCCCCATGATGACGGAGATGGCCTGGGCGAGGGTGAGGAGGGCGGCGTTGACGAAGGAAACCGTCATGACCGTGGTCGCTGCAGAAGACTGGACGGCTACGGTGACCAGTGCACCGGTGGCGACTCCCGTGAAGCGGTTGGTGGTCATTGCGCCCAGCATGTGACGCAGTTGCGGTCCCGCCATTTTCTGGAGTGCCTCGCTCATCACCTTCATGCCATACATCAGCAAAGCGATGGACCCCAGCAGTTTCAAAGCAATCAACATAAATTCTGTCAAAATTTACACAAAAATACGGAGCATTCTTGAAAATACAAATGAAAAAGCAAAAAAAAAGGACAGCCGAAGCCGTCCTTTTTATCATGTGGTTGCAAGGGTTAAGCCTGCTCGATGGCACCCATAGGGCAGACGCCGGAGCAAGTACCGCAGTCGACGCATGCGTTCGGGTCAATCTTGTAGATGTCGCCGGCGGAGATGGCGCCAACGGGGCATTCATCAATGCAGGTGCCGCAAGCAGCGCAGTTTTCAGTGATTTTGTAAGCCATTTTATAAAAGTTTAAGTGTTGTTGTTGCGAAATCGTTGACAAAGATAATACCAAATCTTGTCTTTCCCAATTAATAACCGAAAATTTCTTCCGTCGACACCTGCTGGATGGTTCCGTAGTCGAGCAGTGTCTTGAGGTCCATGTCGCTCTTGCGGCCCACGATGCCGTAACGGTGGGGCTTGCCCTTCACGTAGGTCTGCTGGAATTTCACCACGTCGTCGAGCGTCAGGGCGGGCACCTTCTCGTAGATCACTTTGTTGAGATCGTAGTCGAGGCCGCGCTGCTGCGCGTTGAGGTAAGAACTCAGCACGCGGCTCTTGGTGGTGCGTGCGGTGCGGATGTTGGAGATCAGCGATTCCTTGGCAATGTTGAAGGCATTTTCGGAGACGGGCATCTCGTTGATGATCTCGTCGAAGGCCGAGAGGGCGTCGATCAGCTTGTCGTTCTGCGTGCCGATGGTGAAGGTGAAGACCGACGGGTGGTCGAGGTCGCCGGGGATGGAATAGTTGGCGCGGGCGCTGTAGGCCAGGCCGCGGGCCTCACGCATTTCCTGGAAGACGATGCTGTTCATGCCGCCGCCGAAGTACTCGTTGTAGAGGGTGATGATCGGTGCGGTCTCGACGTCGAATTTCAGGCCGGTGTTGTAGAAGCCGATGAGGTTGAGCTGGTTGGCGTCGTACTGGGCCAGGACCACCTGGTTGTTCTCGGTGGGTACGTAGGCGAAGGGATTGCCCTTGACCACGGGCTTGAGCTCCGCGGGTACCTGGTGGATGCGGTTGATGGCCTCCACGGCCTCAGCCTCGGTGAGGGGACCGTAGTAGAGCACCTTGTGTTCGTTTTCGAACAGATGGTGGATTTTCTCGAGCAGGGCCTCGTCGGAGAGCTTCATCAGCTCGGCCGTGGGGATGACGTTGGTAGCCGGGTTCTTCGGACCGTAGATGGCGTAGTTCTGGATGCGCGAGGAGTTGCTGCGCTGGTCCAGCTTGGCGTTGCGGCGCTCGTAAACGGTGTTGCCCTTGAGCATCATCAGCGCTTCGGGGTTGGCCTGGGCGTGGGCGATGACCTTCTCGACGAGTTCCATGGCTTCCTCCATGTTCTCGGCCAGGCCGTTCAGCGAGACGTAGGTGCGCTCGCCGCTGCAGGCGACGCTCATGTTGACGGCCATGCGGTAGAAGGCCTTCTGCACTTCTTCGGGCGTCATGTCGTCCGTTCCGAGGAAGGAGAGGTAATCCGCCGCGAAAGGCATCACGTTGTCGGCGTAGCTGCCGGTCTCGAAGAGATACTGGAGCTCGAAGACGCCGTTGGTCACGTTCTGCTTGTAGAGCACGGGAATGCCGCTCTTGGCGGTAGCGATCGACATGTCCTTCTGGTAGTCGACGAAGACGGGTTCGATGGGCTGGACAGCAGCCGCCGAAGCCTGGATGTCGCGCAGGAACTGGCTGGCGGCGTCACGGTTCATCATGATCGGGGTGATGGACGGCTTGGCGATCCGGGTGTCGTTCGGGTCGGGTTTTTCCAGTTTGTTGATCTGTACGTAGTTGTCCTTGAGGTGCTCGTTGGCGAAGGCTACGAGGTCCTCTTTGGTGATCTTCTCGAGCTCGTCGATTTCGTGGACAAAATCCTTCCATTCGATGTCGTAGATGAAGGCGTTCACCTCGGCGCGGACCAGGGCACGCGGCATGTCACAGATGCGCATGAAGGCGAGCTTCTCGTTGTTGATGATGGAGGTGAGGAGTTCTTCGTCGAATTCGCCTTTCTTCACCTTTTCGATTTCGGCGAGGGCGATCTGCTTCACCTCTTCGAGGCTCTGTCCCTGCAGCGGCTCGGCTTCCACGAGGAAGGCGCAGTAGTCGGCCAGGGACTGCCGGTACGCCGCCATGCCGAGCGTCTTCTGCTGCTGGTTGACGTCGAGGTCGATCAGGCCGGCACGGCCATTGTAGAGGATGCTGCTGATCAGGTCGATATACCTTGCTTCAGGGCTGTTGGCGCCCGGGAAGCGCCATGCGAGGAGCAGGCTGGGGGATTCGAGGCCCAGCACTTCCCTGACGACCGGGGCGGTGATGGGATCTTCCGGCTCGAACTCCATCTTCTTGAGGTCCTTGTTGGGCTTCAGGGGACCGAAATACTTGTCAATCACCTTGATGGCTTCGTCAGGGTTGAAGTCGCCCACGAGGCAGACGGCCATGTTGTTGGGCACATACCACTGGTCATGATACTTCTTCACGTTGGTGATGGAAGGGTTCTTCAGGTGGTCGCCCCAGCCGATGACCGGCGTGTGGTACGGGTGTTTCGGGAAGAGGGCGGCGAAGGCTGCTTCGGAGACTTTCTCCTGGTCCATCACGGCGTACATGTTGTACTCCTCGTAGATGGTTTCCAGTTCGGTGTGGAAGCCGCGGAGAACGACATTCTCAAAGCGGTCGGCCTGGATCTTCGCCCAGTTTTCCAGCTGGTTGGACGGGATGTTCTCGGTGTAGCAGGTCACGTCGTTGCTGGTGTAGGCGTTGGTGCCGCGTCCGCCGATGGCCGCCATGGCTTTGTCGTATTCGTTGGGAATGAAGATCTTGGACGCTTCATACGAAATGGAGTCGATCTGGTGGTAGATGGCCTTGCGCTCCCCGGGGTCCGTGGTCTTGCGGTAGACCTCGAAGAGCTCCTCGATCTGGTTGAGCAGGGGCTCCTCGGCGGCGTAGTCCTGGGTGCCGAGCTGCTTCGTGCCTTTGAACATCAGGTGTTCGAAATAGTGGGCCAGGCCCGTGGTCTCCTGCGGGTCGTTCTTGCTGCCGACCTTCACGGCCACGTGGGCGTCGATGCGCGGTTCGTCTTTGTTGACGATCATGTAGACCTTCAGACCGTTGTCCAAAGTGTAGATGCGGGCGTTCGTGGGATCGCCCTTGACGGTCTCGTACTTGTACTTGCTGCAGCCGGTCGTGGCCAGCAGGGCGAGCACCGCCAAAACAATCAGAGAATAGCGTTTCATGATAGTATGACAGTTAAAATGTATTGGCTTGATTCTTGATGAATACTTTATAAAAGTATTTTTGGCAAAAATAATCAAACAAATGGTATCTTTGCAATTTAATGGAGGAAAAATGAGAAAAGCGATGATATTTCTGTCCGCCATCCTGTTGTCCCTGTCGGCATTGAATGCGCAGGAGAACTTGTACAAGGAGTCGGACGTCATCCGTTTCGACAAAAAGGTCCATGACTTCGGCGACGTGCTGATGGCAGAGGGCCCCGTCACCTGCCTGTTCACCTTCACCAATACCGCCCGGCAGCCGATTGTCATCCACAACGTCATCTCCTCGTGCGGCTGCACGACGCCCGAGTGGACGCGCGAACCGGTCCGTCCCGGCGCTACGGGTACCATCCAGGTCACTTTCAGCAACGACCAGGGTCCGTATCCTTTCGAGAAGACCCTGACCGTGTATGTGGGCGTGGGCGCGTCGAGCCTCGACCGTCCGGTGGTCCTGCGCCTGCGGGGCGTCGCCCATGAGAAGAAGAAAGACCTCGACGAACTGTTCACTACGCAGATCGGCCCCCTGGGCCTTCGCAAGACCGAAACATCCATCGGTTACCTCGACCAGGGCGTGGTGAAGTCCGACCAGATGCAGGTGGCCAACCTCTCGCGCAGCGAGCTTAAAGTCGAGACAGGCCAGGTGTCGCCGGGCCTGCGCATCGACGTGTCGCCCAACCCGATTCCGGCCCGCAGCATGGCCCGTCTCACCTATACGGTGAATCCTGCCGCGATGGGGGAGACCGCCTGGGGACGCCGGCATTTCGTGGCGACCTTCCGGCTCAATGGCAGGGAGTATCCTGACAAATTGTCAATCTCCGGCGTCATCAAGGACAATTTTGAAAAACTCAGCAAGGCGGACATCGAGCAGGCCGGCGTGCCGGTCATCGACCGCAGCTACTTCGAATTCGGCGAAGTCCGCAAGGGCCAGGCCGTGAACGCCACCTACAGCATCCGCAACAAGGGCAAGCGCCCGCTCGTGATCCACCATATCGACGGGCAGGGCGACGCCGCCATCGTGCTGACCCAGCTCCCGCTGACCATCAAGCCGGGCGGCAAGGCCGATGTCAAGGTCCGGCTCGACACCGCCGCGCTCGAATACGGCGGCGAGGTCATCGAAGTGCTGTCCGTCATCACCAATGCGCCGTCCAAACCCATCCTGAACCTCTTTATTACCGGAAACGTCCAATAAGATATGGCCATCGACAAATCACACCAGGGAGACTTCTTCGACGACTACAACAACGAAGACTCGAGCCTGATCATCAACCACGGGGTGAAGCAACCGCCCATCGTCAATCCCTATCTCAAGAAAGTCTTCAAGAAACGGCCCGCCATCAAGACGGCCGACGAATATATGGAAGGTATCGAGCGCGGTGATACGACCGTGCTCAGCCAGGCCATCACCCTGGTGGAGAGTTCGCTGCCCGAACATCGCGCCGTGGCACAGCAGATCATCCAGCGCTGCCAGGCCCTCTCCAACGAGAAGCAGACCATGCGCATCGGCATCACCGGCGTCCCGGGTGCCGGCAAGAGCACGTTCATCGAAGCCTTCGGCTCTTATCTGACCTCGGAAGGGCACAAGCTCGCCGTGCTGGCCATCGACCCGAGCTCCGAGAAGAGCAAGGGCAGCATCCTGGGCGACAAGACGCGCATGGAAACGCTCTGCAACGACCCGAACGCCTTCATCCGCCCCAGCCCGAGCGCCGGTTCGCTGGGCGGCGTGGCCCGCAAGACCCGCGAGACCATCCTCCTCTGCGAGGCGGCGGGCTTCGACGTGGTGTTCATCGAGACGGTGGGCGTGGGCCAGAGTGAAACCGCGGTCCACTCGATGAGCGACTTCTTCCTCCTGCTCATGCTGTCCGGTGCAGGTGACGACCTGCAGGGTATCAAGCGCGGCATCATGGAAATGTCCGACCTGATCGCCATCACCAAGGCCGACGGCACCAACGTGGAGAAAGCCCAGATGGCCAGGGCCCTCTACGCCAATGCGCTGCATCTCTTCCCGCCCACGGAGTCGGGTTGGACACCCACGGCGGTCACCTCTTCCGCGGTGACCAAAGAAGGTCTTCCGGAGATCCTGAAGAAAATTGAAGAATACTTCGCGCTGGTGAAGGAGAACGGCTTCTACCGGAAGAAACGGCGCGAACAGGCCCGCTACTGGATGTATGAGAGCATCAACGAAAGTCTGAAGAACATGTTCTACGAGGATGAGCGCATCGAGCGCCTGATGCCCGAATACGAAGAAGCCGTGCTCCGGGGCGACCTGGAGTCTTTCTCCGCAGCGACGGAACTCATTGAAAAATACCAGAAAAAACTGTAGACTACGATATGGCAAACCTATTGAAGAAACTGTTCGGTTCCAAGGCGGAACGCGACATCAAGCAGATCAATCCCACCTTGAAACTGGTACTGGCGGCCTATGACCGCCTCGACAAGCTCAGCGACGACGATTTGCGCGCCGAGAGTGCCGCCCTGCGCGACAAGGTTCGCGCCTACACGGCGGAGGAGGAAGAGAAAGTGGCGCAGATCCGCGAGCAGCTCACCGATCCGGAGATGGAAGTCTCGCGGAAAGAGAAGCTGGCCACGGAGCTCGACGAGCTGGTGAAGACCATCGACAAGAAAATTGAAGAAATACTCGACCAGGTGCTGCCCGAGGCGTTCGCCATCATGAAATCGACGGCGCGCCGCTTCAAGGAGAACGAGCGCATCCGCGTGAAGGCCACCGAATTCGACCGCAACCTGAGCGCCAACCACGACTTCGTGAACATCGACGGCGACGATGCCATCTGGCGCAACAGCTGGATGGCCGGCGGCAACATGGTCACCTGGGACATGGTCCATTACGACGTGCAGCTGATCGGCGGCATCGTCCTGCACCAGGGCAAGATCGCCGAGATGGCTACCGGTGAAGGCAAGACCCTCGTGGCGACGCTTCCGGTGTTCCTCAATGCCCTGGCGGGCAAAGGCGTCCATGTGGTCACCGTCAACGACTACCTCTCGAAACGAGACTCCGAGTGGATGGGCCCGCTCTATATGTTCCACGGCCTGAGCGTCGACTGCATCGACAAGCACCAGCCCAGCACCGACGCGCGCCGCAACGCGTACCAGTCCGACATCACCTTCGGCACGAACAACGAGTTCGGCTTCGACTACCTGCGCGACAACATGGCCATCAACCCGAAGGACCTGGTGCAGCGCAAGCACCACTTCGCCATCGTCGACGAGGTGGACTCCGTGCTGATCGACGATGCCCGTACCCCGCTCATCATTTCCGGCCCGGTGGAGCGTGCGGGTGACGAGACTTTTATTCAATACAAGCCTTATGTGGAGCGCCTCTACAACGCACAGAAAAACTTCGTCAACCAGACCCTCAACGAGGCCAAGCGCCTGATCGCCGCCGGCGAGATCAAGGACAAGGGCGAGATCCTGCTGCTGCGTGCCCACAAGGGACTCCCGAAGTACCAGCCGCTGATCAAGTACCTCAGCGAGCCCGGCATCAAGCAGATCCTGCAGGAAGCCGAGAGCAAGATCATCCGCGCCGCCTTCCAGGACAAGGACATCGAGCAGCGCGTGGTGACCAATGAACTTTACTTCGTCATCGACGAGCAGCAGCGCAGCGTGGAACTCACCGACAAGGGCAACGAGATCCTCGCCGAGGCGGTGGGCGACAAGGACTTCTTCCTGATGCCGCGCCTGGGCGACGAGGTGGCCCGCATCGAGAAAGGGGAGGGCAGCCCGGAAGAGAAACAGCGCCTCAAGGACGAACTCTATGCCAACTACTCCCTCAAGGCCGAGCGCATGCACACGGTCGACCAGCTGCTCAAGGCTTACGCCATGTTCGCCAAGGACGTGGACTATGTGATCATCGACGGCAAGATCAAGATCGTCGACGAGGGCACCGGCCGTATCATGGAAGGCCGCCGCTGGAGCGACGGTCTGCACCAGGCCGTGGAGGCGAAGGAAAACGTAAAGGTGGAAGCCGCCACACAGACCTTCGCGACCATCACCCTGCAGAACTATTTCCGCATGTACCACAAGCTCTCCGGCATGACCGGTACGGCCGAGACCGAGGCCAAGGAGTTCTGGGACATCTACAAGCTCGACGTGGTGGTGATCCCGACCAACCGGCCGGTGATCCGCCAGGATATGAACGACCTGATCTACAAGACCAAGAAGGGCAAGTACGCCGCGGTCATCGAGAAAGTCCAGGAGTACATTGCCCAGGGCCGCCCGGTGCTGGTGGGTACGACCTCCGTCGAGATATCCGAGCTGCTGAGCCGCATGCTGAAACTACGCGGCATCAAGCACCAGGTGCTGAACGCGAAGCAGCACGCACGGGAGGCCGAGATTGTGGCCCACGCCGGCGAGCCGGCGACCGTGACCATCGCCACCAACATGGCCGGCCGTGGTACCGATATCAAGCTGACCCCCGAGGTCAAGGAAGCGGGCGGCCTGGCCATCATCGGCACGGAGCGGCACGACAGCCGCCGTGTGGACCGCCAGCTCCGCGGCCGTTCCGGCCGTCAGGGCGACCCGGGCAGTTCCATCTTCTACGTGTCGCTGGAAGACGACCTGATGCGCATCTTCGGCAGCGAGCGCATCTCCAGCCTGGTGGACCGCATGGGCATGGCCGAGAACGAGGCGCTGGAAGCCTCGATGCTCTCGGGCGCCATCGAGCGCGCGCAGCGCAAGGTCGAGGAGAACGACTTCGGCACCCGCAAGCGACTGGTGGACTACGACGATGTGATGAACAACCAGCGCGAGGTGGTCTATACGAAGCGCCGCAACGCCCTCACGGGCGAGCGCATCGACGTGGACGTGCTCAACATGACCACGGACTACTGCGAGATGTTCGTCGAGCAGAACAAGGACCTGGATTACGACAGCTTCTGCGAGGAACTGCGCCAGACGCTTTCCGTGGAGCCGGACTTCGATGAGAAGTTCTTTGAGAAGTCGAACCGGGCCCAGCTGACCGAAGCCCTGCAGCAGTCCCTGCTCTCCGTGCAGCAGCGCCGTTTCGACGCGCTTGTGGAGCGGGCCTGGCCCATCATCAAATATGTCTACGAGACCAAGCGCATGTTCTACCAGAACATCGCCATCCCGGTCTCGGACGGCAAGCTGGTCTACACCATCCTGGTCGATCTCAAGAAAGCCTACGAGTCGAAGGGCCGCGAGGTGATCCGCGCCGTCGAAAAGACAGTGACCCTGCGCGTGATCGACGAGTACTGGAAGAATCACCTGCGCGACATGGACGACCTGAAGCAGTCTGTGCAGAACGCCGCATATGAGCAGAAAGACCCGATCGTGGTCTACAAGACCGAGAGTTACGACCTTTTCATCACTATGCTGGAGAACCTGAACAAGGATGTGCTGGCGTTCCTGCTGCGAGCCCAGATCTATCTGCGGCAGGAGCAGCAGCCGGAAGACGTAGTGACGGAAGGACATGAGAAGCGCTCGGACATGAGCCGGATGAAGACGAGCCGGCCCGACCTGTTGACGAACAGCTCCGAGCCGAAGACGAATGCGCCGATCCATGTGGAGAAACGTGTCGGCCGCAACGATCCCTGTCCTTGCGGCAGCGGCAAGAAATTCAAGAATTGTCACGGAAGGGAAGCTTAAACTCTTACTATGAAATACGATGTGATCGTCATCGGCGCCGGCCCGGGAGGGTATGTCGCCGCTATCCGGGCCGCACAGCTCGGATTCAATACAGCTGTTGTCGAACGCAGTGAACTGGGCGGAATCTGCCTCAACTGGGGCTGCATCCCGACCAAAGCGCTGCTTAAGAGCGCCCAGGCGCTCCATTACGCCGAACGTGGTGCCGACTACGGCTTTACGGCGGAGAACGTGACGCCCGACCTGGCCGCCATCGTCGCCCGCAGCCGCGGCGTCTCCGCCACGATGAACAAAGGCGTGGAATACCTTTTCAAGAAAAACAAGGTAACGGTGATCAAGGGCAGCGGCAAGGTGCTCGCCGGCAAACGTGTCGAGGTGACGCCGCTCGAAGGCGCCGTCGAGGTTCATGAGGCCGACCACATCATCCTCGCCACGGGTTCGCGTCCGGCCGAACTGCCGTTCGCGCCCATTGATGGCGAGAAAATCTGGTGCTACTATCAGGCGCTCGTGCCTGAGGCGCTGCCGAAGTCGTTGGCCGTCATCGGCAGCGGTGCCATCGGCAGCGAGTTCGCTTTCTTCTATCGCTGTTTGGGCGTCGAAGTGACAATCATCGAGTTCATGGACCGCGTGCTTCCCATCGAAGATGACGACACCTGCGCGCAGATCAGCCGCAGTTTCCGGAAGATGGGCATCAAGGTCATGGTCTCGTCGGCGGTCCAGAAAGTCGATACTTCCGGTGACATCTGCCGTCTGACTGTCCAGACAAAGAAAGGCGAAGAGATTGTCGAAGCCGAAAAAGTGCTGTCGGCCGTCGGCGTACGTCCCAATACGGAAAACCTGGGCCTGGAGGCGCTCGGCATCGAGCTGAACCGAGGCAAAGTCCCTGTAGACAAGAACTATAAGACTTCTGTCGACGGTCTCTACGCCATCGGTGACATCATCGCGACTCCTGCGCTTGCGCATGTGGCTTCCGCCGAAGCCATCTGCTGCGTCGAGGCGATCGCCGGCCTGGATCCGGCGCCGGTCAACTACGACAACATCCCGGGCTGCACCTACATCACGCCCGAGGTGGCGTCTGTCGGCATGACGGAACGCAAGGCCAAGGAACTGGGCCTCGACTACATGGTCGGCAAGTTCCCGTTCACGGCTTCCGGCAAGGCCACGGCTGCCGGCGCCCGCGACGGCTTTGTCAAACTCGTGGTCGATGTCCCGACCGACAAGATCCTGGGCGCCCATCTGGTGGGCGATAACGTCTCGGAAATGATCGGCGGCATCGTCGCCGCCCGCAACCTCGGCATCACGGCGAAACAACTCGCCGGCTCCATGTTCCCGCACCCTACGATGAGCGAGGCGCTCATGGAAGCCGCCGCCGCGGTTCATAACGAAGCAATCCATATCTAAAAAACATTATGAAACGTTTTCTCTCAACCCTCGCCTTTCTCTGCCTTGCGACCGGTGTCCTGGCGGCGACGAAGATCAATGTGACGACCAATGCGTTCGGCACCTACGACTTCAAGGACAAGCACTTCTACATTATCCCCGGATCTCCTGCAATCGATCCGAAAGATACTGAGTTCAAGGACTATGCAAATCATGTCGCTTCCATGTTCAGGACGGTCGGTGCCATTGAAGTCTCTGATCCTGCGATGGCGGAGGTCTGCGTCCTGGTCGATTATCTGATCACCAGTGATTCTTATACAGAGCAGATCCCTGTTCCGATCCGGAAAGCGGTCGGTTCGGTCACTACCACACAGCTTGCCAGTGACCAGTTGCAGGGGAGAACGTATCATGGAAACCACTATACGACCGGCGACTATAAGGCCATTGTAGCACACAAGACCATCTACGAAACGGTCGGCTACAAAACGGAAGAGCGGCAGGTTGACGGTTACCGCCGCATCCTGAATGTCTATGCCTATGACAATGTGGACAACGACGGTGAACCCGACATGCTCTGGAAGTGCAATATGATGAGCTTTGGGTCCCGCAGCAACCTCAATTCGATCATCCCCGTGATGACATACCTGAATCTTTTCTCTCCGGGGAAACGTATTGTGGAGCACAAATCCTGGGTAAATGACGAATATGGCTGGGCGCTGTATGAGGCGTATTCCAATGTGATGAGGGACTACGCGTGGTCCTTTTTCCCGGGTCGGAAAGTGGAGAACAACGCCTGGGTCTACTTTGTGACCAAAAAACGCGGTGAACTGACCGTCATCTGCCGTCAGGCCGGACCCGGCAAACGGGTTGTCACGAAGGATACCTATCTCGTGATGAACGGCGAGACCTATCCGATTGCTTCGGTCGACCACATCAAGATGGATCGGACGGAACGGGTCAAGAAGGACGAAAACCTTTACTACACGATGACCTTCCTCGGCGTGCCCGATGATGTCAAGGTCTTCGACATCGTCTGTCCCGAAAAGTTCACCTGGAAGAACATTCCTCTTCAGTAGAAGCACAGCGCAAAAGAAAAAGTAGCCGCATCTTGTTGTTCGATGCGGCTATTTTTCTGAATCTATCCTCTGAAATGCCAGGCCCTGGCATTCTCCATGCCCTCTTCCAGCTCTTCGTGCCAGATGCCGGTGACGGCCGTGACCCGTTTGTAGTCGTCCATCAGGGCTGCAAGGGCGGCCGTATTCCTGAGGGCGGGATGTTTCCGCAGCAGCCTGCGGCATTGGCCGTACATTGTGAAGAAGCGGCCCCGGAAGGGCATGCTGAGAACGAATCCTTCGTCGCAGTCGCACCACCAGAAATCATCGACGTTCGTCACTTCGATGGCTGCCGCCGCATAGGCATCGAAAGCATTCCGGATGTATCCGACGCGTTCGTAGAAGCGGCCCAGATCCTCGTAAGCGCGGCTCAGTTGGATCAGATATTTCGGCTGTTCCCGAAAGTTGAATGGGCGGAGGCTGTTGATATCCTCGATCCGCTCGATGAACGGCTGCGCCATTTGACGCACAAGGTAGGGGAGCATACGGACCCGGCCATTCTCGGTCCAGGCCACCAATTGAGAAGTTTTTACCATAACAGTTTTGTATTTCAATGAACTTAACCGGCTCCCCGGCCCGCCCGCGTCAGGACATAATCTGCCCCGGGGACGGACCCTCGTCCGGCGCTGAAATACAAATGTCTGTCAGGACTGAATGGAAAATCAGGTGCGCATAGATACTGCTTCTGGTTGCAAAAGTACACAATTTCTTTGGATTGTATCGTTTTTGTTGCGGATAGTTTTTTTAAATTTGTAGAGTTATACACAGCATTTACGATGATGGACCATGAAACGAATCTCTTGCCGGACTATGTGTTCCGCTGCACATTGAATGAGAATCCGGCGCAGCTGCCGGTAGAGGAGATGGTGGACAAAATTAACCCGGAAGACGGGCTGTACGTGCATGTAGACCTGGTTCTGGCCCACATCGGGCAGGAGGAAATGTTGCGTATCGAAGTGACGACGAAGGCCGGCTCCAAGAGTTCGAATACTTTTTTCTCGCCGCAAGACGTCGCCCTTTTTCACGATGCCGGACATCTGCATGCGAAAGTGGTACTGCTGACATCGCTTTTTGAAGACGATTATACCTTGGGAACGGGGGAGCAAGACTTCCTCATCCTGAATCTCTACCGGGGCGAGCAGGGCATCCTGACGAGTCATATCCCCATCTGCGGTCCATGGCCCAGCCAAAAACTGGTTTCCGGGGCAGAGCGGATTCTCCGCAACAGTCTTTCGCCCGAAGCGCTGCTGGCCGGCCTGCAAAGTTTTCCCGGCTGGGGACATTTCAAGCAGCGGATGCAAGAAACCGTAACCCGCGACAGGGTGGGGAACCTCCGCCGGAAAGCGGGCCTGGTCCGCAATGCGCCCTCAATCCACACCATCTTTACAGGAGGATCCGGCACGGGCAAGAGCACGGCCGTCGGCTTCCTGGTACGGCTGTACAAGCTGCTGGGCTATCTGGACAAGGAGGAGATCAAAACCATCCACTTGTCCGACATATCGGGATCGCACATCGGTGAAGAGTACGACAAAACGGTCGAGGCCATCCGGCAGGCCCAGGGCGGGGCGCTGGTGTTCGACAATGCCAGCGATCTCTACCGGGTTGCCCGCCACAACTATGACACGGAAGGCAATATAGTCCGCGCCCTCTGCGACGCGCTGGACGACAAAGCCACCTATCCCCGCTGGATGCTGGTGCTCACCGGCGAACCGGATGGCATGGACCTGCTGCTGAACAAGTACCCGCTGCTGAAGAAGCATTTTACGGCGCCCATCCTGATGGAAGACTTTGCTGCGGAAGAACTCTTCCGGATCGCCGATGCCTGCAGTGCCGAGCGCAAGTTGCGTCTCACGGACGAGGCCACCCGGAAACTCCAGGCCTACATTCTGCATCAGTACAAGCACCGCGGCCCCGGCTTCCAGAACGCCCACCTGGTGCAACGCCTTTTTGATGACAACATCATCCCCGCAATGTTCATGCGCATCGGGGCGCTTCCGGAGCCCACGAAAGCGCAACTGGAGACCGTCCTGCCCGAAGATATCCCGGCCGTCAGCGCGAATCCCGACGCGGGCCTGGAAGCGCTCGACGAACTCATCGGCCTGGAGAAGATCAAGACCAAAGTGCGGGACTACCTCCATGCCGTGCGCCTCGCCGGTCGCCGCATGGAACTGGGTCTGCCCACCAACATGCCGCGCCTGCACATGGCGTTCCTCGGCAATCCCGGCACCGGCAAGACCACTGTCGCGGAAATCATCGGACGCGTGTTCGCTTCCTGGGGCATCCTTTCCGAGGGCCGCGTCATCAAGACGGAGAAGAGCGAGCTCGTAGGACAGTTCGAGGGCCACACCGAACAGCGGATGCGGGATGTGCTGGCTCGTGCCCGCGGCAACGTCCTTTTCATCGACGAAGCTTACCAGCTGGTCGAGCGCAGCGAAGGCGCGGATTTCGGCCGCATCGTGATGAACTCCCTCCTTACGGAGCTGGGCAAGGACCATCAGGACATGGTGGTGATCCTGGCCGGCTACACGGCGCCCATGAAAAAGCTCCTGGAGAGCAATGAGGGCATTGAAAGCCGCTTCCCGAATGTCTTCAATTTCGAGGACTACACCACCGACGAACTGATGGAGATCGGGCAGTTGATGATCCGGAAACAGGGTTTCCTCCTCACGGAGGGCGCTGCGGCCAACATGCGCATCATTATCGAACAGGAGGCCGAAAAGCCTTCGCCCCGATTCGGCAACGGCCGTTTCGTGCAGAATCTGCTGCAGAACGAGATCCTTTCCACGCTGGGTGCCCGGACCGCGGCCATCGCGCATCCCACGGCCGAACAGCTCAGCACCATCCTTCCGGAGGATGTCGTGATCGGCAAGGCCCAGAAAGACGTCGTCTTTGACGACGCGGCCATTGACGAAGCCCTGGCGCGGCTGGATGCCCTGGCCGGACTGGCCGGCGTCAAGAAAGCCATCCATAATTTCGTCCGGTCGGCGCGCTACCTGCACGCGATCGGGGAGCCCTATGTGGGCAAGGGCCTGCTGAGCTGGCGCTTCATCGGCAACAGCGGGACGGGCAAGAGCACGGTGGCGGAGATTCTGGCGGCCATCCTGAAAGGGATGCGCCTGATTGCGAACAGCCACATCACGGAGATTCGCGGAGAGCGGATCTTCAATGTATCGGAGCTGGATTGCGTCAATGTGCTGCGCGAAGCGGTGAAGAAATCTTGCAACGGGCTGATTTTCATTGATGCCGACGCGCCGGAATTCCAGTCCTACAGTTATGGAAACCGGCGTGAGATTGAGCTGATCCGTTTGAAACTCAAGGAAATGACGATCGAGGCAGGCGGCGAGTGCGCGCTGGTCCTGGCTGAAGTGGACGCGCCTTTCCAGAATGTCGTGGAGCAGATGGTCGAATCGGGGGTCTTTGAATTCGACCATACACTGGTGTTCGAGGACTTTACGCCCGAAGAGCTATATCAGGTCCTGTGCAGCTGTCTGGCCAAGTTCCAGGTCAGCTTCACGTCCGCAGCAGAGAGTCACATGCTGAAGTTCCTGACGGCGATGAAAGAATATGCAGACGCCCGCACCATGAAACTCATGGCCCGCACCATCTACCAGCAGGTCATCCTCCGCGAATCCGGCCTCCAGCGCAAACCCGCCACCCACCAGGTCCAACTCTCCGACATCGCCTCGTTCAAGTGGAACGGCCGGAAAGGGAAGATCGGGTATTGATTCTGCGTTCTGGAGCAACTACCACCCGCGCTTGATGCAGCTGCTTGGGTCGGCACCGAGGGGCAAGACTGCGAGCGAGATAATTGTTTCACATATCCTGCAAAGACAGCCCGATGTAACGAGTGTCCCATTTCTTGTGGTGCAGGACAATCCCTTTGGCTTTCTCTTTAATGTCGGACAAGTTTATCTTTTCCGGATTTCGTTTTATTTCACCCAGGACGAGTTCCTTGTCGGCTTCATTGACGGCAATGAGATCGATTTCGTCCTTCCCATCATTCTTCTTCCAGTAGTTGGTAACCAGGTTGTACCGGCCGGTCTCGGCGTACGACTGCCGAAAATATCGCTCCAGAACCAGACCTGAATAGGAATCATAGTCAGCCATTACCTTGGCAGTGAGCCATTCCAGGTTCCCGACTTCCACGGCACTGCGATAACGATAGATGAATCGAAACCAGAAATTGAGGAAATTGTCAGATATGGAGTATTCCACGTTCTTTGACTTCTCTCCTGCCAGGTAGGGACGCCTGCGGTCGATGATGCCGTAATCGTTTTCCAATTTATCAAGGTACCCACCTACTTCCATTCCGGTATAACTCTTGATTTCACCGCGGGATGTCTCGCCTGTCGCCAAAGCCGAGAGGATGGAAAAGTAGTTGCCATAATCCTTCCCGAATTCATCTCTGAGCATTTCCTGGCCTTCGTCCAGGAAGTAGGACCCTGCCGAAAGAACGTCCCGGATGATTCCGTCCTTGGTGAGCGCCCCGCGTGTCACCAGTTGTTCTACATATTTTGCGATGCCACCGGTAATCATGTACATGGCAAGCAGATCCTCGTTCGTGTAGGCGGGATTGTTGTCACGCATAATCTCCTTTAAGATGTCGATGGTGAAAGGACGAATCTTGAACCGGGAAGTTGCCCTTCCGTACAAAGGCTCTTCCTTGTCGTCAAATATCTTCTTCATCTTAGAGTAGATGGAACCGCAGACCACCAGGTTAATCCGGCTGTCCTCCTTGTTGGCGTCCCATACGTTTTGGATGTCGGAAAAGATCGACTCGCGCGTGTGGGCAATGTTCTGGAATTCATCCAGCACCAGTGTGAAATTCCGATGCTTGGCAATGCCCATAACCGCTCCCAGCAGACGGGGGAAGTCAGCAAAAGAACCTAAATCTTCGCCGAGGGTCTCCCTTACGATTTCGGCCAGTTCAGCGCAGAGCAACGTTTCACTCTTCTTCCCTACGAAAAAATACACGAACGGTATATCCGTGAAAGACTTTTTGATAAGTGTTGTTTTTCCGATGCGCCGACGTCCGGTCATGACCGTCATCTGTGCATATTGAGCCGACAACGCTTCAATCTTTCTGAGCGTAGCCATCTCCTTTTCCCTGTCGTAAAACTTCATTGGTCGTCAATTTTAGTAACGGCCGTTACTGTAACGCCCGTTGCAATTCACCGCAAAGATAGGGATTGGTTTGGAAAAACAAAATATATTTGTCATCAGGCCGGGCCTGACCCTTCCGTCATGCCGGGCCTGACTCGGCATCTTGATGCCGCCCCTGCCGCGCTCTGGTAGTTGCTCCAGAACCGTCGCGCTTCGCGCGACCCCTCCCACGCTGGGGCGTGGGCCCCTCCCTCTTACAGTGCCGAGGGTGGCATGGGTTCTGGAGCAACTACCACCCGCGCTTGATGCAGGTGCGGCAAAACAAGATTCTGTAGCTGGTCCGGCATCCACTCTGTCATGCCGGGCTTGATCCGGCATCTCCAATAGTGATAAATTTTATCTAAAAAACTGTCATTAATGAAGATAAATTATTATATTTGATTAATAATCACCTCTCCACGGAATAAATAAGTTATTGGCATGGTCAACTATGAATAGGACACTCCTTTACATTTTGCTAGCCTTACTTATTTGCGGGTGTGGACAAAAGGATGAAACATACACCGTCGTCGTCTCAATGGACGCCTTCCGTTGGGACTATCCGGATGTTTTTGAAACACCCGGTTTGAATGAAATTGCTGCAGATGGAGTAAGGTGTGTCATGGAGCCATCATACCCGGCTTCGACTTTCCCTAACCACTACACGATTGCTACAGGCCTGGTTCCGGACCACCATGGGATTGTCAATGGCTCATTCTGGAATCCGGATACTCAGGAGACATTTTCAATGGGGGATAGCTTGACCCGTTATAACCCTGATTACTATCTTGGTGAGCCAATCTGGGTGACAGCAGAAAAGCAAGGAGTAAAGACTGCCTGTATTTACTGGGTGGGGTCTGATGTCCCTATTGAAGGAGTTTTGCCGACATATACTTATCCCTGGTGGGAGCAACCTCGCTTGAGTTTTGAAGAGCGCGCAAACGAGACAGTGCGTTTGCTTTCCCTTCCCAAGGAGAAGAGGCCCGGATTGGTCATGCTTTACTTCGATGAGCCCGATGGAACGAGCCACAGATATGGTCCATTGGCACAAGAAACGCGAGAGATCTCTGAGTATCTTGATTCAATAGTTGGTGATATGTATCGACAGCTTAAGGCTCTGCCATACGGAAAGAAAATCAACATTATCGTTACTTCCGACCATGGTATGACAGATATCAGTGATGACAGATTTGTGGACTGGGATGATTATCTCGATTCTTCATGGTACGAGCACATAGTCGGCACAAGTCCGACCAATATCTATGCTAAGGAGAATTTGTCATTAATTGTCTCTTTCAAGACTAATGATAATTATACAAGGGGTTTTTGTAGCAGAGTTGAGTGTCTAGATATCTTCATTGAAGCCAAAGAGATTGAGAAACTCCGCACGGAGCTGTTCAGCATCATCGCAGAACACTCCGGACAGCCCTACGCCAAAGTCGCCGCCGACGGCGAGCGCAACTTCTGGATGACCGCTCAGGAGGCCCTGGAGTACGGGATGGTGGATCAGATATTGACGAAGAAATAGAAGAATCATTATGAAAAAGCGTAACGCATTCGTTCTTACTAGACTGTACTACACAGATACGTCAGAGAGCAGTCCTTTCATGACACGGTTTACCCGTACCATTCAATCCGTTGCCAAAAACGCTAATGACTATAAGGATGGACAAGTCATCTGGATCCTATATGATGATTCTCCTGAATCTTCACAATATGAGGAGGGCAAAGAGGCAGTATTAGCTTTAATCGAGAATAATGGGGTTAAAAGAGAATACCTTCGCCACTTCCGCTCTAAAAGACCCGGGAATTCGGCGTATGCGACTTTTTGTATTAGAAAAGAATTCCTTGATTTAACAGAGCAAGACTCTGATGCTTTTGTCATGTCTCTTGATCAAGATGATGAGTTAGAGCCCAATGCGATAAAAAGCATTGCTTTTAAAATGACAGACAACGGCATTGTCTTATCTCCATTTACGATTATCAATGACGGGGGTAAAGACATTACAGGAGACGGAGGCAAGATTCAAAAGAATCTGACTAAAAAAATCAGTAGGTTTCCAATTGTGAATTCGACAGCACCTCTTGGAAAGCCCAAGTCGAAAAATGATTTGACAGAGATTTTTTATGCCAGTTCTTTGAGTTGGAGTAAATCCTATTCTAGGAACGCGATGGATAGCTATGTGAGATTGCTTGAGACGTTCCTTGGACATGACAGATCGTATTCAGGTACCGACGAATACATTAAGGAGCATCCTGCATATTACTTTTATCAAGCGCATCCTGCATACGAGGACTTCGTTGATTTCTTTGCACTCCTCCTCTCGGATATAACTATATCGGCCACATCAAAGAAAACGCATATCTACTACAAGAACGCTGATTCCATCACATGCAACCCTTGCGTTGATGACTTCAGACTCAATCGTACAGCAAGTCTGCTTGCGCTTATAGATTTATGTTACTCTAATCAGTCTTTGTTGCGCGAAGATTTCAAGTCGTTATTATTCAGATATATAACTATCAAAGTAGTTGATATTGAGCGCATTCTTTCTGATTATAGGAAAGACTTTGCAAAAGGAGATAGAAGATTGCGAGCTTTCGATGAAGCGACTCATGATAATTATTTTATTAGCAAATTGTACCGCTTAGCCCAAGGAGAAGACCGTAAAATTGAGCAGGATAAAGACCTTTTTGAGAGAGCCGCCCCAGCACGAACTGATTCCACGAAAACAAACTTTGATAATCTTTTCTCTATCGACATTTTTAACTCGATCACTGTTTATAAATCAACATTGCTCAATGCGGATAGCAGACTTGTCCTTGAATCAGCCGTTTTATCCGAAAATGAATTCCGCCCAATTAAAAAAAATAAAGAAGATGAAAAGAGAGAAAAAATAGAGAAGCGAAGAATCGAAAGTAGAAAAGAGCCGGATATCACAAAACGATATGACCGAAAAAAAACGCCAAATCAGAAACGAAAGTGCACTATACTTTCGCTTATTGTGATTTGGTCAGTTTTGATATTATTGTTTGTCACTTTTCTTCTCTGGCTTATCGGGATTATTCCTTTATGCGATTCTTTAAGGAACAATCTCAATGAGATACCAGAGTTTTCATCCATCATTGCTGCTCTTACCGCTTTAGTTGCTGCCGTTCTGACTTTCCTACTTAATGAATCTAGCAAAGTTAATATTTTGGCAAAAGAAGAAGAGGCACAAAAGAAACTATATTTTTCTGAATTTGAGGATCTGATTCGCCATTTAGAGGCTAATTTAAAAGTAATGATTGAGGTTCGCAAGCAACTCTCAGAAGGTTATGTCCCGGCATCAATTCATTTTATCAACCTTTCCTGGCCTAATACATCTTGTCTCTATTCAGATGATATAGTAAAAGTACTTGATAAAAGGAAAGTAGATGATTTTGCGCGTTTAAAAGTCAATTTAAGAAATATCGAGAACAGCTCGAAATGGCTTTCTTCTTACGTTCAAGAGCAACACTCTTACGAAGACCTTTGTTCAGGAATTGATTGGGAAATAGCCCGTCATTTTGGCTACCTTATGAATTTTCAATACCTAAAGAACAATGATTTTCAATTTCCCTCTCAAAACGAGCTTGACTATTATATTAAAGAAAAGCACCACAAGGAGTACTTGTCGCAGTTATTTATGTCCTATTCTGGCGAGTCTGAGCACACACAGAATAAGGAGAATTACTCTAGAATTGAAATGGTAGATAAATATTTAGGAATGTATTATGATGATCGTAGAATGTGTCGAAGCGTCTTGATACATAAAATAACAAAGCAATACGAATAGATCCTTTTACTTGTTTTCGTTCCACGATTTATACGGACACTGAACCCTTTATTAACAAACATATGGAAGAAATCCTTAAGAAACTGACCGATTCACATTATGATGAAAAAATTGTCTTTTATCAGTTTGACAATTCCAAACGCACTGATAAAAAGATAAGCATGTCGGTGGCGAGTTTATTGGATCAGTCCTCATGGGAGAATAGTATAGCAATGCTTTGCCGTATTCAGAATAGAAATAAGTCTACTGATCCTGCTATATATCAGAATTTCTGGGAGCATTTGCTTGTAACAGACGAGATTAGACTTAGCACCTATACAGATTCTCTCCGCATTGGTTTATTTGATTATGATGCATACCTCAAGAGCCTCATAACAATGGTAACGGGTTCTCAAGAGCATGTAATTCAATTACAGTCTCGTTCATCCAATGGGATGAAGGCTACTGTTGATGTGTGTAGAGGTAGAAGTGTTAATTTATTTAAAGGCTCAGAAGATTTAGTAAACATCATAGAAACAATCAGATGCTATAGAAATGGTAGTGCCCACTTCCCCGTAAATATCCAGTTGCAAAATGACAAGGAGGCAATTCCACAAGATGAGAAACTTGTATTGCCACTAAAAAATAGCACAAAAGATTTTTCAATTCTTGATTCCGTAGCGCGATTAATGCTCGTCGGATTACTTTTAATAATAAAGAATTGCTTTGACGACATAGATAAACATGTGCCTAAATTTGATTCTAAACCCAGCGATTCGGGCCTAGATTTCCAACTCGCGCTATATAAGGAAAGGTACTTTTTAAAGCTTCAAAAAGAAATTGAAGCAGATTTGGCAGCTCAAGCAATTCCGATGTTTAAAGGAGTTACTGATTCGGGATATCTAGAGCATTCTCTTAGATTTGGACATGGTTCTTCGTCGGCAGATGACGAGCAGTATGAGTTTTTTGATAATGAGGATAGCAGTAATAGAGATAATGGCCCACGTTCTCTGAATCTAAGTCAGCTTTGCTTACGGGCCAAACATAGAACAAATATCCTTTTAGGTATGCCTGGCGCCGGGAAATCAACCGCGCTTAGATTGATTATTAGAAACCTTGCAAAACAGTTTTTTGAAGCTAACGATGAGGATAGAGAAGATGTCTGCATTCCAGTTTATATACAGCTAAATGAAGTTTATTTGTCAGATGAGATTAAGGATCCCATCGGGGCAATGATAAGACACTCAATCACGAAATGTATTATTAATGAGCCCGTTAAGTATCAGGAGAAAGCGATAAAAACAGTTTTTAATCTTATGAAACAGGGGCAAGTACTGCTTCTGGTTGACGGGTTAAATGAAATTCCTGCTGGTCTTGAAGGTAGCACACGCAACCTAATTATTAAGTGTTTGACTGATTTCATTCGGAATTATCTGCCAGATGCAATAAGTGAGGGTGAGTTTAGTTCATACTCTGAAACAGAGGGGACACATACTCCATGTATGGTGATAGTAACATGTCGAGAATACGAATATGAAAGAGGTGGTTACTCAACTAAGATGGAATCAGTTCCCGGGGGAATAGGAGTGTGGCATCTAGAAGGATTCTCCTACGAGAAAATTGAAGAGTATTTACCAGTAGATGTTAAAACAGTAATTGAGCGGAGAGGAATCGAAAACCTTTTCATATCTCCGCTCAATATTAAACTCTTTCTTGAGGGGCTGGAAGCGCAGCAGTCTCCAGATACTGGCTCGACAATAACATATGTGCCTAGAAATCGTGGAGAGATCATTGATAGTTATATTGAAGCTATTTTTGCGAGAGATCACCTTCATAAGTTTTATGCTAATTCTTTCTTGAAGACACTTGCTGTAGAGTTGATGTATGGAAAGCCAGACAGAGATTCTCTTATTAGCATTGATCCTCATTTTTCTGCTGATTTAATAGAGAAGTTGGCATCATATAACATCATCTCTGTTTCTCCGGCGAGTGAAGAGCAACCAGAGGAACTAGCTTTTGTTATAGATACATTTCAAGAGTTTTTTAAGGCAAAGTTTATCTTGGATGCCCTAAAGAAGAATCCGGAGGCGACATTGGCTACCGTATCATATAAAGGGGAAACGATTATAGATCTATTTTCCGAGGATGACTATGAAACACTAAAGTTATTATTTGAGTTAGGAAGCAGCACTAAATTCAATACCACGAGAGATCCTCATTTCTCTTCAAGAATTGCGATTGATTATATTTGCAATTATAATGAGGGCAAGGCAAATAAGATTAAAGCCGCAGAAGAGCCTATAAATTCTTCCCACAAATTTGGAGAGCATTATTATACACTTTGCAAACTGGTTAGCGATATTGATGTGAGTTCCAATATGTCCGCTGATAATGCAAGAAGCATAGCGCGAGCATTTGTCTTGAATAATCTTAGGTTATACCGGGTTAATCATCCGACCCCGCAGCAAGTTAATAAAAGAAGTAAGGAATATGTCTATCTTTATACATTAATGGAGGCCGCTGCTTACATTAGCGATAAAGAGGTTTTTAACGAATTATTCTCATCCTATTGGTTGCTAACTTATTGTATTCTTAACCCTAGAGATTTCAATTATTCGTTCAGTTGCGGCAAAATTGAAGACTATTACACGGTATTATCCGTTTTCTTCTTGAATTGTAAAAGTTATTGCGAGCTTTACGATCGCCTCCATAAAGTTCATGTTGATTATATTCTTCGTGGGAAAGAAAGCGCGACGGGAATTGGCCGATTAATAAATCAGTTTTTCTTGTGCTTTATTCCCATGCATGGGAAAAAATTATTATTAAATCATCTTTTGGAGCTTGATAATACATCTGAGAAATATGACAGACAACTCAAAGCGGATATCAATAGCCTTCTCTGCTATATTGGTGATGGAGAATTGTTATCAAAAGAAATTAGATATGGAATTAAGACTGGGCTAAGAATACGGGAGATTAGGTATCTGTTACGTCATTATTCTGATACTCAAATTCAAAAGACCATTTTTACACCTCAGTTTTTTGATATTATAGACACCAGCGAGATTGATATAAAGTCTTTTGTAATTCGCTTCTATCTTTTCCGTCTAGGACTGATACCGGTTCTTAGGCGCTTCTTATTCGATAATGAATACATTAAGAATCTGCCTCAAAATGTTCAAAGAACGATTACGGATATCATTCCATTAAAAACTATTCCACGTTCCTATGCTGAAAGCAAATACGATAGGGACGTTTATGACCTTCTGCTTTCAAAGAGTGTGGGTGCAACTCCTGGTGAATCCATCGTTTACAATTTATACTTAAGCGATGCGAATTGCACTTATGTTGCCATAGAGGATGTTATGGAAGAGTCCTTTGTCGGGAAAAAATGCTTTATTAAAAAGGGATTGTTTCGCGTAACGGAAGATTGCTGCAACGACTCTTTTAGGCTTTATTGCGAGGTGAAGGCACAATCTGACTCATCTATCCTTTTGCCCAAGTTTGGATGCATTGTTACAGATGGAGGGGATACTGTCAAATATGGCTCTGCTTCCCAAGACACAATATTGAAGTTCTACCTATATGGAGAGATGGCGTTAAAAATGTGCGCCATATATACCTTGCATCAGAATATCAGAATAAATGATATTCCATGCGATGTAGTAATCCCAGAATTAGATTCCAACCCCAACTTAGTATTAAGACGAATTCGGGTCTTAACATTGGTGCCGTGCTCAGAGTATAGATTCATCCCATATTCGGGGTTGCTTAAGTTTGAAGAAGAGATTCATACATCACCTGCACCTACAGGTAATATTCGAATCCCCGAAAAATATTATGATTTACGACTAACGGAAAACGTTAAAGGCGAGTCATTTGCTTATCAATTTTTCGGAATAGACAAATCTAGTCAGTGGATTATCAGTGAAAAAATTGTCACTCAACCGGGGCTTTTAGTTGGTTCGGAAGTTTCTGACTTAGAGAACGATAGCATCCGATACATTGTTAAGTCTGTCACGCCGTTCAATCATCCATATCTGGAAATACGTTTTTCCTCATCAAGGCGAGTCATCATGCCGATGTATGGAAACATCTCTTGTATCGATAAAGATGGCAATGCGTTTGCCATTAGATACTGTTATTGTATCTCAAGCGATGATTGTTTGAGTCATTTGATAAGGGTACCTGGTGAGCACATACTGGAGGATATTAAATCGATGGTTAACGAGACTACATTTAGGTATGGCAGTATTAGTCTTCTACTTGCTTCTTATGAAATAGTACGACCTAATAGGAAGTACTCTATATGGCATCTTCAATCAAACCAGAACTACGGGCAGCATCTTCCGTCATCAGGACAATTCCATGTTTGGGAAAGCGGTAATAATAAGAGCAATAGTGCAAGGCAGATTACTGTGTCCGGCGAAACGAGGACGACAATCCCATGTGTACGAGCGACATTGGCTTATTATTCAGAAAAAAATGGCGAACTCCTTCTCTCTGCTTCAATTCCCTCTGGTAAGATTGGCGCTGGTCAAGGAGATATAAACCTTCTTAGAGGGCTATATCTTCATAATCCACTGTCTTCTTTACGTATTCTGATTGACAAAG
>Ga0129306_1000869_pt1 | contig 40819 bp, 50 predicted proteins | sample P827metagenome_FD_94438 | JGI IMG/M metagenome (GOLD analysis project Ga0129306, IMG submission 94438) | Capybara group fecal microbial communities from Wisconsin, USA - P827 metagenome | ecosystem: Host-associated > Mammals > Digestive system > Large intestine > Fecal | place: USA: Wisconsin... | reverse complement strand
GAATGCTGCCATTCGCGCTGTTGTCCGTTGCGGTATTTTTCATGGGATTAAATGCCTTGGAGTTGAGCAGGGCTACGAGGGATTGATCGACGGAGCTTTCACACCGCTCGACGTGCGCGATGTCGGATCGATCATCCAGCGCGGGGGTACGATACTGCGAACGTCGCGCAGTGATCGTTTCATGGAGGAAGAAGGCCGCCGGGAAGCCTTCCGGCAGTGCCAGCAGCATAACGTCGACGGTTTGATCGTGATCGGCGGCGACGGCTCTTTCCGCGGCGCCTGGGAGATGCAGAAACTGGGACTGTCTGTTGTCGGTGTGCCGGCCACGATCGATAACGATGTCAACGGCACCGATATGACAATCGGCTTCGACACAGCACTGAACACGGCGCTGGACGCCGTGCGCCGTCTTCGTGACACTGCGCACAGTCACGACCGACTGTTCATCGTTGAGGTCATGGGCCGTCATTGCGGGTCGATTGCCTTGCAGACCGGCGTGGCCGGAGGCGCCGATTTTGTCGTTCTCCCCGAGATTCCCTTTGATTTGAACGTTTTGTGCGAAAAACTTGAAGCATCACGCCGAAACGGTAAATTTTATTCGGTCATCGTCCTCGCTGAGGGCGTCATGTCCGGGTACGAACTGCAGAATATCCTGAAAGAGCACAATCCTGCGTATAAGGCGACGGTCACTGTTTTGGGGCACATTCAACGCGGTGGCGCTCCTTCCAGCTACGACGCGACGATCGCCACGCGTATGGGCGCATATGCTGTCAACTGCCTGATCGAAGGCCGTTACGGCGTGATGACGGGGCTTGCGAATGGCCGTATGACCGCGGTTTCGCTGCCTTACACTTGGGAGAAGAAAAAAACGCTCAATCCGGAACTGTTGGAGCTTGTTCGCGAACTGAGCATTTAGGGAAACACTGACCTAAAGACTTCCGAGTGGTGAAGAACGCCTCAGTTGCACCTCGCAGACAGTTTTATAGAACCGTTGATCTTACTATTTTCTGAGGTGTTGGGGGTAAATCGATAAAGATGAGGCAATTGGCCGTTTTGCGCTGCACAGATCATCTTCTCAGGCGCATTCCAACGGTATAAGCCTGCCCAACAGACACACATTCGTCGTTTGGTGACAGCAATTTGTGTGTGTGCGTTTTCAGCCCTGCCTTGCGCAGCAGAGGCAGGGTCGTATCCAGCAGGAGTGAGTTCTGCCAGCACCCTCCCGAAAGTGCAACAAGTTGAAGCCTGCTTTGCGAGGCTGCCTGCAATGCCGCTTTGACTAAGCCCTGAGCAAGTGCTGCATGAAACAGCGCTGCGTATCGTTCAGTCGAGAACTGCGCCGTTTCCATGATCTCGTGAATAAATGGTGTCCAATCGACGATCTCGTGTTCGGCCTCGAAGAGGTCTGCGCTTTCAATCAACGGGTTTTTGCGTGCCAAGGCTTCTAGCTCCATGGCTGCTTCGCCGTCATAGCTGACGAACGCCTTTCTTTCTAAAAGCGAGGAAACGCCGTCAAAGAGCCGCCCGCATGACGTGCACAACGGAAAACTGTCCCAGACTTTGAGCAGCAGTTCGGCCTTGGCGGTCAGCCTGGGCCATAAGACTGCCGCGTATTTCAACGCTTCTTCCGCACCAAATGTCTCGACTAGCAGACTGAATCCGCAGCGCCATATCTCTTTAACGGCGAGATCCCCTCCCGGGAGGCGGAATGGTTTTAGATGGGCGGACCTTTCAAAGCCGGAGAAGCTGCCTGTCAGCACTTCGCCTCCCCATACAGTGCCGTCCGTGCCGTATCCGGTCCCGTCTAGGATAATGCCGACGGCATTCTCTTCAACTCGGTTTTCTGCTAGGCAGGCCATGAGGTGAGCATAATGATGCTGTACTTGTACGACAGGGAGGTCGGGAAATGCCTTTCTTGAGATTGACGTGGATATAAAAAGCGGGTGCAGATCGCAGACGAGCGTCTGCGGCGCAAAATTGTACAACTGTTTGAAATGCTGAAGCGCCTGACTGTAAAACTGTGCTGTGCCCAGTTCTTTCATATCGCCAAGGTACTGACTCGGAAAGATCATCGCATCCTGGCTGAACGCAAATGTACCTTTCATTTCTGCGCCGGCGGCAATCACGGCGGCAAGCTGGCTTTTGACGATCACCGGATTAGGAACGTAGCCGCGGGCGCGTCGCACGATGATCGGTTCACTCTCTCGACTGAGAAGGACGGAATCGTCGATCTTCATGTGGATCGGTCGGTCGTGCATCAGAAAACCGTCGCAAATGGAGGAAAGTTTTTTTAGAGCTTCATCGTTGTCTGATACAAGCGGTTCACCGCTGAGGTTGGCGCTTGTCATCACGAGCGGACCGATCTGGTCGAGGAGCAGATGATGAAGCGGCGTATACGGCAGCATGACGCCTAGTTTATCGAGGCCGGGCGCGACAGAGGGTGCAATGATCGTGTTTTTGATGACCGGCAAAAGAACAATGGGTGCTCGCGCCCCCATCAAAAGCTGTGCGTCTTTTTCCGAAAGCCGGACGATCTTTCCGGCTTCGTTCATATCTTTCACCATAATCGCAAACGGACGACGCGGGCGTCGCTTTCGTTGACGCAGGAGTGAGACAACTGCTTCGTTTGCTGCATCGCAGACAAGGTGAAAACCTCCCAGCCCCTTGACGGCTAAAATCTTGCCCTGACGAAGATGCGAGACAGCCAGATCAAACGCTTCTTCGGTACAAGCTAATCGTTTGCCGGTCCGATCTAAGAAAAAAAGCTGTGGGCCGCACACCGGGCAGGCGTTTGGCTGTGCGTGAAAGCGCCGGTTCGTTTCGTTGCGGTATTCGGCATCGCAGTCGGGACACATTGGGAAGATCGCCATGGTCGTGCAGGGGCGGTCATAAGGCAGTGATTTGACAATAGAAAAACGCGGGCCGCAGTTGGTGCAGTTTGTGAACGGATAGCGCCAGCGGCGGTCGCCTTTGCGGTGCAGATCGTCGAGGCAGTCTTGGCACGTTGCCATATCCGGCGGCAGCAGGACGCGCTGACGTTCTGAACGGACGCTTTTTAAGATGATAAAGTCTTCGTCAGGGGCCTGAATGACTTTTTCATGTATGAGTTTGATCTCGATGATCAGCGCTACATCCGGGCAATCTTGGCGCAATTCTTCGAGGTAACGGGCGATTGCCGCGTCATCACCCTGCAGATAAAGCATAACACCGTCTGACGTATTGGCTACAGAGCCTTTTATACCACAGCGGTGCGCAATTCTGACACAGAGAGGACGAAAGCCCACTCCCTGCACTATGCCGCTGACGCTGTAACATTTTTCTACAAGCATGACGCACATCCTTTCTCAAGGCAATGGTGTCATTGTAATGATTTTTTTTCAATTCTACAAGGAAATAATACATGACTAAGGAAATTATTGTCGGTGTCAGCGGGGGGATCGACAGCTCGTTTTCGGTGCTGCGCCTCAAGGAACAGGGGTGGCGGGTCCATGCAGTCTTTCTGCGTATGCACGACGACCAAGCTGAAGACGATATGCAACGGCTTGGCGAGCTGCAGCGCCGATACGGCATCCCCGTACATGAGATCGATTGCCAGGCACAGTTTCAACAAAACGTGATCAATCCTTTTTTGGAAGCGTACAAACGTTGCGAAACGCCCAATCCTTGTGTAATATGCAATGCAAAACTGAAAATTCGTCTTTTGATAGAAACAGCCGACGCGTTAGGCATCGAACGTATCGCTACGGGACATTACGCCGCGACGGTGTCATATCGGGGGCGTACTGCGCTGATGAGGACTGAAAACAAAAAAGATCAAACGTATATGCTTGCCCGCCTTCCGTCGCAATGGCTGCCGCGCTTGTATTTTCCCCTCGCGAAGGAGCATAGTAAACGGAATGTTCGTGCCGAACTGGCACACAGTTTTGGTGCTTCTGTGTTTATGGCGCGGGAAAGTCAAAATATTTGTTTCTTGCGCTCCGAGAAACTGAATGATTTTTTGAAACGTTATATCCCCCCCGAACAGAGGCGTCCTGGAGTCATGATCGATGAGCAAGGGCACGTGCTGGGGCAGCATGAAGGGCTGATTTTTTATACCGAAGGACAGCGGAAGGGACTGGGACTTTCGTGTGGGCCGTGGTTTGTTGTCAGTCGGGAGCCTCATAATAATCAAATGTGTTTGCGCCGCGGCGACGAATATAAAGGGATGAAGATTTTTTTTGACCGGGCGATGTGGCAGCAGCCTTGGGAGGCGCCGCATCCCTACCGGGTGCAGTACTGTTACCGATTTGCCCCTGTTGAGGCGGAACTGTCTGAATGCAGCGACGACAGCGGCATTGTCAGGCTTAGACAACCATCGGGTGGTATTTCGCTTGGACAGACTCTCGTTTTGTACGACGGCAATGTGCTCGTTGGCTGTGGTGTGATCACGAAAGTGGTGTGAAAGAAAGGACAAGGAAGCTCTTTAAAGCGTATAGATTAAGGAACCACTGATTAAGGAAACACTGATTAATTCGCCCGCGCCCCATCGGGCCTTTCGCCGATTGGCTACTCGTGAAGCTTACCCTAAAGGACTAGCTTCGCGTCGTCAACATAGCTCGCTATGCATCTTCGCATCGTTCGTGCCACTCGACGGAATCTCCAGGCGGCTTATCGGTCTCATTTAATCAGCGTCTCCTTAAATATGTATGAAGGAACGAAGGTGAAAAAATGAGCCGAGTCAACTTAAATCAAAAAGTTATGCCAAAAATAATATCTGCTCCTCCTGTCACCGCCGTTTTAGAGATACTTGAAGAACTTTGGAAGCAGGGGAGTGATCCAGCAAAAGTTTTTTATGATGAACCTTTAGATGGGCTGATCGAGACGGTGCTTTCGCAAAATACGAATGACAGAAACCGTGATATGGCTTTTGAACGTCTTAAATTGAAAGGTGACTGGCCTTCTATCGCAAAACTGGCCAAGGAGGAGATTGCCGAGGTCATTAAACCGGCGGGGCTGAGCAATCAAAAGGCAGTAACGATACTTCGTGTGCTTGACGAAGTACAAAAAAAGTATGGTCACTATTCACTTAAAGAGCTCAAAAAGGGAACACCAGAACAAGCTTGGAATTTTATGACGGGGATTCAGGGCGTAGGCCCCAAAACGGCGGCATGCGTGTTGGCGTTTGATCTTGGTTTCCCGGCATTCCCTGTCGATACTCATGTGGCGCGTATTTGCAAACGTCTTGGCTGGGCAGAGGAAAAAGACTCGCCGGCCGAGATCCAGGAAAAATTGGAGCAAATAGTACCCAGCGGAATGAAGACGGCGGGGCACCTTAACGTCATCCAGCACGGCAAAAATATTTGTAAAGCCAGAGCGCCGCTGTGTGAGCAGTGCCCTCTGCGCGGCCTGTGCCCGTCCAGCAGCTGTTGAACGGCCTTGTTATTTTTTACAGTTACTGAGCTTTTCGAGGAGTGAGAATGCAGGAATTAAGTTTGTTTGAACGCAAGATCGATCAGCCCCTTGCGGCGCGCTTGCGTCCGCAGACGTTAGATGAGTTTGCCGGGCAAGCGCATCTTCTCGGTCCGGGAAAAATTCTCCGCCGTCTGATTGAAAATGATCAGATCACTTCTATGATTTTCTGGGGACCGCCCGGCGTTGGAAAGACATCGCTGGCACGTATCATTGCTAATCATACGAAAGCCGAATTCATCAACTTTTCAGCTGTAACCAGCGGCATCAAAGAGATTCGTGCGGTGATGCAGCTGGCTGACACGAATAGGGCATTCGGTACGAAGACGATCGTTTTTGTCGATGAAATCCACAGATTCAACAAAGCTCAACAGGATGCATTTCTTCCATTTGTTGAAAAAGGAAGCATTTACCTAATCGGCGCTACTACCGAAAATCCATCGTTTGAAGTGAACAGCGCTCTTTTATCCCGTTGCAAGGTTTTTGTGTTACAGCCGTTGAGCAAGGAAGAACTTGTGTCCTTGCTGCAACGTGCTCTCACAGATTCGCGAGGCTTGAGCAGTCAGAAAATAGTGATCGAAACGGATATGCTTGAACTCATTGCCCATTTTGCTAACGGCGATGCGCGGAGCGCGCTTTCGACGCTTGAGATGGTCGTTCTCAACGGGGTGGAGGAGCAGGGCCAGATTCGCGTAACACGGGAAATCTTGGAACAATGTATTTCAAAAAAATCATTGCTCTACGATAAAAACGGTGAAGAACATTATAACCTGATCTCGGCTCTGCACAAATCGATGCGGAATTCTGATCCGGATGCTGCCATCTATTGGCTGGCTCGGATGCTTGAAGCTGGCGAAGATCCTCTCTACATCGCAAGGAGGATCGTGCGTTTTGCAAGTGAAGATATCGGCTTAGCCGATCCCAGAGCTTTGGAACAAGCCATTGCCGTGTACCAGGCGTGTCACTTCATCGGCATGCCTGAGTGCTCGGTCCATCTCACCCAGGCAGTTGTATCGATGGCGCTTGCGCCTAAATCGAATTCTCTGTATATTGCCTACGGCGCTGCCCGTAAGGATGCGCTTGCGCAATTGGCTGAACCGGTGCCACTTGTGATATGTAACGCACCGACGCGCTTGATGAAGGACCTTGAATATGGAAAAGGATATCAATATGCTCATGATAGTGAAGATAAGCTGACCAACATGCAATGCCTTCCGGATTCACTGCAGGGACGTGAGTACTACCTCCCGACTGAGCAAGGAGTGGAAGCCAAATATAAAATAAGGCTTGAGCAGATAAAAATTTGGAAAAGGAAACATTCTTCTGACCGGAATGCCGATAGCTGAGCGGATGAGTCCCGTGTTGTTAAGGAAACACTGAATAAATGAGCCAGATGATCCGCCACGGGATTTCGTCGATTGGCGCGAACGAAGCGAAGAGGCATAGCGGGACTATGTTGACGACGCAAAGCTAGTCCTTTAGAGTGAGCTTCACGAGCAGCCAATCGGCGAAAGGCTCGGCGGGGCGCGGGCGAATTAATCAGCGTTTCCTTAAAAGTCTGTGATATTTAAGTCAAGTACCACCGGCAAAGCCGGTGGCTTGAGGCTATGAACCGCTCAAAGCGGTCTAAAACCACGCACGCCTAAAGGCGTACAGCTAGTAGCGCAAATTCAGCTGATCTATACGAATATCCTCTTTTTCTTGATTCCGTATGTAGGCTCGCACCACTTCTTCATCCAATCTCACCGTTGTCACATAGTAACCACGCGCCCAAAAGCTTTCTCCTCGAAAATTCCTTGACTTATTTCCGAAGCTTCGAGCTATCGCTATTGCACTTTTTCCCTTAATAAATCCTACTACCTCACTTACTCGTTCCTTTGGGGGGATTTCTAGCAATATATGCACATGGTCTATCATCATATGCCCTTCAAGGATTGTGCAACCACGCTCACGTGCAAGTTCTTGTAATACAGGGATCAAAAATCTCCTTATACTGCCATACAAAGCTTTTCTACGGTACTTGGGTATCCAGACGATATGATACTTGCATTCCCATTTGCTGTGGGTTAAACTGTGGTGTCATGCATTAGAACCTACTGAGATGAGCTTTGAGCGGTTCACTCTCAGGAGGTTCTTACTTACCGACGGAATTGTCAAACTCATTCTAGTCCACTGGCAAAGCCAGTGGTTTACCATGATTAATCACGTTAAATGGAACAGGGTTGCTTTTAAGTCTTGCCGAGTGTAAAATAATTGCTGTCTTTAACTGCTCAGATGGTGGAATCGGTAGACACTGAGGACTTAAAATCCTCTGCCGTTAATGGCGTGCGGGTTCGAGTCCCGCTCTGAGCACCATTTACACCTGTAAAAGACGATAAACAACAACTTTACAAAAACGGCGTCGCTCTTGTAAAATCAACGAGCGGCGCCAGTTTTGTTTATTGCACTTTATCGTTCTTTTTTGTATTAACCGTGACTGTTTGCCGTGACTGTTCCGTCAGGGTGGCGAAAAAGTCACGGTGTCGTAAAGGGGGAGAATAATGGCGGGAAAAGTATTGACCGTGACTGTGATCGAACGCGCCGAAATACGGCCGCGCGCGTATCTTTTGCCCGATTACGACGGACTGTATCTGAAAGTTTACCCAACCGGCAAAAAGAAGTGGGTGATCCGTTCTTTCGTTGGCGGCACCGACAAGCAGACGACAATCGGGCAGTATCCGCAGATGAGCCTTCAGGAGGCGCGCCAATACCGGGACAACTTCAAAGCGCACCTCAAACACGGCGGCCGTGACCTGAACGAACCCACGCTGGCGCAGCTCTACGACCGCTGGTTTGCCGAAGTCATCAGGCCGACCGTGACTGAGAAGACGGCGCACAACATCGCTCTGCGCTTTTCCTATGCTGCCGGCCTGCATCGTCTGTCATTGTCGCAGATCACGCGCGACAGGGTGATCGAAGAACTGAATGCCCTCAGCCAGACGCGCAGTGCCGACACAGTAAAGCGCGTGGCCGAAACTCTGCGCCGCGTTCTGAACTACGCCGTCGATCTCGGACTGATCGGCAGCAATCCGACACTTCGCTTAAAAACAGCCGTGCCCACACTTTTGACCTGGAAGCGCAAACACTTCTCTGCAGCGCTTGACCGCACTGATATTAAAATACTGCTCGACGCCGTGGACGCTGTGAACTCAGTCAACGTGCGCAACGCGCTCAAGTTCATCGCCTACACCTTCGTTCGCTCCGGCGAACTGCGAATGGCGACATGGGAGGAGATCAACTTCACCGAACGTTATTGGCTCATCCCGGCCGAACACACCAAACTGCGCCGCGAACAGCTTGTCCCATTGTCAGAGCAGGCCCTGCGGATATTGAACGACATGAAGCCCCGCAGCATGAAAAGCAAAAGCAGCATCATCTTTCCGGCGACGCGCGGCAAGTCACCCGTGATCGCACGGGGCACCATGCTCTCGGCACTGAAGACGGCGCTGACGCTTAAAAGCCCATCAGGAGCACCCCGCGACTTGACCATACACGGCTTTCGCGCCACGGCATCAACATTGCTGCATGAGGCTGAGTTCGACCATTTTGTGATCGAACGCCAACTGGCGCATGTGGATGCCAATTCTGTGTCAGCTGCTTACAACCGCGCTCTTTATATAAACGCCCGCCGCGCGATGATGCAATGGTACGCCGACGCCTTGGACGCCATCCAGGAGGGCCGGCCGCTGCCACCTAAACCGCAGATTTAACTTGCCTGTAATTTGCCCGTAAGTTTCATTTTGGACGTATTTTGCTTGACCGGCATTTGACTGATAACACGCGAATGAGCATAAGCACTGAATTCGTTTACTTGACCGGTATTTGATTGTAAGTTTCCGTAACTTGCCCGTAACTTGCCGGAAACTTAAAAGCCCCGTGAACTTATGAGTATTACTCATGAGTTCACGGGGCTTGATTTTTAGAATGAATACCTGATAACTTCTCTGGTCTGTTTGTTCCTTACTGCTTCTTCTTACGTTTATCAAAAAACATAAAAAGATAAAAGGCGAGAGGAAGAATATTAGTTGCAAGAAAATATTTAATTCCATGGGGAGCCACAAGCCCCCCATTGAATCCAAGCAATAAACAAAAGAATGTATAATATCCTATAAACTCGGCAAAAAAGTCTTTTACAGTACTCTTGTCGGCAAATACAAAAGACATGATTGCGCAAACCGCAACAGAGAAACGACTCGTAGTAGACATCTGCGGGTAATACAGAATTGAATAAAAAGCGGAGAGGAATCCGCCGATTATATACAGAACTTTGTATAATAAAGGCATTCTTATTCCCTCCCAAAATCAGGCCCCGTGCTGCTTTTCAACATGAAGCGGCACGGGGCTTTTTATTTATCCGGCAGAATCTGCCCGCTTCTCCACGCCCACTTCTGGATGCTCCGTGATGGGGATGGTCGCCCTAGCGGCTTTTGCCTTTTTCATGGCTTCGCGATATTTCATCACGGCCTGGAGTGTGGGTTCGATCATGTCGAGTTCTTCATCGCTGAACTCTTGGGCGAAGAGCAGCACGATGTCAGGATTACGTGCTGCCAGCTTCTTCACAAGTTCGTCGATCACTTTGCCCGTGCGCAAAAGTGGCTTTGTATTCGACTCCGTGTCAGGGACCTCTAAGGTCTCGCCAGCACGTGAAGAAATGATGGTCAATCCGAGAAGGTAGTCGGTGCTGACGTTGAAAAGCTGCGACATGGTTACGAGAGCATCTAGGTTCGGCTGCATGGGATTAGGGGCCCGTTCCCACGTGTACACAGTATTTCTCGCCACGTGAAGAATGTCTGCTAATTCCGGCTGCGTGAGTTTTTTGCTCTTTCTCAGCTCTCGGATCCGCCGCGCACGCAAGATTTCGCAGGACGTGTTCGTGTTATTCATTGTTATTTCCTCCCTGTAAAAATCCTAAATCACGGGAGTTTGGAGGTCAATTTCAAGAAGTCTGGCAAAAAAATCCTACTAGCACTTGACATTTTTTTTTTTGTTACACTCATGATAACACGGGCGTTTTTGGAAAAAGCAAGAACAATCTGGCGTTTTGTGCTTGGCATAAAAAACAAGCCGCCCTGGCGGGCGGCGAGGAGGTGAAGGTGTATGGACGATAAAGATCTGCTCGAACAACTGACAGTTGAGCGCGATATCTGTTCGGAATTGGAAAAAAGGCTGTGTCGCGCTGGTTGGGTCAGGTTGCACGATCCCTATGGCGGGAATGTCTGGATGCTCCCTGATTGCAGGTCGAAATGGTACGAAAGGATGCTCGATTCTTTTTGGGGGCCGCTATTGCTCGCGTTTCTCTTTGCTCTGGCAATGACATTCTGGGTTTGCGTTTCTAAACAGTGAAAGCAGTTCTTTAAGGTCTGTCTTTATGTCTGCGCTTTCTATGTGGCCATTAGCTGTTTCAATCTGCATTCGATCAAGCTGCAACGACAGTAACTGTTCGATCTGCTTTGCGCTCAATGAGAAAAGCTCTTCCTTGATAACAACGGTTTCACGCGGTTCAAGTCGAAAAGGAAGCATCAGGCAGCCGTCCTGAGAAAAGTTCTTCCCAATTGGACTGCCCATGAACAAGGAGATCTTGGGGAATTGAACGACATGTTCAGGATCATTGATCAAAGAGATTTTGTAAACGTAAACCGGAAAGAGACTGAAGTTTGTGATCCTGACGCCTAGAGCGGAGTTTGAAAGAATCTGCCTTTCGTCTTTTTCAGGAATGAATGGGATTGGGCGCAGTGACGTGAAGGCCCTTTGATCATCATCGAAGACGGTCGTGACTACGGGTTCAATTTTAAGAGACAGCCGCAACGATCTCCAGTAGGTGTAAACGCTTAGGAACAGCCCGACCCAGGCTGCAATCGTTGTGAGCAGTTCGGCCAGAGACATTGAGGTCAGGGATTTGAGCATAGAATCAGTCCTTTCAGAAATTTGAAATGATTATATCAGGAAAAAAGAGGGGGGAGAGGGTATGAGTTTTGCATCGGAGCTGCGTCGTCTGCGAAAGGCGACAGGATTGAGCCAGACGAAGTTCGCCAAGAAGGCGGGCTGCAACAAGAATACGATCTGTGACTGGGAGCATGGCAACACGATCCCGCGAGACATTCACATCATTGCAGCCGTTGAAAGGGAACTTGGCGTCCCGTTCGGGACCTTGGGACGACTCATAACGGAAGGGGAGAGATCGTAAATGGACAACGCTCTGGCGGCACTTGGCAGCATGACACTGGAAGAGTTTTTTGAAGCCGCCTACGCCTACACCGAAGCACGGCGGGCAGGCGGTGCTGCGCAACAGAAAGAGGATCCCATCCCCGACATTCTTACGTCAGAGGACGTGATGCACTTTTACACGCGCAAGAGCTACAGCGATCTGAGCGCGGGCCTGGCGAACGGGGATTATCCTCTGCCCTTCACGCGAAAAGGCGATCGTCGGAGGTGGAACAAAAAAGACTGGGACGAGTGGCAGCGTAAGCAGAAATTAAAGGAGGCAGGTTGATATGAAAGTGTTGGCGTTTTTGAGTTGGGCGAACGTGGCATTTCTGCCGGTGGGCAATCCGCTGCTGGCGGGATTGACGGTGGTGGCGATCGGCGTGGCCTGGCTGGCGTGGCCGATGATCGATCTGGTATGTGAACAATAAGGAGGATACAAAAATGAAAGAACAGATGAAAGACGCATTGGAAAAACTGAAGAAGGAATTTGAGGCACTGTAGATGGCAGTGGAGGACAGTCAGGCTGAAAAGGCGGAGCCGACCGAAGAGGCAGAACCGGAGACGGAACAGGAGAAAAAACTCATTCTGGCTGATGTCCTCCGTATCGGAACGACGAAGGTCAACAGCAAACAGTGGATCATAATCACGTTGGAGTCAGAAGACGCCTCTGTAAAGCTGATCCATCCGATGACGGAGACCTATGCGCGTTCTGCGGCTCAGAGCTTGCTTTCATTGACGGACGAGCTGAAGGAGGAATAACTCATGACAAAAGCGAGACAGATCATCAGCTACGGCGGCGCGATCACTGAAGGGTGGAGCCGCTACGCAAAACGGCAGGCGCACTACAATCACGTGCTGCGCCTGGCGGGACGTCCGGCAGACGACGTGGAGCGGGTGCGGGCGTGTAAGAGCTTCTGGCACGCAATCGAGATCATTCATGCCGAGAACATGCACGTAGCAGCAGCGAAACGACTGATCCGCGCCAGCAGGATCAGCAGAAAGGCGGCAGTTGCATGAACATCGAAGCAAAGCGTGCGGCATGTGAGATCGTCTTGATCGCAGCGTCGTGGGCAGTTTTGCCGACGCTGGCTGCGGCCTGGGCGATCGACAAGTGGAGGCAGCGGCATGGGCGCTAAGTATCGTGAACTGGGGAAGCGGCAGCCGATCAGTGTGGGTTTTAACGGTCCCGATTACGCTCATCTGCGTTACGCGATCTATCAGGGCGCGGGGCTGTATCAGGGGCGCATCGGCGACAAGTACCTGAAGGAAATGAGCTGGGCAACAGAGGCCGAGGCGCAGGCGTTTCTGGACCGCGTCGCGAAAGTGCGTGGCTGGAAGAAGGTGTAAAGCATGACAGAGAAATTTAAGCCGTGCCCGTTTTGCGGCGGGCCAGCCGAACTGGTTGACATCCCCGAGCCTAATGCCAATGACGGCCGGTTTTATGTCCATTGTCCGGCATGCAGTTCTCACTTTTCCTTTGAGCCGGGATTGTGCGTAAGAACCTATACAGGTAGAACCCGCGAAGATGTGATCTCTTTGTGGAACCGCCGCGCGAAGATAAAAGACAAGGAGGACAAAGCATGAGCAAAACACGTGTACGCTACGGCGCAGAGTACCGCTGGGGCAAAAAGCAGACGCGGTGGGAGCGGATCAAGGCGGCGTTTTGGCGCTGGGCCGAGAGGTACTGCAAATGACCTGGGTGATGTGGACCGTGATCGGCATCGGCGCGTTTTTTGTGGTGCTGTTCGTGGTCAGCTGCGCGGTGTTGAACAGGGTGCTGGATCATGACGACGATGATAAGGGGGACTGGTACTGATGGCCGGCTGGCAGATCGAGACAGAACACTGCGGCGTGCTCACGCCAAAAAGCGCAGCGAAGGCGCTAAAGCAGCTATATAAAGAAGAGTTCCCGTCAAAGATCTTGAGCGGACTGCGCTGCCAGGACGACGCATATTTGCGCTCATGCGCCTCCGGTAGATCGGACGTGACCGAGTCGCTGGGGCAGAGATTGGCCGCGTACCTGGATAAGCGTGCGGCAAAAAAAGAGGCCGCTTCGGCTGCAACCGAAACGACCCAAAACAGTACTGCTGAGGACGCTGAGAAAGAGACCTCAACAGATATTGTACCACACGATGAAGGTGCAACTACAACTGAAACTGCAACTACAACTACAACTGGATCTACAACTGAAACCACTGAAGACCGCACCGGTCAAAGCGGCAAGCTGCCGCCGGTGATGATAGACGACGTGAACTTGCAGATCAAAAGCCGCGCCTGGCTGCAAAAGAAAGTGGTCGAGCAGCACGCGCACATTGCCGAGCTTGACGAAGCCCTAGAAGCTGCCCTGTCTGAAAAGGCCTGGCTGCAAACCCAGGCCGAAAAGGCCGGCACTGCTGATCTGGAAGAAAAACTGAAAGAGGCCCAGGCCGAAAGCAAGCAGCAGCAGGCGCAGATCGAGAATCTTGAAGCCATGCTCGACAGCAGCCGCGAGACGGTGAAGCAGCTGCGCGAGCGACTGAACGGACTGGCGCCGGTCACCGCCGACTCGGCCGCGCGTATCGCCGACCTTGAACTGCGCCTGGCTGAAGCGCAGGAGCAAAACGCCAACCTGCGCAACACGGTAAAAGAGCTGAGCGAGTGCGAAGAACGCGCCGTCGCCCTGGAAGCTGAGCACGTGCGCGACCTGGAACCGATCCGCGACCTGGTGCGGCAGCTGATAAGATTGGATATTACCGCATAAAAACATAACAAGGAGATATAAACGATGAATTTTAATCCAGCACCATGAAAGTTAAACTCTGCAAGAAGTGCAAAGGCCTTGGCTACCGCACCGACCTGAAAGGCCGGCCCTTTATCTGTGCCGAGTGCGCCGGCACCGGCCGACTTGTTGAACAGAACATTGTCTCCGAATTCCCGCTCAACGCCCTCGACGACCTTTTTGATGTCAGTTTAACCTTCAATAAACAGGAGACCGCAGAATGACCGAGAAGATCGACTACGCGGAACTGCGCAAGATCGTCCGCGATCTGCACGACTACATCCGGCATCCGGAGCGGCTCGAAGAGCGTGACGCGGCAAAGGTAGTGGTAATGGCAAGCCTGCCGCATCCGCTGCTGATGGCCGAACAGCTCATCCGCGAACGACATCTGCGGATCAAAGCCCAGAAAGAAGCAAATTATTATCGAAAAGAGAGCGGCATCACAAAACTCAAACTCATGTTCACTGAAGCCAGCCTTAAAACATTCCAGCGAGTATTCGAAACCATTAAAAATACGGAGGCATAACAATGTCCATCAATTTAAAAAACACACAGGGCATCGCCCAAAGCGGCGTCAAAGTCCTCGTCTACGGCCAAAGTGGCGCCGGCAAGACCACCCTCATCAAGACCCTGCCCGATCCGCTGATCCTCTCAGCCGAAGGCGGCCTTCTCAGCCTGGCGAATGAAAACCTCCCCTACATTGAGATTCATAACCTCGACGACCTTGGCGAAGCTCTTACTTTCATCACCGACAGCGAAGAGGGGAGACAGTTCAAATCCATCGCCCTCGATTCCATCAGCGAGATCGCCGAAGTCGTCCTTTCGGCCGAGAAGATCGGCCTCAAAGACGGCCGCGTCGCCTACGGCAGCATGAACGACATCATGGCAAAAGTCATACGTGCCTTCCGCGATCTTCCAGACCGGCACATCTATTTCTCCGCCAAGATGGAAAAACAGCAGACCGACACTGGCGCCATGCTCTACGCACCCTCCATGCCCGGCGCGCGATTGTCGCAGGGCCTTGCGTACTTCTTTGATGAAGTCCTTGCCCTGCGCCTTACCACCGACAAAGACGGCGCCGTCCAGCGCGCCCTCCAGTGCCAGAGCGACCCCGCCTGGCTGGCGAAAGACCGCAGCGGGCGCCTGAGCATGTGGGAACCCGCAGACCTTGGCACAGTCATCTGCAAGATCAGCGGCACCGAACCCCAAAGACCAATCAGAGGCCATACGGCTGAAGAAGCAAGAATCGCTCGCGAGAACTTCTTAGCGGAGGCAGCTCATGAATAAAATGCTGAAGCCGTGCCCGTTGTGGCGAGAAAGCACGAATAAGAGTGGAGCCATGTACTAAGGGCGTCGTGTTTTACGCAGAGTGCGGAAACCGTTTTTGTAGTGTGCATCCTAGGGTGTGCGCATGTACGCCCGATGTCGCCGCGGAAATATGGAACCGCCGCGTGGAGGTGAAAGACAATGAATAACTGGATATCGGTCACCGACCGACAGCCGGATCGGGCTGGCTCTTATCTCGTCTATACCCGTGATGGCTATTATGATGTTACACAATACACTCCTCATCGATCGTGGCTCAACGATGATGATGAGAGGACACACTGGGAGACCTACGGCAGCCCTGTCACACACTGGCAGCCATTGCCACCCCCGCCAGGGAAAGATTGATTACAGGAGGCCAAATAAAATGGACGAACTCACCCTCATCACCCAGCTTTTTGAAGCCATTGAAGCCGAACGCCGCGCTAAAAACAAGCGCGTCGAACTTGAAGCCCAGCTGGCTCGTGCGATCGAAATGCCCGAAACCTGGGAAGGCAGCATGACAAATCATGTCGGCAATTTCAAGATCAAAGTGTCACGCAAGATGAACGTCAAGATCGACAGCGATGCAGTGAAGGGATTGATGATGGAATCCCCGCAGCTGGAGATCTTCGGCAAAACTGTGTTCAGGTGGAAGCCCGAGATCGACAAGAAGGAATGGGATAGTGCCCCGCCGGAAGTCATCAAGGCATTTAGCTCCGCGATCACCCGCACCCCCGGCAAGCCGTCGTTTTCTATCGAACTCGAAAAAAAATAGGAGGCCGACATCATGGCATTACTCAATCAAAACATCACCAGCGCATTACAGACCGCTCAGCCCGAGAATTATGACCTGCTTCCGCCGGGCACCTATTCGCTGCAAGCCGAAAAGGCTGAACTGATGGAAACCAAAGACGGCTTCGGCCAGTACATCAAAGTTCAGTTCAACGTCCTCGGCCCCGAATACGCCGGCCGCAAAGTCTTCTGCAACTTCAACATCCGCAACCGCTCAGCTGAAGCCGAACGCATTGGCGTCTCCCAGCTCAAAGCCTTCATCCTCGCAGGCGGCGTCCAGGAACCCCTCGTTGACACTGACCAGCTCCTCGGCGCGATGGTCTCCGGCAAAGTCTCCATCCAGAAATCCAAAGACGTCCAGTACGAAGACCAAAACCGCGTCGGCAGCTTCAAACCCCTCAGCTCGACGCCGCCAGCTGCGCCAGCGGCGACAGGCGGAACCGGCAGTTTCAGCGCCGCGTTCGGACGTACGGCTGCATCAGCATCAAGTCCGACAGCCCAGCCTATGCCCGGCAGTTCAGGCGGCAGCTGGTTTAAATAGAGGCCGTCGCCATGACGGCCCTGCCTGAGCCGAAGACCGTCGCCGGCGGCTGGAACGCAGGAACACCGCAGCCAGCCGCCACACCTGGCCTGATCGATACCTGGTGGGAAGAACACAGAGAGAAGCCCCGCCCTCACATGGGGCTTCTCTCCTCGGACATCCCTGCGAACGCTGGCTGTGGCTCAGCTTCCGCTGGGCGATCAACGAGAAATTCCCTGGACGCATGCTCCGCCTGTTCGATCGCGGCAAGCGCGAAGAAACCGTCATCGTTCAGAACCTCCGCCGCATTGGCATCGAGATACACAGCACCTGCCTTGACGAAGACGGCCAGTCTCGCGTCGATTTCGGCAGCCACGTCTCCGGATCCATCGACGGCATCATCGAGAGCGGCGTCCCCGAAGCCCCTCGCGCCCGCCACGTCGCCGAGTTCAAGACCCACAACGCCCGCAGCTTTTCAGAACTCAAGCGCAAAGGCGTCTTCGAAGCCAAGCGCCGCCACTGGTGTCAGATGCAAGTTTATATGATGGGCACCGGCATCGAGCGCGCGTTCTACGTTGCCGTCAACAAAGACGACGACGAACTCTATACCGAACGCATCCACTACAACCCCCAGGCCGCCTTCGAGATCGTCGAGCGCGGCAAGCGCATCGCCCTCACCGAACGAATGCCGCCGCCCCTTTCCACACTGCCCGACTGGTGGCAGTGCAAAATGTGCGCCGCTCACGACTTCTGCCACATCCATCACACCACCGAATGCGTAAACTGCCGGACCTGCGCTCATTCAACGCCGCTGGAGAACTCAACCTGGACCTGCGAGTTGTACAACGGCATGAAACTGGAGTACGAAAGCCAGCTCATGCCTTGCGCGTCCCATGTCCTGCATCCCGATCTCGTCCCCTGGCAGTTCAAAGGCGGCAACCCCGTCGGCAACGGCGCCATTTACATCATCGACGGGAGGGAAGTCATCAACGGCAGCGGACAAGGCACCATCTCATCATCCGAACTACTTCATGGAGTCCGTGCCCCCGATCCCAACCAAGGGGATGCTCCGTTTTGATTTCCAATCTCAGAGACTATCAGATACGCGCCATTACTATGTTGTACTCGTGGCTGCGCGATCACAACGGCAATCCCTGCATCGTTGCGCCGACTGGCAGCGGCAAAAGTTGGATCATCGCCGCCCTCTGCGAAGACATCCTCCGCCAGTGGCCCGACAGCCGCATCATCGTCCTGTCGCACGTCAAAGAACTCCTGCAGCAGGACGCAGAAAAAATCGTTCTTGCGTGGCCGGAAGCCCCCATCGGTCTGTACTCGGCAGGACTGAAACACCGCGACATCCGCCAGATCACCGTTGCCGGCATCCAGTCCATCTGGAAAAAAGCCCCCGAGTGCGGCAAAGTCGACCTCGTCCTCGTGGACGAAGCACACCTCATCAACCATGCCGACAGCGGCATGTATCGAACGTTCCTGGCAATCCTCAAAGCGAACAACCCTGCCTTGCGCGTTATCGGCCTCACCGCCACGCCGTACCGGCTCGGTCATGGCCTCATCACCGAGGGCGAAAAGAGGATCTTCGACGGACTCATCGAGCCCGTGACCATCGCCGAACTTGTCGCGCGGGGCTTCCTGGCTCCGCTGAGATCAAAACTCCCCGGCAGCGTCCTGGACGTGGAAGGCGTCCATCGGCGCGGCGGGGAATACGTCGAGAGCGAACTTCAGGCAGTTGTGGACACTCAGAGAAATAACTCCGCGATCATTGAGGAATGCCTGATACGCGGTAGAGACCGCAAAGCCTGGCTGTTCTTCTGTACCGGCGTCCGACATGCGAGCAACATGTGTGACGGGCTGCGCCGGGCGGGCGTCGCCGCAGCAATGGTGACAGGAGAAACACCGCACGAGGAACGAGCAGCTATACTCGAAGACTTCAAGACAGGGCGCTTGAGAGCCCTGACGAACGTTGACGTTCTGACCACCGGATTTGATTATCCCGGCATCGACCTTCTCGCCATGTGCCGGCCGACACTTTCACCCGGCCTGTACGTGCAGATGGCCGGCCGCGGCATGAGGACAGCCCCCGGCAAAACCGACTGCCTCGTCCTCGACTTCGCGGGAAACGTCATGCTTCACGGCCCCATCACGGCGATCGCGACGCCGGAGAAAAAAGGCCGGAAGCAAATGAAAGCCTTCCGCAAATGCCCCGCCTGTGACGAGATCATCCCCTGGAACGTCCGCGCCTGCCCGGCGTGCGGCCACGAATTTCCGCCGCCCGAACGCAAGCCCGCCGAACTGACACTGCACCGAGGCGACGACATCATGGGACGCGAACCTTCGGAACTCGAACTGCGCGGCTGGCTGTGGTCCGTAGCGCACAGCGCTAAAAACGGCCTGCCCATGATCCGCGTCGATTATTCCCCGCGGGATTTTGCAAGCAGCGTCAAAGTCAGCGATTACCTCTGCCTCATGCACGACGGCTATGCCCGCCAGAAAGCGCAGAAAACACTTCACGCCATGCTGCGTGCCAGCGGCATATTTGAGAAATACCCCAATGCCGAAAGAGCGGAGATCACCTTTACCGGCGAAGACGAGCTGAAAGACCTGGCACGCATGATGAACATCGAAGCGAAAGCTCCGGCGCGGATCCATTACGTCAGAGACGGAAAATATTTTCGCGTGATCCAGCGCGACTGGGAGGAGGCGAGCGACAATGGCGAAAATGCCCCAGGGCTGGGACACTCCGAATAGATCGCTTGCCTCGCCGAAGGATCAGGCAGCGGACGCGCTGCTTGAAGCCGGAATTGACCGGGCAGAAGAAATCGTTTTCGACGGACGAGTGCACCGCTTCCACACCGAAGGCGACGACCGCAACGAGAAATCCGGCTGGTACATCTTCTACGGCGACAACCTTCCCGCAGGTTCATTCGGCAACTGGCGGACCAATTTTTCCCGCAACTGGCACGCAATGACAGATCATGTGCTGACGCAGGAAGAACGTGAACTATTAGAGATCGCCTACGAACGGGCGCTGCAGGAGCGAGAGAAACAGGACCGCCTCCGCCACGCCCAGGCTGCGCAGAAAGCCGCAGCCATTTGGAACGCATGTTCGCCGGCCGATCCCGATCATCCGTATCTGCAAAAGAAACGCGTGCAGCCCTACGGACTGAAACAGAACCAGAAAGGGCAGCTCGTCATGCCCATCTACATCGGCGACAGACTGGCCTCGCTGCAATACATCAGCGGCGACGGGACCAAACGATTTCTGCCCGACGGAGAAACAGGCGGCGGATATTTCGTGATCCCGCCGACATCCAAGACGGGCCGAGAAATATACGTCGTCGAAGGATACGCGACAGGAGCATCCGTCCATCGAGCAACAGAGGCGGCTGTGGTCGTAGCGCTGAATGCAGGCAACCTCTCGCGCGTCGGACAGGCACTGCGGACGAGAAACCCCGCAGCCGCCCTCGTGTTCGTCGGCGACAACGACAAAAGCGGCGTCGGCCAGAAAGCCGCGTGCGAAGCAGCGCGACTCTGCGGAGCCCGCGTCATCATCCCCCCTAAAGACGACCCCGACAGCAGCGTCGACGCCAATGATTATGCGGCAGCCGGCGGAGACCTTAAAGGACTCCTTGAGGAACATTGCGAGCCCTGGCTCCTGCCACTGTCCGAGTTCTGCAAAAAGCCCGCGCCCATCCGCTGGCTCATCAAAAACTGGGTCCAGGAAGAAGCCGCCATGATGGTCTTCGGCGCGTCCGGCACAGGCAAAACTTTCTTCGTCCTCGATCAGGCCCTTTCCATCGCCAGCAGCGAGATCGACGACTGGCACGGCTTCAAAGTCAAGCACGTCCCCGTCGTCTACCTGGCCGGTGAAGGGCACTTCGGCCTGCGGGCGCGCATCGCCGGCTGGCTTGCGTATAAGAACGTCAGCGGCGCCGATATGCTCGTTTCCACGTCGGCGGACGATCTCAACAAGCCCGGCGGAGTAGAAAAAGTCATTGCGGAAATATCACGCTACGACAAACAGCCCGGCCTCCTCATCATCGACACCCTCAACCGCTTCATGCTGGGAGACGAGAACAAAGCCGACGACACCCGCACCTTCCTCGACGCCTGCGCTCGACTGACAAACCAGTTCCACTGCACCGTCATGATCGTCCATCACACCGGCGTCAATCCTGACGCAAAAGACCGCGCCCGCGGAAGCAGCGCATGGAAAGGCGCAATGGACATCGAGATCATGATCGACAAACAACGCGGCAATCCCCGCATCACCGTGCGCCAAACCAAGAGCAAAGACGCCGAGATCCAGCCCGACCTCTTCCTTGAGCAGACCCAGATCGCCGTCCCCGGATGGCGCGATGAGGACGGCAACCCCGTCACCACAGTCGTGCTGGAGACAGCAGACGGCCCCTCTGAGCCCGAGGAAAAGCCGCTGACGAAACAGCAGCAGTTCGGACTCGAAACCTACCGTGAAGCCGCGGCAACCGTCGGCACACTCGACAGTGAAGGCCGCTTCGTCGGTGTGGGCGGAGACGAATGGCGCGATGTGTTCTGCGCGCGATCCACGCTTGACAACGAGCGATCGAAAGAGCGGGCATTCCGACGAACACGTACAGAATTGGTCGATTTGAAGAAAGTCTATGTTCAAAATGGGTATTATCGCCTCAAAGGAACAACGGCATTGCTAGAAGAAAAAGAATTTGCAAAACAATTATTTATAATTAGCAATGCCGATTGAGTTAGTTACTTTAGCGGACAAAAATCCCGGGAAAATTTTGTCCGCTTTTGTCCGCGCCGGTCCTATGATATATAGCGCGGATGTTAAGCGGACAAAAGCGGACAAAAGCGGACAAAAAATCATTATTCACAAAAGGCGATTTTATCAGGGTTTAAAATTTCGCGGACAAAAGCGGACACGGATTTTTTGATTTTTCCCAAAGCGTGTCGCGGCGGACAAAACGCTCCCTCTCTCTCCCCCCTTTAGGGGGGGAGAGAGAGGTATTGTCCGGCCGCACGATGGGCGGCATTTTTGAGGGCTTAAACCCTTGCAAACACTGAAACGGAAGGAGAATCGGCAAAAAATGATGCTGAAAATCTGGCCTTGGTGTAAAATACGGGAACTGGATGAACGCAACACGTCGCTCATTCTCGAAAATTTAAAAAACAGTGCCCGCATCGCTGCACTCACTCTGCAAGTTGATGGTATGATCAGCGCCTGTAACAAGATAAGCGAAGAGTGCAGTCGGATGCAGCGCGAGCGGGATGGCCTGCTGAACATCCTTGCACTCTCGCCGCACGAACGCAAGCGCAAGCGCGTCCTGATACGCCGCTGGCTGCGCACCCTGTACGAGCCCGTCATACTGCGCACTGGTAACACTCAGTGGCGAGAGATCATTAAAGATGATGACGATGAACCTTCTCAACATTAAGCTGCCCGGCCTGCCGCCGACTGTGAATCACGTGTACCGCACGGGGAGGGGAGTGCGGTACAAGACAGCGGAGGGGCGGCGGTATCAGGAACAGGTCGTCCAAGTCATGGATGTCTTTAGGAAAAATAATGAACCCTGGGATGGTCCGACCAGCGTCGAGATCTATTTCACGAGCAAGAATCATCACCCCTGGGATGTCGACAACCGGATCAAAGTGCTGCAAGACTGCCTGGCCCCCGCCGGCGTGATCAAAAACGACAAGCAGGTCGTTGAACTGTATGCACGGCGCATTTGGGGGGCCGAAGACAGCACGCACATCATTGTGAGGGCGTTATGACCGAAAAAGAAATCATCGCTTGGCTGTCTCGTGCGTACTGGCTGAAGATCAAGATCGAAAAGCTTCAGCAGCAGCGGCACGAACTTGCGATCATGGCCGAGGGTGCGCGCGGCATAGACTATTCCAAGTCGCCTTCCAGCGGTGGAGAACCGACGACCATCGCTGACAACGTACTTGGCCTGGTCACGCTTGACAGCAAGATCGCCGGCAAAATAGCGGAATACTTCCGCGTCGTCGACGAAATCATGCAGATGATCAGCAGCCTGGAGGACGAACGGCTCAGCACGCTGCTGTATCTGCGCTACGTCAAAGGCGAACGGTGGGAACAAATCTCGGTCGCTATCGGTTATGCCTGGAGACAGACACATCGGCTGCATCATCAGGCACTTGAAGCGATCAATCAAAAGATGGCACACAATGGCACACGAAACTGTGATATAGTGTATCCTGTCGAAAGCAGCGAAAAAGAATAGAGCAAAGGGCGACTCCTCGTCACGAGGGGCCGCCCTTTTACGTGGAGAAAAAATGAACGACGAACAGCGCAGACGCCGATTGGAGCGGCAAAAAGAATACAACCGCAGCCGGCGAAGCAAAAAGCACAGCTTCTACTATACCCAAGACTGGAAAAACGCCCGAGCCGCCTACCGCGCCAAGCATCCGATCTGCGAAATGTGCGGTAAAACGAAAAGCGTCATCGTCGATCACATCGTCGAACTGACCGATGGCGGCGATCCATACGACGAGCGCAACTTTCAGGCGTTGTGCATCACCTGTCACAACAAGAAGACTGCGAAAGAGAAATGGGAACGAACCGTCAGAACGAGCGACGGTGATCTGCTCATCCTGACAGAAGACGCCTGGCGGACCTACCAGAATGAGATCAAAAGATTCAGGGGCGAGGAGGTGATCGAAAATGCCAAAGAAGGGCGGAGCGCCGGAGAACTTGACGAAGTTAAGCACGGATGAAGCACGAAAAAGAGGCCGAAAAGGCGGGATAGCGGCCGGCAAGAAAAAGCGTGAACTGAAAGCCGCCCGCGACATCGCAAAGATGCTCCTGGCACTGCCGATCAGCCCGTCGCAGAAGAAGATCGCCGAAGTCGCCGAAAGCTATGGCATTGACACAACCCGCTTTTCGCAGAAAGGCCTCATGCTCATGGCGAACATGCTGAAGGCCCAGAAAGGCGACAGTGAAGCGACAAAACTCATGCTCTCGCTGGTGGACGAACTGCCGGCGGCAAAGCAGCAGACAGCGATAACCGGTCCCAACGATGGCCCCGTCCTCGTCATGGGCGCGGAAGTGACCGTCGAGACCTTGCAGCGCGCTCGCCAGATCGCGGAGGCAGTGAATGCTGTGCAGTCTTAAAGACGTGCCGCCCGAAAAGCGAGCCGGCGAACTGGCTGCGCGTCTGTGCGCCAGTCGTGATTCGCTTGTCACGTTTCGCTCGGCGCTTCTGGCGTCCCCCGGCGACGTGGCGCCTATGCCCGCCCATCATCGCTGGAGCGACATCATCCTGCACGGAAAGCGCAACTTCGCCATTGAGGCATTCCGAGAGAGCGCCAAGACCCAAGTCGCTTTGCGCGCCAACCTGCTGCACGCGCTCACATTCCCGAGCCCTGCGCGGCAGTTCATCGTCATCATTCGCGCGACAAAAGACCTGGCCGCCGCCCTCCTGCGCGAAACCTCTCGCGAATGGCAGGCGCGCCCAGACCTGATGATGCAGGCCGACGGCATGCCCGATATCCTCGAAGACAGCGGCAACGCCTTTCAGGTGCGGTATCACAACGGCTTTCAGGTGCGCATTGCCGCCTTCGGCAAGGGCGGTTCTATCCGCGGCCTGTCGTGGGGAGCTAAACGCCCTGATCTGATCGTCTGCGACGACATACAAGACTTGGAGGACGTCAGCAGCGAGACTGTCTGTGAAAACGACTGGAAGTGGTTCATGTCCGACATCTACTTCCTCGGCCACGAATCGCGCATCTTCATGATCGGCAACAACCTTGGCGAGCGCAGCATCATCGAACGCATGATCCGCGACGCCGACGCCTGGGATTTCGAAGCCGAACGCCTTCCCAAGTACACAGTTGACGACCAGGGCATCATGCACAGCACCTGGCCGGCGAGGTACACGCTGGAGGACATCCTCGCCCAGAAAGAAGCGTTCGCGCAAAAAGGCATGGCCGACATCTGGTACCGCGAAATGCTCTGCGAGGCACGCAGCCCCGACGCTCAGCGCTTCCGGCGCGACATGTTCCGGTACTACGATCCCCGTACACTGCGGCGCGAGAGCATGAGCGTCTACATGACTGTCGACCTGGCATCCAGCAAAGCCGACAGCGCCGACTATTCCGTGTGCTGCGTCGTCGGCGTCACCCCCGAAGGCATGTGGCAAGTCCTCGACTGCTGGTACGGCCGCGTCACCCCTGTCGAGCACATGGACGAGATCTTCCGCATGGTCAGCAAATGGCGCCCCCAGGTCGTCGGCATCGAGAAAGTGCAATATCAAGCCGCCATGCTGGTATTCCTCGAAAAAGAAATGCCGCGGCGCAACATCTTTTTTACCGTCAAGCCGCTCATCGCGGCGACTCATAAAGAATCGCGGATTGACGTGCTCCAGCCGCGCTTTGCCGTCGGGGGAGTGTGGTTCCCTGCCGGCGCTGGCTGGCTTGCCGAAATGGAGGGCGAATTACTGGCCTTTCCTGCCGGCGCGCACGATGATCTCATAGATGCACTGGCCTACGTCGAGCAGATCGCCGCAACGCCAGTCAACGGCTCCGCATCAGCGGAGTACGATCTCCCCGGATACGGGGTCATGTAGGAGGCAGCACAATGATCAGTCTTGAACTTGAGCAGGAAGGTTATGACGGTATCCCGGCCGTGGCCGACGCCCTCACGGAGGACGAAGTGAAGCAGTGGGCCGAGACCAAGGACGCATCCCTCATCCCTTACGCGATCGCGATGCTGAAAGCCCTGTGCGGCTGGGGCGAGAACACCGACGGCGGCACAGACGACACCACGACCGAGGGTGGTGAAACGACCGGCGGAGAGACGACTGAACAGGGCGGCGGAGATTAACGCCCATGCCGCTTAAACTCTCAGCTCAGGCGCGGGAGCGAGTGCGGCAGGTAGTTCTGGCGGACCGTGACCGCGCCGAAGACTTTTACAAGAGCAAGATCGAGCGCGTGCTCCTGCATCGTCGCGAAATCTACCTGGCCGACAAGGACTATTACCAGCGCATGTTTCCGCGCCTGAACTTTTCCGACTTCACTAGCCACGACTTCTACGCCTACGTTCAGTGGGCCTTGTCGCAGGCGCTCGATTCGTTCTTTGGGACGACCAAGGTGATCTCCATCGTCGGACAGGGACAGAGCGACGCCGACAATGCCACGACGATGGAACAGCTCATCAAGTGGCAGGTCGAGCAGGGCAACAAAGGATTTCTTCTGTTCTCCTCATGGTTTGAGGACGCGCTTGTCTACGACCTCGGCGTGCTCAAGTGCTGGTGGAACCGCATCACACAGCCGAAGGAAGAGCTCGTCAACGTTCCACAGGATCGTCTCATGCTCCTGGCACAGACGCCCGGCGTGGAGATCCTTTCCGTCGGACAGCCCAACTACTTCGGCGACTATCCCGTAGCACTACGCCGCATGGTGACGACCGACAACCGTCCTGTGCTCGACCACGTTTCACCATTCGACATGCGCTGGCTGCCTGAAGCGCGAAAGATCGAAGACAGTCTGTTCGTGGCTCAGCGCCAGATCGTCACTGGCGACTTGCTCCTGCGCGGTGCAAAAGAAGGCGTTTATGACAAGCAGGAAGCTAAAGCGGCAGTTGAAGAAGCCGGCGTGATCGATTATGAAGACGCCGACCGCGCACTCAATCCCGACATCGAGGCGTATCCCTCGCACGAGACCGAAGACGCCCGCAAGCGTGTCGAACTGTATGAGTGCTATGTCAAGACCGACGCGAACAACGACGGCGTCCTCGAAGACCTCATCGTCACCGTCGCCGGCGATCGAGTGCTGCGCATCGAGCAGAACCCCCTCGGTCGATTGCCGTTCTTTACCATATCGACGCAGCACGATTCTTCACGCGTCCTTCCCGAAGCGTCCATGTCTGACATCGAAGGCGAGCTGCAAGGCATTCGCACAGCGATGATCCGCCAGGTGCTCATGAACATCAGCACCAACAACAAGCCGAGAATGTTCATCAACTCGGCCGCCGTCAACATGGACGACGTGGTGAAGGATAAAGAGTGGATCCGCGTCAACGGAGACCCCGGCAGCAACGTCACAGCGTTCCCCACCGTGCCGCTGGCGCCGTGGACCATGAACTTCATTGAGTATTTCCGCTCGGTCGAAGAAGAATGGACCGGCCGCACGCGCTACAACCAGGGCACCGACGCGAACAGCCTCAACAAGACGGCCACAGGCATCAGCCTCATCATGAAGTCAAGCGCTCAGCGCATCAATCACGTCATCAAGATCTTTGCCGAGACCGGCGTGGGGGAGCTGAACCGCTTCCTCATCCGGCTCAATCAGACGTACATCGATCAGATGCAGGTCGTGCGCCTGCTCGATAAAACCCTCGAAATCCAGCCCGACGACCTCGACGGCAATTTCGATATCGTCGTCAACAGCGACGTCGGCCTGGGCGAGAAAGAACAGAAGACGAACGTGCTCACGTCGTATCTGCGCGAACTGTTCCCGTTTGCAATGCAGCTTGGCATTGCCGAGCCGGCGGACTTTTCACGCGCAGCCGTGCGCCTGCTCGAACTCCTCGGCTGGCAGGACGCGCGCACATTCCTGCGCACGCCGGAAGAAATCCGGCAGCAGCAGATGATGCATCAGCTTCAAATGCAGCAGGCGCAATCAAAGCAAATGTCACAGCAGGCCCAGCTTCAGGCCGCATCCGGCGATCCGAACGCTCTGAACGTGGCAGGCGACGCCGGTACACAGGCCGGGATTGCGGCCGCCATGCAGCAGGCCGGAATGGGAGGGGCTCCGCAAATTGGACAATGAAAAACGACTCCGGCTTGAGCAGCAAGCCGCCCGAGGACAGCAGGCAAAAGCTGTGCTGTCCTTTTTTGCAGAGTTTGAACAGCAGCAGAAAGAACGCCTTTGGAAAGCTGCGCAAAAATCCGACACTCGCCTCATGACGGCGCTCGTTTTGATTGCCCTGACCACCGGCGAGTTCAAAAATTACCTTCAGACGATCGCTGCCGACGGCATGATCGCCGAGAAGGACTTACAGGAGGACACGAAAAATGGATAACGACGCACAGCAGCAGAACACAGCCCCCCAGGCGGCAGAACCCGCCCAGGAACCGCAGAAAAGCTTCGACCAGCTCAGCGACGCCGAACAGCAGGACGTCCTTCGCAGCGCCTTTTTTGGCGACATGGAGGAGACCGACGACGAAGACGGAGAAGGCGAGAACAATGCCGGGACAGGTGACAGCAGTGATGGAGCGGCACAGGCACAGCAGCCGGCAGCACAGCAGCAGGCGCCCAAAGATCTCGCAGAAGGAACACCGGCCGGCGAAGCCCCCGCTCTGTACACGCCGGAGGAATTTCTGCTTCTATCGCCCGACGAGGTGGACGCTGCGCGCCTGCCGGACGCCGCGCGTATCGTGCACGAGCGCGACATGCGCTACTTCAACGAAACGATCCGCCCGCAGCTTGAAGAGCTGAAAGCGCTTAAGGCACAGCGCGCACAGCAGAATGCGCTGCGTCAGCCCGAGCAGCAGCCGCAGAACAGCGCGCCTGATCTGAGCGAGTTCAACAAGGCCGTGAAGCAGGAGGCCGCGCGCCGTCTCGGCGTCGAAAACCTCGACGAATTCAACGCCGATCACAACATCATGGTTTCGCTTGTCGCCGGCGAGTTCCAGCGAGCTGCCTTTGAACAGCAGGCACAGATCAGAAATCAGCAGGCACAGCTCCAGTACGCGCAGCAGAATTACGCCCGTATGATGAACGAACTGAGTCAGGAATACGGTTCAGATTTCGCCGTGATCGACCGTTGGGCTCTTTCAGAGATGAACAATCTGCCGTTTGGAGTCGCGAATCAAGTAGTGAGCATCCTGCGAAGTGGCGATCCGGAGAAAATCAAGAACGTATATAAGCAATTTGCCGAACGCTATAAGGCGTCCAAGAGCGCGCCGGCAGTACAGCCGACAGCACAACAGAAAACCGTCGAAGCCCCGCCCAAACTTATCAGCGGTAGCGGCAACGACGGCGGCAGCACGTCAGGATGGGGGATCAAAGAGTTTCGTAACGCCGATTCCCAGGCCAAGACGCGCATGATCGAAGAAATGTTCTTCAGCAAAAAATAGGAGGTAATGCACCATGGCACTTACTCAGTACAACGCGACCGGCAAGGTCCTCGACCTTACCGGCATTATCACCAACATCAGCCCCAGCGACACGCCGATCTATTCCTACATTGGCCGTGCCGACAAGGCCAAGCAGGTCAAGCATTCCTGGGAAGAGGATGAACTGCCTCAGCCCACCGACAACGCCCAGGTCGAAGGCGCTGATTACGAAACCGAGGATCCCGGCGAGACCTCCATCCTCGACAACGTCACCCAGATCTTCCGTCGCGGCTACGGCGTCACCGACACCAACATGGCCGTCAAGCGCTACAACATCAGCAACAAACTTGCCTATGAAATGCAGAAAGCCATGAAAGCCATCAGCATGGATGTTGAGCGCGCCATCGTCAGCAACACCAAGAAAGTCCTCGGCAACAAAGCCACCGCCCGCAAGATGGCCGGCTTGCCGTACTTCCTGAAGACCAACCTCTTCAAGAACGACGGCGCCCCGCGTCCCATGACCTACAAACTCCTGAACGACGTCCTCGAACAGGTCTACACCCTTGGCGGCAATCCCGATGCCATCTTCGTGTCCGCCCGTAACAAGCGCATCCTTTCCGGCCTCCTGCGCGAGTCCACGACGAGAGACCAGAAAGCCGAAGCTAAAAAGCTCGTTGCCACCATCGACGTATTCGAGGGCGACTTTGGCATTCAGCGCGTCATCACCGACAGATGGCTGCCGAACAGCGACATCTATATCCTTTCCGGCGAGTACATGGGCGTTTCCTACCTGCGCCCCTTCACCCGCAAGGAACTCCCCAAGGACAAGGACGCCACCGAGCAGGTCATCATCGGCGAGCTGACGCTCGAAGTCCGTGCCGAAAAGGCCAGCGCCCGCATCACCGACCTCGACGGCTTGCTTCCTGAAGGCGAATAATCATGAGTCGGCTTGAAGTAGCCGAGCCGGTCCAAACGTTTCTGCGCATCAAAAACGGCGACGAGTACACCATCTCGAAAGTGATCGATGATGATCTGTACCGTCGCCGTTGTCATGCGCTCCGCGCGCAGTTGAACGACCCGCGCGGCATGATCCGCGATAAGAAGGGCAGCGCCCAGGCTCAGTTCAAATATTCGATCCCGCTTGAAGAGTTCAACGCTCTGCTCATGCAGAACGATCCCGACGCGCAGGCCTGGTATCACGACAGGAACGACAGACGCGCCCTGCACCGCCTCGTCGCGCGATTCCCGCACTGGAAGGTGATCTGATTGCTCAAAGCCCTCGATATTTGCCAAAAAGCCCGTCTTGCTATCGGCGACGCCGGGCACACAACATTCAGCGATTATGAGTGCATGACCGCCTTGCAGACGGCTATCGACATGCTCATCACCTCGTGCGATGCGTTCTTTTCGCCAGCACTTGTCAAAAGCGTGGAACTGGACCTCGAAAACAACGCCGCCGATCTGCCCAATGATTTCCGCTCTGTGGTCAGTGTGCGCGATGCGGCGGGCTCACTTTTGGAATCGAACTACGAGACGGGGCCATTCAGTGGCGAATACCGCTTTGCCAATGCGCAGATCATCTCACCGGAGTCGCCATTGACGCTTGTCTATCGGTACCGCCCCGAGCGGCTCATTACACTGGAAGACGAGATCGACATGCCTGAGTATTTTGAGTTGCCATTGGCGCGAATCACGGCCGCCGTGCTGAGCGCCGACTTCGCAGGTGCACAGTCAATCTCCGATTCCACGGCGCAGACAAGTAAGAACCAGCGCTGGGTGAACGCCCACCCGCGCGAATTGTGGGGAGGTTACGACCGCTATGCCTAGTAAAACGATCAACGACGCGTCGGTTGTGATCCGGCAGCGCGTCAACGACAAAGACAAGATCAACTACACAGATGAAGAGATCGTCGCCGACGTGGCGACGGCGTGCCGGTATCTGTCGCAGGTGCTCATCGCGCGCCGTTCGCCTGAGATGATCGTCACGGTGGACATTGTCGACTATGCCGCCGTGCCGGAGGCGTTTCATTCGTTCGTCGGTCAGTGGCCTGTCTGGCGCGAAGGCCCGGTGTTCCGCACGTCCACGGGCGGTCATGCCGTGACGGTGCGTTACTGGAGCACGCGCGGGCAGGGGCTGTCGTCTCTGACTGACACGATCCCGTTTGACGAGATTTATTTTGACGCCATTGTGACGGCGGCATGTATGCTGCTGCTCAACCGAGATGAGTTCGACACGACCAAGGAACAGGGCATCCTGCAGACGCTTGAATCGCTGGCGCCCGGACGAGGAGCGGCGTCATGAGACGCGCTGGCGTCGGTCGAGCCGTCTGTCCTGGACTTCTCGAATTTTATCGGTGGCTTGAACTTGCAGGTGTCGCCGGAGAATATCGCGCAAAACGAGCTGTGCGAGTGCGTCAACATGACCTACTCTTCTGAGCCGGGGCGGCTGCGCACGCGTGCCGGTATCGGCGAGGCTCTGGCAACGTTTCCGGCACGCGTGACTGGGCTGTGCTGGTATAAAGATCAGCTATTGGCGACAACGATAGATGGGAAGCTGTATCACGTTTGGTTGAACGGTGAGACTGAAGCGCCGCTTATCGGTGATTTGACCTGTGCCAACTGGCGCCCCTATTTCTGTGAATACGGCGGAAACTTGTTTATCGCCTCGCACGGTGTTTTGCAGAAATATGACGGCACCACTCTGACGACGATCTCCGGCGCGCCGAATGCCGATGTTGTGTATGCCCGCGCAGGCCGCTTGTTTTGTTCATACCACGGCAATGACGCGATACGCGGCTCTGCTGTTGGTGATCCTTTGTCATGGACTGTCCCCGTTTCGCCGACTGACGCCGATCCGGTGGAAGTGCAGATAGGCTATAAGGCTGTCGGCAGTATTGTGGCTGTCGTGCCGGGATTGACAGACGTGATCGTTTTTAAAGAACACGGTATTTTCCGCCTTATCGGCGAGTATCCCGACTGGTCGATCAAGGAAGTTTCACGCGACGAGGCGATCGCCAATCATCATTGCACCGTGGCCGTGTCCGGCTACGTGTATTATCTCGACAACCGTAAGGGCCTGCGCCTCTTGCAGGGCACGCAGGGCTATGAAGAGATCACTCCGGCTGAAGCGTTGCCGAAAGTCAACCGGTGGATACGTGCGCGTATGGATCATGATTTCGGCGGCCTGTGGCATTTGCCGGCACGCAATATCTTTGTCGTCAATCCGAACGACAGTTCAGGCAAAGAGATCATGCCGTGCTTTTATGAGTTTGGTCAAGGTGAGATGCCGGCGCTTATCTGGAAATTTCCCGATGTCGTTCATGCGATTGTCGAGCCTGACAGGGACCATCTGTATATCGCTGTCGGCAACGGCGTCTATGATATGTCCGGCGTGTCGGCCTATGATCCTTCGGGTGAGGACGGCGCGCTCGAACTGGTCGAAAGTAGTTTTACGACAAAACTGTTTACCGGCTTCAATGCCTATCTTGTCAAGCGCATGACAATCCGTGCCGGAGCGTTTGTGCCCGATATCATGACCGATGAACAGCTGCGCGTGTACATCAACGACGTGTTGTATCACGGCATATCATTTTTCAGTGACGAGTCGGATTACGTCTACGCGAACATGGACGCTGTGTACGGCAATGATAACGGCCTGTATGTCGAATTCAAAGACCTGGCCGACTTCGCCAAACATAACCTGCTGCGGCAAAACACCGTGCAGGTAAGATTTGAAAACAAGGGCACGCCGTTTGAACTGACGCGGTTTGCTCTGGAAGTTGTTCCCGTGGGGGTGACGGCATAAATGGCAAACACTGTAAGCTGCAACGTCGTGAGCGTCTATCTTGCTCCAAACAAACCCCTGCGCGCTGCCGTGGCAGTGATGGATACCATTGTTTGTGTCGCGCAGCTGGTCGACGTTGACAACACTCCGGTCAATCTCGACGGCTGCGACGTGACGATCACGGCGACTGACCGCGAGAAAACGCGGCTGTACGAGGCGGAGATCATCGACACGGCAAGCGGTCGTATCCGCGCCGTCGTGCAGCCGGATGTGCCGGGGATGTTTAAATTGACGGCCAAAGTCGGCGTGACGATGGTAGCAGACGAGTACACGTTCTTCCTCGGCGCTTTCAGCGTGGCCGTCGGTGAAACAGGAGACCCGGCTGACACGATCCGCTCTTTGACGGATGATCTGATGGACGCCAAAGAGGCAGCGGAGCTTGTTGTCGACACTGAACAAGGTCTGTACGCTCAGGTGGTGGCCAACGCGCAGGCAGCGGCGGCGAGTGCGCAAAGTGCGGGCGTGAGCGAACAAACGGCGTCGGCTTCGGCCACAGCGGCAGCACAGTCGGCTCAGGCAGCAGCTGAAAGTGCCTCGTCTGCTATCGTGAGTGCGTTAGATGCCGCCGGCAGCAAACAGGACGCGGCAGCCAGCGCTCTTGACGCGGCAGGCAGCGCGCAGGCGGCAGCCGCATCTGAAGCAAACGCGGCAGCAAGCGAACAGAACGCGCAGACGAGCGCCGATGCCGCCGCCGCGTCGGCAACAGCCGCCAACGCCAGTGCCACGCAGGCGGCACTGAGCGCACAGTCGGCTGCTGTAAGCGCGGCCAATGCTGCGGCAAGCGAGACAAATGCGGCAGGATCAGCCGCGAATGCGGCTGCGAGCGCTGCAGGGGCGGCTGTTAGCGCGTCAAATGCAGACACAAGCGCCGGCAATGCCGCTGTCAGCGCGGCTGCGGCGGCTGTGAGCGAAACGAACGCGGCCAGATCGGCGCAGATCGTCGGTGATTCGATCGTGGCTTTGAGCGCTCAGGGCACGACTGTCTCGTATACCAACGGCGACGGCACGAGCGGCTCGTTCCAGACGCAGGATACGATTTACAACGATGCTACGCAGAGTGAGCACGGGCTGATGAGCGCCGCGGATAAGACACTTGTTGACTCTATCCCTGAATTGGGAACTTTTAATAAAATGTTTTTTAGCCAAACTTCCGGCAGCTACACAGCCCCGCGAACAGGGGTTTACCGTATAACACTCAAGGGCGGCGGCGGCGGCGGTGGTGGAGCGCAGACCACGACTGGCAGATCTGGCGGTGGAGGTGGCGAAGGCGCGATCAACATTTTTTATGTTACCCTCACTAAAAATACATCTTACCCCTACAGCATCGGCGCGGGTGGAGCTGGAGGAATATCTGGGGAAAACTACATTGATATATCATCCGGTGTAAACGGTGGAAATACAACGTTTACTGCAAACGGTACGACATATACTGCTTACGGTGGAGGTGGGGGATACCACTCGCAGAGCACTGCTCGCGGCGGTTTGGGCGGGGGCATATCGCCAACAACTGGGTACGGTATCCCGGGCGCTAACGGTATGGGAGCTGTGTTTGACTCTTTTGGCTGTATGCGAATTTCAGGTGGAGGACATAGAGGTGGATGCGGCGCTGACTCCGCTATCTACGGCGGGGGTGGTGGTGCGGATATGCTGTTAAGTGCGTCAGCCGGCGCTAACGGTTTTATCCTTATCGAATACTCAGACTAGGAGGCGAGACTAATGGCGATATTTTACAGCCCTGATGGCAATCCGGAGGTCTGGGCGGTCAAGCCCGACGGGTACTACACGCCTGACGTGTGGGCAGCATTGCATCCGCCGCCCGAGCCGACGCTTGAGGAACTGCGCGAGAATAAAATGACGGAAATGTTGTATTCGTTCGGTCAGCGTATTACTGGCGCGATTCGTACAAAAGACGGCTATCTGATGCAGTTCGACACGTCTGACAGCCTTAAAATGCAGGGCGCGATTTCGCTGATGGAGGCAACCGGGCAGACGGAAGGTTATTTGACGCAGGCCGACGATACGACCGTGTACCATGTGCCGCTGGCGACGATGCAGGCCGTGCTTGTTGAAATGCTGGCCGCGTATGCCGCATGTCATGCCCGGAAACAAGAGCTGCGGGCGGCGATCAACGCCGCGCAGACGGCAGAGGAATTGGACGAGATCATCATCTCGTGGCCGGTGTAAAAAGAAGAAATAAACGAGGACACAGCTTAGATCGGCTGCGTCCTTGTTTTTTAGGAGGTGGAAAACCATGCCAACATGGGGCTGGGGCGAGAACGAGCCGCAGATCAAGCCGCCGGCAGAAGGCGGCGACCGTATCTCGACGTTTGCGCAGAAGGTCAAAAATCTGTTTGCCGATACGTTCGACAAGCTTAATGGCTGCATTTGGAACAACGCCACACAAAATTCAGCCGGATATATGAGCGCCGACGACAAGAAAAAGCTGGACAGCGTGGCGACAGGTGCGGAAGTCAACCAAGCCGCGTTTGCTCACTTCAAAGTCGGCAACGTTACAGTGTCGGCAGACACTAAACAGGACACATTGACACTCGTTGCCGGCAACGCGATCACGCTGACGCCGGATGCAGCCAACGACACTGTGACAGTGACGCACAACGCGTACACGGCCCGAACCGGGCAGCCGACAGCCAACCTCAAGCCTGGATTCGGCGACACGATAACCGTGACGCAGATCGTCACTGACGCCACGGGACATGTGACCGCGGCGAACAACAGGACGATCACGATACCGGCAACGGCGGCCAGCGTCAGTGCCGCAGGACTTGTCACGACAGGCGAGCAGACGTTCGCCGGCGCGAAGACATTTACCGGCACAGTGCATTCAACTCTTGGCGGCAGCAATACAAGCGGCGTTGTCAATCAGTTTGGCGGTGCAATGGCCGTCAATGACCAGTGGGCGATTCGCGCGGGCGCGACGGCGAACGATGCCGGATTTTTGGAAATTTCTACCGGCGACAACGGCAATGAGCCGATCTACGTCAGCCAATATACAGGCAGTAATTACGCCACGCTCAAAAAACGGGCAGCGCTCCTTGATAGTTCGGGCAATACGAGTTTCCCAGGTACGGTCACGGTAGGCGGCTTGAAGGTGGGCACGGCCACAGTCGGCGGCACAGCGAAACCGATTTACATGAACGCCGGAACACTCACAGTATATCGGTAACCGTCGGCAGCGCAGCAAAGCCTGTCTATCTGAACGGCGGTACCATCACGGTCTGCGACGCAACTGTTGGCGGCACATCCAAGCCGGTTTACATGAAGGCCGGAGTTGTCACAGCTTTATCAGCAACGGTAGGCAGTGCCACGAAGCCCGTTTATTTGAATGCTGGTGCCATTACGGCGGCAAAAGAAATGGTGACAATCGATACCGCGCAGACGGTAAGCGGCGCAAAAACGTTTACCGGTGCGATTAAGGTGCCGACTGTCACGGCCACTGATGACAGCACCAACGTAGCCACTACGGCATTCGTGCGCAATGTGCTCAGTCGAGTCTTGGGAGGCACACGACCGACACAGACGCTGATCTTCGGTTCGCTCACGAATAAAAGCAAGGCGGTTGGAGACGGCACTATCACATTAACTCAAAGCTGGAAAAACTTTGACGCACTGCTTATCGTCGGCGGCAATGACAGCATGGTCGATGTGCAGACCAATATCGTGCCTGTTTGGGTTTTGGCGCAGCGAATCGAGATCGCGAAAGCATATGGCCTCACTCGCGCTGCATTATTTCAGGGAAGCTCGCTCTATTGGGAGATCAATGCCAGCAGTTCGACAAATACGAAATTATATGATGCCGATGAAAACTGCGTCATTTATGCCATTGTCGGCCTGAAATGGTAAGTGCGATGAAACGACCGATCATTCCTCCAATGTCCTTCGGCTCATGGGTGAACATCTACGAAGAACGTGATAAATCACGTTTTGAGCTGTGCGACGGTGAAGAGCTTGCCTTTGACCGCGAGCACGGCTTTTTCACATGGAAATATGACTTTGGCGAGCACTGGCTCCTCATCCCGAAAATGTGCGGTGACGGTAAATACTGGCGCCCGCGTATCTTTGCGATGGTCGAGGCGCTGCGGACAAACGGTGTGCCCTGCGTTGGTGCGTACTGTGTGACAAAACGCAAGCCGGAAGTGTACATGCGCGTCCTCGGCGGCGAGCTCGTGAAGCAGGAAGTTGACGAAAATACCGGCGTCATTTACAGCTATATTCTCGTGACGCCGGAGAATACCAACGTGAAGAGGTGAAGAAAATGGGCGGAAGCAGTTCAACGACAACCGTAAAAAAACGCGATCCCGAAAGCGCCGAACTAAAAAACCTGCAGGCCGGCATCTATAACATGCTGGCTCCCATTATCGGTCTGGACCCAAGCAGCACGACCGAGACGACCACAACGAATTCGACCAACACGAATGTCGGTGGTTATCATCAGGAATGGGTCTCTGATGGCAGTGGTGAAAACGGTGAAGGCGGGTACTATCGAATGGTGCCCAACACGGTCACGACCACCAAGAAAACGACAAGCGGCGTGAACGGCATGAGCGCCGAAGACTGGGCCAACAGCTACTTTGGCCGCAGCTGGCTCGATCTGCGTGACCGGATAGACGCCGCGAATAATGCTTATGACAGCGCTCTTGCGCAAGCTCCGGGATTGCAGGGCAACGTGTTGAACACGGCAAACGACATCAAGGCGTTGTCGAAAACGGCGCAGTCGGCCTTGAAACCGAACACGAAAAAGATTGAGGCTCTTGCGAAAAACACGTCAAAGCTCGGCACGGCAGAGCAAAAGGCGTTGCAGCCGAATATCAAAAAGATCAACACGAACTCCGGCCTCATTACGGGACTTGGATCGCAGATTGCCAATCTTGCCGAGTCGGGGCAGACGGCGTTGCAGCCGAACATCAACAACATCAACACAATGTCCGGCAAACTCAGCAGCCTTGGAGACACGATCGCGAACGCGACGGGCAATTATCAGGTGCAGTCGAACAACCTGAACAGGAAGATCGAGGGCGTCGGTGACCGACAGGGACAGTTGGCCAATACGGTACAGCGCTTTACCGAGACGGGCAACATCCCCGAAGAAATGCGCCGCAACCTGATGGCGACGGTCAACAGCGAGTTGAACCAGAACACCGGCAGCGCACTCAACGATCTCGCCAGCCGGGGCGTGATGAACAGTTCCGTGGCCAACAGGAGTATCAACAACCTCAGCAACGCGGCAGCCGACGCCTACGCGAAAAACTACATCGACGCCTACAATGCCGTGCTGGGCGGCTACGGCCAGACGAACAACACGCTCGCTTCACAGGCCGACACGTACAGCAAGGCGTTCAGCAATGCCAACACGGGTTGGAATGATCTTCTGAACGGATATCAGCTTGCCGGCAATCAATACAATAATGCGATCTCCGGCTACAACACAGCCAATCAGAACATCACGCAGGGCTTCAACAACCGTATCGGCGCGCTCAAAGACGCCGCCAGCACGTACAACACGGCGAATCAGAATTACAACCTCGCCAATCAGAATATCAGCCAGGGTTACGCCGCGCGGCGTGCAGCCAATGAATCAGCCGCAAACCAGTACAACACGGCTAACCAGAATATCAGCCTGGGCTATAACAACCGGCTGAATGGTCTGAATTCGGCGTTGAACGGGTATCAGCAGGCAGTGACGAACAACCAGAATTATATGAACACCATGGCCGCGATGCCGCAGACATTGGCAGAGAGTGCATGGAGTCAGTATACGCCTGTGTACAACTTCTGGCAGGCGTTGCGGAACAGTTACGATAACAAGGAAGACAACGACACGGTTGTCAAACAAGGAAAGTAAAGGAGTGATGTGAAATGGCAGTAAAGTATGTAGGCGGCGGTGGTGGTTTGTTTAGTTCGTTCTTGCCGAATTTGCTCCAGCTCGGCGGCGCGGCTCTCGGCGGTCCTGTGGGCGCGGCTGCAGGCAGTGCTCTTGGCAGTGCGATTAATGGAGGAAGTGTCGGCGACATGGTGAAAAGCGGAATTGGTGGGTATCTCGGTCAAGGCGGGCAGATTGGGAAGATCAATGCGCCCAATGTCGACACCGCATCGTTATGGAACAACCAGGCGATGGCAAGCGGCACTCCTTTTACGGGTGAAAGCATCGAAAATTATCTGAACGGGAAATACAACTGGCCCGGTGGACCTTTTAGCGCTGGTCGGGGGTGGTGATCATGCCTCCTCGTTATATCCGTCCTGACGAGATCGGTGGTTGGACTGAGTCGCCGGCAGACCCAGCGTGGCAGGTGCAGTGGGCATACGGACCAAACGAGAACGAGTACAGACATAACATGGCCGCCTCCCTGATGCAGGGACAGGATATGGGAAATTCAATCCAAAGCGGCATGTATGCCGGCGGCGCGGCTCTTGGCAACGCGTTGTACTATGGCGCTGATAAGCTCGGCATTGACGATATCGCGAGGGTCGGCGCCGACCTTGCGAGTTCGATGGGACAGAAGTCGGCTGATGCATACGATCAAGTTGCAGACAAAAATCACTTCAACCGCTTCTTGCGAGGTACTGCGTCACGAATTCCGATGATGGCGCCTGGCCTTTTAGCGTCGGTTTTGAGCAGTGGCGGCGCCATTCCATGGGCTCTTGCGAGTCTTGTTTCCGGCAGTATGGAATCAATGGCCAACAGCGGAGGCGTACAGCGCGATCTTATTGATGCCGGAGTTGATCCGCAGAGAGCGCGAAGATCGGCAAATATGAATTTTATAACTGAACTTCCGCTTGACATGGCGACCGCGCGCTTTGGAATTGCAGGAAAAGGTCTTAACGCTAATGTACGTGAAACCGCGGGAGATGCACTCGGGAATCTCTTTCAGGAACCTGGGCAGACGTTTCTCGGCCGTGCGGCGCGAAAAAGCGGCGGCTCATGGGAAGGCATGGGTCGTGAGTTAATGAAACAAATCAGTGACTGGAACAGAGTCAAAACGGCTTTTACCCGGCAGGGTGCCCCCTCAGCGCTTTCCTCGATAGCGCTCGGCGCCCTCCTTGGCCCGGGAGCTACAACTGGCAACATGCTTGCCAGTGGCGGCGGGGATTTTGAAGAAGAAGCAGTCCCTGTGCCATACGGAGGTATGGCCGTAGCCGAAGTTCCGAATAACTGGCCAGCAGACAGATTTGCCCCCGGCAGAAAGTGGTGATGAACAATGGCTGTCTATGTCATTCCGGGCTCGAAACCTTGGTGGATCGATCTCGCTAACACAGCCGTTAAAGAAGGTCTCTCCGGCCTCATGAAAGGCATGTTCGAGCGTGACGCCTACACGCGGACAAAGAACCGTTTCAACAAAGAGTTTGGTGCTTCGGAAAACGAGTGGAAGAGACAAGGCGCTTCCGGGCAGCCGGTCGAAATGACCGTGCGCGCTGATCCTGAAGTCGCAAAACTCAGCGACGTTTACCAAGCTTCGGCCAATTCGACGCCCGCGATCGGAGTGAACGGCAGTGCACAAAACGCTTTTGGCAGTGACGCCCTCGGACTGGCGCCGCAAACACAGGCTCCGCGCGTGACTGTGCCGAAGGAATATCTGCCGGCTGACGGCGACGGGCTCGTTGCGACAGCCGGAAAAGCACGCCTGGGCAACATGTACGCGCAGACACAGATTCCCGATCGCGCCGCTGTCATGAGCGCGTTTGGCCGTCACATGAGCGCAGACAACGTTGAAAAGGCAATGGCACTGATGAACGCGGCTTACGGCAACCAGTGGAAAGTCGGCGATCAAATATACAAGGGTCGACAGCTTGAAAACGTCCTCG